>Ga0315909_10000736_pt1 | contig 44189 bp, 42 predicted proteins | sample LakEriMetagenome_11_FD_203527 | JGI IMG/M metagenome (GOLD analysis project Ga0315909, IMG submission 203527) | Freshwater fungal communities from buoy surface, Lake Erie, Ohio, United States - Buoy 2 MA125 | ecosystem: Environmental > Aquatic > Freshwater > Lake | place: USA: Lake Erie, Ohio... | reverse complement strand
GTTCCGGCGAACACCAGTCTCATGGCGGGTTCGGAAAAAGCAGCGTCGCGGGGCGTAGGCCGTCAGGCAGCCTGACGGTCGAGCTTGGCCATCTTGCCGCGAATACGGCTTTGCTTCAGGCGCGAGAGGTACTGCACGAACACCTTGCCCTTCAGATGATCCATCTCGTGCTGGATGCACACCGCAAGCAGCCCGCTGGCTTCAAGCTCGAACGATTGGCCGTCCAGATTCAGCGCGCGCACGGTGATGCGGGCAAAACGCTCGACCTCATCGTAGATGCCCGGCACCGACAGGCATCCCTCCTCGCCGTCAGCACGCTCTTCTGAATGCGCGATGATTTCCGGATTGATGAACACCTGCAGGTGGTCGCGCGCATCGGACAGATCGATAACAATGACCTGCTCGTGCACATTGACCTGCGTGGCGGCCAATCCAATGCCAGGTGCCGCGTACATGGTTTGCGCCATGTCCGCCACCAGCGTGCGCACACGCTCGTCGACCTGCGCCACGGGTTTGGCAACCGTGTGCAGACGCGTATCCGGGTAACGCAGAATGTCAAGTACGGCCATCGGACTAGACCAACCGTTGAACTTCAGTAGGGGTAGGTGGCCGTCGGATCGACGTACCATCGACTGCATCACGGAACCGTCGGCCGCCAGGCAGTCTCAAATGATCAAGAACTTTACCATGGGGGTTTTGGGCTGCGCGCTCTGGCTTGCCGCTGCGCTGTCTCAAGCCGCCCCGTCCGGGCCCACCCCGCCGGTCATGCTCTCGCCCAATGCGCCCGACGCTTACACCGTCGTGAAGGGTGACACGCTCTGGGATATTTCCGCGCGCTTCCTGAAGTCCCCCTGGCAGTGGCCGCAAATCTGGCAGCTCAACCGCGAGCAGATTGCCAATCCCCATCTGATCTACCCGGGCGATATCGTTTACCTGGACCGCTCGGGCGCCCAGCCGCGCCTGCGATTGGGTCGTGCCGTCGGCGCCGGTTCCGCAGGCGCACAGTCGGGCACCGAGCCCACCGTGCGGCTGCAGCCGCGCGTGCGACCCGGCGAGTTGCGCGGCGAAGCGGTGCCCACGCTGAACCTGACGGCTGTCCAGCATTTCCTGAACCGGCCGCTCATTGTCGAGGCTGAGGGTCTGCGCGATCACCCGCGCATCGTGGCCACCCAGGACGGCCGCCTGTATCTGGGGCGCGGCGATCTGGCCTATGTACGCGGTGTGCCCGATGCCTCGGTCTCGGACTGGCATGTCTACCGGCCGGTGCGCCCGCTGCTCGATCCGGTCACGCGCCAACCCATCGCCTGGGAAACCCTCTTCGTTGGCAACGCCCAGATGATCCGCGACGGCGACCCATCCACCTTCCGCATCCTGGCCAACAACGAAGAAATCGGCGAGGGCGACCGCCTGATGCCGGCAACGCCCTCGTCTTTCCCTGCGCTGGTGCCACGTCCGCCCGAACTGCCGGTCGAGGGGCGCATTGTCTCGGTCTATCGTGGGATCGACGCCGTCGGAAAACACAATGTCGTGGCCTTGTCGGTCGGCTCACAGCACGGGCTGGAGATCGGCCATGTGCTGGCCGTGCAGACAACCGGGCGCACCATCACCGACCGCGAATTGCGTCAGCCGGTCAAGCTGCCCAACGAGTCCATCGGCCAGGTCATCATCTTCCGTTTGTTCGATCGCATCGCCTACGGGCTGGTCGTGGCCGCCACCGAGCCCATCTCGGTTGGGGCCACGGTGGTGAACCCCTGAAGGCCCACAGCCGCCATCCACTGAACATCGGGCGCCTGGTGCGAACATGGCCATCGCCCACCCGGTGCATGACGACACGCTGGCGGCCTGGCTGCGGCTGGCACTGACACCCGGCATCGGGTCACACGGGGCGCGCCGTCTCCTGGCGCATTGCGGTTCGGCGACCGGCGTCCTTCACGCGTCTGCAGCCGATCTCGCGCAAGCAGTCGGCGAACCCCGGGCACGCGCGCTGGCAGGCCAGGACGCTGCCCTTGAGACCAGGGTCGCCCAGGCCTTGAACTGGCTGCGCAGCAGCGCACGCCATCATCTGGTCACCCTGGACGACCCGGACTATCCCGCCGGGCTGCTGCACTTGGCCGATCCGCCAGTGCTCCTGCATGTGGTCGGTCAGCGCGAGTCGCTGAATCGTCCGATGGTCGCAGTGGTTGGATCCCGCAATGCCACGGCGGGCGGGGTTGCGCATGCACGGGCCTTCAGTGCCGAACTGTCTGGCGCAGGTCTGACTGTCGTCAGCGGGATGGCGCTGGGCATCGATGCGGCCGCGCATGACGGCGCTCTCTCAGGCGGGTCCGGTACGGTCGGGGTGTTGGGGACCGGGGTCGATGTCATTTACCCGCGCCGTCATCTGGCATTGTCCGAACGCATTGCGCTGAACGGGGCGCTGGTCTCGGAGCTGCCGCTGGGCACAGCGCCATTGCCCGGGCTGTTTCCACGGCGTAATCGGCTGATTGCCGCCATGGCCCGCGGCGTCCTCGTCATTGAAGCGGCCCTGCGCAGCGGCTCGCTGATCACCGCCCGCCTGGCCGCCGATTACGGGCGGGAGGTCTTTGCACTCCCGGGGTCGATTCACTCGCCGCTTGCCAGAGGGTGCCATGCGCTCATCAAGGAGGGCGCGCGGCTGGTCGAGTCGGTTGAAGACCTGCTGTCCGAGTGGCCCGGGGGCCGGCCGCACTCCCGCACACCAGCCGAGAATCGTCTCTCGAACCATCCCACAAACCCTCGTTTGGCGTCGTCTGCCTCCAAGGGCGGGGGACAGCCTCTTTCAGACCCGGCCTGTGCCCGCCTGCTGGCCGCCATCGGGCATGAACCGGTGCTGCCCGATACCCTGGCCGAGCACCTCGGCATGGCCCCTGACACATTGGGCGCGCAACTGGTACTGCTTGAGATCGACGGACATGTCGTACGCTGTCCGGACGGGCGTGTCGTGCGCCAAGGACCGTCAGGCTGACTTGCCAGTCGGACAATCACGCTCTTATGATTGGCCCCCCGCGGATCGGCCGACCGCTGCTGGAGCGGCCAGATCCGCCGCAATGCACTTCAAGAAGCCGCCAAAACCATGGGAAAATCGCTCATCATCGCTGAAAAGCCCTCGGTTGCCGCAGACATCGCGCGCTCACTCGGGGGCTTCACCAAAGAGGGCGACTTCTTCGAAAGCGACGATTACGTGCTGTCGTCGGCGGTCGGTCACCTGGTCGAGATTGCCGCACCCGAGCAATTCGAGGTCAAACGCGGCAAGTGGTCATTTGCCCACCTCCCGGTCATCCCGCCGCACTTCGACCTGCGCCCCATCGACCGCAGCGCAGACCGCCTGAAGTTGCTCACCCGCCTGATCAAGCGCAAGGACATCGACGGTCTGATCAATGCCTGCGACGCCGGTCGCGAAGGCGAACTGATCTTTCGCCTGATTGCCCAGCACGCCAAGGCAAAGCAGCCGGTGCGCAGACTGTGGCTGCAGTCGATGACACCCAGCGCCATTCGCGAGGGCTTTGCCAAACTGCGCGATGACCAGCAGATGATGCCGCTGGCCGATGCCGCACGCTGCCGCTCCGAAGCCGACTGGCTGGTCGGCATCAATGGCACCCGCGCCATGACCGCCTTCAATTCTCGCGATGGCGGATTTTTCCTGACCACCGTGGGTCGCGTGCAAACGCCCACCCTGGCGATCGTGGTCGAACGCGAAGAGCGCATCCGCAAATTCAAACCCCGCGCCTACTTCGAAGTCAAAGCCAGTTTCGAGGCCAAGGCTGGCACTTACGAAGGTCGCTGGTTCGATCCGTCCTTTCAGAAAAGCGCCGATGCCGATGCCCGGGCCGAGCGCATCTGGGACGAAGCCAAGGCACGCAGCATTGTTGACGCCTGCCGTGGCAAGCCCGGTCGGGTGGAGGAAGAGTCCAAGCCCTCCAGCCAGGCGGCTCCGGCGCTCTTTGATCTCACCAGTCTGCAACGCGAGGCGAATGGCCGATTCGGCTTTTCAGCCAAGACAACGCTCGCATTGGCTCAGGCGCTGTACGAACGCCACAAGGTCCTCACCTACCCGCGGACCGACTCCAAAGCGTTGCCGGAAGACTATGTCAGCACGGTGAAGCAGACCCTAGGCATGCTCAACGACGTGCCGCCCTACGGGCAGTTCTCGGCGCAGGCCCTGAAAAACGACTGGGTCAAACCGTCCAACAAGCGCATTTTCGACAACGCCAAGGTGTCGGATCACTTCGCGATCATCCCCACGCTGCAAGCCCCCAAGGCGTTGTCGGAGGCCGAGCAGAAGGTGTACGACCTCGTGGTCAAGCGCTTCCTGGCCGTGTTTTTTCCGGCGGCCGAATTCAAGGTCACCACCCGGATCACCACAGTCGAAACCCACGCCTTCAAGACCGAGGGGCGCGTGCTGGTGAACCCCGGCTGGATGGCGATCTACGGACGCGAAGCCGTCGAGGCCCGCGCTGCAAAGGAAGGCGAAGAAGCCACTGCGGGCAATCTGGTGGCAGTCGATCCCGGCGAGCGGGTGGCCACCACGGCCATCGAGGCCTTGTCGCTCGCCACCCGCCCTCCAGCACGCTTCAACGAGGGCACCCTGCTGTCGGCCATGGAAGGCGCGGGCAAGCTGGTCGATGACGAAGAACTGCGCGAGGCCATGGCAGCCAAGGGGCTGGGTACACCGGCCACGCGTGCTCAGGTGATCGAGGGGCTGATCAACGAGAACTACCTGATTCGTGAAGGCCGCGACCTCATCCCCACGGCCAAGGCCTTTCAGCTGCTGACCCTGCTGCGCGGCCTGGGGGTGGCGGAGCTCACCATGCCGGAGCTCACCGGCGAGTGGGAATACAAGCTCTCGCAAATGGAGCGCGGTCACCTCGATCGGGACGCCTTCATGGGCGAAATCGCCGAAATGACGCGGCACATCGTTGAACGCGCCAAAGGCTACGGCACCACCGATGTGCCCGGCGATTACGCCACGCTCACCCAACCCTGCCCCCGATGCGGCCAGGTTGTGCGCGAAAATTACCGGCGCTTTGCCTGCAGCGCATGCGACTGGTCGATCACCAAGTCACCTTCATCCCGACTGCTCGAGCCTGCCGAGGCGGAGGAGCTGATGCACAACAAGGCAATCGGCCCGTTGCACGGCTTTCGCAGCAAGATGGGGCGCCCCTTCTCCTCCATGCTCAAGCTGGTCGAACCCGACTGGAAACTCGAGTTTGATTTTGGCCAAAGCGACGCCCAGGACAACGAGGAGCCCGTCGACTTTTCGGCGCAGACCTCGCTGGGCGCCTGCCCGCGCTGCGCCGCCCGTGTTTTTGAACACGGCATGAGCTATGTCTGTGAAAAGTCCGTCGGGCCGGAGCGCAGCTGCGAGTTCCGATCGGGCAAGGTGATCCTGCAGCAGCCGATCGAGCCGGCTCAAATGACGAAGCTGCTCGCTGAAGGCAAGACCGATCTGCTCGACGGCTTTGTCTCGTCGCGCACGCGGCGCCGGTTCAAGGCGTTTCTGGTGCGTCAGCCCGATGGCAAGGTGGGCTTTGAATTTCAGGCGGCCGGGCCACGGGCGGGGGCACGAGGCGGCAAGGGCGCGCGCACTGACACCGATACCTCAGCCGAGACGGCCGCATCGGGTGCCGGTGAGGGTGTCGCAGCGGATGCGCCGCAGTCCGCCACAACGGCCGCGAGCACCGGCAAGGCGGGTCGTGGCACGCGGAGCAGCGCAGTGACGGCAGGTGCCCGCAGCGTCTCGGGCGCCGGCACCAAGACCGTCGCAAAACCGGCCACCCGAGCCACCGCCAAGAAGCCTGCCGGAGGCACTGCCAGCCGGACGGCCGCCAAGCCAGCCAGGACGGCAAGCAAAACCGCTGCCGTGCGCGGTACCAAAGGATCGGGTCAGGCCTGACGACCCACCGGAGCAGCCCACAACTGGAGCGCCACCTGTTCGGTGTCGGTGAGCGTCTCCCAGGGCCGCTCAAGCTCGCGGTCCCAGATCATCCGGCCATACAGCTTGGCCAGCACCGAGACTTCGCGCGAGAGGACCGCCTCGGCCCCGGTCGCGGGCTGTGCCGCGCGGGCGCGGTTGATGGCGGCTTCAAGCGCGCCAATGGTCAGCACACGAGGCAACGGCGACGCTGGGTCAGTCAGGAGGGTGGTCATCGTGCGAAACGGTTGAGACGCGCGCCCAAGCGTGGCGCGGGGACGGCACGGTAGCACGACCCGGGGCCTGCAGACGGATCGCCGCCGGTATACAGCCCCCATGACACCGGCCTGACCGCAACCTGTCCCTTATCCCGATACTGCGCATCGGCATACAGCGGACCTTGCCCGTGGTGCCAGCAGGTATGGCCCGGCTGAACGGGTAGCTCCCGGTATACCGTCGGTGTATACCGTCCGACGATCGCCTCGGCACGAATCTGCGCAGATCTGTATCGGTCGCCGTCCACCGGGACCATGCCGGCGCCGTTAAGCCATGGATGGATGCCCTGGATGCCCGTTTCTCTTTGCCCGCTGCGCCCTCAGGCTGTGCGCGCCTCATCTGCACAGAGCCTGCTGCAGTGGAGACGGACTGGGTCTTCGGCTACGGCTCGCTGATCTGGAACCCCGGGTTTGACTTTGCCGAATCAAGCCTCGCCCGGATCCACGGTTATCACCGCTCCTTTTGCATCAGTTCAACCCGTTATCGGGGTACGCCGGAAGCTCCGGGGGTGGTGCTGGGCCTTGACCGGGGCGGTTCGTGCATCGGCATGGCCTTCAAGCTGCGCCCGCAAACCCGCCTCGCAGCGCTGCAAGCCCTCTTTGAGCGCGAGATGACCGGGGGGGTTTACGTCGCCCGAGTCGTCGCGGTCTGCGTCGGCCCGCATCAAAGAGAGCAAGCACTCGCTTTTGTGGCGAACCCCTGCAGCGCTGCGTATGCAAGGCTTGCTGAGGCCGAGATTGTGCGCAGGCTGTCGCACTGCCAGGGGGAGCGTGGCCCCAATCGCGATTACGCACTGTCCACCTGGCGCAGCCTGGCGGAGCGCGGAGTGCACTGCCCACACCTGAACCGCCTGGTCCCGCAGCTGACTGCCTGAATCGGGGCTGCTGCCCTCACCAGGGATAGGCCCCGCCGTCCATGGACTCGGCCATTCGGCTCAGTGCAGCTTGGCGGACTCTGACGTTCCCCTCACTTTGCATCGCCCGCGCCAGGCCTGATCGACACGCGCTCAAACAACGGGCACAGTCAGCCGGCTAAGATGCGGCCAAGACCGCCTACCGAACCGCTGCCTTGCCCCACGAACCGATCCTCGAACGGCCAGCGGCTGCCCCGCCGACAGTGCGCCAATGGCTGACCGACCTCGGGCCGACCGAGACGGTCAATGCGCTGATCGCGTTTCTTTTTGCCGCCACCGGACCCGTGGCCATCATCCTGTCCAGCGCAGCCCGAGGAGGGCTCGGCCAGACCGAGGTGGCCGCATGGATCTTTGGTGCTTTCTTCGTAAACGGCCTGGTGACGCTTTTTCTCACCTGGCGCTGGCGCATGCCCCTGATCTGCTTTTGGACGATCCCGGGCACCGTGCTGGTCGGCCAGGCGCTGGATCACGCCAGCCATGCCGAAGTGCTGGGCGCGTTCGTCGTGACGGGCATCCTATTGGCCCTGCTGGGACTGTCGGGTTGGATGCGCAGACTGCAGAATGCGATCCCCATGCCCGTCATCATGGGCATGGTGGCAGGGGTGTTTCTGCGCTTTGGGACCGACCTGGTCCGCGCAGTCCACCTGGATCCCGCGATTGCAGGCAGCATGGTGGTCGCCTTCATCGTGCTGAGCGCCAACCCGCGCTGGTCGAGCCGCATGCCGCCCATGATCGGCGCACTCCTCGTCGGCCTGCTCGCCATCACCCTCGGCGGACGCATGACCTGGCCGGACGCCACCGCGCTGGCACTCACCGCACCCAGCTTTTTCGCACCGGCCTTCTCCCCGGCCATCCTCCTGGAGCTGGTCGTGCCGCTGGCGATCACGGTCCTCTTTGTACAGAACGGTCAGGGATTCGCCGTGCTCAAGGCGGCTGGCCATGAGCCGCCTGTCAATGCCGTGACGCTGGCCTGCGGCCTGGCTTCCGTGTGCACTGCGTTTCTGGGAACGGTCTCGAGCTGCCTGACCGGACCCACCAACGCGATCGTTGCCTCGGGTCCCGATCGCTCGCGCCATTATGTCGGCGCATGGCTCGTCGGGCTGCTGGCCCTCGGCTTCGGGCTCTTCGCCTCGGCCTTCAGCGCCCTGATGCTCGCCGCGCCCAAGGCATTCATCGCAGCTCTGGCGGGCCTTGCCATGATTCGCTCGCTGCAGGGGGCCTTCACGACCGCCTTCGGCGGCGGTTTCCCCCTGGGTGCGCTGGTCGCATTTCTGATCACGGTGGCCGATCAGCCGATCTTCAGCATCGGCGCGCCGTTCTGGGGATTGCTCGCCGGCTGGGGCATCGCACGGCTGCTGGAGCAGACGCCCTAAAGCCAGGTGTCGACGCTCGACCCCAGCCGATGCTCAGCGCAGGTTGTGGGTTAGAGTGGGCGTGCCGCGCAAGCTCCCGCGCCCCTCTTCTGCGTGCCCACAATGCCCGTCACTGCCGACGACCCTGACCGCCGGGCCTATGCGCCTGAGGTCGACGCCGCACCCGCACCCCGTGCGGCGCAGGCGAGCGTGCATCCGACGCCGGCGTCGACCTCATCCGAGCCTGACCTGATCCGGCCCGTGCTCGGTCTCCTCGCGCTTCTGGGCTTGATCGCCGTCAGCTTCTGGGTCCTGCGCCCCTTCATCCCGCCGCTCATCTGGGCGGCCACCATCGTGATTGCCAGCTGGTCACTGATGCGTCGCGTGCAGGGCTGGCTGTGGAACAGCCGTACGCTCGCCACGATCGTCATGACCCTGGCCCTGCTGCTGCTCTTTTTCGTGCCGCTCGGATTCGCCATCGGGACCGTCGTCGAAAATGCCGACACCGTTGTGGGCTGGCTGCGCACGCTGGCTGAATTGCCCCGCAACCCTCCGCCGGAGTGGCTCGGCGCCATCCCGCTGGCAGGCAGCAAGCTGGTGGCGCTTTGGACAGAATTGGGTCAGAGCAATCTGAACTCGGTGCTCGCAAAAATCACGCCTTATGCGGGAGCCTTCGCCGGACAGGCGCTGAAACAGGCGGGTGTCATCGGCTCACTTGGCGCCGAGTTCCTGTTCACGGTCGTGTTGTGCGCGATCCTTTACCAGTATGGCGAAGGGGCTGCGGATCGGGCACTGGGCCTGGCGCGACGCCTGGCGGGCGAACGCGGCGCGCGCACGGCACGTCTGGCTGCAGATTCCGTACGCGGCGTGGCGCTGGGGGTGGTGGTGACCGCGCTGGTGCAGTCAGTGCTCGCTGCGCTGGGTCTGGCCATGGTCGGCATTCCTGCGATCACGCTGCTGACCGCCGTCATGGTGCTGCTGTCGATCGCGCAGATCGGAACCCTGCCGGTGCTGATCCCCGCCACGCTGTGGGTGTTTTCCACCGGACAAACCGGTTGGGCGATCGCCCTGGGGCTGTGGACGGTTTTCGTGGCAACGATGGACAACGTGTTGCGTCCCTGGCTGATCCGTCAGGGCGCAGATCTGCCCTTGCTGCTGATCTTTGCCGGCGTGATCGGCGGGCTGCTGGCCTTCGGCCTGATCGGACTGTTCATTGGCCCGGTGGTGCTGGCGGTCACGCACACACTGCTCGATGCCTGGATCGACGAAGCACCGCGTACGGCCGAGTCAGATCAGGCCCGGCGCAGCGATTGAGCGGGGTGATCAAGGGGCCCGATTAACGTGCCCGATCAACCCGCCACGATTCATCCGCCGATGAACGTGCAAACTCAGCATGTCTACAGAACACCGCCACCCCACGCTGCGTGGCATCGTTACTCGCCAGCAGGCGCCGTCTGCGTCGGGTGCAGCGCCATCACGTCGCGCAAACGCGCCGCGGCACGGGTCGACGCCACCACGGCAAGCTTCATCGTCGCGCGCGTGGCCCCCACAAAGAGTTTTTTCACGGTACGTTCATCGAGCGCTTCGAAATCGACCTCGGTCAGCACCACCGCAGGCGCGGCCTGCCCCTTGAACCGGTAAACCGACTCAATCAGCAACTCGCCTTCGGTGTACACCGGCTGCGCCAGCAGATCGTAGCGGCCCGTGAAGCGGCGCACCGGATGCGGGCCCAGCGTATCCAGCGACAACAGCGCCGACTGTGAACGGCCCCGCAGGGTCACCACAGCCATGTCATGACGCCGAAACCCGGCGGCCAGGCAACGCCGGACGGCCTCCTTGGTGGCTGCCAACAGACCGTCGGCATCGGCATATTCGATGAGCTCGAGGTCGGCGCCGGCCAGCGGCCCTGCAGCCTCGATCTGTACGTCGGGTGGCAGGATCGCCTGCAGCAAGCGCACCACCTCACGCGGGCTGCGGTAATTGCTGTGCGCACGCAGCGTCACCCATCCCGGCAATTGCGCCGGGGCCCGCGCATACAGTGCCTGCATCGGATCTTCCAGCCAGATCACCCGCGCACCCGCACGGGCATGGCGCAAGACCTGATCGCGCCAGGCCTCGGAAAAGTCCTGACCTTCGTCGACGATCACGGTATCGAATTGCCAGTGCGCAGTCACCGCGACACCCGCCGCATCACGCTCCAGGCGCTCAAACGCGTCGGGCCCTGAAAAATTCACGGCACCGCCTGTATCGCGCACCAGTCTCTGACACAGCGTATGAAAGGTGCAGACCTCACCGCCGGAAGGCGCGATACGAGAGAAATGATCGGCCAGCGGCCGGTTGTAGCACACGTAAAGCGGCCGCTTGCCACGCGCAATCGCGTCGCGATATTCCGCCAGTGCAAGCTGCGTCTTGCCCGATCCGGCCGTACCTTGCACATGCAAGCGGAACGGCTCGAAAGACAATTGCCGAGCCCAGTGCGCCAGGCCACCTGAAATGCGCGTCACCATCGCTTCGGCCTGTCCGACCAAGGCACTGACATCGGTCTCCAGTTCGATGACGTCGCGAAAGAACCGGTCGATCTGCTGCACGGACGGTCCGGTTGACCACAACGAGCCCTGGCGCGGGGTCGAAGGCACGGCACTGTGGCGCTGCGAAGGCGGCAGCTGCGTATCGCCAACGATCTCCCGCACCACGCTGGCAAGCCGATCGCGCTGCGTGGCATCCACGATGCGGTGATGAGACAGTCCTGCGCTTTCCACGCGACGCACCTGATGATCGGGGCAAAACAGCAGGTAATCGACCTGAACGGTCTCGCAGCCGGGCCGACGCGCAATCTTGTCGCGCAGGCTGGCCACTGTGCGGGCCATCTGCAGGGCCACATTGACGATACGCCCTCGGTCACGCTTGAGCAGTCCCTCAGCGCCTTCCTCCAGAAAACCTGTTTTCTGTGCGATCAACAGCACCGCGCCACTGCGATGGACCACGGCGAAATCGATTTCGCCGAACACCGACAGTCCACGCTCCACAGTCGTCCAGTGCACTGCGTGATATACGGTGCAGGCATCCGACAGGGCCGCTGCCAGCAGCGACAGCGTGTCATGGTGACGCTGCACCGCAGCGCCAGCAGCACCCGTGAGGGCAGCGCCGGTCGCAAACTCGCGCCAGCCATCAGGAACGATCCGGGCCATCGGCGCATTCTACCGACGCGCCCTGCCGATCACGGTCACGGTCCGTGGGGATGACCTCGGGCCGGCCTGGTCCAGGGTCCACAGACGCCGCTGCCCGCACTATCATCGGCCAGCCACGCACATGCTGGGTAAGGCGCATTGCACTGGCGCACTGGCGCACTGGCGCACTGACCCTGCTCACTGTCCCGGCTCTGCGTGCCCGCTCTACCAGCCCGATGACCCTTGCACTCCGCCGATTGCCGGCCCCCTGACTCGCCGCTTCATCCAAAGCCTCCATTCGCCCCTCGTCATTCACCGCTTTCGACTCAACCCCCCGGGAGACGCCATGCCCCATTTGCCCCTCAAGTCGACGCCACCGCGCCGACGCCATCTGCAATCGCTCGCTACCCTGACCGGCGCCGGCCTGTTGCCAAGCACCGTTCGCGCGCAGTCCTTTCCGTCGCGCAGCATCAAGATCGTCGTGCCACACGCGCCCGGGGGCAATTCAGACGCCTTCGGCCGCATCCTTGCGCAGCGGCTGTCCGAGCGCATCGGCCAGCCTGTGGTGGTTGAAAACCGCACCGGCGCCGGCGGCACGATCGCCTGTGCCAGCGTGGCGCGCTCCGCCCCCGACGGCTACACCATCGTGGTGGCCGACACCGGCACCCATGCGATCGCGCCACAGCTCTACGGCTCACGCCTGCAATACGACGTGTTTCGCGACTTCACACCGATCTCACTCGCCGCGAGCTTTCCCACCGTGCTCCTGGTGCACCCGTCGGTCCCGGCACGCACGCCGCAAGAGTTCGTGGCACTGGTCAAATCCCAGCCAGGCAAGCTCACCTATTCATCGGCCGGCACCGGCAACGGATCGCATCTGGCGCAGGACGTCTTTCGCTATGCCGCAGGGGGCCTGGACATGATTCACGTGCCCTACAAAGGCGGTGCACCGGCCATTCAGGCGCTGATCGCGGGCGAAGTCCAGATGACCGCCGTGAGTGTGAACACCTCGCTGCCCCACATCCGCTCGGGCCGCGCCCGTGCACTGGCGCTGGCTTCATCCAAACGCTCGCCCGCACTGCCCGATCTGCCCACGCTTGCCGAATCCGGCATCGCCAATGCCGAAGCCGACAACTGGCTCGCACTCGTCGGGCCGGCAGGCATCCCGGCCGACATCGCCGATCGCCTGAGCCGTGAGATCAACGCCACGCTGAGCCTGCCCGATGTGCGCGAAAGACTCGCCGCAATCGGTCTGGAGGTGGTCGCCGGTGGCGCGGCGCAGTACACGCCTCTGCTGCAGCGCGACGTAGTGAAGTGGACAGACGCCGTCAAACGCAGTGGAGCCGTCGCAGAATGAATGCACCCGCCCAACCCCAACCCGTCACGCCGGCCGCACGCGGCAGCCTGCGCCGTACCCTGCAATCGGGCCGCTTCGTCGTCGCGCCGGGCGTCTTCGAGATGTTCACGGCCAGGCTCGCAGACCGCATGGACTTCGGTGCGCTCTACATGACCGGCTATGGCGTGTCCGCCTCGCATCTGGGTGTGGCCGACGCCGGCCTGGTCACCTATCGCGATATGGTCGAGCGTGCCCGCACCATCGCGCAGGGCATCTCACGCCCGCTGATTGCCGATGCCGACACCGGCTTCGGCGGCCTCATCAATGTGCGCCACACGGTGCGCGGCTATGAAGAGGCCGGCGTGCAGGCGATTCAGATCGAGGACCAGGAGATGCCCAAGAAATGCGGGCACACGCCGGGACGGCGCGTCGTGCCAATGGCCGATGCAGTGCAGCGCATCGAAGTGGCAGTCGACGCCCGGCGCACCGACGACTTCCTGATCATCGCCCGCACCGACGCCCGGACCGCACACGGACTGGACGAAGCCATCGCCCGCGGCCGCGCCTTCGCCAAGGCCGGCGCCGACATCATCTTCGTGGAGTCGCCCGAGTCGGTCGACGAGTTTCGACGCATTGGTGAGGCACTGGGCGACTGCGGCGCCCGGCTCATCGCCAACATGGTGCCCAGTGGCCGCTCGCCCGAGTTGTCTGCCGCGCAACTGCAGGCCTTCGGCTTTTCACTGGCGATCTGGCCTGGCGCACTGATGAACGCCGTCTGCGCGGCTGTGGACGGCACGCTGAAGCATCTGCTCGCACACGGCACCACCCAGGGCAGCCCGGTACCCACCTTCACCATGGATCAACTGCACGAGCTGGTGGGATTTCCGGAGGTCTGGGCCTTCGAAAAGCGCTGGGCCAAGTGATCGGCCAGTGCCCGGGTTCAGGTCAGGCCGGACTGAACAAAATCCCGGTCGCGGCACTTTGTCCAAGCTGATTTAGGCCTCTTTCCGGCTTTGTCCAACCTGTTTCTTGGCCTCTGCGGCAGCGCAAAAACCCCTCTGCCAGCCCAGTCAAACGCATTGAAACATTCTTACAATCAATGGTTTGTATTGCACGGACTCAAAAAAGAAACAACTCGAAACATTTTTTCTGTTGCATCGCACCAGTGAGGTCTGTACAGTTGGAACTGTCTCCTCCACCTCCTCAATGGTGGTTTCAGCCCGCACCGTCAGGTGCGGGCTTTTTCTTTTCAGGCCCTTGATTCCGCCAGCCGCGCACCCGCCACCAGTGCACGCAGTTTGGCCGCCGCAATCTCGCGATCCATCGGGGCCATGCCGCAGTTGGTACACGGAAAGAGTCGGTCTGCCGGCACATAGCGCAGCGCCCGGCCAATGGTGTCGGCCACCTGCTCGGGCGTTTCCACGGTGTCACTGGCCACGTCAATGACACCCACCATCACATCCTTGCCCTTGAGCAGGCCCAACAGGTGGTCGGGCACCCGGCTGTTGGCGCACTCCAGCGAAATCTGGTCAATGCGACTGGCCGCAAGTGCCGGAAACACCGCCTCGTACTGTCGCCATTCCTCGCCCAATGAGGCCTTCCAGTCCACATTGGCCTGGATGCCATAGCCGTAGCAGATATGGACCGCCGTGGTGCAGGTCAGCCCTTCAATGGCCCGATGCAGTGAAGCGATGCCCCAGGTGGGCACATGCTCCATGAACACGTTGTAGGCCGGCTCATCGAACTGGATCACGTCTACGCCATCGGCCTGCAGCGCACGCGCTTCCTGGTTGAGCAACTCGGCAAAGGCCATCGCCAGCTTCTCGCGACTGCCGTAGTGCGCATCAGCCACGGTATCGACGATGGTCATGGGGCCCGGCAGTGTGAACTTGAGCTTCTTCGTGGTGTGAGCACGTGCCACGCGCGCTTCGAACGCATGCACTCGGCCCTTGAGGCGAATCGGGCCCACCACCTGCGGCACCATCGCGTCATAGCGATTGTTGCGGATACCCATCTTCACCTTGTGATCGAAGTCGATCCCTTCGACCGCTTCAAGAAACCCGTGCACGAAATGCTGACGGCTTTGCTCGCCATCGGTCACGATGTCCAGACCCGCGTCTTCCTGCTCCTTGATCCACAGCAGCGTGGCATCTTTCTTGGCCTGGAGCAGCGCATCGCCTTGCTCCTTCCACTGAGGCCAGAGTTTGTTCGTTTCGGCCAGCCAGCCGGGTTTGGGCAGGCTGCCTGCCAGAGTCGTACGAAACATGGGCAAACCTCGCGCTTGAGCGTGACAAGAAAAAAAGGGATAGGGCGTATTCAGCGCACGTTGAGTGACGAACCCAGTTTGCGACGCCACTCCGACACCACCTGCGGCTGCGAGGACGCCAGATCGAACACCTCGATCATGCGTCTGCGCCCGACATCGTCCTGGAAGGTCCGGTCGCGCAGCACGATTTCCAGCAACTCGGCCAAGGCAAGCGGCCAGTCCTTGTAGCCGATGTAGTACTCGGCCAGCTCCAGCCGCGCAGCAAGGTTGCCTGGCTCAGTCACGACCTTATCGATCAGGGCATGAGGGGTGGGCGGCTTGGCAGCCTCCACGGCCTGCGCAGCCTGAGCGATGAGCGCCGCCACCTGCGGATCGGCCTTGGCCTCTTTGGAGAGCGCATCGAGCTGAGCCTGTGCCGCAGCCGGCTCTTCGGCCGACAGCAACAATTGCGCATACAGCAGCCGCGCTGAATCGTTGGACGGATCGAGCGCGATCGCCTTCTTTACGTGCTCGGTGGCCGCCGCCTGATCACCACGATCGAGCGCTGCGCCGGCCTGGTCAAGCTCGGTGTCCGACGGATTGGGCATCAGCCGGTCAATGAATTCGCGCAGCTTGCCCTCAGGCAGGGCGCCCTGGAACTGATCGACGGGCTGACCGCCCACGAACGCAAACACCGATGGAATCGAGCGGATGCGAAAGTGCTGCGCGAGCTGCTGCTCCTGGTCGCTGTCGATCTTCACGAGCTTGAAGCGCCCTTCGTACTCCTGCTCCAGCTTCTCGAGCATCGGCCCGAGCGTTTTGCAGGGCCCGCACCAGGGGGCCCAGAAATCGACCAGCACCGGCACCTGCATCGAAGCGTCGATGACGTCGGCCTGGAAGGACTGCAGAGTGGTATCGATGCTCATGGTCAGTGGGGTGGCGAAGAAAGGCCGCCATTCTTGCATGGCCAGCACACGCAGGCCCGATGCCCGAGCCCGGCGCACCGGTGCTAGCATCGGCGCCCATTGAAGGAGATCAACCCGTGATCGTGCTGCTGCTGGGCCTGGCCCTGTTTCTGGGGGTGCACTCCACCCGCATTTTCGCCGACGACTGGCGCCGCGCTCAGATTGCGCGCATTGGGCTCAATCCCTGGAAAGGGATGTACACGCTGATCTCGCTTGTGGGCCTCGTGCTCATCGTTTACGGCTACGGTCAGACCCGCATCGCACCCACTGAGCTGTGGTCACCTCCGGTGTTCACGCGGCATCTGTCGGGAGTGCTGATGATCCCGGCCTTCATTCTGCTGGCTGCGGCCTATGTTCCAGGCACCCGCATCCGGCGCGCCGTGGGTCATCCCATGGTGCTGGGCGTCAAGGTCTGGGCCTTCGCGCACCTGATCGCCAATGGCCGGCTGGGTGACCTGGTCCTGTTCGGCGCGTTTCTGGTGTGGGCGGTCGTCCTGTACATCGCCTCACGCCGACGCGACCGCCGCGACGGCACGGTCCATGTGGTGGGACCAGCCAGCCGGGATGCGATCGCTGTGGTGGCCGGGCTGGCCGCATGGGTCGCCTTTGCAGCGTGGCTGCATGCTGCGCTCATCGGCGTGCGACCCTTTACCTGACCGCCCCAGAGTGCAAGCGCCCCCCCTGATTGCCTCAGGCGATCAGGGTCGTACAGCCTGCAAAACTAAGCCGTCGCGATATCAATCACGATCTTGCCCGGGGCCTTGCGCTCACCCAGTGCACGAATGGCATCGACCGCATCCGACATGGCATAGCGGGCGCCCACCAGCGGCTTGAACACACCCTCCGACGCCAGTCGATTGATCTCGGCCCGGATGGCCGGCGCCTCGGCGGGCCGCCTGCGCAGCCACTCTCCGGCCCGCACACCGATCACCGAGTAAGTCTTGATCAGTACATGGTTGGCAGCCAGCGTCGGGATCCGTCCTGCGGCAAAGCCCACCACCAGCAGCCGCCCGCCAAAGGCGATGCACTTGGTGGACCGGTCAAACACATCGCCGCCCACCGGGTCATAGATCACATCAGCGCCTTGCCCGCCGGTCAGTGCCTTGACCTCCTCCTGAAAGAGTCCGCGCGATGAGACCAGATGATCGGCCCCCATCGGACGCAGCAGCTCCAGCCAGTCCATACGGGTCCCGGTGGCGATCACCTTGGCACCCAGGTGCGCGCCTAATTGCACCGCGGCCGCTCCCATGCCGCCGGTGGCACCGTGCACCAGCAAGGTCTCGCCGCGCTGCAAAGCACCTCGGGTGACCAGCGAGGCATACGCCGTCATGGCACCGACGCGCCAGCCAGCCGCACTCGCCCAATCCCAGCCCGCGGGCACGGGCTCCAGCGCGGTGGCAGGCAACAGATTGCGCTGCGCGATCGACCCCACCAGATTGGAAAAGCACACCGCGTCGCCCTCGCGCCAGCCGGTCACGCCCTCGCCCACGGCTTCGATCACGCCCGCACCCTCCATGCCCACGGTGTAGGCCAGCTCGGGTTTGTGCTGATAGCCGCCGCGGGTCATCAGCAGATCAGGAAAATTGAGCGCGGCCGCCCGCATGGCGACCGCCACCTGCCCTGGGCCGGGCGGTGTCACGGGCAGGTCAACGAAGCGCAGGCCGGAGAGGTCCTCGCTCAGCTGCTCGCAGCGCAGGGCCTGGTAAGTGTTCGATCGCATGGTGGTTTGCCTTCTGAAAATGCGTGTGATGCGCGGATTGCCGGGGCTCGAGCGTTCATGCCGCGCGACGGTCTGATGAGGCCGCAGCGGCACTGGCCTGCGCCGCCTGCACTTCAGCGCGCACACACTCGGTGAGCTGCGCCTTGATCGCCGTGAATTGCGTGGTGGTTTTCATCGCGTAGTGACGGGGGTGCGCCAGCTCCACCGGGCGATCCAGCCGGATGCGACCAGGCCGCGCGCTCATGACCACTGTGCGGGTCCCCAGGAAAACGGCCTCATCGATGTCGTGCGTCACGAAGAGCACGGTCTTGCGCTCGGCCTCCCAGATCGACAGCAGCAGTTCCTGCATCAGCTCGCGGGTCTGATGGTCCAGCGCACCGAAGGGTTCGTCCATCAGCAAGATGCGCGGATCGTTGGCCAGCGCGCGCGCAATCGCCGTGCGCTGCTGCATCCCGCCGGACAGCTGCTTCGGATAGTGGCGCTCAAAACCGGTGAGCCCCACCTTGTCGATGAACCCGTGTGCGATCTCCAGCTGCTGCGCACGCGGCAGTCCCCGCTCGCGCAGGCCGAAGCACACGTTGTCCAGCACGGTCAGCCAGGGAAACAGCGTGTAGCTCTGAAACACCATGCCACGGTCGGCACCAGGGCCCTCGATGCGCCGGCCATCGAGCAGCACCTCTCCCGCGGTCGGTCGATCCAATCCGGCCACGATGCGCAAGAGCGTGCTCTTGCCGCAGCCGCTGGGCCCCAGGATCGTGACGAAGTCGTTTTGAGCCACGTCCAGATCGGTGGCCTGCAAGGCCAGTGTGCCGCCGCCGGCGCCCTCGAAGCGGCGCTCCACACCACGGATCGTGAGCAGCGCACTCATCGCCCGAGCGCCGCCCATGGGAATAGCCTGCGATTCACGGCCTTGAACAGCAGGTCGCTGGCCAGACCAATGAGGCCGATGACGATGATCCCGAAGATGATCTGATCGGTCGCCAGCAGCGCCTGACTGTCGGTGATCATGTGGCCGATGCCGCTGGAAGCGCCAATCATCTCGGCCACGATCACATAGGTCCAGGCCCATCCAAGGACGGTGCGCAAGGTTTCGGCGATTTCCGGGGCCGCGCCAGGAATCAGGACGCGCAGCACCAGACCCTGGTCTTTCACGCCGAGCGTGTAGGCGGCTTCCACCAGGTCTCGGCGTGTATTGCCCACCGTCACGGCAATCATCAGCACCAGCTGAAAGAAGCTGCCGATGAAAATCACGGACAGCTTTTGCGCTTCACCGATCCCGGCCCACAAGATCAGCAAAGGGATGAAGGCACTGGCGGGCAGATAGCGCGCAAAGCTCACAAACGGCTCAAAGAACGCCTCGATCGGCTTGTACGCGCCCATGGCCACGCCCAGCGGCAGCGCCAGCGCCGCAGCGATCGCGAAGCCACCCACCACCCGCCACACCGTCATGCCGATATCCCCGGCAAAGCCCATCTTCGTCAGCAGCGTCCAACCGGACTGCAGCATCGCCAGCGGGTCCGCCAGGAAGGTCTTGCTGACGAATCCGCCCAGCGTGGCCACCGACCAGGCGGCCACGAAGACGACGAAGAAGGCCACGCCCAGTGCGATGCGCGCAGCGGGCGAGACCGGGGTAAGCGGTCTCAACGTGTCACTTCAGGAAGCGCGTGTCGGTCAACCCGGACATGTCGGGCAGCGACTTGATGATGCCGGCCTCCATGAGGATCTCGGCCGCCTTCTTGCTGAATGCGGCATGCTCGCCGGCGAAGAACTTCAGATTCGCCTCACGGTCCTGCCAGCGCAGGAACTTCTGGCTGGCCTCGAACTGCTCGCCGGTCTGCTTGACGTCGGCGCCCATGATCTCGAAGCTCCTCTTCGGCTCGGCCCGGATCATCGCCAGGGCATCGAAGTAGGCATCAGCCAGCGCCTTGGCGGCCTTGGGGTTCTCAGCCAGGAACTTCGGCGTGCAGCCGAAGGTATCCATGATCATCGGGTAATCCAGCGTGGTGGCAAGGATCCGCCCAGCCTCCGGTTTGGCGCGTACGGCGCCCAGGAAGGGCTCATACGTCATCGCGGCATCAACGCCCGCAGTGCCCGCGATCATTGCGTTGGCAGCCGCCTGAGGCTCGAGGTTGACGATCTTCACGTCTTTCAGGGTCAGGCCGTTCTCGCGCAGCATCCAGGCCAGTGTGAAATAGGGTGCCGTGCCGGGCGCGCTGGCCGCCACCGTCTTGCCCTTCAGGTCTTTGATGGAATCGATGCCGGCCTTCACCACCATGCCGTCGGCGCCGAAGCTCTTGTCGAGCTGGAAAATCTGCGTGGTGGGCACCCCATTGGCGTTCCAGACGATCCAGGTCTCGACCGTGGTGGCCGCGCACTGGATGTCACCCGATGCGATGGCCAGATGGCGATCCTTTTGCGGAATCTTTTTCAGGCTCACGTCCAGGCCGTGCTTTTTGTAAAGACCAGCCTCCTTGGCCAGCGTCAGCGGTGCGAACCCGGTCCAGCCGGAGATCCCAATGGCGACCTTGGTTTCCTGGGCGAAGGCGCCGGGGGCAAGCGTGGTCAGTGCGGCAGTGGCCAGTACGGTCAGGAACTGTTTCAAGGGGCTCTCCTAGGGCTTGGATGGGGATCGGGGACAGGCGTAAGAACGGGCGTCAAGAACGGAGCGTGTCTTCGGGGCGAACAGCAAAGAATCGAACTGACGAAACGAAACGTTCAACGGGACATCAGGATGAAGATACATCGGGCGCGAGGCGATCGCGTCGGCATGATCGGGCTCCTTTCGCGGCACCCTAACCAAAGATTGCCGTGGTCTGGTGGCTGACGCCCACCGCATGACCTTCGATGTCCCACAGACGCGCAGTCTGACTGCTGTAGCCCTCATCTGCATAGCGCGACTCGGTCTGCAACAACACCCATCGGGCTGGGTCAAAGGTACGCGGGTCCAATGCGAACTCAAGCAGCCACGTCAACGAGGCGCCTGCCGCAGGCCGGTCGAGCATGGACAGCACCGGCGAGGGCGGCAGATCGGCCAGCGCCACCAGGCTGGCTTCGCGCATCCGGGGCGCTTGAAGGACGGCCGCGACGCTTTGCCCCGGCGCGGCCACTGCCTCGCGCAGGCGGGCCCACATGCGTGCCGGCTTAGGCGGCTGCGCACTGAACATTCGGGTGCCGCCTGCCCAGCGCTGGACATAGTGCCTGAGGAATTCCGGCATCCGCCCGGGCTGAAACTCAGCCTCGCGCACCGTCTCAAAGGGCTTCAGATCGTCGGGCATCGGCATGGACAGGCGCGCCTGCGACGGGCGCGCTGCGCCATAGACGCCCACGAGCAGCGCAGCAACTTTGCCGCCACTCAACAACCGGCATTGCGCATGGGTGATGTTTCGACCGCGTCGCACCACACTGGCCTCGGCACGCACCGGGCCCGAGCCCACCTGTCCGATGAAGGTCATCTGCAGGGCCCGCAGGGGTGGCTCATCACCCACAGCCTGGCGCATGGCCAGCGCGCCGATGGCGCCCTGGATCCCGCCGAATGCGGCATGGCCCTGCTGCCAGTCATCGGTCATCATGACCGTCAGGGCTAGTCCGGCCTCGGGCTCGGTGCCCAGGGGTTCGGTCTGGCCGTCCAGAAGTTCGCAGAAACGTGGCATGGATCGAAAAGCGGCGAATGGCGAGCAGGAAACCGAACGAGGATGCCACAATCGATCGCATGCTCATGAACCGTGGTTTCGGTTCTGTCGCTTCGGCCGTGGTCACGCGGCCCGCATCGGGTGGCGGTCCTGCACACCGATGCGCCCTACCCTCAACACAGGAGCCTCCACGATGTCTGCCCTCCCTTCCGCACTGAGCACCCAGATGACCGAAGCCGAATGGCAAGCGCGTTGCGACCTGGCCGCGCTGTATCGCATCAGCGACCACTTCGGCTGGACCGACATCATCGCCACGCACATGTCGGTGCGGGTGCCCGGCGAACCCAACTGCTTCCTCATCAACCATTACGAGGAAATGTTCCACGAGATCACCGCCTCCAGCCTGATCAAGATGGACATGGACGGCAACGTGATCGGCAAGCAGGGCCGCTTCAACAAGGCAGGATTCACCATTCACAGCGGCGTCTACAAGGCGCGCCCCGATGCGAACTGCGCCATGCACACCCATACACGTGCAGGCGCCGGTGCGGCCATGCTGCGTGACGGCCTGCGCCCGATCAGCCAGGACGTGCTGCTGGTGCTCGATGACATCGTCTATCACGACTACGGCATGCCCGCCACGCAGGAAGAGTGCGACGCCTTAGGCCAGAGCGTGCAGCATGGCAGCTGCGTGGTGTTGCGCAATCATGGCCTGCTCACCCTGGCGCCCACCATTCCCGGCGCCCTGCTCAACCTCTACATGCTCGAACGGGCCTGCGAACTGGAACTGATCGCGCGCACATTCAGCGAACCGCCAGTCATGGTCGACCCTGAGGTGGTCTCGCGCATGGCGCACCGCATGAAAAAGGCCCGCAATGAGCCCTCCTGGGGCGTGCAGGAATGGCATGCACTGGTGCGCACGGTCGAGGGCAAGGGCTCCGACTGGCGGCAATAAGGCGGGCCAACCCGACCGGTGAGCGGCGCCGGCTGCGCTGCAGGCCGTCTCATGCGTTGGTGCATGGCCACCGATGTGCGGCTATGCTTCACCGATGGAACAAAATCTTTTTTCGCCTGTTCACCGCCCTGCGGTCGGGGTGAGGTTCCTGGTTCGCAGCCCGCGCGCGCGGGCTGACACGGCCGTTCGGCTGCGCGAGTGGCTCGCGGCACAACACCTCGACACAGGCCAGCGCGGCCCGGTCGATCTGAGCGCCTCGTCCACTGCGCTCAGAGCCCGCTTGCGGTGCGCCGCGGCGCGGGCCTGGGCGCCCGGGTGCAATACCCTGGGTTTGTCACGCATTCTGGGCCTTGAGCCAGACTCGCCTGTCGATCTGCAACGCGAAATCGCCATCGGTCTGCTGTTGTCCCCGGTGGCCTTCGATTTCCCGGACTTCGATGAATTTGAGTCGGCCGTACGCATCCGCATGCTGACCGTCGAAGCTGCGCGTCGCACCGTGCTCGACTTCGCGCCAGACGCGATCGAGCGCCCCGAGGACTGCTGGGACTATGACGCCCGCATCGGGTTCACCGTGCGCGCGGGCCACAACCTGATCGACGCGTTAAGAAAAGCGACCCAACCGGATCTGACCGGTCGACGTTATGCCTTCTCCTGCTACCGGGCCACCGAGTACGTGATGCTTCTGGCCATTGCCCAGGAGGCTGCACACAGCCATCCGTCCCTGCTGATGCGCATCCAGTCGCTGGCCCACCAACGCGCTGTGCAATCGCGCGAGTTTCACGAGGTCTATCTTCGCGAATACGGATCCATGCGCAGTCCGCTGCCACTACGCTATTTCGTGCCGGGGGACAGGGTCTGGTTTCGCAACCCCGATGCCGTATCCGCACAGGCCGAAGGCTACGAAGGCTCCTGGGTCATCTATCTGGGCGCAGGCCATTTCGCCAACTTCTGGCAAAGCAACCGGCCGTTCACGCTGACGAGCAAGTGCATCGAAATTTTCCACTGGCGACATGCAGTTCGCACAGACGCCGAGGGCAAGCCGGTCATTGATGAGGATGAGGTGGCGCGACGCGTTGCCGACTCACTCACCGACCCTGCGCAGACACGCGCCATTCTTCAGCGCATGCAGCGCGCTCGCGCACCGCGCGGCGTCTTTGATCGCGGTGGCTGCCTGGACACCACACGCGAGTGCGCGCGATGGATCAGGCCTGCATCGTGTGATATCGCCGTGCCGGCAAACTGAGGTACTGTCCAGCCTGCCCCTGCAGCCATCTGCGCTTCCAGAGAAACTGATCATGGCGACACAAAAAAAACCCCCCCGCTCAACGCTAGGCCGCAATGATTACGAAGCGGCGCTTGAGCCGATGATGCTTGAGCTCAATCGTGTTGCCCGCTGGGTGCAGCACGAGGGGCGACGGGTTGTGATCATCTTCGAGGGGCGCGACACTGCCGGCAAGGGCGGAGTCATCAACGCCATCACGGCCACCCTCAATCCGCGCCAGGTGCATGTGGTCGCACTGTCCAAGCCCAGCGACGCCGAACGCACACAGTGGTACTTCCAGCGCTACGTACCGCACCTGCCTGCAGCCGGCCAGATCGCGCTGTTCGATCGCAGCTGGTACAACCGCGCCGGCGTCGAAAAGGTGATGGGTTTTTGTACCGAAGAAGAGCACCGGCGGTTTTTGAAGCAGGCGCCCGTCTTCGAGAAGATGCTGGTCGATGACGGCATCGTGCTGCTGAAGTATTTCCTGTGCGTCGACCAGGCACAGCAGGAAACGCGCTTTCGCGAGCGCATGGACGACCCCCTGAAACGCTGGAAGCTGTCACCGATCGATCTGCAGTCGCGCGAGCACTACAAGGCCTATGGTCGGGCACGCGACGAGATGCTCAAGGCCACACACACGCGCCACGCGCCCTGGACTCTGGTCGACTTCAACGACCAGCGGCGCGGCCGCCTCACCCTGATCCGCCATCTGCTCGATCGGGTACCCGAAATCGAGGTGGCCGACACACCGCTCGAGTTCCCGGCCTTGAGCGGCTCACCGCTGAAGGAAAACTATAAAGGCCCGGTCAAGCCGATCAAGCCGTTCTGAGGCAGGCACCTGGCCGAGAGCGCAGTCAGCTGGCGCGCGCTCAGTGCGCCAGCGCTCCTGAACAAAGCGCCCGGCGCTCAGAGCTTGTTGTGCGTGCCGTCGCACATGACCGGCTTTGCGCTTTGCTTGCATCCACAGAAAAATACTTTTTTCGATTCGGTGGCGGTGTACTTGGTCGGCACGAATTCCGTGCCCTTGTGGCTGCCGTCGCAAAACGGTTGCTTCTTGCTCTTGCCGCAGGCGCACCACCAGTAATCCTTGCCGGCCTCCACGTCCACGGGATAGGGGGCTTTTTGTGCGATGTCGGGTGTGCTCATGCGAGTTCTCCTGAAGCGGCTGGGGATAGACGGTCAGTGTAATGGATGCTGCCACGGCGCAGCCCCGGCCCGGACACCGGCCAGCCAATGCCGCGTGTGCGACACTTCAAATGACGCTTGTCAGCCCAAGACCACCGGAGACGCCCATGCTGAAGTTCTATTACAACGCCGCGCCCAATCCCATGAAAGTCGCCCTGCTGCTTGAAGAGCTGGGCACGCCCTATGAGGCCATCCCGGTCGATACCCGAAAAGGCGAGCAACACAGCGCGGCATTCATGCGGCTGAACCCCAATGCGAAAGTCCCAGTGATCGATGACGAGGGTCGCGTGGTCTTCGACAGCAATGCCATCCTGATCTATCTGGCTGACCGTGCCGGGCGCTTCATTCCGACGGATCTGGCCTCAGGCGAGCGCGGCGAGATGCTGTCCTGGATGATGTTCATTGCGAGCGGCATCGGCCCGTACTCGGGTCAGGCCGTGCACTTTCGCAACGTGGCACCCGAACCCAAGGCCTATGCGCTCAATCGCTACGACTTCGAAGCGCATCGTCACTGGAAAATTCTCGAGGACCGCCTCGCGGCGCATCCCTACCTGCTCGGCAAGGACTACAGCGTCGTCGATATGGCCTTCTGGGGCTGGGCGCGTCTGGTGCCGATCGTGCTGGGCACCGAGAACCCCTGGACGCAGTACCCGAACCTCAAACGTCTGCTCGACGAGATCAATGCCAGACCAGCCGCTGCGCGGGTCGAGAAGCTGCGTACCGCCCATGCCTTCAAGGCCGAGATGGACGATGACGCGCGTCGCAACATGTTCCCGCAAAACGAGCGCCTGAAGTCAGGCACGTAATGCTCAAGTGCGAAAACCCTGCGCATAAGGCTGGGCCGTGTGGCGCAGCCCGACACGCTGTGTGCTTCAGTCGTCGCTGCCCAGGTGCCGCCTGGCTGCGCGCGCCAGCCTGGTGTCAAAGGTGATCAGCGGCGCTTGCAGGGCCGCGGCCAGCCACAGGTAGGCGGCGTCGTACGAGCTGATCTTGTAGCTCATCGCGAGTGCCGCCTGCGCCACCGGCTCCACCCAGGCCCGCTCCAGGGCAAGCTGCCTGTAGTCGGCCAGGCCCTGCGCAGCAATATCACCCAGTCCGGCTCGGGCCTTGGCCAGCGCAATGCTGGCCAGTTCATAGTCGATCAGTTGCGGCGCATGAAGGGTCATGCCAGCGATTTGCCGCAACGCAACCGCACCCTCGGCCTCATCAAAGAGCACCGCAGCCAGCACGCCCGCGTCGACCACCACGGGTCTGCGCACGCGCAGCGATGCGCCGGGCTCCGCCGAAAAAAGCCTGCGTCGATTCACCGGCTGTCCCGGTCAGCGCGCACCTGAGCGCCCCCGGTTGGCCCGCCGCGCGCCGGCCGAGCACGGCGCACCGCATGTTCGCGGGCAATCTGTTCGATGGACTTCGAGCCAGCCGTGCTGCTCGCGGGCACCACCCCGCGGCCGGCTGAGCCGCCCCGGACCGCCGATGCCGATAGGGGCGAGGCGGGCTGATTGCCCAGCGACGCGTCATGTTCGGCAGCCACGGCCTCGCACACCAGCGCCATGAGCTCGCCCTGAAGGGAGCGGTGATGGCGGCGGGCCCGCTCGCGAAGCGCCTGGGCGACCGGCTCCGGAACGTCTTTGATCGACAAGGTTGGCATGGCTCCATTATGGCGCCAAATCGCAACCATTGCGACGTCGCGGCACCGGCCCCCAGACTGGTCGTTTCGTCCCGAGGAAGCCGTCATGCCTTCTGCACACGACACCGATGCGTCCCTGGCCTTCGGTCAGACAGCCCCCGTGACCCTGCGCCAGGCCGCCACCCTGATCCGGGCGATGGCGCACGAGCAGAGCTTTCTGTTGCTGGCACCACCCGGTGTAGGCAAATCCGACATCGTGTTTCAGGTGGCACGCGAAGCTGGTCTGCCCTGCCGCTCGCTGCTGGGCACGCAGATCGCACCCGAAGACGTGAGCGGCGTGCCGCGCATCGTCGGCGAGCGTTCAGTGTTCTGCCCACCGCGCGCCCTGTTGCCTGAAAACGCCGAGCCGTTCTGCCTCTTTCTGGACGAGCTGCCCGCGTGTGCACCGGACGTGCAGAAGGCCTTCTATTCGTTGCTGCTCGAGCGGCGCATTGGCGAATTTGCACTGCCGCGCGGCACCTGGGTGGTGGCGGCCGGTAATCGGATGCAGGACCGCGCCCTGGTGCGCGCCATGAGTTCGGCGCTGGTCAACCGGGTGACCGTCCTGCATGTGCGGGTGGATACCGACGAGTGGCTGCAGTGGGCGGCTGTGCATGGCGTGCGCCCGGAAATCCGCCGGTTTGTCTCGTCGATGCCCGAGTCCCTGGTGCGGCCCGTCCCTGAAGACCCGGTACCCTTCTCCACACCGCGCGCCTGGGCGGCGCTGTCGCGCTCGCTCGACCTGGCCGAATCGGCAGGCGTGCTCGATGCGGCCACCCGTCGTGCCTTGGCCTTCGGTCGACTGTCGCCTGAAGACGCGGCCATGTTCTGCGCACTGGCCGAGGAGTCGCTCACGCCCCTGCGCGAACTGAGCGACTACCTGCGCGAGCCCGAGTCCTTGCCAGACGGCGAGTCAGGTCGATGGTTTGTACTGGACTGCATTCGCCAGCATGTGCGCGAAGGGCGACTTCAAGCCATTGACCCCGGCGTGATCGACCGCTTCATGCGAGCGCTGCCCGATGAGCATCAGCTGCAGGTGCTGACCGATCTGGTTGACCGCTGGGCGGAGCTGGGTGCAGAAGACGCCATGTTCGAGCTGCTGGGCCGGGTCGCCCAGGTTTAGCGCGTGCAGGCCGCCCGCATGAACACCCCATTGACTCGACGTTCCGATGCCGGCGCATCCGCAGCATCAGACCCGTTGGCGCGGGTCGGCCTGGCGCTGCGCCGGATCACGGTTCCGTTTCCGTATCTCGCGGGCCTGGCCGCTGCAGCACGTGTTCAGCTTGATGCGCGGGTGCCCACCATGGGCGTCTTCGCCTCGGGGCGGATGGTTGCGAACGCCGAGTTCGTCGGCAAGCTCAACGATGCCGATCTGAATTTCGTGGTGGCGCATGAGTTGCTGCATCTGGCGCTGCGCACACACCAGCGCGCTCGCGGCAGCGATCTGATGCAGTTCAACGTGGCGCATGACTACATCATCAACGATGTCCTGCGCCATGAACTCGGGATCTCGCGCATCCCGGCCGGCGGGCTGGACATGCCGGGCGCAAGGCTGCGTTCAGCCGAAGCCATCCTGCTCGAATTGCGACGCGAAGCGCGCGCCCAAACGGCCGGTGGCGGTGCCAAGGTTCGGATCTGGCAGCCCGGTTCGGGGTCTCGCCGAGGCTCGGGAGGTGGTCAGCCCGATGCCGACGGGCCGCAGGAAGGCGAGTCCCCAGGTGACGGGCTCGGCGACGAAATGGGTGACGTGCTGGCGGACGCTCTGGAGCGCGAGTGGTTTGATGCCGACGCGCAGGCGCAGCGCGAACAACAGCGCGAACTCGAGCAGACCGCCCGACGCGGGATGACGGTGGCGCGGGCACGTGGCCGCCTGCCCGCGGCGCTGGCGGCTCAGATGGGCTTGGCGCCCGGGCATGACAGCCGATGGGTGGATGCGATGCGCGGGGCCTATCGCACGCCGGTACAGATCCCTTTGCAGCGTTGGATCGAGTCGGTGACCATGGGCCCGCGCACATTCGAGCGGCCTGCACGCCGCGCAGCAGGCAGCACCGGCATCGTGCTACCCGGGCGACGGCGCGAAAGTCAGGTGTTGAATGTGGTGCTCGACACCAGCGGGTCCATGAGCGACGAGCTGCCCCGGGCGCTCGGGGCGCTGGGCGACGTCTGCGAGTCCCTGGGCGTCGCCCAGGTGCGCCTGATCCAGTGCGATGCGTTCGTCACCGCCGATGACACCCTGGAACCGCAGCAACTTGCGCGCAAGCAAATCGAAGGGTTCGGCGGCAGCGATCTTTCGCCCGCCCTGCGCTATCTGGCAACCGACCCCGAGGTGCAGGCGGTTGTCGTGATCACCGACGGCGATATCCAGCATCCCGATGAGGCGCTGCCCTTCGAGCTGCTGTGGCTGCTGCCACCCCAATCGCAACCGACGTTTCGTCCCAGACACGGGCGGGTGATGCATCTGTACCCACGCACCTGACCCGCCCCACTGATTCACCTCACTGATATCCCCCACTGAGCCCAGGAGCGCCCCACCATGAAAGTGATCCAGGAACTCGCAGCGTATTTTGACCGGCGCGGTCGCCTTGGCCCGCAGCAGCTCGAGCGGCTGCTCGAGCAGGGGCTGCTGGCCCACGAGCCGCCGCGCACGATGGTGGAGCACTGCGGGCAGATCGGCCAGACCTATTATTTTCGTGTCACAGGCGACCCCGACGGGCCGGTGTGGGGCACCGACGTCTACACCGGCGACTCCAGCGTCGCTTCGGCCGCCGTGCACGCAGGGCTGGTCAAGCCAGGCGATACCGTCGTGCTGCGGGTGGTGGTGGTCGAGCCGCCTGAGCGCTTCGACGGGTCGCTGCGTCACGGCATCACCAGCCACGAATTCGAGCGATACGGCACGGCCTTTCGCTTTGAACGCGTGGGGTTCGACGCGGCAAGCGGCCGAACCTGAAACGCCTGAATCAGCGGGCACAGACGTCGCCACCTTTCACTGGCTGACGCTGATCAGAGCGCTGCAGCGGCCACGGTGGTAAGGTCTGCGGATATCTCACGCAGAACTGACCGCCATGATCCCGCTTTCCGTCCTCGATCTCGTCCCGGTACGCATGGGCGAAACGCCTGTGCAGGCCCTGCCGCGCGCACTCGACCTCGCCCGTCACGTGGAGCGCTGGGGCTATCAGCGCTACTGGGTCGCCGAGCATCACAACATGGTGGGCATCGCCAGTTCAGCCACGTCCGTCGTCATCGGCTATCTGGCGGGTGGCACCTCCACGATCCGGCTGGGCTCAGGCGGCATCATGCTGCCCAATCATTCGCCACTGGTGATCGCTGAGCAGTTCGGCACCCTGGCCTCGCTCTATCCAGGTCGCATCGACCTCGGACTGGGGCGGGCACCGGGGACCGATCAGGCCACCATGCGCGCACTGCGGGCACATCCGCAGGCCGCCGAGCATTTCCCCGACGACATTCAGGCGCTGCGCTTTCTCTTTGACGACGCGCAACCCGACCAGGGCATTCGTGCCGTGCCGGGTGCGGGCACCCATGTGCCGCTGTGGATTCTGGGCTCAAGCACCTATGGCTCGCAGGTGGCAGCACATTTCGGGCTGCCCTACGGCTTTGCCTCGCATTTCGCGCCTGCCGACCTGGACGCCGCCCTGCGCATCTATCGCCAGCAGTTCAAGCCCTCGGAGCAGCTGGCCCGCTCGCACGCCATGCCCTGCATCAACGTGATCGTGGCTGACACCGACCGTGAAGCGGCCAGGCTGTTCACCACGCTGCAGCAGCGCTTCACCGACATGGCCCGCAACCGTCGCGGCCTGATGACGCCCCCGATCGACGACATCGAAACCTACTGGTCGCCGGCCGAAAAAGTCCATGCCATGCGCATGCTCGAATGCGCCTTCGTGGGCTCGCCAGAAAGCGTGCGCGCACAGCTGCAGGCATTCATCGAGCGCACCGGCGCCGACGAATTGATGGTGAGCGGCAGCATCTTCGACCATGATGCGCGGCTGCACTCGTATGAGTTGCTCGCCGATATCGGGCAACAGCTCGAACCTCGCCGCACGGCTGCGCTGGCCACCGCCTGAGGAACTGACTGAGGAAGCAGACCGAGCCAGGGCCTAACCCTGGTTCAACCTTGGTGAACCCCTGGTTCGACCCTCTGATCGGCTAGGCTGAAACGATGCGTGGCCGCCGCTTCGCAGCGGCGCTTGGGTCTTAGCTGACCCGCATCGAGGGCTGCAAGCCAGCGGCCGCGGTACTCCGTGCAGACAGCCCCACAAAGGCGAAGTCCAGTTCCGGTGCCAGGCCACCGACGATCCGGGCAATGCTCTTGCCCGAGCCGCAGGCATGCGTCCAGCCCAGCGTGCCATGCCCGGTGTTCAGATACAGATTGGGCAGACGCGAGCGGCCAATGATCGGCACATTGCTGGGGGTGGCCGGGCGCAACCCGGTCCAGAACTGCGCCTGGCTTGAGTCGCCTGCACCCGGGAACAAGGCTTCCACACGACGCACGATCGCCTCGCAGCGCACGCGGTTCAAGTCGCGATCGTAGCCATTGAGCTCGGCCGTGCCGGCAATGCGCAGTCGGTCACCCAGGCGCGAGAACACCAGCTTGTATTCGTCATCGGTCAGCGAGACCTGATGCGCAAGTGATGCATCGGCAACGGGGATCGTGACCGAGTAGCCCTTGGCCGGATAGATCGGCAAACGGATACCGAGCGGCTTGACCAGCAAGGGGCTGAGCGAACCCATCGCCACAACGTAAGCATCCCCGCGAATGCGCTGAAAACGCCCTTCCGCATCCGTCACTTCAACATGGTCGATGGATCCGCCGGCCTCGCGCAGCGCGGTGATGGTGTGGCTCATGCGGAACTGCACGCCATCGGCCTCGCAGCGCTTCACCAGTTCGCGTGCGAACTGATTCGCATCACCCGACTCGTCCTCAGCCGTAAAGGTGGCGCCGGCGAGCTGATGGCGCACCTGACGCAGAGCTGGCTCGATGCGCACCGCCTCATCGGCCGAGATCACCTTGCGCTCACAACCCAGTTCGCGCATCTGCGCAGCCGGTGCGTGGGCGGCCTCAAACTCCGCGGCATTGGTATAGAAGTGCAGGATGCCCTGAGTGCGCTGGTCGTATTCGATGCCGATATCGCGACGCAGCTGCTGCAGCGTGTCGCGGCTGTAGGTGCCCAGCTGCACAATCTGCCGGATGTTGTGACGGGTGCGCGCGGGCGTGCACTCACGCAGAAACTGCAGACCCCACAACCACTGGCGCATGTCCGCACGCAGTCGAAACAGCAGCGGCGCATCTTCCTTGCCCAGCCACTGCAACACCTTGAGCGGGGCGCTGGGATTAGCCCAGGGCTCGGCATGGCTGACCGAAATCTGGCCTCCATTGGCGAAGCTGGTTTCTGCGGCGGGCGACGCTTGGCGGTCGATGACCACCACTTCATGGCCCTGCTGGCGTAAAAAGTACGCCGAAGTCACACCGAGCAGACCTGCACCAAGGACGACGACTTTCACGATGAGCTCCTGAGATCCGTCACTGAGGCTGAAGGTTGATCGCCTTGGCGATCCCCCGGAACTGAGCCGTTCCGTCTGTGTAGGCCTTGCCTACCGCATCGAGCGGCAGCGGCTGGGCGAGCAGCAGGCTGTTGGCGTCCAGGCCCGTGCGCACAGCGGGGTCGGCCAGCGTGTCGGTGATCGCCTTGTGCAGGCGCTGTACGACCGGCTCGGGGGTGTCCTTGCGCACGAAGTAACCCGTCCAGATGTTGAACGAGAAGTCGCGCAGGACCTTGGACTCACCGATCGCAGGGAACGCCTTCACGTTTTCCAGGCGTTCGGTATTGAGCATGGCCAGCACCTTGAGCTTGCCCTGCTTGTGAAATTCGTCATAACGCTTGCCGTAAGGCGCCAGAAAGAAGTCGACCTGATTGCCCAGCAGATCCTGCTCGGCAGGCTGACCGCCTTTGTAGGGCACATGCACCATCGGGATGCCGCTGACCTGCGACAGGTGCTCGCCCAGCAGGTGATAGAACGAGCCCACGCCCACACTGGCGTAGGTGAGTGGCTTGCCGTCGCGAGCCGACTTGCGCGCATAGTCGATGAATTCATCGACCGAGTTCACTGGAAGACCCGGGCGGGCCAGGAAGGCGATCTGCGCGGTGGCAATCATCTGCACCAGACGGAAATCCTCGCTTCTGAATTTGATGGCCGAGATCGCCAGGGGCGCCAGGATCAGTTCATTGGGCGAGCCCTGAAACACCACATGGCCATCCGAGGGCGCCACCAGCAGTTTGTTGGCACCAATCGACCCGCTGCCGCCACCCACGTTTTCCACGATCACCGGCTGCCCGAGCTGCTTGCCCAGCGACGTGTTCACGGTGCGTGCAATCACGTCGGACAGCCCGCCTGCCGGATACGGCACGACCAGCGACACCGGTTTGGCAGGGAAGGTCTGGGCCGACACGCCGGTCATGAGGACCAGGCTGGTCGCAAGGGCTGAGAAGGATCGCAGCAGGGTGCGGTTGAACGGGTTCATCTGGACCTCATTCTGGACGGGTGGCTGATCAGTTCATCCGATCGTAAGACTGCTGTAATCATGTGTCCAATGCATTATTCTCCTGAGTATGATGCGTTTTACGACTGATTTTATCTGCGCAACAGGCGCGGGTTTCAGGTCTCAGTTTCAGCCTTGCAGGTGAGCCCTCCATGAACATCCGGCACCTTGAGCATCTCCTGGCCATTGCCGAGACCGGCTCCTTCAGCCGTGCGGCCGAGCGATCCTTCATGACCCAATCTGCACTCAGCCGCAGCATCCAGACCCTGGAGCAGACGCTGGGCGGGCGACTGATCGATCGCATCGGCAAGCGCAATGAGCTCACCGCGTTGGGGCACGATATCGCGGAGCGCGCCCGCGCCATCGTGCTGGGTGCGCAAGAAATCCGCCTGAGTGCGCAGCGCTTTCAGCAAGGCGACGGCGGCGCTATCAGCGTGGGGTTGGGCTCCGGGCCAGGCGCCCTGCTCATGACGCCTTTGCTGTGTCACATCGCCACGCGGCATCCGGGCATCAAGGTCAGCATTGCACGGGGCTCAACCGAACTGCTGCTGGTGCAGTTGCGCTCGCGTGAACTCGAAGCCCTGGTGGTCGATGCGCGTCGGATCGCCCCGGCGCCTGACTTGAAGATCGAAGCACTCGGCGAACTGCGAACCGGGTTCATCTGCCGCGCCGACCATCCCCTGGCGCGCCGCAGAAAGCTCACGCTAAGCGATGTGCAGAAACATCCGGTCGCCACCACGCCCCTGTCCTCGGAAGTGGCGCGATTGCTGGTCGAACAATTCGGGCCACGTGCCGATCCCGACACCATGGCCAGTTTGCGCTGCGAAGACATCAACAGCCTGATCGATGCCGTCTCGCAATCAGACGCCGTGTTTCTGGGCATCGTGGCTGCGGCACGTGAAGGTCTGGCCTGTGGGCGTCTGAAAGAACTCCAGATCACACCGGCCGTGAAAGCGACCGCGCGCTTTGCCTATGTGACGCTGGCCGGCCGAACGGCCGCCCCGGTGATGCGGCTGTTTCGCGGCTTTGTGCGCGAGCACCTGAGGGACTGAGGCCGCGCGCGCCTGCGCTGCACACAACACGCGCCTGACCGGCGCCAAACCCTTGCCGGGTCGTTCAGATTCGCCCGGCCACCGCCCTGACCTTGCCTGGCGATGCCTGCCAGATGGCCACGATCGAGAGCAGCGTCATGCCCACGCAAATCCACCATGCAATGGCATAGCTGCCTGTGGCGTCATGCACCGCACCGGCCACAAATGGACCCACTGCGCCACCGCTGATGGCCGCAAACATGAGGGTGCCGAAGATGCTGCCGTAATGCTTGCCTTCGAAAATCTCGGCTGGCACCGCACCGAACACCGACGTAATGCCATAGCCCAGCGCGCCCTGCACCACCACCATGAACCACATCAGCCACAAGCTGGCATGGTGCTCAAGACCCAGCAGCGCCAGATAGCACAGCGCAAAGCCCAAGGCGCCGATGGTCCAGACAATTTCGCGACCGATGCGGTCGGACAACTGGCCCAATGCAATTTGCCCCGGCACGCCCGCCAGACTGACCACACCCAGAGCAAGCGCCGCTTGCGTGCGGTCAAATCCCACTTCCACCAGGTATTTGGTCTGGTGCACCTGCACGGCGTACCAGATGAACAGGCCGCAAAAGTAGCCCAGTGCCAGCCACCAGAAACGCGCCGTGCGCATGGCGCGCGACAAGGTCCAGTCCGTGGCCGCCCATGCCTCGTCAATGACATTGCTGCGCTTGGCAGCGGCGGTTGCGCCCGCCGCTGGCACCTCATCGCCATCAGGCAACAAACCGATGTCCTGTGGCCGTCTGTGCAAGAGCAGCGCAAGCGGCACCAGCGCACACAAGGCGAACAACCCAAGCGCGGTGCAGGCCGTGCGCCATCCTGACCCTTCGATGAGGCGCTGCATGAGCGGCAGCATCACGATCGATCCTACGCCCACACCTGAAAACGCAATACTCATGGCCAGGCCACGACGGCGCTCGAACCATGCGGGCAGGAAGAGGGCCTGGCAGGAATAGCCCAGGCAGACGCTGCCCGCGCCCACCAGCACACCAAGCGTGGCGTAGAAATGCCAGGGCTCTCTGGCAAGCGTAGCGAGCAACATGCCGGCTGCCACCGTCACGATGCCAATGAGCGTGATGAGACGGGGGCCGCGCGCATCCATGAGCCTGCCCAGCAAGGGGCTCAGGAAGGCCGAGATCAGAAAGCCGAACGAAAAGGCGCCCGCGGTGGTGGCGCGCTCCCAGCCGAACTCGTCAAGAATTGGGGGAAAGAGCAGTGAAAACGCCGTACGCGCATTCACTCCGACGGCCATGGTCACGAAAACGACTGCTACGACCACCCAGCCGTAGTAAAACGGCAGCCGCCGTGCGAGTTGGGCAAGCACGATGCAGTCTCCTCACTGATGGTCCCCATGCAAAGCATACACAGGGCAGTGCTGCGCATTGCGCGCAGCACTGAGTGAAGCTTATCTGATCGGCGCGCCCAACCCGTCGGGCAGGATCAGGCCTTCTTGGCCCAGGCCGAGCACCAGCCCTTGCCAGCCACCTGTTTGCCTGCAAAGAGCGGGCAGCCGCCGGCTGCGTCGGTGGCCTTGCCCTGAAACAGCGCACAGTTGGTGCACACCTGGCCGGCTGCGTACTTGGCGTACTTGGCCTTGTCCACTTTAGCGGCATCGGCCACATAGCCCAGCGCTTGCGCCTGGGCATCGGCGGGGTTGACCATCGCAGGCGCGGTGGCGGCCGCTTGAGCACGCACAAGGCCCGCACAGCCGAGGGCACTGGCGCCCACCACGGATTGAATGACAAACGTTCTGCGAGTCGCTTTCATGGGTCGTCCTGAATCGAGGAAAGAGGAGTAAGTGGTGTGCACATCGAGATTCGAAAGGGTCTGCGCCCTGATCCGATACGCCGGTGCGCCTTCTGAAACGTCCGAAGGGCGCCTGCCGATGACAAGCATAGCTGCGGGTGCAATGACTGAGGGTCGTGGTCGGCTTCTGTTCTGGGAAAGCCCTCTGCCGTCGTAGCGCTGGGATGCACTGTGTCAGCGCTTCGGATCGAGCGCATCGCGCAGCGCATCACCGAACAGATTGAACGCCAGCACGGTCAGAAAGATGGCCAGCCCTGGAAACACGGCCATCCAGGGCGCCTGGGTCAGGAAGCGCTGTGCCGTGTTGAGCATTGAGCCCCAACTGGGCGCGGGCGGCTGCTGACCCAGCCCCAGAAAGGACAGGCTCGCCTCTGCAATGATGGCGGCCGCCACGGCAAGCGTCGCCTGCACCATCACCGGCGGCATGATGTTGGGCAAGATGTGTCGCAGCAGAATGCGCAGCGGCGGATTACCCACCGAGCGGGCCGCCTCGACATAGTCTTCGGCGCGCGCAGCCAGCACCTGCCCGCGCGCCAAACGGATGAAGATCGGGGTGGAGGTGATCCCGATGGCGATCATGGCATTTCCCAGGCTGGGCCCCAGAAAGGCCGCCAGCGCAATCGCCAGGATCAGAAAGGGGATGGCGAGCATGGCATCGGTGAGTCGACTGATGAGGGCATCGGTCCAACCACCGAGATAGCCGGCCAGCATGCCCACCGGCACGCCCACGCCCACGGCAATGGCCACGGCAATCACGCCGGCCAGCAACGAGGCGCGCGCGCCCCAGATCACACGAGAGAGCAGGTCGCGGCCCACTTCGTCGGTACCGAACCAATGCGCTGCACTCGGTGCCTTGCGCACCAGAGACCAACTCGTGGCCAGCGGATCGTAGGGTGAGATCCACGGCGCCAGCACGGCCAGCAGCAGCATGAGGCACAGCACGCCGCCACCAAACAGTGCGCCCGGGCGGCGCAGCATGCCGCGCAGTGCCAGCCTCACGGGGCTTGCAGACGATGTGTCAGGTGCCGTCTCGGTTGCCGTCACCGTGCTCATGTGCGCAACCTCGGATTGACCAGCACATACAGCACGTCGGCCAGCAGATTGAGCAGCACATAGACCGTCGCCGTCACCAGCACCACGCCCTGCACCACCGCATAGTCGCGATTGAACACCGCATCGACGATCAACTTGCCGAAACCAGGGATGGAGAACACCTGTTCAGTCAGCACTGCGCCCGACAAGAGCGTGCCGAACTCAAGCGCGCCCAGCGTGATCACCGGTGTGAGCGCGTTGCGCAGCGCGTGCTTGAGGATCACCACCCGCTCAACCAGCCCCTTGGCGCGCGCAGTGCGCACATAGTCGGCATTCATGGCCTGCAGCATCGCGGATCGCGTATGGCGCATCAGCACTGCCGCAATGGCATTGCCCAGCACGAAGGCAGGCATCACGGTGGTGGCCAGCGATTGACGCAGATCTTCAAAGGGACTGACAAACCCGGAGGCCGGCAGCCATCCGAGTTTCACCGAGAACAGAAAAATCAGCAGGATGCCCAGCCAGAAGTTGGGCGTAGACAAACCCCACAGCGCAAAGACATTGGCGCCGGCATCCCAGGCGGTGCCCTTTTTCACGGCCGACAGGATGCCGGCCGGAATGCCGATGAGCAGAGCAAAGCACATGGCCATGACGGCCAACTGCAAGGTCACGGGCAATTTCTCTGCCACCAGCTCACGCACCGGCTTCTTGATGCGCATCGACTCGCCCAGATCACCTTGCAGGACGCCCCCCACCCAATGCGCGTACTGCACCGGCAAAGGCTGATCCAGGCGGTACTGCTTGCGGATCTGCTCGATGACCGCCGGATCCTTTTCTTCGCCGGCCATCACCAGCGCAGGATCACCGGGCAACAACTGCTGCAGCGAAAAAATCAGTACCGACACCAGGAACAGAGTCGGTACCAGCTGCAGCAGTCGGCGTGGCAAAAAGTGAAGCATGGGATGCGTGGCTGAATCGGATCGTTGCTCAGGGTGGGCCGGGTGTGTGCGCTCAGGGCTTGAGCTTCAGGTCGGTGACACGGATCAGGCCATCAGGCATCACCTTGAAGCCTTCCAGCCTCGTGGTGTGCGCAAACAGCAAGGTGCGGTGATAGAGGTACATCACCGAACCCTCGGTCAGCCACTTCGCTGCGACCTGCTCGTAAATCGCCTTGCGTTCGGCCACGGACGTGACCGTGCGCGCCTTGTCGAGGAGTGCATCCACGGCCGGATCACAGAACTTGCCGTAATTCAGCGGCCCCTTGCAGCTGGCAAACGAATACAGATTGCCGTCAGGGTCGGTGCGTCCGCTCCAGGCCAGCAGATAAAGCTGGAAGTTGCCTTTCTCCGCCTCATTGAGCGAGGTGGCAAATTCCGTGACGCGCAGCTTCAGGTCGAAGCCGGCTTCAGCCGCCATCGATTGCATCACCTCGGCCACCGCCTTGGTCTCGGGATTATTGGGCACCATGAAATCCAGCACGATCGGGGTCGTCACCCCGGCCTCCTTGATCAGCGCCCGTGCCTTGGCGACATCGCGTTTGGGCGTGGGGAACTTCGGCTGGTAGTACGGATTGCCCGTGCTCACCCATTGGTTGTTGGGGTTTTGCACGCCATTGAAGACCACGTTGTCCAGTGCCTCGCGGTCGATCGACAACTCAAGCGCCTGACGCACCTTGGCGCTCTTGCCCAACGGGCTGTTGGCCTTTTCGCCGTTGGCCAGATTCATGGTCACGCCCTGATAACCCAACTCGGTGCCGGTCGCGAGTTTCAGTCGGGTGTCTTTTTTCACCTCGCCGATGTCGGTGGCCAGCAGCCGCTCAATCAGATCGAGTTGGCCCGACTTCAAGTTGGCCAGACGCACGGTGGAATCCTGGATGGGTCGATACACCACGCGATCGACACCGATGCGACCCTTGTCCCAATAGTCGGGGAAGCGCTCGACCACGATACGGTCTTGCGCCACACGCTCCACGAATTTGTACGGCCCCGCACACACCGGCGCATTGCCGAACTTGTCGCCCAGCGCCTTGGCTGCCTTAGGCGAGACCATCATGCCGGCCCGATCGGTGAGCTGCGCCAGAAGGGGTGAGAAGGGTGACTTCAACTGCAGGCGGATCGTGAGCGGGTCGACCACCTCCACGCGATCGACCTGTGCAATCTCGGCGCGCCGGAACGATCCCTGCGCAGTGAGATGGCGCTCCAGACTGAACTTGGCCGCCTCGGCATCGAAGGGCTCGCCGTCGTGAAATTTCACGCCCGGGCGCAGCTTGATCGTGACCGTCTTGCCATCGGCAGTGGTCTGATGGCTCAGGGCAAGCTGGGGCACCACGTTGAGCTTTTCGTCGATGTCGAAGAGCTTGTCGCACAGGGACGCGAACACGATCCGGCCCACATAGGTGCGGGCCATGGTCGGATCCAGCACATCGGGGTCTTCGGCCAGACCAATGCGCACAGTGGATTGCGCCGAGGCGGCGCCTGCACACGCCAGCGCCAGAGCGCCGGCGATCAGTCGCAAAGAGGGTTTCTTGATCAGCATGGGACTTCTCCGGTTCAGGATCAGAAAGAGGACGAGGACGATGAAAGGGACGGGGTGTCCGGGCGAAAAGCCGCCTGCAATCGGACCAGGGCAGGATGAGGTGCGAGGGCCGGGCGCGGACGCTCAAATGCGGGCAAACGCTGCCAGTGCCAGCAGGCCACCTGCGCGCCCTGGCTGCTAGCCTGCAGTCTGGGCACTTCAGCGCGGCACTGAGCGTCTGCATGGGCACAGCGCGTATGAAACGCACACCCGGCGGGCGGCGCCATCGGACTGGGCACATCCCCGGCTAACACCGGCTCATTGGTGCGAGCACCCGGGTCAGGCCGAGGGACCGCCTGCAGCAGCGCGCGCGTATAGGGGTGACGCGCCTCACCGAGCACCACTTCGGCCGGACCAGTCTCGACCATGCGACCCAGATACATCACCCCCACGTCGCTGGCGATCTGTCGTACCACGGCCAGATCATGCGAGATGAAGACATACGCCAGACCGAGCGTGCGTTGCAGGTCAGCCAGCAGGTTCAGGATCTGGGCCTGAATCGAGACATCCAGCGCCGAGACCGGCTCATCACACACGATGACCTGCGGCTGTGCCGCCAGGGCGCGGGCAATGGCAAGGCGCTGCCGCTGGCCGCCAGAAAACTCATGCGGATACCGTCGGGCGGCATCGGAACGAAGGCCCACCGCGCCAAGCAACTCTGCAACCCGTGCGGCACGCTGCGACTGCGGCACGACATCGTGAAGGTGCAGGGGTTCGGCCAGCATGTCGCCAGCGGTCATGCGCGGATTGAGGGAGCCGTAGGGGTCCTGAAACACGAGCTGGATACGCCCCCGCAGGCGCCGCAAGGCTGCAGCATCGGCCGCAAGCAGATCTTCACCTTGCAGCCGCACCGCACCCGAAGTGGGTTCGATCAGGCGAGTGATCAGCCTGGCGACCGTGGACTTGCCGCACCCCGACTCACCAACGATGGCAAAGGTGCGGCCGGCCTGCACCTCAAAGCTCACGCCATCGACCGCACGCACCGCACGGTGGGCACGGCCGAACAAGCCGGTGCGCACCGGAAAGTGCTTGACCAGATCGACCGCCTGCAACACCGCACTCATGCGGCCACCGCGTCGGCCAGCTGCTGCATCGGTGCCCGCCAGCAACGGCTCATGTGCCCCGGCGCCACTTCGCGCAGCGCCGGTGTTTCAGCGCGGCACTGACCCTGCACGAACGGGCAGCGGTCGGCAAACCGACAGCCTTGCGGCATGGCCGTGGCGGCAGGCACCATGCCCTCGATGGCGGCGAGCCGGTCACGCCGGCCACCGAGCGAAGGGATGGCACCCATCAGTCCGACCGTGTAAGGATGCTGCGGCAACGTAAAGAGCGACTGCACCGGCGCTTCTTCCACCACCTGCCCGGCATACATCACCACCACGCGATCGGCCATTTCCGCAACGACCCCCAGATCATGTGTGATCAGCACGATCGACGTGCCCATCTCGGTGCGCAGCCCGCGCATGAGTCCGAGTACCTGTGCCTGAATGGTCACGTCGAGCGCGGTGGTAGGCTCGTCGGCGATCAACAGCGCGGGCTCGCACAGCAGCGCCATGGCGATCATGACGCGCTGGCGCATCCCGCCCGATAGCCGATGCGGAAAATCGTGGATGCGCTGCTCGGGCGCCGGGATGCTCACGCGCCGCAGCATGGCTACAGAAGCCTCATGGGCCGCGGCCCGGTCAAGGCCGCGGTGCCGCATCAGGACCTCGCTCAACTGCGAGCCCACCGTGAAGGCTGGGTTCAATGACGTCATCGGCTCCTGAAAGATCATCGCGATCCGATTGCCGCGCAGATCGGCCAGCTCGCCAGCACCCGAACTCAGCAGATCACGGCCCTCGAAGCGAATCTGTCCGCTCAGGCGAGCCGGGGGGCGAGGCACCAGACCCATGATCGAGAGCGCAGTCACGCTTTTGCCGCAGCCCGATTCGCCGACCACGCACAGCGTCTGTCCGGCGGCAACGCTGAAGCTCACGCCATCGACGGCCTGCGCCACGCCGCGCGGCGTATCGAACGACACACGCAATTGCTCGACCTGCAGCAAAGCAGTCAACGTGCGCCGCTCCCCGTGCCCGGTGCGGTCGCGCGTGCAATGGCGGCATCGATCGTGGCACGGTCCCATGTGCCGCCGGGCTGATCCCGGGTGGCAAAGAACTTCGCAAAGTGCACGAAGCGCTCGTGGCTGACCTGCTCCAGGCGGTCCAGTTCCGCGAGCGGATCAGGATGGTCGTCCACGCGCAAGTCGAGCAGCGGATATTCCTCTGTCGAGTGAATACGCAGGGCCGCCGACTGCTTGCCGCGCTTGTCACCACCAGCCGCTTCACCTGCCTGCAGTGCACGAATCAGGCGCACCGGAAACGGCAAGGCCAGGTTTTCTTCGTAGACCCGAACGGTTTCGTCGATCACCTGCGGCCCGGCGAGCATGTTGCCCGCCACGGAAAATCCGGGCCGGATCGTGTGGCCGCACCAGTCGATACAGGCACTACCCGTATGCGCTGCAATACGCCCCTGCGCATCCTGTACGTGCAACTGACGACTTTGAGCCCCGGGGTCCGACCCGATCAGGACATCGACCACGGTGGCAGCCGGTACGCCTTCGCGCAGCAAGCGCAGACCGCGCGGCCCGTAGGTGGGATTCATGAGCGCCTGAGAGCTCAGCGCACCGACACCGCCATCAGCATGCGGACACAACGCACCCACGGCAAAAAAACGCGTGGCCACCGCCACGCCGAAGGCGCCGGTCACAGGGTCACGGGCAACAATGGACCAGGTCATGGCCTGTCTTTCAAGAGCACGAGGAGATGCGTCGAGCATACGGCACCGACGCTTCGGACCGGTGTGTGCCTGTCTCCGCCAGTCGGGTTTTGGATGGGTGCATGACGCACGACAGCGGTGCACAGATGCCAGCAGGTCATCCCTCATGGCACCATCTGCGTTCAAAAATGTGATCCCCCTCACCGGAGCACACCCGATGAAACGCATTGCCCTGACCGTTTTGCGCACTGCCCTTGTATTTGGATCCCTTGGCTTGCCTCTTTGGCACGGTGCATCAACCGCAAGCGAGTCCCAGTGCTACAGCATTCGCGACAACGACCGGAAGAATCTCTGCCTAGCCAGCGTGAAACAACAACCGTCCTACTGCTACTCCATACAAGAGTCCGACACCAAGAACGTGTGCCTGGCCCAGGTGAAGGGTCAGCGCAGCTATTGCTACAGCGTGCGCAACGCCGATCTAAAAAACCAGTGTCTGGCAATGGTGCGTTGAACAGGCGCTTCACCCAGCCATGTGCACGAACTACGTCCCCACCCGCGTGGACCGATTGCAGGCGCAGTGGGGTCGATCGCCTGCGCGAGATGACTACATCGCCGAGGCCTACCCGGGGTACGTGGCGCCGTTTCTGAGGGCTGCACCGCTGCACAGCGGCGACACGCTGAGCATCGAACTCGGCGTGTTCGGTCTCATTCCGTCCTGGTCGCGAGACGGCAAGAACTTCCGGCACTGCTACAACGCGCGCTCTGAGACCATCGCAGACAAGCCCAGCTTTCGCAATGCCTGGCGCCAGCGCCAATGGTGCGTGATCCCTGCTGATGCGTTTTATGAGCCCTGCTATGAAACAGGCAAAGCGGTGCGCTGGCGCATTGAACGCACAGATGGTGCGCCCATGGCACTGGCTGGCATCTGGGACGCCTGGCATGCGCCTCATGGGGAGCCTGTGCTGTCCTTCTCGATGCTGACGCTCAACGCCGATGTCCATCCCCTGATGCGTCGGTTTCATCGCGACGGTGACGAGAAGCGGTCCGTGGTGATGCTCGAGCCAGAGTCTGTGATGCCATGGCTGCAGGCAACCCACGACGAGGCACGTGCATTGATGCGCCCCTTTGAGGGCGATCTAGCCCGCGCGCTGGAGGCGCCCAAGGCCAGAACGCTGCGCATGCCGTCCACTAACTCTCTGGCGCCCCCACAGGGGAGCGGCCTGTTCGATTGAGCGCAGCATGCGGCGAGTGCCTCTTTCCTCGCTCAGCACTGCCGCCCCGTGGCGTGCAGCCCGACAGGCTCGCCCAGCCCCCCTGGGTCAACGGGTCATACCACCCGTTCTGATCGGTGCCGCCCTGATGGCCGTTTCTGTGCGAGGGGCTGCGCAGGACGGTCCCCCGCATGAACGGGATGCACCGCAATACAAGCTTTCCTACGGTACGTATTTCTATAGCGACAGTACCATCGGCCAGGATTTGAACCTCAGATGGGAGCGCGGGCGAACGCGCGCCTGGCTGGGCCACTACACCGATCCGTCCTTCGGGCCACAGACCCGCGTGGGCATGGACCACACCTTCGAGCTTGCACCCAAGCTCCAGGTGCAGATGTCTCTTGAGACCGCCACGCAGCAATTCCTGGGGGGCTCGATCGTCGCGGCATTAGGCCATCCATGGTTCGTGGTGGCTGGCCTGGGGCGCACCAACCTCAAGCCGTATTACAACCTGAGCTACGATCCGAATGATTCATTGACCGCGGGGATGGGCTTTAAAGTCGACA
>Ga0315909_10000734_pt1 | contig 44201 bp, 30 predicted proteins | sample LakEriMetagenome_11_FD_203527 | JGI IMG/M metagenome (GOLD analysis project Ga0315909, IMG submission 203527) | Freshwater fungal communities from buoy surface, Lake Erie, Ohio, United States - Buoy 2 MA125 | ecosystem: Environmental > Aquatic > Freshwater > Lake | place: USA: Lake Erie, Ohio... | reverse complement strand
TGGGCCCGGAGGGCTCGAAGCCGATGAGGTAGTTGGGCGTTCCCGCAGCCGGGCGGGATGCCCGGCTGATGCTCCACACCCACGACTGTGTCGTGGGTGTGCGTAAGCTGGCATGGGCCCGGAGGGCTCGAAGCCGATGAGGTAGTTGGGCGTTCCCGCAGCCGGGCGGGATGCCCGGCTGATGCTCCACACCCACGACTGTGTCGTGGGTGTGCGTAAGCTGGCATGGGCCCGGAGGGCCATGCCAGCGCGATTTACTGAAACATCATGCTCACCGACTCGTTGCGGTGAATCCGCTTGATCGCCTGGCCGAGAAGGCCGGCCACCGACAGCACGGTGATGTTGCCGAGCATCTTGCCCGGCGTGAGCGGGATCGAGTCGGTGATGATGATGCCCTTGAAGGGGGCTTGCTTGAGCCGCTCGATCGCCGGGCCGACGAGCAGGCCGTGGGTCGCCGCGGCATAGATCGCCTTGGCGCCGTGCTTGTGGAGCACGTCGGCCGCTCCGCAGATCGAACTCGCCGTGCTGATCATGTCGTCGAACATGAACGCCGTCTTGCCCTCCACGGTCGCACCGATGATGTTGGCGCTCTTCGTGGTCTCGGCCGAGAGCCGGCGCTTGTCGATGATCGCCAGCGGGGCGCCGATCCGGTTGGCGTGACCGACCGCCCTCTTGATGCCCCCCTCGTCGGCGCTGACGACCACGACTTCTTCCCGCGACAGCCCCAGTGACTGGAAATAACCGTTGAGCACAGGCGCGGCGTAGAGATGGTCCACGGGGACGTCGAAAAATCCCTGGATCTGGGCCGCGTGCAGGTCCATGGCGAGCACCCGGTCGGCGCCCGCGCGGGTGATCAGGTTCGCCACCAGTTTGGCGGTGATCGGGACACGGCCCGAGTCCTTGCGGTCCTGACGGGCGTAGCCGTAGTAGGGGATCACCGCCGTGATCCGGTACGAACTCGCCCGCTTGAAACTGTCGATCATCACGAGCAGTTCCATGATGTGCTCGTTGACCGGCGGGCAGGTCGGCTGGACGATAAACACGTCGCGACCGCGGACGTCCTCGTCGATCTTGCAGGAGATCTCGCCGTCGGGGAATCGCCCGATCGCGATCTTCCCCATCGGCAGGTTGAGGTAGCGGCAGATGTCCTGCGTGAGCGCCGGATTCGCCGGGCCGCTGAAGATCTTCAGATCGTTCATGGGATCGCTCGAGGGCGACGGGAGGGCTGCGCGGAACGCGGCCCCAAAGCGGCATTTGAACCGATCCCCCGGCTCGTTCAAGCCGCCAGCCGTGGCGAAGGGGCGGGAGCGTCGTCAGCCGGCCGTCATTCCCGAGTCACCCACGCCCGGCCGCGTCGCCAGGGTGGCGGCCACGGCCGCCAGTTGCTCCGGTGTGTTCACCGAGAGCGTCTCCGAGTCGTCGAGGCAGGCGACCGCATCCACGACCTTGCCGGCCGCGAGCAGTAGGGCGGGACAATCCGTCAGGTAGTACTCACCTGCCGCGTTGGCGTCGTCGAGCCGGGCCAACGCCGCGAGCAGGTCACGGGCATCGAACACGTAGGTGCTCATGTTCACCTCGCGAATCGAGCGTTCCGCGGGCGTCGCATCACGCTCCTCCACGATCCGCTGAAAGCGGCCGTCCGGGCCGCGGACGATCCGGCCGAGTCCGGCGGCGTCGGCGGTGATCGCCGTTCCCAGCAGGCAGGAGGCACGGCGCCGGGCGAACTCCTCGAGCAGGCTCGTGACACTCGCCGGCCGCAGCATCGGGGAATCACCGCAGACGATGACGACCGGCCGGGATGCGTCCGGGGGCGCGTCCGGGAGCCGGGATTCGATCAGTCCGGCCGCCGCCCGGACCGCATCGCCCGTGCCGCGTTGCTCCCGTTGCAGTGCGAAGGCCAGGCCGGGGAGACCGGCAAGAGCCTCCTCGACGACTTCCGCCCGATGGCCGACAACCACGATCGTGTCCCTGACGCCGGCTGCGGCCAGGGCATCGATCACCCAGCGCACCAGCGGTTTTCCGGCGGCCTTGAAGGCGACTTTCGGCAAATCGCTTCCCATCCGTGTGCCTCTGCCGGCGGCGAGCACCACCGCCAGCGGTTCTCCCGGCGACGTCACGGCTGCTTGCTTGACGCTCATCCGCCCCCTCCATCTACGATGTCCCGATCGGTTCGTCGCCGGCGCCGCCCGCGGCCCGACGCCGGATCATGACCGCGGGCATCGTAACGGGTGAACGTGGTTCCGTCACGGCGGTGCCGTGCCGCGTGGAACATGAGGAGCACACGCCATGTCGTGCCAGACGCTGCAGTTGATCACGTCCCATCGCACCGCCTCGTTCTCGGTCGCAGACAGGGTGGACGTGGCGGTCGGCCCGCTGGCAGTTCGCACCCGGCGGCTCGCGGGCGGTCGCCGCGACGGGGTGCTGTTGGTCGAGCTGAAGGCCGGCGGCACGAGCGTCTTCATCCTGCCCGATCGGGGGCTGGGAATCTGGAAGATGATCGCCGGCGATGTCGAACTCGGCTGGCAGTCGCCGGTGCAGGGGCCGGTCCATCCGCGGTTCGTGCCCCTCGGCGAGCCGTCGGGACTCGGCTGGCTGGACGGCTTCGACGAACTCGTGGCCCGCTGCGGCCTGGTGAGCAACGGGGCTCCCGATGTCGATCCGTCCGGCCGGCTGCGGCACGGCCTGCACGGCCGCATCGCAAACCTGCCGGCGCATCATCTCGACGTCACCCTCGACGAGTCTCGCGGCACGATCACGCTCACCGGTGCCGTGGACGAGACGCGGTTCCTGGTGCATGCCCTGCGGATGACCACCTCGCTGACCCTGCACGCCGACCGGCAGCGGGTCACGTGGACCGACACCGTGAGAAACCTGTCCGAACGGCCGGCCACGATGCAGATGCTGTATCACGTGAACTTCGGGCCGCCGCTCCTCGGCCCCGGCGCCGAGATCGTCGCACCGATCGCGGAACTCGCCCCACGCGACGCTGCCGCGGCCGGCGACGTGCCGACATGGAACCGGTTCGACCCGCCTCGGCCGGGCCGCGGCGAGGACGTCCACTTCGCCCGACTGGAACCCGACACCGAGGGCATGGCGGCCGCGCTGCTCGTGTCGCCGGAGAAACGGCACGGCGCCCTGCTCTCGTGGCGGGCTGCATCTCTGCCCTGCTTTACGCTCTGGAAGAACCAGGGGGGCCTTGCGGACGGCTACGTGACGGGACTCGAACCGGGCACCAACTACCCCAACCCGCGGTCGGTCGAGGAGCGGCACGGTCGCATCGTCCCGTTGGCTGCCAACCAGAGCGTCCGCTTCGACCTGTCGCTCGAACACCTGGCGGGCAGTGAGCTCGCCGCCGCCCGGGAGCGGCTGTCGGTGGCCGCTGCTCCGCGGATCCATTCCCAGCCGCGGCCCGACTGGGGCTGACGGCGGTTCCGGCCGAGGTTTTCAGATCGGCGTCTTGAATCCCATCGCCCGTACGACGCACCAGCCGTTGAGCCCCTCGAAGATCATGAACCCGCCGCCGAGGAGGGCGGCGATCCCGGCAGGCAGGGACCAGCCGGGGAGCCAGCCGAGCCGGTTGGCGGCGACGAGCAGGATGCCGGCGACGACCGTGCCGACACCGAGCGAGGTGCGGAGCAGCCGGCCGCCCCTGTCGATGTTGCATTGCATGCTGAAACACTCCCGGTGGGAACAGTGACGCAAGGAATGGCCCACTTCCGGCCGGGGCACGGCCGGAAGTGAGCCAGTGGAGGCGGCGGGAGTCGAACCCGCGTCCCGTGATGTTTCAGAACAGACGTCTACGCGCGTATCCGGTCGATTTGAGTCTCGTGGACGCGTCCCCGGCCGACAGGGTTCGTCGTCCACCAGCCCGGAACTTTTTTGACCCCGGCCGTACCAGGCGGTGAACCGGGGCGAGTCGGATTTGGCGACCGATTGGGAGGCCCTTCCGACTGGGGCCATCGCTCGGGGCTACTTAACTAAGCAGCCAGAGAAAACTGAGCTTCGGCAATTGAAGCTTGGTCGACTTTTAACGTGGCCAGCCGACCAACCACGGCACGCAATCTGAACCTCTTGCCATCCGGTCGAAACCGGTACGCCCCCCTTGTTTTCTGCGATCAATCGTGCTGTGTCCGGATGCCGGGCCCGCCCCAACGGCCGGCCCAACGGGCATCTTCCTGACAGCATTATACGAAACCTCATGGCCTGTATCGGTCGTGCCGGGCCACGGGGCTGTTTTTCACGGTGGAATGTCGGTTCTACCGGCGCGCCGACACCCGCGGATGGGATAGTTGGGGAGCGGTCGGGAGCCGTTCCCGGCGGTTTTCTCCGGCCTCGAAGTTTGACCCTCCTCCCATGGCAGTCGTAGTCTTTTCCAGTGTGCGTGGTACAGTGTCGTCGGGTGTCGGGCGGTACTTTCCGGGGGTCTTTGCGATGGTGACCAGGGGCAGATTCGTGCGCGACGTGTCGCTGTCGCTGGCGGTGCTCGTCGCGGTCGCGTGCGGCGGGTCGGCCGCCGCCCAGGAGTGGGCGACGAAGATGTTTTCGGTGACGAGCCACAACTTCGGCACCGTCGCCAAGGGATCGAAAACCGAATACCGGTTCGTGTTCCGCAACCTCTACAAGGAAGACCTGCACGTCGCCGGCGTGCGGACCAGCTGCGGCTGCACCTCCCCCACGGTCAGCAAGCGAGACCTGAAGACCCATGAGACCGCGGAGATCGTCGCCACGTTCAACACGCGGACCTTCACCGGCCAGCACGGGGCCACGCTGACCGTCACCTTCGACAAGCCGTTCCATGCCGAGGTGCAGCTCCGGGTCGCCGGCAACATCCGCGGTGACGTCACGTTCGAGCCCCCCTTCATCGACCTCGGGAACGTCGAACTGGGCAAGGGCGTCGAACGGACCGTCCGCGTGACGCGAATCGGCGGCAGCCCGTGGGAGATCAAGGACGTCCGCAGTGCCAATTCGGACTTCGAGGTCGCCCTCTCCAAGCCGAAGTCGGGTGCCGGTCAGACCAGTTACGAGTTGACGATGCGACTCAAGCCGGAGGCCGCAGCCGGGTATATCAAGGGCCAACTCGTCCTTGTGACGAACGATCCCCGCGCCACCCAGATTCCGATGGACGTGGAGGGGCGTGTCGTGGCGGAGGTCACCGTCAGCCCGCAACTTCTCGCCCTCGGCGCCGTCGCCACCGGGGCGACCGTCACCAAGAACGTCGTCGTGCGGGCGAACCGGCCGTTCTGCGTCACGGGCATCAACTGCGCGGACGGCTGCCTGACCTGTGAGCCGCGAACGACACCGGCCACCGTGCACATCCTGCCGGTAACGTTCACGGCCGGCAGCACCGCCGGCAAGTTGGAGCGGCAGTTGAAGATCGCCACCGATCTCGGCGAGGGGGCGGTTCCCGCCGTCACCGTGCAGGCCCTCGTCGAGGCGGCCGCCTCCGAGACAGACGCCGCGGGCAAGCCCGCGGCCGGTGATTCGGCGAGCGTGAAGTAGCCGTGATGGAGCCCGAAGCGGTGCGTGCCGGACGGCCCGCACCGCGGACGGCCTCGGGGCTCAGTGGGCGACGACGGTGCACGTGATCGGGCCGTCGATAGCGGGAGCGGTGCCCTGGATCGCCTTCCTGCGGCGAACGAACCTCAAGTCGACGGCGCCGGAAGCCTCCACGCCGCCGGCGCCGATGTCCGCAAGCGTCAGGGGCTCTTTCGCCTGTCCAGGCCATTCCTTGAGCCATGCCTCGTTGGCGGCCGCGACGAACCGCCGTGCCGGTGCGTCGCCGCCGATGGAGACGAGCGTCATCGTTCCCTTCAACCGCTGCAGGCAGAGGTTGAAGCGCCGCCGACTTTCCTTGTCCTTGCCGTCCGTCATCATCGGACCGCGGACCGTGTGCGTCTTGCCATCTGCCGTGATCCGCATCATCCAGACGCCGTCGTCGGCAACCATCGGGTTGGCCTGGCCGACGGCTGATTTGAGGGAGGCGAACTTCTGCTCGTCGAGCATGAACTGCAGCAGGCCCTGCAGTTCCTCGGGCTTCATTCGCCAGGACGTGCGCTCGGGTGGATTGTGCGTGCGGATGCTGGCCGTGCCATCGGCCTTCACGCACAGGACGAAGTCGTCGTCGCCGCCGGCCGCCGGCGCCCTGAAGCCCCCCTCCGCGTCGAGGGCGATCACGATGGCAGCGGGATCATCGCCGACCGCGTGCGGCTCGGCGGCGCGACACGCCGCCGGCCAGCCGGCCACGGCCGCGAGGACGAGGCTCGGGGCGGCGATCCACGGAAGCAGGGAGACGGCATCACGGTCAGAAACCTTCGGGGGCATGTCGGCGGCTCCAGGGGAGGGCTGCCGGGCCGGAGTGCCGGCAGATGCCGCGGGCGGCCGGCGGTGCCACGCCGACTGTCGGAGAGGATATCACGGCCGCGATTCGAGCGGCACGTGTGCCCGCGGGGGCGGGCCGACGTACTGGGAGAGCGGGCGGATGAGCCGGTTGTCGCCGATCTGCTCGACGACATGGGCCGTCCAGCCGCTCATCCGCGCCACCACGAAGATCGGTGTGAACACCTTCACCGGCAGGTCGAGGGCGTGATAGACCCTTGCTGCCGGCCAGTCGAGGTTCGGCTTGAGCCCCTTGCGTTCGAGCATCAGTCGCTCGACCATCGCGGCCAGTTCCTCCAGCGGTGCGCCGGCGGTGCCGCGAACCATGTCCCGGCACATGCCGCCCAGGAGTTTTGCCCGCACGTCGCCGTCCTTGTAAACGCGGTGCCCGAACCCCATCACGACCCGCTTGGCCGCGAACTCGCCCTCCAGCCAGGCGGCCGCCCGTTCGGGGCTGCCGATCGCGCCGAGGACCTCCAGCACCTTTTCATTGGCGCCGCCGTGGAGCGGCCCCTTGAGGGCACCGATCGCGGCCGTGATCGAGGAGTGCATGTCGGCCCCGGTCGAGGCGACCGTCCGGGCGGCGAACGTGGAGGCGTTGAACTCGTGCTCCGCATAGAAGACGAGCGTCGCGCCGAAGGCCCGGACCTGGGCCGGCGGCGGCCGGCGGCCGGTGAGCCGCTCGAGGAGCGCGGCTGCAATTGGCCCGCCGGGCCAGGGTGCCACGGGCCGGCCGGCGGCCAGATCCATCCAGGCCGCGAGCAGGGCGGGCGTCCGGCCCAGAAGCCGCTCGGCCTGGCGGAGGAGGAGGGGCCGCGGCGGGGGCGTGTCGTCGCGCTCGACGAGTCCGAGCATGCTGATGCCGGTCCGCAGGGCGTCCATCGGGGAGGCCTGGGGGCTCGCGGCCGCGAGCCTGGCGAGAGCGTCGATCACCGCGGGGTCGATCGCTGCCGCGGCCTCCTCCAGCCGGCCGCAGAAGGCGGCATGCTCGGCCCGCGACGGCAGGTCGCCGTGCAGGAGCAGATAGGCGACGTCCTCGAAGTCAGCAGCGGCGGCCAGCGGTTCGATGTCGTAGCCTCGGTAGCGGAGCGTCCCCTCGAGCGAGCAGATAGCGGTCCGTCCCGCGAGGACGCCGGCGAGGCCCCGGGCGGGATCAACGCCGGTGGAGGGCGTGGTGGGAGTGGCTAACGTCATCGATCAGGGTCTCCAAGGATCGCCGCGCGGGCGGCGGCCGGACCGGCCAGATGCCGCTCCGGGTGTCGCGGGTCGTAGTCGATGAGGTCGTAGAGTTCCTCGCGGGAGAGCATCAGGTCGAGCAGGCTCTCCTGCGTCCCCTCCGAGGCGATCAGGGCGAGGCCTGCCTCCATCGCCCTGAGCGCGAGCCGCAACAGCGTCACGGGATAGAGGATCGCGGCGAAGCCGAGGGCGGCGAGATCCGGAATCGACACCAGCGGACTGACCCCGAACTCGGTCATGTTCGCCAGCAAGGACGTCCCACCAGCGGCGAACGCCCGGCCGACCGCGGCGAACTCGTCGCGGTTGGCAAGCGCCTCGGGAAACAGCCAGTCGGCACCCGCTTCGCGGTAGGCGTGCAGCCTCTGCAGGCAGTCGTCGAGTCCGTTGACGCCACGGGCATCGGTGCGGGCGATGATCACCGTCTCGGGATCGCGCCGACCGGCGGCGGCGGCGGCGATCCGCGCGCACATCGCCGCCGGCTCGATGACCCGCTTGCCGGCCAGATGCCCGCACCGCTTGCCCCCGGGTTCGCCGCCGGCCTGATCCGCTCCCGGCTGATCCTCGATCTGGATCGCCGCGGCGCCCGCCGCCTCGAGAAGGCGCACGGTCTCCGCGACGTCGCCGAACCCGGTGTCGGCGTCCACGACCAGCGGCAGCGTCGTGGCGCGGGCAAGAATTCGCGTCTGCTCCACGAGCTGGTCGCGGGTGAACAGGCCGATGTCGGGGACGCCGAGGGAACCGGCGGAGAAGGCGGCGCCGGAAAGATAGACGGCGTCGAAGCCCGCCCGCTCGACCAGTTTCGCGGCCAGCGCGAACGGGGCCCCGACGATGCCGAGGGTTTCCTCGGCCAGCGCCTGCCGCAGCCGAGCGCCGCCGGCAGTGGTCGCGGGACCGAAAGGAGCCGGCTGGTCGATGGTCGAAGGGGCGGTCGGCTCGCGGTGCATGCGGTATCCTGCGGAGGCTCGGCCGCGCGGCGGCCCGGACGAGAACGAGAGACACTCTTTATAGGTGCGACCGATGGCGGGCGAAAGCGACGGCGAAAACGGGGCATGGTCCCGGCCCGCGAGTCGACTGCCGGCGGTCGTCGAGACGTTCCTGATGCTCCTCTTGTTCGCGGCCGCCGGCGCGTGGCCCGTGCCCGAGGTCAACGAAACGGTCTATCTGACCAAGGCCCGGCATCATGCCGATCCTCACTGGGCGCGGGGCGATTGGTTCCTGGAAACCCCGGACGCCCACGGCACGTTCTACCTGCTCTTCGGCCCGGTGGCGGCGTCTCTGCCGTTAGATCGGGCGGCGTGGGTCGGCCGCTGGCTCGGCTGGCTGGCACTGGCCGTCGGCTTTCGCGCCGCCGTCGCGCCGCTCGTCGGCACGACGGCCATGCGAATCCTCGCGGCGGCGGTGTTTTCCCTTGCCCTGCGTGGCACGACGATGGCGGGGGAGTGGCTGATCGGCGGCTGCGAGGCGAAGGTGTTCTCCTGGGCGTTGCTCCTGGGGGCGCTGGGGGGGTGGTTTCGCGGCGTCTGGCCCCGTGCGACGCTGCTCGCCGGGGCCGCCACGGCGTTGCACCCGATCGTGGGTGGCTGGGGAACGATCGCCATGGCAGCCGCGGCGGCCATGGTGCGGTGCGGGATCGTTCCCGGAGCGGTCGCTGCTGCCGGCGGGAATCCTCCGGCTCCCGCCCGGTCGCGCTGGTGGATCTGGTTGTTGCCGGCAGCCGGGATCGCCCTGGCGGCCTGGGGCATCCTCCCGATGGTCCGGCTCACGGCCGGCGTCGATGCCGAAGCCCGCGTGCTGGCCGACAGGATCTACGTCGTCGAGCGACTGCCACACCATCTCCTGCCGCGGACGTTCGCCGAACCGCTCGTCTGCCGCCATCTCCTCGCGGTGCTCGTCTGGCTGCTGCTGGTTCGCGCGACGCCGCCGACCGTGGCCCGCTCGCGGTGCTGGTCTGTGGTGGCCGTGGCAGTGGCGATCTCGGCGACCGGCTGGCTGGTCGCGGCGCTGGAGCCGTGGGCTCCCGGCCTGGCCTGGAAACTGCTCCGCTTCTACTGGTTCCGGCTCGCCGAGGGGCTCGTGCCGCTCGGGCTCGCTGTGGCAGTCGCTGCGGTGGTCGGCGACGCCAACGCCTGTCGCCGCTGCCTGCCCGGCCGTCCGGCCGCGATCCGCGGGATCATCATGGCGGCGTTGGCAGTCGATCTGTTCGTGCAGTCCGGGCACTGGCCGCTGCCGGGCCGTGCCGGCCTCCTGCCGCGGGCGGACGCCAAGGTGCAGGGGGCCGCATGGGCCGACATCTGCCGCTGGGTCCGGGATTCGACACCCGCCGACGCCTGCTTCATCACACCCCGCGGGGCGGCGAGTTTCACCTGGCGGACCGGCCGCCGCGAGGTCGTGTGCTGGAAGAACAGCCCCCAGGACGCCGTCTCGCTCGTGGAGTGGCGGAAGCGGATCATGGACTGCTTTTCGATCGACGGGCGGAGCATCGTCGAACTGGAGCGGTCCACGGCCGCCATCGGCGTGGCACGGATGCGGGATATCGCCGCCCGGTACGGTGCCGACCACGCGATCGTGCCGCTCGACCTGCGGTGCGTCGACGCGCTGCCGTTCGAGCGACTGCACGCCAACGACGCATTCGCCGTCTACCGGCTCGTGCCCTCCGCCAACTGAACCTTTCGCGAGACACCCGCACCGCTCCGATGTCCCGGCACCAGCCCCCCATTCAGGCCGTCGTCTTCGATCTCGACGGCCTGCTCGTGAACACCGAAGAACTCTACCAAGACGTAGGCAGCGAACTGCTCCGCCGCCGCGGCAGGACGTTCGGCCCCGACCTGCTCGACGCGATGATGGGACGGCCGCAGCAGATCTCCTTGAAGATCATGATCGACTGGCACGGGCTCTCCGACACCATCGAGATGTTGGCGACGGAGACGCGGGAAATATTCGCCGGCCTGCTCGACACGCGGCTGGAAACGATGCCGGGCGCGGTGCCGCTGCTCGACGGCCTCGCGGCCCGGGGCCTGCCCCACGCGGTCGCCACGAGCAGTGGTCCGGACTTCGCCCATGACGTGCTCGGGCGGGTGGGGATTCGCAACCGGTTCGCATTCGTGCTCACGAGCGCCGACGTGGTCCGCGGCAAGCCCGACCCGGAGATCTATCTCACCGCCGCCGGCCGGCTCGGGGTCGAGCCCGCCGCGACGCTCGTGCTGGAGGATTCAGAGGCCGGCTGCCGGGCCGCCGTCGCCGCGGGGGCGGTGGTGGTGGCGGTGCCGGGTGGGCACAGCCTGCGGCACGACTTCAGCGGCGCGGCACTCGTCGCCGAATCGCTCGCCGACCCCCGTCTCGATGCCCTTCTCGATCGCTGAACGCAGACAGCAGGCGAACTGCGGCCCGGGAACGCCGCCGGACCGGCTGATCGGGTGGGCCGGGCAGTCTGCGGGGAGGCGGGAAGTCGTGAAGGAAAAACCGCTTGTCCGCGGGCGTGTCACCCCTGCCGCGGAGCGCCGTCGAAATCAAACGGGAAGGATCGGCGCGGGAACGCTGCGCGGTCGACTGGTCTGAGAGCACCGGGAAGACGCATTCATGGTGGCGGCCACGAAGGCGGCGGGAGAAGCACCGGCATCGTGCCGGCCAGGAAGCGGCGTCCGGCCGAGACCACCGGTTTTTCGCGCGCTCGGGGATGCCGATCCTCCCGCCCAAGTCGAGATCGACGGGGAAGTCTTTCGGCGCTGCGAGATCCTGAAGCACGACTCGTGGGCGGCCACCGGGATCTACGCGTCCGCCACCCGGCGGGCGATCTGCAAGTTCAACCGCCGTCAATCGATCCTCCGCCTGCCGATGGCCTGGCTGGGGCGGCGGCTGGCCGCCCGCGAACAGGGCTTCATGGACCGACTGGCGGGAATCGACGGCGTGCCGCCGTCCCTCGGCCCGGTGTGCGTCGCCGGCCGACGGCTGGAGAATGCGGTATCGCGGCAGTTCATCGCCGGCCATGCACTGCGTGTCGATGAGCGCGTGAACGCCGAATTCTTTCCCCGGTTCGACAGGCTTCTCGCCGAGGTGCACCGGCGCGACGTGGCCCACGTCGATCTTCACAAGCGGGAAAACATCCTCGTGGACGAAGCGGGGAGGCCGCACCTGATCGACTTTCAGATCTCGTTCGCCCTGCCTGCGGGCAACCGCATCGCCGCCCGTGCCCTCCGCGGTGTGCTCCATGTCCTGCAGCAGTGCGATGACTACCACCTGCTCAAGCATCGCATGAAGCACGCGCCCGAGCCGTCGCGTCCGACCGCCCGCGACATCGACCGGATGCGTCCGTGGTGGATTCGCCTGCACCGGTCGGTCGCCGTCCCGTTTCGCACCGTCCGCCGCCAGTGCCTCGTCTGGCTCGGCATCCGCGCCCGCTCAGGGCAGGCGGGCAGCGAATGGTTTCCCGAGGTTGCGCATAGGTAGTCGCGCCGTCGCAGCCGACACAGCGTCTGCTCCGGCTTGCAGGCTTTCGCGCCGTCGCAGCCGACACAGCGTCTGCTCCGGCTTACGGTCGCCGGGCAGAGCCCGGCTCCCCGCCGGGCACCGCCCGGCGGCTTGGAGTGGCGGTGACTGGTGGGCGCGTTCCGGCGTCTGCTCCGGCTTGCAGGCTTTCGCGCCGTCGCAGCCGACACAGCGTCTGCTCCGGCTTACGGTCGCCGGGCAGAGCCCGGCTCCCCGCCGGGCACCGCCCGGCGGCTTGGAGTGGCGGTGACTGGTGGGCGCGTTCCGGCGTCTGCTCCGGCTTGCGGTCGCCGGGCAGAGCCCGGCTCCCCGCCGGGCACCGCCCGGCGGCTTGGAGTGGCGGTGTATAGTGGGCGCGTCCCGAAGCCGGTGGATCGGCGGAAGCCGAGGAGCGTGAGGCTGGAGAGTTTCGCGCCGTCGCAGCCGACACAGCGTCTGCTCCGGCTTGCAGGCTTTCGCGCCGTCGCAGCCGACACAGCGTCTGCTCCGGCTTGCGGTCGCCGGGCAGAGCCCGGCTCCTGATGCTGCTTACCGAAGCCGGTGGATCGGCGGAAGCCGAGGAGCCTGAGGCTATCCTGCCTCAGCGACGAGGCTTTTGCCGTCCACCGGCGTGTTGGGCGAGAGAGCCTACTCCTCCGCGCGGTGGCGGACGATCTCCCCCTCCACCATGTAGATCACGTCCTCGGCGATGTTCGTCGCCATGTCGGCGATCCGCTCGATGTGCTTGGACACGGAGTTGATCCAGAGCAGGCTCTCGAGCGCGTCGGGATCGTCCTTGATCGACCGCATCACCTGGCGCCGGACCTCCAGCCGGGCATCGTCCACGATGTCGTCCTCGGCACGAATCTGCCGCGCCAACGCCGGGTCGCCGTTGACCACGGCGTCGAGACACTGCTTCACCATCTCCTGGGCCTGCATCGCCATCGTGCGGATCTCGAGTGGCAGATCGTAGGGCCGGCCGGCCGCCAACTGCGTCACCCGCTTGGCGATGTTGCGGGCCAGATCCCCCATCCGCTCCAAGTCGTTGTTGATCTTGAGGACCGCGACCACGAACCGCAGGTCGGCCGCCACCGGCTGGTAGAGGGCGAGGATCTTCAGGCACTCCTCCTCGACCTCGACCTCCATGCGGTCGATCTCCTCGTCGCTGGCGATCACCCGCTGGGCGAGGGCCGCGTCGTGGTTGATGAGGGCGGTGATCGACTTGGAGATCGCCTCCTCCACGAGCGTGCCGACGCGGAGGATCCGCTCCTTGAGGTTCTCGATCTGTCGTTCGATGTGTTTCGTCATGGGCGTCAGCCGAAGCGGCCCGTCACGTACGCCTCGGTCTCGCGCAGGATCGGCTTGGTGAAGATGTCGGTGGTGGCACCGTATTCGATGAGCCGACCGAGGTACATGAACGCCGTGTAGTCGCTCGTCCGGCTGGCCTGCTGCATGTTGTGCGTCACGATCAGCACCGAGTAGCGGCCGCGGAGCTCCTGGATCAGGTCCTCGACCTTGCCGGTGGCGATCGGGTCGAGGGCCGAGCAGGGCTCGTCGAGGAGGAGCACCTCGGGCTCGGCGGCGATCGCCCTCGCGATGCAGAGCCGCTGCTGCTGGCCGCCGGAGAGGCCGAGGGCGCTGTCATGGAGCCGGTCCTTGACCTCGTCCCAGAGCGCGGCGCCGCGCAGGCTCGTCTCGCAGACCTCGTCGAGCACGGCCCGCTTGTTCTCGCCGTCGATCCGCAGCGAATAGACGACGTTCTCGTAGATGCTCATCGGGAACGGGTTCGGCTTCTGAAACACCATCCCCATCCGCTTCCGCAGCTCGATGACGTCCATCCGCGGGTCGTAGATCGAGTCGCCGTTGAGCCGCATGTCGCCGGTGATCCGCACGCTCGGCACGAGGTCGTTGAGCCGGTTGACGCTGCGCAGGAGCGTCGATTTGCCGCAGCCGCTGGGGCCGACGAGCGCCGTCACCTTGTTGAGCGGCACCGGCATGGTGATCCGGTGCAGGGCCTGCTTCGCCCCGTACCAGAGGTTGAAGCGGTCGATCTCCAGCACCGGCACCTCGGTGGCGAGCGAGGCGTGGACCTCCGCCGGCACGTCGCGGCCCGCGGCCACCGCCTGGAGCCGGTCGGTCGGGGCGGGGTCGGGCCGTGGGGGAAAGCCCTGCCTGGCAACTTCGGCCTGCGTCTGCATGGTCCCTGTCCTCCGCGTCCTCGTCATGCCTGAGGAGCCCCTGAAGTCTAGCCTGTGCCACTCAAAACTGCTGCGCGACGTAGCGGCGCCGCAGCCGGGAGCGAATCCAGATCGCGGTCACGTTGAGCAGGGCGATGATCGTCACCAGCAGGAACGAGATCGTGAACACCATCGGCCGGGCGGCCTGGCTGTCCTGGCTCTGGAAGCCGACGTCGTAGATCAGGTAGGCGAGGTGCATGAACTCACGCTCCGGATGGACGAAGGGAAACGTGCCGTCCACCGGGAGTTCGAGCGCGACCTTCTTCACGCCCACGAGCATCAGCGGCGCCACCTCGCCGGCGCCGCGAGCCATCGCCAGGATCAGCCCGGTCATGATGCCCGGCAGCGCGCGGGGGAGGACGATCCGCCGGATCGTCTGCCACTTGCCCGCCCCGCAGGCATACGAACCCTCGCGCATCGAGTTGGGCACGGCGGCCAGCGCCTCCTCGGTGGCCACGATCACCACCGGCAGCGTGAGCAGCGCCAGCGTCAGCGACGCCCAGAGCAGCCCGCCGGTGCCGAACGTCGGCTGGCCGTCGGCGACGAGGCTCGCCTTGAAGAACAGGTCGTCGATCCGGGCGCCGATCCCGTAGCAGAAGAAGCCGAGGCCGAAGGCGCCGTAGACGATGCTCGGCACGCCGGCGAGGTTGTTGATCGCCACGCGGACGGCGGTCGTGATCGGACCCCGGCCGGCGTATTCGCGGAGGTAGAGCGCTGCGAGGACGCCGAACGGGGCCACGAACAGGGCCATGATGAGTGTCATCGCCACCGTTCCCCAGATCGCCGGGAACACGCCGCCGGCACTATTGGCCTCGCGCGGGTCGTCGCCGAGAAACTCCCCCCAGCGGGCCATGTAGACCGCTGCCTTGCCGGTGAGCGAGAGCCGGTTGGGCTGCCAGCCGCGGACGATCGTGGCCAGAGGAATCCGCCTCGTCTCGCCGGCGGCCGTTTCGCACTCCAGTTCCCAGCCCTCGTTGTCGCCGCGCAGCCGGGCCGTCTCCGCGTCGAGCGCCTCCGTGGCGGCGGAGACGCGGGCGATCACGGCCCGCTCCGCCGCCGCGGCCCGCTCGCGGCGGGCCTCGTCGGCAGGCGCATCGAGTCCAGCCTGCACCACGGCGAGTCGGGCCGCCCGGAGTTCGCGCTGGAGGACGCCGCGGTCGTGCTTGTCGATTCCGCGGGCGCGGAGGAAGCGGCGCCGGATCGCCGGATGCTCGCGCTCGAACGCCTGCCAGGCCGCCTCCGGTCCGTCGGCGACCAGATTCTCGCCGTGCCAGAGCCGCTTGGGAAAGCCGTGGAAGCGGCCGGTCTCCATCCGCTCGATGACGCTGGCCCACTCGGGATGGGACGTTTTTTGGATCGTGCGGTCGTCCACCCACACGGACGTGCCCCCGCCGCTGTCCTGGTTCGCCGTTCGCAGCAGCCGTCGTGGCACGCTGACCGGACCACTCTGGCCGGACTCCTCGACCCGCTCGCGGTCCGTCACCTCGCCGAGCAGGCGGCCGCCGTCGGCGAGTTCGACAAGTTCCAGCGGGGCGGGCCAGAACGTCGCCGCACCGCGGACGACAATGAAGCCGAGCAGGCCGACGATCATCGCCAGGGCGAGGGCGAGCGAGCCTGCCGTCAGCCAGACCCAGGGTTCGCCGTGGGCCGCCAGGCCGGCATGGGCCGAGCGGACCCGCCGTTGGCGGATGCGGCCGCGTTCAGAGCTCATGGGCGCGTCTCCGGAACCGCTGCCGCACGATCTCCGCCGCCGAGTTCACCAGGAACGTGATCGCGAACAGGGCCAGCGCCGCCACGAACAGCACCCGGTAGTGCGTGCTGTTGCGGGCCGCCTCTGGCAGTTCGGTGGCGATCGCGGCCGACAGCGTCTCGAAACCGGTGAACACGTTCCAGTCCATGATCGGCGTGTTGCCCGCCGCCATGAGGACGATCATCGTCTCGCCGACCGCCCGCCCGAGGCCGATCATCACCGCCGAAAAGATTCCGCTGGCCGCCGCCGGGAGGATGACGCGGACGGCCGTCTGCCACGGCGTGGCGCCGGCCCCCAGCGAGGCGCTGCGCAAGTGGTCGGGCACGCTCGTTAGGGCGTCGTCGGCGATCGTGAACACGAGGGGGATGATGGCGAAGCTCATCCCCACGGCGACGAGCAGCGAGTTCTTTTGTTCGTACTTGCCGAGCAGGCCGCCGCGGATGTCCCAGCCGAGGACGTCGAACTGGATGGCGATGGCCGCGGCCAGGCCGGCCGTCGCGAGCACGGCGCCGACGAAGACGGCGAACGCCACCGCGGCCGCCTGCGGCCGCGACCACTCCCGCGACTCGCGGCGGATCGCCGGATTGACGAACCGGCCGACGCCGGCCGCCACGGCGATCGCCGCCAGCGGCAGGGCCGCGATGAACCAGCCACCGACACCGCTCCCGCCGCGGCCGTTGAGCCAGGCGATCACGTCCCCCTTGAAGAGCAGCCACTCCACCACCGGCGCACCGGCATTGGCGAAGAGGATGCCGGCCGGCAGCGCCACGAGCCCGACGATCGGCAGCCGCCACGGTGCGAGCCGCACCCGTGTGCCGGCCGGGAGGATCTGCCAGAGGTGTGCGGCCGTCAGCAGGGTGAGGGGCACGACGAACAAGGCCGTGATGACGGGCATCAGCCAGCGCTCCAGAAGCGGCGCGAAGACGAGACCGGCCATGAACCCGAGGACGACGCTCGGCAGGCTGGCCATCATCTCGATCGTCGGCTTGATCCGGGCCTTCCACAGCGGGTGCATGAACTGGCTGGCGTAGATCGCCGCGAGGATCGCGATCGGCGTCGCGAACAGCATCGCGTACAGCGTGGCCTTGAGCGTGCCGAAGATCAGCGGCACGAGGCCGTACTTCGACTCGAACGACTCGTGGCCGGTGGTTTCCCAGGCATGCACGGGGCCGGGGAAGTTTTCGTACCACATCGGCCGCAGCAGCGCCCCGAGCGAGACGTCGGCGTGGGGAACCTCCAGGGTCCAGGCTCCGAGCGTGCCGTGGCCGGCCGAGAGCAGGGCATCCTCGCGCGGCGTGATGCAGACCGCCCGGACCGGCGGACGGCCGGCGATGCCAGGCACGCGCAGGGCCTCGGCCCCCGTCGTGGCCTGGAGGATGCGGATGCCGGCATCGGCTGCGCCGTCGGCCTCGGCCACGGCGAACAGCCGCGACCGCGGCGAGGCGGCGATCGCGGTGGCCCGCGGCCGGCGCCTGCCACCGCCGACGTCGGCCGGAAACCGCTTGGCGACGACCGTCGAAAGGCCGTCGTCCGTCTTCGCTCCGTCCCGCTTGACGGCGAAGAACACGCGCACGTCCCCAGCGGTGTCGGCGACCGCCAGCGACGTGCCGCCGAACAGCCGCTCCACCGCGGCCACGCTCCGACCGCCGTCGCTGACGGCGAAGGTCTCCATCATCTGGGGCTGCTCGACGTCGCGGATGACAGAGCGCCGGGCCGTGCCGTCGGCCGCGACGAGGAACAACTGGTCCCCGAGTTCGGAGACGCGGACGAAGGCCGGCCGGAAGCCAGGCTCGGCGTCGAGCGTGGCCCCGGTCGTCTTTGTCGTGTCCCGGCCCGTGAGCATGTTGCGCTTCACGGTCGCCCGCTCGACCCGCACGCGGCCCGACGTGTCGACGGCGGCGGCGAGCATGCCGTCGGTGAGCTGGACGACGTCCACGTCCACGATCCGCTCCGCGAGCGCCCGTGACGGCTCGCCCAGCGCGGTCGTGAACGTCACCCGTGCGAACGTGTCGGCCCCCGTCCGCACGATGATGGTGTCGCCGGAGACCGCGGCCCCTCCAACGGCGAGTTCGCGGGCCGCGGGGGGCGGTTCCTCAGAAAGGAACGCCGACTCGAGGCCGATCCGGCCGGTCCGCAGGCTGCCATCGTCGTAGCCCACGGCCGCCAGCATGCCGCCGGGCACGATGCGGACCGCCGAGGCGCCCTCCAAGCCGCAGTCGGCGGCCGATCGTGCGAGCAGCCGTTTGCCGTCGGCGATCCCGACGATGTCCACGCCGCCGCCCGAGCCGGCGGGCTGCGCCTTGAGAACCCAGGCGACGGCGCCTGACTCGTCGGTGCCGACCGCTGCGGCCGCCGATATGTCGGCCGGCCGGCTGATGTCGGCCCCGACCCGCGAGCCGTGCAGCAGCGGGAATGCCACGCTGAGCAGGAACAATCCCACGAGCAGCACGGCGACGATCGTGCCGATGCCGCCGAGCGTGATCACGCCCCTCGCGATCGCATCCCCCGCCTTGACCCAGGGATTCGTTCGCCGCCGCCGCGACCGTCCGGTGAAGGTGGGTTTCGAGTCCATGCGCCGGATTCCGCAGGGCGGGGGCGTGCCCGTGTCAGGGAGCGGAAATGCCGACCTTGGTAAGCGCCTCGCCCGCCACCTGGCCGGTGACAGGCAGGTAGCCGTCCTTCTTCACGTCGACCTGGCCGTCGGCACTGAGCACGTAGCGGAGAAACTCGCGGCGCAGCGGATCGAGCTGGTCGCCCGGCTTGTGGCCGAGGCTGAGCCAGAGAAACCGGGCCAGCGGATACTCTCCCTCGTAGGCCGCCTTCGGCTCCGGAACCACGGCCGTCCCGTTCTTCTTGGCCGCCAGCGGCAGAGCGCGGACGTTGGCGTTGCCGAAGCCGATGCCGCTGTAGCCGATGCCGAACTTGTCGCCGCCGACGGCTTGGACGACGGCCGCGCTTCCCGCCTGCTGCTTGACGTTGTCCTTGAAGTCCCCTTTGAAGAGGGCGTTTTCCTTGAAGTACAGATAGGTTCCGCTCGCCGAATTGCGGCCGTAGAGGACGATCGGCTTGTCCTTCCACTCGCCGCCGAGGCCGAGGTCGCCCCACGTGAGGATGTCGTTCTTGGCACCCCCCTTGCGATTCTTGGAGAAGATGGCGTCTACTTCCTCGAGGGACAGGCTCTTGATCGGGTTGTCGCGGTGCACGAACACGGCCAGCATGTCGATCGCCACCGGAAGCGTCGTCGGGGCGAAGCCGTGCTTCTTCTTGAAATCGTCGATTTCCTGCGGCTTCCAGTCGCGGCTCATGGGCCCGAACGACGCCGTGCCCTCGATGAGCGCCGGCGGGGCCGTGGACGAGCCCTTCCCTTCGATCGCCTCGCGGACCGCCGGGTAGTGCCTCTTGAACCCCTCTGCCCAGAGGGCGACGAGGTTGTTCATCGAATCGGAGCCGACGAACTTCATCGACCCTGCGACCTCACCGGCGGCCTTCTTGTAGGGCTTGAGAGCGGGGTCGAGTTCCGTGTCGAGGGCCAGGCCTCTGCCGGAAATGGCGAGCAGGAGTCCCAAAGCCGTTGCAAAACGCGTCCAACCCAGAATCCGCATGGTCGTGTCTCCGTAAGGGCGGCCGTGCATGTGACTCACCGGAACGATTTGTAGCGGCAGATTGTGAGGCTTTCGTGAGGCATGGAAAGGCCGTCGCGCCGGCGCCGGAAAAACCGCCCGTGGCCTGCCCGCGGGGTCAAGCCATCAGCGCCCGGACGTGGGCGGCGGCGGCGGACGCCAGGCCGTCAAGGGCGTAGCCCCCTTCCAGCGTGGAGACGAGCCGGCCGCCGCAGTGCCGGTCGGCGATCTCCCGGACGATCCCGGTGAGTTCCGCAAAATCGTCGTCGGTGAGCCGGAACCCGCCGAGCGGGTCGCCCACCCGCGAGTCGAAGCCGGCCGAGACGAGGACGAAGTCGGGACGGAAGGCTTCGGCCGCCGGCACGAGTTTGTCCCGAAATGCCCCGACGATTTCCTTCCGGCCGGCCCCCGCCGAAAACGGGCAGTTGATCGTCAGCCCCGCGCCGGCCCCGCGGCCGGTCTCGTCGGCCCGCCCCGTGCCGGGGTAGAGCGGATGCTGGTGCGTGTCGAAGAACAGCACGTCGCCGTCCTCGTAAAAAATGTCCTGCGTGCCGTTGCCGTGGTGCACGTCCCAGTCGGCGATGAGCACGCGGCGCAGGCCGTGCTTCGCCCGCGCATGACGCGCCGCGATCGCCACGTTGTTGAACAGGCAGAAGCCCATCCCCTTGCGCGGCGTGGCGTGGTGGCCGGGGGGACGGACGACCGCGAAGGCGTTCTTGGCGCGGCCGGCCAGCACCCCGTCCACCGCGGCGATCAGGCCGCCGGCCGCGAGCCTCGCGGTTTCGAGTGAACGGGGTGAGAGCGGCGTGTCGCCGGTGGAGAGCCGGTCACGGTTGTCCGCGACGTCCTCCCTGATGATCCGCAGGTAGTCGGCGGCGTGGCAGCGGAAGATCTCCTCGTCGGTCGCCGGGCGCGGTTCGATGATCCGCGCCTGGTCGAGGAGTCCGTCGGCGCGCAGCCGGTCCTCGATCGCCCTGACCCGCTCGGGCCGTTCGGGGTGGCCGTCACCGGTGAGGTGGTCCTGGTAAGCGGCGGCGATGACGAGGCCGGTGGCGGGGGGCTGCGGGGCTGGCATGGGGCAAGCGTATCGCGGCCGGCGAGCCGAATGACAGTCCTCCCGGGGCGGAAAGTTTGCGACGAGCCGGTCTGTGCGTTAAAATTTGCGCGATGAATCGCATCACCGTGGTGATCGTTCCGTGGTTTCTCTGCATCGTGCCGGCGGCCGTCGGCGGGGATCCGCCCGGCTCGCTGGAGGCGGTCCGGCAACAGGGCCGCGCGGGGTCCAGGTTTCTACGCGACGGCGTTCCTGCCGAGCAGCAACCGGCAGACGCGCCGAACCCGACCGCCCTGTCCTTCAAAGAGGCGGTCGAGCCCACTCTGCTCCGGAGCTGCGTGGCGTGTCATGGCCCGAACCGGTCCGAGGGCGATGTGCGGATCGATCGGTTGAATCCCGACCTGGTCACCGGGCCGGACGTCGACGTGTGGCGCAAGGTCTCCGGCGTCTTGAGCAAATCTGAAATGCCTCCGGCTGACGAACCGGAATTTGCGATCACCGCCGCCGAGCGCGCCCGGATTGTCGATTGGCTCGGCGCAGAACTGACCAGGGCGTCGCAGCTCCGCCGCGATCGCCGGGAGCACTCATCGTTTCGTCGGCTGACATCCGACGAATACCAGCATGCCCTTCAGGACCTGCTCGGGGTGCCTGCCAGACTGACCGGAAAGCTGGCCGCAAAACTGCCCCCCGAAACCATCTCCGAGCAGGGCTTCAAAAACAGTTCCGAATTGCTCGCGATGTCACCCATGCACCTGGAGGCGTACCGTGACATCGGGCTCAAGGCGGTCCGCAGCGTGGTGGTCATCGGCGATCGCCCCCCGACCGTGACGTTCGTCGTTTCGATGCCCGAGGAGATGGTTCGTGCGGACGAGGCGGCCGCCAAGAAGGCTGCCGAGGATGCTAACAAGCAGGCCGCCAAGGATGCCGCCGAGGATGCTGCCAAGGATGCTGCCAAGGATGCTGCCAAGGATGCTGCCAAGGACAAGCCGAAACCGGCCGCCCCGCCAAATTATGCCCATCTGGTCAACCGTGAGACCGGCGCGTTCGCGGCGTTCATCGGATCACAGCGGACGCCCCTCGCGGACGGCGTCCCGGCTCAGGATCCGGCTCCCACACCGGTGGCGTTGCGCATGGGGCCGGGCCATGCGCTGCCGCTGAACGTCGGTCGCATTTTGCCCGACGAAGGGGAGATGCGGATCCGCATTCGCGTTGCACGTTCGGCCGCGGATTCCAAGGACACCGCCACCCTGCAGGCGCAGATCGGCGCACGCACGGGCAACAACGCCTCGTTCTCGCAGGTCATCGGTGACCTTGAAATCCCCTTGACGGCGTCTGTCGACAGTCCCGAATTCGTCGAATTCCGCGTTCAACTCGGCGAAATCCTGCGAAATCCGTTTCGCAAGAACGAAGCGTCGTCCCCGAATAGGGAAGAGACTCTGGTCATCAGAAACACCTCTCGCATGCCCGTGTTCGTCGACTACGTGGAAATCGTCGCACCGTTCTATGAACAGTGGCCGCCCCGAACGCACACCAACGTGTTCGTCGCAGCCGACGACAAGGGCAACGAGGCCGCCTACGGACGCACGGTCCTCGGCCGTTTCCTCCGCCGCGCCTGGCGTCGGCCCGTGGACGCGGCGGAACTCGACCGGTGGATGGGCCTGTTCGACAAGTATCGGCCCGGGTGTGCGACCTTCGAGGAGGCGATGGTCGAGGTGCTGGCGACGGCGTTCGCCTCGCCTGACTTCCTCTACCTGGTGCCGGCCGCAGCGGCCGGCGAAGGGCAGACGGCGTCGCGGATCGATGATTTCGCGTTCGCGACCCGGCTGGCGATGTTCCTGTGGAGCAGTCTTCCGGACGACGAGTTGTTGGGGCTGGCGGAGCGGCGCACTCTGCGGGACCCGCAGGTTCTCGCCGGGCAGATCGACCGCATGCTCGCCGATCCTCGGTCCGAACGGTTTGTCCGTGCATTCGTCGAGCAGTGGCTCGGGCTGGAGCGGATGGAGAGTGTGACCCACGTCAAGGATGCCACGCTGCGAGCGGCGATGCTGGAGGAGCCGGTCGCCTTCTTCGATGAGGTGCTGCGAAACAATCGCAGCATCATTGACCTCATCCATTCCGACTACGCCGTCATCAATGATCGGCTCAGTGTCCATTACCGGATCCCCGACGTCCGTGGCCCGCAGTTCCGGCGGGTGCCGATTTCTCCGGCAGTCAACCGGGGCGGGGTCTTGACGTCGGCCGTTGTCCTGGCGATGAACGCGGACGGCAAGGATTCGAATCCGCTCAAGCGCGGGGTGTGGCTGCTGAAGCGGATCCTCGACGACCCGCCCCCGCCTCCGCCGCCCAACGTTCCCCAGGTCGATCTGACGGATCCCGCGATCCTGAAGATGACGCTCAAGGAGCGGATCGTCAACCATCGGGACAAGGCCGCCTGCATGTCGTGCCATTCCCGGATCGACCCGTGGGGAATCTCCCTCGAGAACTATGACGCACTGGGCGCGTTTCGGACGACGATCGACGGCAAGCCGGTCGATGCGACCGCCGAACTCTACAATCGGCAGAAAGTGGCCGGAATCGATGGACTCAAGCGACATCTGCTCGCCGACCGACAAGATCAATTCGCGTCCGCGATGACTTCCAAGCTGGCGGCGTACGCCCTTGGTCGGCCGCTGACCTTCAGCGACCGTGCCAGCCTGGAAAAAATCACCGCCGAGTCGCGGCGCGGGAACGACGGCTTGCGTGATCTGGTGAAGCGGATCATCGTCAGCGACCTGTTCGGTGCCCTGTGATCGAAGAGGAGGCGAAGATGGACGTCGAGACCGTTCCGATCGGGCGGAGGACGTTTCTGCGCGGCGCTGGGCTGGCACTTGCCGTGCCGTGGCTGGAGACGTTTGCAGTCGGCGGTCCGGGAGGCCGTGACGTCCCGCGGAGGTTCGTCAGCATCTACCACCCCGATGGCGTGGGTGTGCCTGTGAAGGACGATCCCGCCTGGCAGGACTGGAGTTGGTTTCCCCGCGGCGGCGAGAAGGACTTCGAACTGACGAAGGTGCTGGACGTGCTCGAGCCGCTGCGGAGCGAGATCACGATTTATTCTGGCCTGTCGCATCCCGCGGCCCGGCAGGTCCACGGGCACTCGAACGCCGACCAATATCTGACCGGTGCTCCCTTGGGCGGCGGCGGCGACTATCGGAACACGATCTCGCTCGACCAGGCGATCGCCGGGCATGCGGGCCACCTGACCCGGCATGCCTCGCTCGTGATGTCGACCAACGGCGGCACCGGCGCGCCGCGGGGCGCGCACACCCAGTCGTTCGACCGCGACGGCCGGGCTATTCCGTCGCTCAACAAGCCCAAGCAGATCTTCGACACGCTGTTCGTCAGCAACGGCAAGGAAGCCGCGGAACGGCTGGCCCGCAGCAAGAGTGCGCTCGACCTGCTGATGGACAGCACCCGGTCGCTCGGTCGCAGGCTGTCCGGTAACGATCAGCGGAAGCTGAAGCAGTACCTGGACGCGGTCCGTGAGACGGAGGTCAATCTCACGAAGGCCCAAAAGTGGATGGATGAACCGGTCACGGTCGATGCCGGCAACCTGCATCTCGACGCCGGTCCGAATCAGGCGCGGCTGTATTTCCAGACGATGTACGAACTGATCTACCTGGCGCTCGTCAGCGACACGACGCGGATCGTGACCTTCCAACTCGGCAGGGAGAACGGGGGCGGGCCGCACGACCTGCTGTCGCAGGCCGTGGACCTGAAAGCGGCCCATGATTTGACGCATGCCGTCAAGAACCCAGGCGGCTGGCGGAATCTGGGCACCTACAACCGGTACCAGGCCGAGGAATTCGGTCGGTTCATCACCCGTCTGAAGGAAACCCCCGAGCCGACCGGCAACGGGACCATGCTCGACAACACGTTCGCGATGCACGGCTCGGCATCGAGCAGTTATCACCTGTCGCGAAATTACCCGATCATTTCCGCCGGCGGCAAGAACCTGGGGTTCACCAACGGCCGATACCTGAAGTTCGGCGCTGGCAACGAGGACAACCAGGCTTTCGCGGGGATCACGAGCTTTGAAACCCCGATGAAGGTGGAGGAGCTGCCGCTGGCAAAACTCTTCGTGACGGTCCTGCAGCGATTGGGCGTGGAAGCCGACACCTTCGGCGGTCAGACCGGCACGTTGGAGCGGGTGTAGGCCCGCTTTCCGCCAGTTCAACGCATGGAGCCGGTGCCGCGCCGCATTCAGTGCTCGGCAGGTCGCTCCGCGGCGGGCGGCGGGGCGAAGCCGCGGCGGAGCGTGTTTTCCGTGACAGTCCGCGGCACGACGAACTGCAGGAGGTAGTCGGGGCCGCCGGCCTTGCTGCCGATGCCCGACATGCGGAAGCCGCCGAACGGCTGCCGCTGCACGAGCGCCCCGGTGATGCCGCGGTTGAGGTAGACGTTGCCAGCGGCGAGCGACTCGCGGGCCGCCTGCAGATGGACCGGGCTGCGCGAGAACAGGCCCGCCGTCAGGGCGTAGGGCGTGTCGTTGGCGAGGGTCAACGCGTGGTCGAAGTCGCGGGCCCGGAAGACGGCGAGCACCGGGCCGAAAATTTCCTCCTGCCCCAGCGGACCGGCGGGATCGACGTCTGTGAACACATGCGGGCCGACGAACCAGCCCCGGTCGGCGTGCGGGCCGACATCCACCGCGGCCACCGTCCGGCCGGACCGGCGGCCGATGTCCACGAACCGCAGCACCCGGTCCCGCGCCTCCTCGTCCACGAGCGGCCCGACCCTTGTGCCCGGATCAGAGGCCGGGCCGACCGGCAGGCCGCGGACCGCGCCGGCGAGCCGGTCGAGGAACGCGTCGTGCACCCGGTCGAGGACGATGACCCGCGAGCAGGCGGAGCATTTCTGGCCCTGGAAGCCGAACGCACTCTGCACCACCGCGAGCACCGCCTCGTCGAGGTCGGCGTCGTCGTCGATGATGATCGCGTTCTTGCCGCCGAGCTCGGCGATCACCCGGGCGATCCGTCGGCTGCCCGCCGCCGCCGACGCATCGGCGGCGGCGCGGTTGATCGCCAGCCCGACCTGCCGCGAGCCGGTGAAGGCGACGAGGGCCGTGTCGGGATGCGACACGAGCGTCGGCCCGACCTCCTCACCGCGGCCGGGGAGGAACGCGAGCGCGGCAGGGGGCACGCCGGCCTCGAGGAGGATCTCGTGGAGGCCGAGGCCGATGAGCGACGACTGCTCGGCCGGCTTCATGACGACGGTGTTGCCGGTGACGAGGGCCGCGGTCGTCATGCCGGTGAGGATCGCGAGCGGAAAATTCCAGGGCGCGATGACCACGGCCACGCCCCGCGGCCAGTGGGTCGTCGCGTTCTCCTCCCCCGGCACGTCCACGCGGCGCGGGGCGGCGAGCCGCTCCGCTTCACCCGCGTAGTACATGCAAAAATCGATCGCCTCGGCGACGTCGGCGTCGGCCTCGCGCCACGGCTTGCCGACCTCGAAGACCTGCAGGGCTGCGAGATCGAACCGCCGGCGGCGCATGATCGCCGCCGCGGCCCGGAGGATCGCGGCGCGCCGCGGCGTGCCCTGGCCGCGCCAGGCGGCGAGGGCGGCCTTGCAGGTCTCGACGGCCCGGGCCGCGTCGCCGGGCGTGGCCGCCGAGACGGTGGCGATCAGCCGCCGGGTGTCGGAGGGATCATGGCGGTCGAACCGCTCGCCGCGGTCCTCGCGCACGCCGCCGATCACGACCGGCACGACGGGGGCCGGGCCGGCGTCGAACCGAGCCCGGGCCGCGTCGATCGCGCGGTGCATGGCCGACCGCGTCGCCTCGAGGGAAAAGTCGGCGAGCGGTTCGTTGTGGAACGCGGCAGCGGCTTCTGCCGGGGAGGGAGCCTGTGTCGTGTGTGTCGTGGGCATCGCTGGTCGTGTCTCCATAGGGTGCGGGCCCGGCGGGGCGAGCAGCGTCTCGGGCGGGACGTGCTTCACGAAGCCGGCGCGGAGGAATGACTCGTTCGAGGAGTTTTCCAGGAGCCGGCGGACGAGGTACGCCATGCCCGGCACGAGTTGGCCGTAGGGCATGTAGACCCGCAGCCGCCAGCCGGCCGCCACCACGGCATGCTTCTCCGGATCTCCCATGCCATAGAGCATCTGCATCTCGACCGCATTCCGCGCGATCCCGAGCCGCTCGGCGACGGCCATGCCGTGGGCCAGCGAGCGGAGGTTGTGGCTGCCGAGCGCCGTTCGCAGGGCGTCGGCGTTCTCCAGGGCGAACGTCGTGGCCGCCTCGTAGCAGGCGTCGGTCTCCCACTTCCGCTCCCAGACCGGCACCGGCCAGCCGGCGGCGGCGGCGAGGATCGTCTCGTGGTCCCAGTAAGCGCCCTTCACGAGCCGGACCCAGACCGGCGTGCCGCGGCGCCGCGCCCAGTCGGCGAGCACGGCGAGGTCGCGCGGCGCCTCCTTCAGATAGCACTGCACGACGATCCCGCAGTGGGGCCAGTCGCGAAACTCCGGCTCCTCCGCGATCCGCCGAAAAATCGCGAACGTCAGGTCCTTGATGGCCCGGCTCTCCATGTCGACGTGCAGCTGGGCGCCGACCTCGCGGGCCCGGCGCCACAAGGGCCGGAGCCGACCGAGGACGCGGTCCATCGTGCCCTGCGGATCGATGGCGTCGAAGCGGTTGTCGAGCGCGGAAAGCTTGAGCGAGAGGTTGACCCGTGGCAGCGGGCCGTCGGGGCCGTCGTCGATCCGCGGGTCGTGGGGCCAGGCCGCGGCCCGGCGCGGTAGTTCGTCGAGCAGGTGCATGTAGGCCGCGGCGTACGCGTCGGCCTCGGCTTCGCCCGTCACCGCCTCGCCGAGGAGGTCGAGCGTGAATGCCCGGTGCCGGTGCCGCTCGGCGACCGCCGCCCGAGCCGCCTCGGCGGGCGTCGCCCCGGCGATGAACCGCCGCGCCTGGGCGAGGACCGCGGCCCGCACCGCGCGGGCGGCGAACGGGGCGAGGACGCCGGTGCGGGCCGCCTGGAAGGCGAGCCGCAGCGGGTTCGGCAGCCGGGCCAGCGTGTCGTCGTCGATGTATTCGCGGACGTGGCGGTCGATCGCCGCCGCGTCGTCGAGCATCGGCATGCAGTCGACGAGGCGAAAGAGCCGGACCTTGAGTTCGTCGTCATGCGTCGCCCATTCCCCCGCCTGCTGCACCCACCACTCGGGCGAGACCATCGTCGGCTCGGCGGCGCGAGCCGCGGCGAGGAGCGAGCGGCCGATCTTTTGCGTCCGCGTCTCGATGTCTTCCCGGTCCTGTGCGGAAAGCCGGGAGGGGAGCAGGCCGGCCACGGGAAAACTGCCGCTCATGGGTGTCGCTCGCAGACCGCGGTACCGGTGCTTTGGCGGGCAGGGGACTGCGAAGCCCCGCCGTCGCACCTCCCGAAAACTTCAAGCATAGTCGTGCCCCCAGGCCGCCGACCATCCTCGCCAGGCTCACCAGCAGGACCGGCCGCCGTTCACGGCGATCGTCTGCCCGGTGATGAAGGCGGCTTCCGCGCTCGCCAGGTAGACGGCGGCCCAGCCGACCTCGTCGGGCGTGCCCCAGCGGCCCAGAGGAATGGTCGCGAGGTACGCATCCTTTTCCGCCTCCGGGTCGTGTGCGTGCCGCTCCACGGGAATCCATCCCGGGGCGATCATGTTCACCGTGATGCAGTATGGGGCCAGTTCGTGGCACATGCTTCTCGACCAGCCCGTCTGCCCCCCCTTGGCGGCGACGTAGGCCGAGAACGGCGCGACGCCGAGGTGAAACACCTCGCTGGTGATGTTGATGAACCGGCCGTGCCGGCGGGCCTTCATGCCCGGCAGCGCCCGTCTCGCCAGCAGGTAGGGGCTCTTCACGAAGTAGTCGAGCATCTGCTGGTGGAAGGCCCAGTCGTACTCCTCGATCGGCTTCAGGGGCTGCGCCGGCGTGGCATTGACGACGACGATGTCCACCGGGCCGAGCGACGCTTCGATGGCGTTGAACATGGCGTCGATGGCGACGGCGTCGGTGACGTCGCCGCGGAACAGGGCTGCCGTTCCGCCGCACCCACCGACCTCGGCGACCGCGGCCGCGGCACGGTCGGCATCGTGGGCGTAGTTCATCGCCACCCGGGCACCCGCCCGGGCGAGGCAGCGGGCTATTCCCTTGCCAAGCCCGGTGGTCGCCCCCGTGACGAGGGCGGTCCTGCCGGCGAGCGAGAATGCGGGGGCGTCTGAAGTGGTCATCGGGTCGAATGCCAGTGGGCGGAACCCGCCAGGCGGCGGTATATCATGGAGGAGCGATCGAATGAAGACTCGCGAACGCGGTGGCGTGATCGCAACGGGAGTGGCGACGTGGCGATGCACAAGATCAGCCGAATCCGATGGCTGCTGGTCGCTGGTGTGCTGGCGGGGGGGGCCGCGTCGCCCGCTCCCGCGTCGAGCCCCCCGCAGGTCGACTTCGCTCGCGACGTCCAGCCTCTGCTCGCCCGCCGCTGCTATGCCTGCCACGGTCCCGATGTCCACGAGGCGGGCCTGCGGCTCGACGGTCGTGACTCGGCCACGGCCAGGCTCGAGAGCGGCTCGCGGGCGATCGTTCCTCGCGATCCCGCCGCGAGCGAACTGCTCGCCCGGATCAGGGCCGCGGATCCGGATTCGCGCATGCCTCCGCATGGCCCACGGCTCTCGGCCGACGAGGTCGCAACGTTGGAGCGGTGGATCGCCGCCGACGCACCATGGCCCGCGCACTGGGCCTTCGTGCCACCGCGGCGGCCCACGGTTCCGGCGCCGGAGGCGCGCGATGGGGCCGCCGCCATCGACGCCTTCATCGCCGCCGGTCTGGCTACGCGGGGCCTGCCGACGCCGGATCCCGCGGACAAGCCGGCGCTCCTGCGGCGCGTCACCTACGGCGTCACCGGCCTGCCGCCGACCGAGGAGGAGATGCGGGCCTTCCTCGCCGACGACTCCCCGGCGGCGTGGGAGACGGTCGTCGATCGTCTCCTGGCATCGCCCCACTACGGCGAACAGTGGGCGCGTCACTGGCTCGATCTGGTCAGGTACGCGGAAACCAACTCCTTCGAGCGGGACGGCGTGAAGCCCCACGCCTGGCGGTATCGCGACTACGTGATCCGCGCCTTCAACGACGACAAGCCCTACGACCGCTTCGTCGTCGAGCAGCTGGCCGGCGACGAACTTCCGGATCCGACGGCCGACTCGCTCGTCGCCACCGGCTACTACCGGCTCGGCATCTGGGACGACGAGCCGGCCGACAAACTCCAGGCCCGGTACGACGGGCTCGACGACGTCGTTTCCACGACCGGACAGGCATTTCTGGCCCTGACCATCGGCTGCGCCCGGTGCCACGACCACAAGATCGATCCGCTCACGCTCCGCGACTATTACGGCCTGCTGGCGCTCGTTCACAACGTCACCCCCTACGGCGAAGGCAAAATGGTGCGGCTGCTCCCGGTGGGCAGCCAGACAATCGCCGAGGCGGAGCACGCGGCCGAGGAGATCGACCGCCGGGTGGTGGAGGCCAAGGCGGCCATCGCCGCGATCGACCAACGGATCGAGGAACACGGCCCGCAGGCGCTCGACGATCAGGCCCGTCGCGACCGCGCGGCGTGGAAGAAGACGCTCGCCGAGTTGGAGGCCGACCGCGGGCGGAACGCCAAGGGGCTGGTGGTGGCCGAGTACGGCGCAGTCGCGCCCGAGACGTTCATCCTCCACCGCGGCGATCCGCACGCCGAAAAAAAGCCCGGGAACCGGGTCGCCCCGGCGTTCCCGCAGGTGCTCTCCCCCCCAGTGCCGGCGATCACGCCGCCTGCCGGCGGCGGGTCCACGGGTCGGCGGCTGGCGCTGGCCAGATGGATCGCGTCCGCGGACAACCCGCTCACGGCCCGCGTCATCGTCAATCGTATCTGGCAGCACCACCTCGGCCGCGGTCTCGTGCGCAGCCCGAACAACTTCGGCCTCCTCGGTGATCCGCCGACCCATCCGGAACTCCTCGACTGGCTGGCCACGGAGTTCGTCGCCCGCGGCTGGCGGATGAAAAGCCTGCACAAGACGATCCTCATGTCGCGGGCGTACCGGGCCTCGTCCCGGGACGTGCCCTCGGCCCGGGCGCGGGATCCGCTCAACGACGGCTTCTGGCGGTTCGACATGCGCCGGCTCGGCGCCGAGGAACTCCGCGATTCGATCCACGTGGCCAGCGGGGCCTTCAATCCGAAGATGTACGGCCCCGGGTTCTATCCCGCCATGCCGGGGGCGGTGCTGGCGACGCAGTCGCGACCCGGCGCCGGCTGGGGAAAATCCTCCGCGACGGAGCAGGCCCGCCGCAGCATTTACATCCACGTCAAGCGTTCGTTGCTGACGCCGCTCCTCGCCGACTTCGACCTCGCCGACACCGACAGTTCCTGTCCGGTGCGGTTCGTCACCACGCAGCCGACGCAGGCGCTGGGGATGCTGAACGGCGATTTCCTCAACGCACAGGCCCGGGTCTTCGCCGCCCGCGTCCGGCGCGAGGCCGGCGGCGCGGACGCCGAGCAGACGGCGGCCATGGTGCGACGGGCGATCGAGGTGGCGCTCGTGCGGCCCGCCGCGCAGGCGGAAGTCGAGCGTGGTGTCGCCCTCGTCCAGGACCTCGCATCCCGGGACGGCGTCGGCCCGCTGCGGGCACTGGAGCTCTACTGTCTGATGATCCTGAACCTCAATGAGTTCGCCTACCTTGACTGACGTGGACACGGCCATGCGCGTATCGGGCAACCATGGATGCCGGGCCGGCTTCTGCCGACGCACGCGGCGCGAGTTTTTCTGGGAGGCGGGGGGGGCGTTCACCGGGCTGGCGCTCGCGGGCCTGCTCGACGGCGGCTTCTTCGCCCGGCAGAGCCGGGCCGCAGAGGGGAGAGCGTACGTCAATCCGCTCGCCGCCAAGCCGCCGATGATCCCGCCGCGGGCCAAGAGCGTGATCTTCCTGTTCATGTACGGCGGCCCGAGCCACGTCGACACGTTCGACTACAAGCCCGCGCTCTTTCCGCTGGATGGCCGGACGATCCCCGTGAAGACGAAGGGCCGCGGCGGCGAGCGGACGAAAGGGCGCGTGGTGGGGCCGAAGTGGAAGTTCAAGCAGTACGGCCAGTGCGGCAAGTGGGTCAGCGACCTGTTTCCGCACGTCGCCCGGCACGTCGACGACATCGCCTTCATCCACTCGATGACGGCCGATTCGCCGATTCACGGGTCGGCGATGCTGCAGATGAACTCCGGTCGGATTCAGTCTGGCGCGCCGTGCCTCGGATCGTGGGTCAACTACGGGCTGGGGAGCGTCAACGACAACATGCCCGGCTTCGTGGTGATGCTCGACGCCAAGGGGGGGCCGATCTCGGGAGCGAAGAACTGGTCGAGCGGCTTCATGCCGGCCACCTATCAGGGGACGGTCCTGCGGAGCGGCGGCCCGCCGATCCTCGACCTCGCCCCGCCTGCCGGCATGTCGGCGGCGGCCCAGCGGAGGCTGCTTGACGACCTGCGCGAGGCGAACGCGGAGCACCTCCTCGCGCGGGGCGACAACAGCGAACTCGCCGCCCGCATCGCCTCCTACGAACTGGCCTGGAGAATGCAGCAGCACGCCCCCGAGGCGGTCGACCTGGCCACCGAGACCGCGGAGACGCAGCAGCTCTACGGACTCGACAATCCGCGGACCGCCGATTTCGGCCGTCGCTGCCTGCTCGCCCGCCGGCTTGTCGAACGCGGCGTGCGGTTCGTGCAGCTCTACTCCGGCGGGTCCCACAACGACGACAACTGGGATGCCCACGGCGACCTCGTGAAGAACCACGAGTTCCACGCCGGCAACACGGATCGGCCCGTCGCGGCTCTCCTCGAGGACCTCGAGCGTCGTGGCCTCCTCGACGAGACGCTCGTCATCTGGGGAGGGGAATTCGGCCGGCAGCCGACGGCCGAATACGCCCAGGGCACCGGACGCGACCACAACGCCTACGGGTTCACCATGTGGATGGCCGGCGGAGGCATCAAGGGAGGCGTGAGCGTGGGCGAGACCGATGAATTGGGTGCGGCGGCAATCGCGCCGGGGCCGGGGCATGGCAACGGCGACAAGCCCGGATTCCACGTGAAGAGCCTGCATGCAACAGTGCTCCATTGCCTGGGACTCGATCCCAACCGGCTGGCGTACTTCTTCGGCGGGCTCGATCAGAAACTCGTCGGCGTCGAGCGTGTGGAGCCGATCCGCGAAATTCTCGCCTGAGTCGCTAAGGTGTTGTCCTGCAGGGGCTTGTATTTTGTGGCAGGGCCGTTGTCGGGCCGCCGATCGCGGCTCGTGGTAAACTGCCGGAGCAAGCGGCGGGCAGGGTGGCCTGCAGCGAGAAATCGAGCAGCCAAGGCACGTGAAATCTCCGTCAGGAAAGGCAGCGGCCAGCTCGGCCGCGGTGCTGGAATCTCCCGGGCCGATCGTCCTTCCCGCCCTGCTGCTCTGCGACTTCGGCCACCTCGCCCATGAGGTGGAACGGCTCGAAGACGCCGGTGCCCGGGCGCTGCACCTCGACGTCATGGACGGCCGGTTCGTGCCACAATTGACCTACGGCCCGGTCGTGGTCGAGGCGGTGCAGCGCACGGCCCGGGTGCCGATCGAGGTGCACCTGATGATCGAGGAGCCGGAGCGGTCGATCGCAGAGTACGCCCGTCTCGGAGCCGACGTGCTGACCGTCCACGTGGAGTCGACCGCCGACCCGCGGTCCCTGCTCCGGGCGATCGCCGACCTCGGCCCGCGGGCCCACGTCGCCATCAGTCCCGGCACCCCCGTGGAACACGTCGAGCCGCTCCTCGACGTCTGCGACGGCGTGCTCGTGATGAGCGTCGAGCCCGGCTACGGCGGGCAACAATTCGACCCGCGGGCCGTCGACAAGATCGCCCGGCTCGCCGATCTGCGCCGGCGTTCGGGCGGGCGGTACCGCATCGGCGTCGATGGGGGCATCGCCGCCGACACCGTGGCGGGGGTGGCGGCGGCCGGGGCCGAATGGATCGTGGCCGGCAGCGCCGTGATCCGTTCCGCGAACTACGCCCGGGCGATAGCCGACCTGGAAGGCATCGCGCGGTCGGCCGCCTGATCCGGAAACCCGAGGAGCGTTTTCGCAGCCCACATGCCAGAACAGTTGATTTTGATCCGTTCCGGTGCGACCGACTATGACCTGCAGGGGCGGATTCGCGGCACGCTCGACATCCCGCTCTCCGCCGCCGGCGCCGCCGATGCCGAGCGCATCGGTGCGGCGCTGGCCGACCGCGGACTCGATGCGATCTACGCCGCGTCGAGCAGCTGTGCGGCCGAGACGGGACGGATCGTCGCGGCGGCCTGCGGCCTGCCGCTGCGCCGCATCGCCCGGCTGCGGAATCTCGACCAGGGTCTCTGGCAGGGGATGCTGATCGACGACATCCGGCGGAAGCAGCCGCGGCTCCACCGCCAGTGGCGGGAGAATCCGTGGGCCGTCGCCGCCCCCGAGGGGGAACTCGTCGAGGAAGCCTGTGAACGGGTGGCGACGGCGCTGGAGAAGCTCGTCCGCCGGCACGCCGCCGGACGGGTGGCGATCGTCGTCCCGCCGCCGCTCGACCGGATCGTCGGCTGGGTCGTCGCCGGCGAGCCGCTGGACGATCTGTGGAACAACGGTCCGGACCGGCCAAACCCCGTGGAACTCCCGGTCGCTTCCCAGTGGAGGCCGGCAACACGCCCCCGGCAGCCGCAGGCCCTCTGAACCGGAGCCGGCCCGCGTGCGGCCCGCTGATTCCGGCGCAGCACGGCCGGGGACGTTCGGGCTACACTGCCGAGGTCCCGAATCCGAATCGCCCCGAGTCCTCGTCACCCCGTCATCCCGCATGGAACGCCGGCCCAGTACGACTGCCGCTCCCGCCGAAAGGAGTGGAGATTCCCAGGCTCTCCGGCATCAGGCCCGCGAGCAGGAGCCGGTCGTGGAGAGAGATCCGGCGGCGGCACGTCCCGGCCCGCGGGTGAAACGGGGCGTGCCCGAGGGGCTGTGGCTCAAGTGCGGCGGCTGCGGCGCGACCATCTACCGCAAGGAGGCGGAGGAGCTCCTCAACGTCTGCCCGCAGTGCGGCTATCACTGGTACGTGTCGGCGCCGCAGCGGATCGATCAGCTCCTCGACGCGGGCACGTTCGAGGAATGGGACGGCACCCTCCGGCCCACCGATCCGCTCGGCTTCTGCGACAAGAAGCCGTACGCGGAGCGGCTCGTCGCCGAGCAGCGCCGGACCGGGCTCTCCGAAGCCGCACTCACCGGCAGCGGCATGATCAGGGCCCGCCGTGTGGCCTGCGGCGTGACCGACTCGTCGTTCATCATGGGGTCGATGGGGAGCGTCGTCGGCGAGCGGCTGACGCGGCTCGTGGAACGGGCCACCGTCGAGCGGCTGCCGCTGATCATCATCAGCGCATCGGGCGGAGGCGCACGAATGCACGAGGGCATCCTTTCGCTCATGCAGATGGCCAAGGTGTCGGCGGCGCTGGCCCGCTACGCGCAGGCCGGCGGCCTGTTCATCTCGGTGCTCACCAATCCGACGATGGGTGGAGTGGCGGCCAGCTTCGCCTCGCTCGGCGACTTGTGCTTCGCCGAGCCCAGGGCCCTGATCGGCTTCGCCGGGCCGCGGACGATCAAGGCCACGATCCGGGTGGAACTGCCGAAGGGGTTCCAGACGAGCGAGTTTCTCCTCGAGCACGGGTTCATCGACCGGATCGTGTCCCGCAAGGATCTCAAGAGCGAGATCGCCCGGGCCATCGACTACTGCGGCGGCTGACGGCGGATGCCGAGGTACGGTTTGGCCGGAGTGTTCAGCCGAAGCGGGCCAGGGCGTACGACTTCTTTCCCGAGCGGAGCACGAGCGTCGTCGCGCCGGCCAGGTCGGCCACGGTGAGGCGGTGACCGACGTCGGCGACGCGGCGGTTGTTCACCGCCACGCCCCCCTGCTCGATCGTCCGCCGGGCGGCGCTCGCCGACGCGGCCAGGCCGGTCGCCTTGAGGGCCTCGACGAGCGGCAGGCCGGCTTCGAGCGTCGCGCGGGGGAACGTGTGGCTGGGAACGTCGGCGAAGATCTCGGCCAGCGCGGTGTCGTCGAGGCTGGCGATCTCGGCGCCGAAGAAGATCTCGGTCGCCTGTCGGGCCGCGGCCAGCCCCGCCGGGCCGTGGACCAGCCGGGTCAGTTCCTCCGCCAGTCGCTTCTGCGTGTCGCGGGCACCGGGCTGGGCGGCCCGCTTGGCGTCCAGTTCGCGGATCTCCGCGAGGGGCAGCTCCGTGAGCCGCAATAGGCAGCGGCCGGCGTCGGCGTCATCGAGGTTGATCCAGTACTGGTAGAAGCGATATGGGCTCGTCCGGCGCGGGTCGAGCCAGATCGCGCCGGCGGCCGTCTTTCCCATCTTCGTGCCGTCGGCCTTGGTGAGCAGCGGGCAGGTGATGCCGTGCAGGTCGCGCGACCGCAGCCGCCGGCCGAGCTCGATCCCGGCCGTGATGTTCCCCCACTGGTCGCTGCCGCCGATCTGCACCCGGCAGTCGAGGGCGTCGGAGAGATGGACGAAGTCCCAGGCCTGGAGGAGCATGTAGCTGAACTCGGTGAACGAGATGCCCCCTTCCCGCTCCAGCCGGCTGCGGACCGAGTCCTTGGCGAGCATCTGCCCGAGCGGCACGTGCTTGCCGACGTCGCGCAGGAAGTCGAGGAAGCCGACGCCGCGCATCCAGTCGGCGTTGTTGACGACGTGCACGGTGCGGCCGACGTCGGCCAGCAGGCCGCGGATCTGCCGCTCGACGCCGGCGATGTTTGCCGCGAGTTCGGCCGGGGAAAGGAGCGACCGCTCCTCGCTGCGACCGCTCGGGTCGCCGATCATACCCGTCGCGCCGCCGACGAGGGCCACCGGCTCGTGGCCGGCGGCGGCGACTCGGCGCAGGAGGACGAGGGCCACGAGATGGCCGACATGGAGGCTGTCGGCCGTGGGATCGAACCCGGCGTAGACCCGGCGGCCGGGCGTCGCCAGCCAGGCCCGCAGGGCGGCGGCATCGGTCGCCTGCTGGACGAGGCCGCGGGCCTCGAAGTCGGCGAGCAGGTCGGATGTGGCGTGCATGACCGTGGCTACCTCCAGACGTCGTCGCCGGCGAAGGGGTGGGCCGGGCCGGAAAGTTTCGGTGCGGGAATCGCCCCGAGCGCCTTCTCGGCGAGCCGGAGGTCGTCGGGCGATGTGATCTTGAGGTTGATCGGCGACCCGGGCACCACGGTGATCCGGCAGCCGAGGGACTCGATCAGTTGGGCCTCGTCGGTGGGCTGCCCCTCCCGCCGGGATGCGAACGCCCGCTCGAGCAGTTCGCGGGCGAAGACTTGCGGCGTCTGCGCCTCCCAGAGGCCGGTGCGGTCGACCGTCTCGACGACGGTGTTGTCGGCCGCCACCCGCTTGAGCGTGGCGACCACCGGGATGCCGAGGATGGCGGCTCCGTCGCGGGCGCCGGCCGCGAACACGCGGTCGATCCAGGCCTGGGCCAGGCAGGGACGGGCGGCGTCGTGGATCGCGACCATGTCGATTTCCGGCCGGAGTTTCTGCAGGCCGTTTCGGACCGAGTCGGCCCGCTCCGCGCCCCCCTCGGCGAGCGTGATCCCCATGAAGGCGAGGTTGGCGCCAAATTTGTCGACGAACGCCTCCCGGTCCTCCGGCGACACGACCACGACCACCTGTTTGACATCGTCGCGGTCGAGAAACTTCTCGGCCGAATGCAGCCAAACCGGCCGACCGGCAAGGGGCGCGAATGGCTTTTTGTAGGCCGAGTTGCCGAATCGGCTGCTCTGGCCGGCCGCGGCCAGGATCACTCCGAATCGGGGCATGGCACCGCCGCGCGGGCGAGGACGCGGTCGACCGCCCGGTCCATCGCGGACCGGATCGCCGCCTTGAGAAGCGGCTTGTCGTGGATCCAGGCCGCGAAGGCCTCGCCGCGGGCGACGTACAGATCGCGAAGCGGCGCCGGCGCCTCCGTGAGGAGCCAGTGCCGAAATACGATCCAGCGCGGGTTGTCGTCGCCATAGACCTCGCGGGCCACCCAGCACACAACTGGCACTGCCGCACCTGCACCCGCCGCGGCTCCAGCACCGCCACCCACGGCGGCACCCGCGCCACCAACGCCCGCACCAGCTCCACCCCCCGCGGCGGCACCCGCACCAGCACCGCCGGCGGCCATCGCACCACCGGCGGCCATCGCACCACCGGCGGCCATCGCACCACCGGCGGCGGGGCCCGTCCCGCCACCACCGAACGACTGCACCTGACCAACGCCGGAAAACAGCGGAGTGCAGGTGACGCGGACATACCTCCGGTCGGCGGAAATAACGGCCCGTGCGAACAGGTTCACGCCGTCAGGCAGCACGGAAATCTGCGGCTGATAGCCGACGACTCCCGTGCGGCCGAAGCCGGGGAAACCGGCGACGCCGGGGCGGGGCGCCGCCCTGGGGCTGTCGGCCAGCGATGCCGAAACAGCGGGATCGTCGATCGAGTTCAACTGCTGGGCGAGCACGGTCTTCGTGACGTGCTGCTGTACGACGACGTCCTGGGCGATCTGCGCGTCGAGCAGGGGCTCACGACGCCGTCCGTCGGGCAGTTCGACCGTCAGGATCTGCTCGTTCCCGGCCAGCCGCAGCGGCGTCGTCTTCGTCTCTTCGTTCTCGGCGCCCGCCCGCACCGTCGTCCGCACGGTCACGGTGTCGGTCGTCACCTTGCCGATGACCCGACGCACGAGAATGCGATACTGGCCCGGAAATGCCTCGGCCACGACGTACCGTTCCTTGTGTGCCTTGTCGCTGCGGTCGACTCCCGTGGCCGCGTCTGCGAGGAGCACGCCTCCCGCCGGCGTCCGGGGCGTCGTGAGCGAGCAGACAGAGCCGGTCGGTTCCTCGACGAAGACATCGACGTCGGCATCGCCCGTCCACGACAGTTCGACAACGAGATCGCGAACGAGCGCCTGGTCGACGGCAGACCGGAGGGCGGCCGCTTCGTCGTTGCGTCCGGACTGCTCCAAGGACTGGATCGTGCTCTTGGCGATGCGGCCCGCCCGGACCGCGATCTCGCGCTCGGCTGCGGGCCACTCGTGACCGAGCACGCCAGGGCATGCCCAGAGAAGCGTGGCGACGTCCTCGCGGTCGGCTGCCAGCGTCATGGCCATGGCATACGCCTCGCGGTTCGTCGGCTCCAGCCTGACGAGTCGCCGGCAGACACGGATCGCCTGTTCGTGAAAACCGAGTCGGGCCATGTACCTGGCCAACGTCGCCAGATCACTCGGGCCGCTGGCGAAATCCGCGCTCGAGAGCAGCACGCGCTCCACGTCGCTGCGGGGACGTTCAGCAGCCGCCATGGCCAGGGCCAGTGCCTCGTACATCCAAGGCTCCGCCTGCCCCGAGGTAATCGCGGCGGCGATCAGGTCGGCCGCCTTCGCATGATCCTTTTGTTCGCCGAGCCAGGCTGCCGAATTCCGCAACTGTGCCCGTCGCTGACGGAGTTCCGACGCGGTCAACGCCTTGCCGTCCGACCCGTTCGTGGCAAAGTAAGCGCGGATCGCGGCCGTGAGATCGGCGGCGCCGAGCACCCGGGGAGGAAGACCGATCGCCTCCGCCACCTTGCGTTCCTCCGCCGCGTCCTCGACTGCCGCCTGATTGCCGGCGGCAGCCGGAGCGACGGCCGGCTTCCCTTTCCCGGCGAGGTACTGAACGGCTCCTGAAACCTGGAACTGACCACCGGCGGCGGCCGTTCCTGCCACGCGTGGCGCGACCACGAAGTCCATCAGGCAGCGGATGCCGCGCTTGGCAACGGGGCGGCCATGGATCCAGTCGGCGAACCCCTCGCCATGGGAGACATAGAGATCGAGGAGCCAGCGCGGCGCTTCGGAAGTGATCCAGCCGCGAAAGATCAGCCAGCGTGCGTCGTGCGGGCCGTAGACCTCGCGGGCAACCCAGCACATCATTCCGCCCCCCATTCCCATTCCCATGCCCATGCCGCCACCCCCCATGGGCATGCCCATGCCACCCATGCCGCCCATGCCGCCCATGGCACCCGCGCCGCCGAGGCCGCCGCCCATTTGGAAGGGATTGACGCCGCTCTGGGGATTCACCGGAAGCACCAGGTCGGCGACTGGATAGACCTTGACGATCAGTTCCTCGCCGGCCTTTTCCTTGGTCGTGATCTTCAGCACCTCGTCCTTGACGATGTAGGTGAGGTCGAGATCGCCCAGGAGGATCCGCAAGGCGGATTTGAGTGTCACGCCCGACACCGTCTTCGTCACCGGCGTCTCGAGGTCGATCCCCGCTTCTTCCAGCGCCTTTTGATCGAGTTGGAGGGTCAGGCCGGTGGCGTCCTCGATCGCCCGCTGGACCTCGCGCAGCGGAGTCTCCGTGAACTCGAGCGGCTGTTCGAGTTTCTTGCCGAGCGATTCGTAGATTTTCTGCTCGGCGGATCCCTCCTTGGCAAGGTCGACCGACTTCCAGCGCTGTCGCTTGGCGGTGATTTCCCGCCAGCGTGCCGCATCGGGATAGATGATCGGCGGCTCGTCGGGGAAGGGGATCGCCGCCACGTCCACGAGGTGCAGGCAGTCCATGAAGCCCCGTTCCTGGTCCCGCTTCACACGGGTGTTCTCGGCATCGTAGTCGAGGATCCTGGCCACCATCGGCGCGGTGCGGCCCACGACCCGGGCCGTGATCGGGATCGGAGAGTTGGCATAGATGTCCCCGGTCTCCCGGGCGATTTCCTCGCCGACGACCCGATCCGCCTGCCTGAACGCGAGCGTCGGCTCCTCGCCGCCGATCACGGCCCCACCGTTGACGACCACGGGATAGCGTTCCGCCTGGTGGTAGCCGATGCGGATGCCCTCTTGCACCAGCGCGTTGTATCGCTCCATCAACTGTTTGATCTTGCCTTCGCGGCGGTCGAGTTCGCGAACGAGCTCGGATCGTTCCCGACCCACGCGGGCGGTCCGTTCGGCCGCCAGGTCACGGTCGAGTTTTTCCTGGGCCCGCACGTTCGCCTCACGAATTCGCGACTCCAGTTGGGCAAGGAGCGTGTTGCGGGCTGCAGGATCGAGGTCGGTGTCGAGACGGACGCTTTCCTGAGCGTCCTTGAGTTCGGAACGGGCACGCTCGGGATCAGTGGCGAGCAACTGGCGGGCGTCCTTGATCCTGACGGCCGTCTCCACCTCCAGTTTTTGTGCGCGGACGCGGCGCATCGCCTCCAGTTCGGCGAGTTCGCCTCCCGCCTGAGGCGGATCAAATGCCGGCGCCGGAGGCGGCGGTGCGTCCGAAGCTGCCCTCCGCTGGGCGACGGTCCGCACGATCCCCGCTATGCGGTTGTCGGGGTCGCGGCGAAGAGACGCATCGGCCAGGCGGACAGCCGAGGCATGGGAGCCGGCTGCCTCAGCCTGCCGCGAGAGCAAGGCGAGCGTCGCCGCTTCCCCCATGATCGCGGCCCGGGCCGAAGCCAGCCCCTCGCGTCCCAGGATCGGCAGAAAGACGCCCCGGGTCTCCCGCGCGTTGCGGGCGAGTTCGCCGAGAAAGGCATTTTCGGGAGTGACGACTGGAGCGGGAAGCGGAAGCCGGACGGCCTGCCGGCCCCCCTCCGCATCGACGGCAAACGCGAGCGTTGCATCCGGCGGGCTCCCCTCCACGAGGATTATGGAATCGCGGTCGGACCGCAGCGGCGGCAGCCGCGCGGGGAGCATGGGAACCGGCATGCCGCCGGCAGTGGTGAGCGAGGCGTCCTCGGGCCACGTGACGGCCTGGACGGCCAGTCCGCCGATCCGCGTGCCGACCGCCTTCGCTTCGAGGTTCTCGTCGGCGATGACGAGCATTCCCCCAGTGCCGTGGGCGAGTGCCGCGAGCACGGGCCAGTTGATCTGCGGACCGATGCCGAGGCTCGTGACGGCGATTCGCCGCGCCCGCAGCGTATCGATGACGCCGGCGAACTCGGCCGGATCGACTCCTTCGATGCCGGGGCCGTCTCCGACGTACACGATCGCCCGCGGTCGCGCGCCGGTTCCGAAAAGTTCCGCAGCCTTCTGCAGGCCGCGAACGAGGTCCGTCGAACCGAGCGGCGTCCGCGACTCGAGAGCCTGCACGGCCCGCACCATCTCGTCACCGCGGGCAGGTCCGAAGTCCGCCGCCAAGGGCAGGCAATCGACATCGACGGCCGCGAGGCGAAACCGGTCGCCGGGCCGGGCCGCGTCGAGCAGTGCGGCGACCGCTTCGACCCCATAGCGGCGATAGTCCGCCATCTGGCTGGCGGACGTGTCGAAGAGGAGGATCACGTCGCACGCCCGTGACGGCGCAGACTCGGCGGCCTTGATGCCGACGGCGACGACGGCAGCGGGCGGAGCGGTGGCGGATTCAGGGGCCGCAGCAGGCGAAGCGGGCGTTCGCTCGGACGTCTCCGCGAAAGAAATCGACGCGACCGGTTCGGCGGCACGTGGAGCCACCGGCATGCACGCGATGCAGGCGACTGCGAAGGATGGCAGGAGGCGGAGGCAGGGGAAGTTCATGCGAGGCACTCCAGGGCGGGAACGAACGATCTGCCACCACCAAGCATATTTTAAAGGCACCCTGACGCCAACCTCGATTCGGTGCGGCGCAGCGCGCGGATTCGGTCTTGGGCGTTCCCGGGGAGAACGCGATAATTCGTCCCGGACGGAAGGCTTACGAAACGGTTTGCGGACCGCGTCAACGGGCGAACGATCGGCAGGCTCGCGGAGCCCCCGCGCGGCCTCGATTCACGGGCGAGGAGCGGCATGTACCAAATTTTCTCGGGACTCTTTCGCCGGTCGGGAACCAGGATCTGCGGGCGCTGCCGGCCGGCCGCCGCGAGGGGCCTCCGGAACGTTCTCGCCGTCGGCATCCTGCTCTCCGTTGCCGGCCGGGGCTTGGCGCAGTTGCCGGGCGCCGGGGTGCGGCCGGACGTCTCGGCGGCCGATATCGGGCGTTCCTTCACGCCCGAGGAACGAACGAACATCGCCGTTTACGAGGCCGGTAATCGCAGCGTCGTCAACATCAACACGAAGGCGACGGTCGCGACGGGACTGTTGCTCATCGAGGTGCCGTCGGAAGGGGCCGGATCGGGAATCGTCCTCGACCAGCGTGGGCACGTGCTGACCAACTTTCACGTCGTCGACGGGGCGAAGGAAATCCAGGTGCTGCTGTTCGACGGGTCGTCTCATGCCGCCGCCCTCGTCGGTGCCGACCCGGAGACCGATGTGGCCGTGCTCAAGGTCAACGCGCCGGCGGAACTGCTGCAGCCGGTAGCGTTCGGGACGTCGAACGACCTGCGCGTCGGGCAGCGGGTGTTCGCCATCGGGAATCCGTTCGGCCTCGAACGCACGCTGACGACGGGGATTATTTCCAGTCTCAACCGTTCGCTCCCCACGCGAACGGGACGCACGATCAAGTCGATCATCCAGACCGACGCCGCGATCAATCCGGGCAACTCCGGCGGGCCGCTGCTCGACAGCGGTGCCAAGTTGATCGGCATGAACACGGCGATCGCCAGCCGCACCGGCCAGAGTGCCGGGGTCGGGTTCGCGATTCCCGTGGGAACGCTCTCCCGGATCGTCCCCCAACTCATCACGCGCGGCCGGGTCATCCGGCCGGATGCGGGCATTTCCCAGGTCTACCAGTCCGACGCCGGGCTCGTCGTGGCCACGTTGACGCCCGGTGGCCCGGCCGAGCGGGCCGGCGTCCACGGCTTTCGCGTCGTTCGGGAGCGTCGTCGGCAGGGTCCATTCTTGGTGGAAACAGAGCGGCTCGATCGGTCGGGGGCGGATTTGATCGTCGCAGTGGCGGGGCAGGCAGTGCGGACTGCGGACGATTTTCTGGCGGCCGTGGAGTCGAAAAACCCGGGTGATCAGGTGCTCCTCACGGTGCGGCGCGAGGGGCACCCGCTCGACATCCCGCTCGTATTGGACGCCTCGAAATAGGGTTTCACGGCGTCGCCGGCCGGCAGCGAACCAGCCTTCGCAACCTGCCGTAAAGAGTTGGACCGAACCCCGCACGCAGCCGATACCAGGAGGCTGCCGCGACTCGAACGCCTTTCTTCGAGGCCTGTTGACGCGGCAGCAGGGCCTGCTATGATTGGGGACTCGGCGGAGTTGCCTTCGGGTGGCGACGCCGAAAGATCTTTGACAATTCGGCAGTTGATCTCTTTTGGTTTCGGCCGGCACGCGATCGTGACCGGCGAGTGACCGCAAAGTCGGGCAACCGACCGAGCGATCACGAACCATTTATTCATCAGACAGATCGGATCTCTTCACGAGATTCAGGCGAATCAACGTCGCAGCCACCTCGGTGGCTGCGACATGACGAACCAATCAATTGAAGGGTTTGATTCTGGCTCAGAGTGAACGTTGGCGGCGTGGATTAGGCATGCAAGTCGAGCGAGAACCGTAGCAATACGGGGACAGCGGCGAAAGGGACAGTAATGT
>Ga0315909_10000733_pt1 | contig 44220 bp, 67 predicted proteins | sample LakEriMetagenome_11_FD_203527 | JGI IMG/M metagenome (GOLD analysis project Ga0315909, IMG submission 203527) | Freshwater fungal communities from buoy surface, Lake Erie, Ohio, United States - Buoy 2 MA125 | ecosystem: Environmental > Aquatic > Freshwater > Lake | place: USA: Lake Erie, Ohio... | reverse complement strand
TAAAATGGGGGTTAGATGTAGCCTGCTTTGTATTTAGCAAAGCACTTGCATACAAACAAAAATCTATAGCCGAAGCTATTTCGCACGAATCGGGGCATACGTTAGGATTGTATCATCAAATAAAATGCGATAGTACAACCTATATAGCGCCGTATAATTCAGGCATCGGCACAGGCTCAACATCAAGTGCGCCTATAATGGGAAATTCGAACGCAAGGATTGGTTATTGGTGGGTGGGTGCTAATTCTTTCGGTTGCACAACTATACAAAATGATAGTTTAATAATTAGAAATTTGGTAGGTTATGGAAATTAAAAAGGATAAAGAAATGCACTTTTGGGCAGGAGTATCAGTTAGCATTGCTGCCCTTGTGTTGTTCAAAGCTGTTGAGGTACAGCATTGTTGGCTGTGGGTACTGACGGCTGTAGTTACGGCTGCCATTGGTAAGGAAGTTAAGGATTTAATGGATTACGGCAAATTTGACTGGAGGGATGCGGTTTATACAATCGTGGGCGGATTGTCCGGAGTTTTACTCTCGTTCTTTTAAAACGAGTAAATATTACCTTTTAATATTCTTTTGAAATGAAAAATATTCTTTTAATTATCGGTTTATTTTCGATTATTGGCTGCGCTAATCCCAAGAAGTTGCACAAGATGATGGATAAACTGCCGGAAGCAACTGCTAAGGAGTGCGACCAAAGGTTTCCAATTAAGGAAACTACTGATACATTAACCGTTACAGATACAGCATTGGTTAAAGCTTACGAGGAGGAATATCTTCGTGTTCTGTTAATGCTTAACGACCTGATGAATAAGGGTTGCGACACGATAGTCAGGGAGAAGATTAAAGAAGTAGTCAAAACGTTGCCTGCAAAAACAAATACTAAAGTTGTAGTGAGAACGCAGGAAAGTACAGCTAAGTTAGAGGTATTAAAGAATGACTGCGAGAAAACAATCAAAAGTTTGTCGCAAATTAATACGAAAATTGTTGCAGATTTACAGAAATTGGAACTAAAAAATGAGAAGCTGAAAACCCGTAACAGGTGGATGTGGTTTGTTATTGTCTGTCTTACCATCTTTGCCTTCCGTCGTCAAATCGCAAAATTAATAATATGATAAACGAAAACAATTTCGACATGTGGATTGCGATAGCTTTCTGCTTTTTTCCTGTTATCTTTCTTTTGATTCTAGCTTACAAGTCGTCTAAGTCAGGTAGCATGGTAAAACAGCATAAGCCTGGCACAGCTCCGCATCTTTACGAATGGGTAAAGTCTGACATTAACGTTCCAATAAACAAAACAGGATGGTTTCAGTTTGCTATTGTATGGCTGATACTTGGAAGTTTGTTTTTCTTCGGTGCATTATGGCCGGACCATCATGACATTTGGTTTGAACCAGTATCTAAATGACGTTTATTTACTGCATATTTGCGGCTATAATCTCCGCACTAATTGAGGCTTTAAGGATTAAGCTGTCAAAGGGTAAGGTAGATAACATAAACAAACTTTGGACATATACAATAGGCTTCTGTATGTTTGGGGTTTGTTTGGCTTTAAGCGTAGGGTATTACGATGAGATATGGCCACTTGATGTAATGTGTTATATGATACACTTCGCATCCGTAAGAGGGGTAATATACGACCCATTGCTTAATTTGTTAAGAGGTTTATCAGTAGGCTACACATCGAAGTCAACTAACAGCATAATAGATAGAGCAGTAGGAAACAGAGTCAATTTCTGGGTATTAAGAATTATTTATTTAGCAATTGCTTTAATATCTGGATTTATATGGATAACTTTACTACGCAAGGCGCAAGGGACTTATTAATACTACTTGTGTTTTGGGCTGTAATGATGCTCATAAATCTGCTAAAAGATAAGCGTAAATGAGAAAGATTGACTATATCGTAATTCATTGCACTGCTACTCCGCAGACTACCAAGATACAGTCTATACGTAATTACTGGAAGAATATACTGAAGTGGAAGAGTGTAGGGTATCATTTCATAGTAGAGGCTAATGGGAAGGTAACGCAGTTGTCTGATATTGCTAACCCTACTAATGGAGTGGCTGGATACAATACAAAGTCAATCCATATCTCCTACATAGGAGGCGTAGACAAGGATGGTAAGCCGGTAGATAACAGAACAGACGAGCAGAAGAAGGCTTTACTTGATACAATTAAGAAGGTCAGAAACGAGATAGTGTTAAAACAGAGATTCTTCCCCATCATCCAAGGTCATACCGATTTCCCAGGTGTATCTAAGGCGTGTCCTTGTTTTGATGCTAAAGAAGAGTATAAAGATATTTGAAGATAATGTCTCCTAAGTACACGGAGTCGTAGTTCCTCTTTTGCCTATTATAATAGGTTGCCATAAGAGCCAGAACGTAAGCTGGATAGGTCAATAACGCCTACTGACACGCAAAAGTTATGGAAAGTCTCTTGGCGTAAGTGGGAATGAATACCACCTTGGGATAGCGCCCCTGATTGGTCAGGGAGATATGGGTTCGAGTCCCATAGAGGCTTCAAAAATAAACAATGGGAAAACTAACCATCAAGGGACAGCTGGCAATAGATTATTGCAAGGCTAACCAAAAACTACCAGACCTTACGCTAGCTAAGAAGATGTACGAGGAGAATAAAGGTGTCTTCAGTAGCATAGAAGATGCAAGGAATAAAATAAGACACTTTAGAGGCCATAAAGGAAAAAATAAAAGAATCTCTGAATTAGTTCAAGAGACTCTGAAGCCACTCACCTACAATACAAACAACTATAAACCATTCAAGGAAGAGATAGAGACAGGAGCTAAGATACTGATACTTGACATTGAAACAGCACCTATAAGAGCTAAAGTGTGGGGGATATGGAATCAGAATATATCAATAGACCAAATAGAAAGCGATTGGTTTATCCTTACCTGGGCTGCTAAATGGCTGTTTGAAGAGAAGACCTATTCTGCTGCATTGACAGCTAAAGAAGCTGTTGCACAGGATGACAGCAGGATAATGAAAGGGATATGGGAGATGCTAAATGAGGCCGACATTGTTGTTGCTCACAACGGAGATAAGTTTGACTTACCTAAGCTGAATACAAGGTTCTTGCTTAACAAGATGAACCCTCCATTACCTTATCAGTCCATAGATACTTTAAAGCATATAAAGAGAAACTTCGCTTTCACTTCTAATAAGTTAGAGTTCGTAAACAGAATGTTAGGTCTGCCGAGGAAGTCTAAGCATGATGGTTTTGAACTATGGAGCAAGTGTTATGCCGGGGATGAAGAAGCATTAAAGAAAATGCTGGATTATAACGTAAACGATGTTGTAATCCTGGAGGAGACTTATCTTAGGTTAAGACCCTGGATTAAGCCTCATCCTAATACAGCACTCTTTATCCTTGACGAGCATGAGTACAGATGCCCTACGTGCGGTAGCAATAAGCTGGAAGATGAGGGTAAGAAGTATTACACTACGGTAAATGCTTACAGCCAATTCCGATGCACTAATTGTGGAGCTATTGGAAGGAAGCGTACATCTGATTTAAACATCAAGGAAAGAAGGCATATATTATCAAGCTCACCAAAATAAGCTATTATGGAACGTGATAGTGAAGAACAATTGGAAATCAATGAATGGGGGCTCAATGAGGAGATAGACCTGTTCTACAATGCCAATATGGTAGCCAATGAGACTTTATCTAATCTTGAGTCAATGGATGCCATGACGAAGCAGGAGAAGCAGATTAAGCAACGTATAATGGAAAGGTGCATGTATATGCTTGATAAGTCTACTGAATACTTTGTAGAGATGCTGGCTCAGCTTGACGTTATTAAGGATGAGGCTGAATAATAATCTCTAGTATATCTTCTGACTTAGCAGGAAGTCTTACGTAGGATGACTTAATGGAGGATATATACTTTACATTGTCATCAGGAACAGTACCGTTCTGTTTAATCAAATCAAGTAGTACCTTCAGCCAATATCCTGCCTTGTTATCAATATCGAAGGTGTGTTTAGGTGAGTGGTAGATTATCTCTATCTGAATAGGAAACTTCTCCTCTTTGATAACCACTCTTTTGCTAATCTTACTCATAAGGTACAGCTTACACATCTCTACCAGCTTTTTCCTTATTGCCCAATGCACACCTCCGTAAAAGATATTGTTGGTAAGGTAGTATTTCTTCTTACCTATCGTCATGCTGGAAGGTACATCCTCGCATTTGATATGTTGTATTATATCACCCATGAATAAGTTCTGTTATAGGTATGAGTACCATCTTAGATTTGTTTAAGTCTCCTCCTGTTGTCACCTTACCTTCATTGTATAAACGTCTAGCAATGTCCTTTAGTCGGTTAGTTTCAACAAAAAGTGCTATTTTGTTGGGGATAACAAACACCCAATGCCTTGCTTTTGTTACAGCTATTCCGGATGGTTTACCCCATGACTCGTATTCAACAGCTATATTACCTGTTCTGTCTGCTATGAAGTCTGTCTTTACTTCTATGGTGGATAGTTGAAGCATATCATGTACAAGTACCTCACCTTGCTCTCCAGTAGAGAGGTCTAAATCAAAGTCGCTCTTGTAATTCATCGGCTAATGTTTTGTAGTAAGTGTATTCTGCATCGAAGTCTTTCATTGACTTAATCTTTGCACGTAGTCTATTGTGAAGGATAGGAGCTTCCTTTGCATCCCAAAGCCTGCCTGAGTTGTGATTACAGAAGGCGTATATGTCCCACTTTGTAGTCGTTTCTCCACGATTAGTTTCGGGTCTGTGAATTTTAATATTTACAGAAAAGTGGTTATCATCAAGCACAACAGGCATGATTATCTTTACTAATGATGGAGGTAATTTAGTCGTCATAGTATTAGTTTTATTGTCTGAATAATACAAGACGAATATAGTTAGAAAGGGTGATACCATCATTCTTACATTTATCAACAAGTACCTGATATTGTGGCTTATTCAGCCTAATAGATACCGTCATCACTTTATCTTTCTGTGAACTACCTAATCTTTGTCTTGGGTCTTTTCTCTGCTTTGTCATTTCTATACTTTTAGTGGTTAATATGCTGAGCTTCTGTTTTAAGATAAGATAGAACAGAACGTAGGCACTCTATCTCGTAGTGCGACTCTTTAATCATCTGCTCCAATGCTTTAGGGAATATGATTACAAGGCCTACAGAGTCCCTTACAAGTGCCTCAAACTTCTTGGCAGGCATTGCGTCGTGGTCTATTCTGCGCATCTCTATTGCAGTGGCCTTCTCTACCAGGAAATCAAGAGATGCCTTTAACCTACCTACAGATGCGTTATATGCCACTATCTTTTGTAGTCTGCCTATAATCTCTGTTGGGATATGGAAGTCTGTCTTCTCCAGCCTCATCTTACGGTATTCCTCATACTCGCTGATGCACTCCTGCATCTTCTTGTTGTAAGCCTCATTTTCAAATTTGTACATATTGATTTGGTTTAATTATTTAATATCTATTGTCTAATCTGCCGCAGTCTTTACCATCTATAAGTCCGGTATTGTAGGCATAACAGCTATAATCGTGGATGCCTTGATGGAGGGACTTGATTAAGTCCTGCATAGCTGCATTTGTAATTACAAAGTAATTACTGTTACCATTTTCGTCATTAATAGGAGTCGCTGACGATACGACTAACTTTTGGATTTGCTCTTGTGTCATTGTGATTTGGTTTAATTATGATGCAATATACTACATTAGTGTTGAATTGTCAAATATTTTCTTTTCATAACTTAAAAAATTCTTTAATACGCTGCTTGGGTGTCAATTTAACTATTTTAAAATCTTTATTGGCAGCATCCCATCTTACAACAGGATGTTTGGATGCCTTGAATGTGCATATCCGGCAACACCTTACTTTACCTAAGTCTGTTGCTATAAGAAATCTAACAGCTTTACTGAACATAAATAAAGGGTAAGTTATCCTGCACGAATAACATCTTTTATACTTCATTTTCTCTTCTTTAATTGTTCTTTCATGATTTGCGTTTTAATAGTAAGTGATAAATAGATGAGTGGTCTCTGTAACCGAGCCACCTTGCTGCTTGTACCTGACTTGTATGTGGGAATCTTGCAAAGACTTTCTTTACGAACTCGCACCTGGCATCAACCAAAGGTCTTGTTCTAATCTCACCTCTTTCATACGCCCACTTGGGACTATTAGCTCTTAGTTGCTCAAGCGTAATCTTATGATTCTCGCATACCTCCTGAGCTATCTCTACATAGTCCTCATCTTTAGCTGATGTAGCCGGAAGAACAACTTCTCTGTCTACATATATCTGCTTCACAACAGTCTTATGCTTTATAGTAGAGCGATACCTGTCAACAAGCAATAGCACCCTTGACTCTGCTCCATCTGTCCAATCAATGTCCGGGAAATAACTTTTCAGCTCCCTCAAAAAATCCTTGTTCGTCATGTTATTTGTTTTAAAAGTAATTATCTGCTTTCTCTTCATAAGTAGGCAGGAAGTCTCTGTTAAATGGCAGCATACCATGTTCATCTACGAACTCAACACCTCTCTCCATCTTTAATCTAATCGGCTTACCCTTGACAGTAGGCTGACCTCCGGTATCCTTGTTCCTTACCTTGTCTACGCTTATTTCCGTAAACATCCAGTTGTTCTCATCCTTAATCTTCCGATGGAATACGATGAAGTTGTGACACTTATTATACAATGCAACACCACCCTCAACCATCGTAGCATGAGGCATCTTCTGGTTGCCATCATTATCTAGCAGCCTTTGAGCCTCCGTATTAGTATGGGCACTTAGGAACAGCGTAATCTTTGTTCTGTTAGTAAATGCCAGCATATCACTATAGGCTTCGTAGTCATACTGATACTTGCTTTTTGACATGGTTACGTTAGCTTTCAGCGAGTTGTAAGGGTCAATGAATATACCTTTAAGGCTCTTCCTTCTTGACAGCGTTTCAGCAAACCCTAAAAGTTCGCTGTACTCGTATGTCTTATCATTCGTTATCAGGTAGAAGTGGTCATTAATGAATGAGATAGCATACTTTAACCAATGCTCAGGAACCTCTTTTATCTTCCTGCCTAATAGATACTCTATCAGCTTCATCTTAATAGAAGCAGGCGTATTCTCTCCGGTATATACCATCCAGTTCCACCCATGATTTACAGCAGATACAAGCATAAACCAAAGGATACTGGTCGTCTTACCTACGTTAGAGTGTGCTACAAAGGCATAGAACTCGGCTTCCTTGAGCACAAAATACTTGTCCAGCTCATCATACCCAAAGCCTTTACCAGACTCTATAAGCCCCTGCCTGAACCTCCTGATGTAAATCTCATCATCATCCGTATTACTTAGGAACTTAAGCTCGTCATCCGCAGCAGAAATCATATCTACAGCTTCACTAAATGCCTGCTCTGTTTCATGTATCGGCATCAGCATCCCATAAGTAATGCCATCGCTGATAGTCTTTTGAGCTGTATTCAGATTGTCTACGTTTCGCTTGCCTATCTCATGGTACAGAAGCGTCTCCGCCACCTCTCTTTCTACCTTTCCGGCAGCTACGTATCCCCCAAGAAGGACAGATGCTTTTAGAAGTATATTATGCTTCTCCCCATCAGGAGCGCACCTTACCATCTTAGCGGCGACATCAACCTTTCTGTAGTCTGTATTACCCTGACCATTGATGGCAAGTCCTCCTTCGCCAGCAGGCTTAGGCTCATCCTCAACCTGATAGAACGTGCTGCTTCGTGGGTTATAATACATGTCAGGGTCGTATGAAGCAAACAGAATCCTTGACTCATTCCTTGCTGTAGTGTCAAGGAAAGGATACCTTTTAAGCAGAGCTGTATAGTGCCTGCGGTGTGATTTCCCATCTCCTATCTTAATCAGTCCATGACAGCCTTTCCCTGTAGGAGATTTCCATAAGGCATGTATAAATTGGTCTTGTCTAAGTGTTTCGATTATTTCGTCTATGTTGTCAACATCGTCAATGTCGATGGGCACAAGGTGGCTGTGTTTTGACAGACACTCATCCTTACGGCAGGTCTCTACTCCCTTATCGGTTGTTAACTTAATAGTGAACTCGCCAGAGTAAAGTATGCAGGGAAGTGCAAGTTTAAGTTCGTCTTGCTGGTCCGTATGTGCATTTCTAATCGCCTCAACCTTGTCTTTCCATCTGCCATCACGAATGAAGCCAAGCACCTTATCTACCGATTGGATGACCGGATTGGTCGTATCGGTGATGTTCTTGAACAGCGTTACATTTGGCATGCGTGATAGTGAATTAATGCTTTACGATTGCAGACGAAGAAGCCTGCACTAGGCAGGCCTCATATCTGCATTGACTCTGTGGGTTTAGAACGGAAGTCCGTCTTCGTCGGGTTTAGATTGCTTATATGCTGGTTTCTCTGCTGACTTGGTGAATGTTTTACTGCCATCTTGTTTAAATGGCTCAGAGAATGATATGGAAAGGAAGTTTGTACCTTTCTCAGATTTTCTTACCCATGCAGCAAGCTCTACGTCTTTTCCGTTTACCTGGCCTTTACCTTTGTAGTCGGGGGCTTTTTCATTTCCTTTCTTGTCGTTTTGGAATAACGCTGCGCTGTTTGAGTTGTCGTACTTTGACATAAATTTTAATTTGAGTTTTGATAATGGTTTAATAATTGATTGAACGTTTCAAGGGACTTCTTGTCTGGGTTCTTTCGGTGGATATAGAAGTGAATCTTACGGATGGCATGTAGCACCGATGTTCTATTCTTTTGATTGTTCAGCATTTTTACAATGCTGTCTACGTTAAGCATAGATACAGATGTCATCATGTACCAGCACCAATGCCTGGGGCCTACGAAGCTGTTACTCTTGTCGTCATTGTCAAGGTCGTTGTAGTCTACGTTAAATACTGAGCAGCAGGCATCCCTCCATTTGTTGTATTCGCTAACGACGTATTCGTCTATGCGTGGTTTTCTGTAGACTATAAAGCCTTTGGAGGTGAGTTGCGCTGACCAGTGTAGCCCTGTCTTGCCCTTTAATTCTGACAGAACTGCTTCGATGGCGTTACCGATTGTGTACATGTCTGATGATTGATTGTGCTTCTATTACTCTGCTTTCATTAAAACTGAGCACTAAGATACACATTTTATCCCAAACAATGGAATAAAGTTTTTTAAGTCTGTGCTCAAGCATTGGCCGATGTGATGTGTCTACCACAAGGCATACCTGCCCATTGTTAAGCTCCGGCTCACCTATAACTACCGACATCCTGCTGTCCTCGTGTATGAGGTATCCATCTTTGTTAATGTAGAATGTCTCCCCATTCATCTTGAGGTCTTCGGTAAAGAAGTTTGCTGATTGTAAACTTTTGAAGTTCCCAGATGAGAATAGCTCAAGGGCATTGAGTGGTAGCCATTCGGCAGGTACTTTTACTAAATCTTGTTCTTTCTCCATAATAACCAATTTGATATTTTATTTATTAATACAGCCATGTTTACTATAATGACACATAATACGTAGATGAATGTTATTGCGAACCCTATCTTATAGGTAAGGCACACTATCGTCTTAATCATCTCCCCCTCCCTTCTTTGCCCAAGGAGGAAGCGTTAAACTGATTGGCTCAATGCCTGTATAGAACTCGTAGCCTGCTGTGAAGTTGTCGATGTCAAGGCAGAAGTTGAAGTCTGTCATTGATTTATCAAACAGCTTCTTGCCTGCGCTAATGTAGTCATCGGAGGCCTTGAATATTCGACTAAGGAATGGGTAGTTGTTCTCTACCACCAAATAGTAAATAGGCTTGTTGTTTACCCAGTTGTAGATGGCAGCCTGCATGTGGTACTTCATCTTATGGAAGTCTCGCATGATGTCTTCGGCATCTGCCGATGACACAATCTTAATCTCCAGGTTGAAGTCTTTACCTACTCCATCAATGTATCCGCATACAGGTAGCCCCGTTTCATGCGTCATGTCGAATCTTTCCTCTGTTTTCGACAACAACTTAACCATATTGTAGGTATGGCTGTCTTTTAGTGCGGCTACAAGCTCCACCGCCTTCTCGTAGGTGGCAGGAGGAATTGCCGTAAGCCCTTGCTCTGCAATCTTGGTGAGGAATGCCTGATAGTCTTCCTTACCTTGATTGGTGCGCTTGTTGAACTCCGGCTCTACGATAAACTCCTTGTCAAATTCCTGCGGTTCAAGAATTAGCTTGTGGCAGATGGACCCGAATAGCATAGCTTCGGTGGGCTTTTTGTCTGTCGTCAGATACTTGACGTAATGCTTTGGGGAGCGCATGAACTCCTTAAGGGATGAGAATGACAGCGGTCTGTGCTGTAGTAGTTCGCGTGTTACTTGCATAACTGTTTTGTTTTAAGTGAATGAAAAATTATACGTTATCGGGTATAATATAGGTTAGTGATGGATATTTTATACGTTATCGGGTATAAAAATGTCCAGTTTTTTAAGCAATAAACTTGACATTTTTACTCAGCGTATTGAGTAAATCAGAACTTCTTACTGAATGCCTGTCTGAATGAGTCGTGTGTCTTAACGCTGTCGGGTAGCGTCTTAGCCCACTCGATAGCTTCTGCCTTACTGCTCATGCCGGACAGCTTATTTAATGCGTCTTGTAAAGAACTGGAATCTTTGCCATGCGTATTGGTAGCATCCGGGTCTTTGCTATCATCAAGAAGGAATAGTCCCCCAAGTGCATACTTCCTCGCATAGCTTGCCGACGCTCCGAAAGCCTGCGCTATATCCATCCCCTTGCGGTTGGGGTCAATGCCTGCTTGTGCCGTTACAGATACGCTCTCTCCTTCATGTGATAACGTAGCCGTAGATTGTACATACATAATGTCTCCGGCTGTCTTTATCTCATCCGAAATAGTAAGGGTGCATCCTTGCTTCTTAAGGATAGGCTTCAATGCTTCAAGGATGTCCTCGGCATTACGGTAGTGGTACTTGCCGAAGGAATTGAATTGATTCTTTGGAGCTTTCAGCTCGCTTTGAATTGCGATTAACTGTTTCATTTGTATTTGGTTTAGTTGTTAAAAAGATACAGCCCCCTGTTCCCCATTTAAGCACTAATTAGCTTACTAACGATTAGTAATTTAGATTAATAAATAAATCAGGAGGCTGATGATTTATAATATCATTATTGGTTTACCATCTTTATCTCTCAGCTCTGTTATGTTAAGTTCCTTGTCGTAATGCTCTGTGGCATTTCTGTATGCTCTATCGACATCCATTACCATGTGAGCAAAGGTATCAAACTCTTGTCTTTGGAGGAAAGGTCTGTGCTTATTCTTATCGAATCTTTCCTTGTAGAACTCATACAGAATAGCCATCTGGTCGTTCTTTTTGTACATTAAATAGTCTTTCTTTGTCATTGTGTATTGGTTTTTTCTTTTTCAATATTAAATTACCATTGATAGTTAATGTAAGTCTGCCATCAACCTCAATAACGTGTGGCTCTCCTTCGTATCCTACTATATCCTGATTGATGGTGATTTCAGGAGGTCTATTGAAGCTGAGCAACCACCACCATTTATCAAGCAGAAACATTTTAACCCTGTCTGACATTGATGGGTTAGGGTTGCGACTTGTAAAGAATGTTGCTCCATTATTTCTCTTTGCTTGATACATATATTTTTTATTAATTATATTTAATCATGTATCCGAAACATTTTCTGGTAACTATCGGGCAGTCAGGTATCTTCTTTCTTATCCTGCGTATGTGTACGTCTATAGTTCTGTTACTTCCTACGTGGTTATCGTACTTCCATACCTCGCTGATTAGTTCTTCCCTGCTTACTATCCTATTATTGTTTATAAGGTATTTAAACAGCTCGAACTCCATCCTGGTAATCTGATACTTTTCACCATTGTACTCTATTGTCTTATCCTGTTCGTTTACTTTATGTATCATGATTTTTTAGCTGGTGGTTGGTAATTTTCAAATAGAAAGTCAAGCAGGTCTATTGCCCTTGATTTGCTTGGTCTCCTTGACCAATCAGACCATATATCTGACCATCCGGTTGTCTCTAATTTAGATAACTCTTCCCTCCATGCTATTGCCCATGTCTCTACATCGGGGATGACAGCCTTGTTGTCTACTGCGTTTGACTCAACTATTTGAATCATTTGTTCTGCGATATTCATTTTGTTTGGTTTTTAAAAAGTTATCTAATTTACTCCAGTCTATTTCCTTTACGAATGTATTCATTGGCTTGCTCTTTACAGCCTTGGCATGGCGTTTAAGTGATTTACTAAGAAGCCTTTGATAGTATCTTTCAGTTATTTCTTTATATGACATTAGAAATGATTTGCTATGTAATCTTTTACAGCAAGAACCTTGTCATCGCTATCCATATCATCGTAGCTAAGAAGGTTCATAATGTGCCACATCTCCGCTTTTTTACCTGCCGGTATTATACTTCCTGGTACAATCTTAGCGTAGCCAAGTTCTGTATCGAATAGGCATCCGCTTCCCTGCCAGTCGTCTTTTAGTTCGTTCCGGTCTTGTATTGACAGCTCAAATGCTGCACATAGAATCTCCGAGTATGCGTGTGGTATGCTGTTTACTGATATTAGTATCCCTTTCATGTTGTTTTGTTTAGTGGTTAAAAAATCCAGGCAGACGTAGAAACGCCACCTGTTTAGCTTATGGACTAATCAACAATTTTGATTATATTCTTTGAGTTCTAGCACAAGTGCCCAGATGTAACAGGCTGCGCTAAATATGCCGAGTATTAATAATAGTTTACCCATATAGTTTGTTTTAATGCAATATAGTACATAATAATTATTCCTCCAAATTTATTTTGACTTCCTTCTTGGAGGATGGTACTTGTCTATAAGCGTGTCGATGAACTCACCATCCGAGAAGTCCTTATATCTGTACATTATATCGGCCCAAGATTCTTTGTTATGCCTGGTAGATTTTCTTTTAGCTACCCTCATCAGCTTTTTGATTATGCCTTTCATGTGTCGTATTTTTAATATTGAGTGTTTTGTTTCAGTTTTACTCAGGTAAAAAAAAGCCATTTAGGTTGTGTTCGTACTCACCGAAAGCTCTTTTAGTCATCCAATACAGCTCTTTGTACGTAAAGTATCGAACATTAGTGTAATAAAATTCCTTTGATAACTCATCCTTTATACCATCTAAAATGTTAGGGTGGTTTTTATATTCTTTTCCCATCTCTTCCTTTAACTCAGGCTTGAGTCTGTCCCATAAATTTCTCATGTTGATTTGTTTTTGTGATTATTAAAAATTGTTATATTTGCCTATGGCAAAGTCTAAAACTCAACAATACTACGATAAGAACCCGGATGCTAAAAAGCGTAAGCTGGCTTACGATGCCCTCTACAATAAAGACCCGAAGCAACGCAAGTACCGTTCTGAGCTGAATAAAGCTAACAGAAAAGCCGGTACTTACGGAAACGGAGATGACATGGATATGAGCCATACCAAGAGTGGTAAGCTCGTAAAGGAGCATAAGTCGAAGAACCGGGCAAGGCAGGGTGCGAACGGCAAGTCGACCAAAAAAGCGTGAGAGTGAAACCTACCACCCAAACACTTTTTGGTTGTAGCAAGGGTAGCACATCCCTTCATAATACAGCTTGCTGTCTTCGCTTATTTTTTTAGTACCACAGCATACACATCCCTGCTTGTCTTTGTTAATCAGGTAGTCTCTCTGCTGTTCTACCAATGAAGCCTGCTCATACACGTCATACAACTCCTCGTCATCAAGTAGTGATTCAAGGGTATCAATACCTATATCCTGCTTGCTCTGATACACGCAGTCGAGCGTTTCATTGTCGTGATACATATACATATCCTTCCCTACATACTCATACCCGAACATTACAGCGATGCAGTATTCGTATATGTCCTCATCTGTCATCTTAACCAGCTCATCATCGAACGGGAAGCTAATGCCTGCGAACTCATTGTCATCATATAGCTTGTAAGACTTAGGCTCGACATAAGCCTTATCGTAGAAGCTACCATGATTGTAAGGGTTACCATAGTAATCTCTGCCGGAGTATACAGGCTTTGGTGGTGGTGTGTGCGGATACTTCTTGTCGATGCTATATAGTATTTCATACACCATATCCTTGCAATCAAGCACGTCATCTACTACTATAATCTCTTCCGGCTGATGTGGATTGTAGTAACCGCAACTCATGTTAGCACAGCTGATGCCTACGCCAAGTGATGTCAGCTTACCTACGTCAGTGGTAGCACCCTTAGTAAACGTGTACTTGTACCTGCTGATGATGGATGAAATATCATTTTGGAAGTCCTGAGATGATATGTCATTACCATTGATATTGTTGATGAAGTCACCATACCCGCGCCTGTCGCACTGCAAGGCATACGTACAATCGGAGAAGAATGTCAGGTCGGCAATCCCACTGCCTACGCACCCTATCTCCTCATCCCGAAAGAACACTGCCTTGATGCTGTCGAAGTCACGCACAGCAGCCAGTGCAATATAGATGCCTACCTTGTCATCGCCACCGATACCTGTGAAGTTACGCTTGACAGGGTTGTAAGCATAGATGATGCCGTTTGTAGTGTCATATCCTACGGAGTATTCATTGTCAGGTACAATGTCGTGGACAGTATCTGTATGAGCCACCATACATGGGTAGCCATTGGCTTTCGGCTTACCTTTGGTTACATACACATTGCCTTTGTCGATTCTTACATTAGCACCGAATGACTTGGCTAAATTGGTTATCAGTTGTGTCATACGTTCGACTCTGCCGGAGCATGACTGCACCTCAAGGATGCTTTTGAATAAATTGTCTATCATGTTATTTGTTTTAATTGTTAATGATTAAGGTCTTTCTTCTTCTTCCTCTTCTTTATTCTCTGCCATGAACTTGTCGTACTCTTCCTTCGTTACCAATCTACCATCTGGAAGCTCTTGCTCATCACCTTCTTGCATCCATACATCGCTGATTTCACACTGAACGCAGTTGTTTTTGTTGTACCATGTACCATCAATATCAACAGCTACCTCATTTACGTCATCATCGTGTACATATCCATAGTCTTCTACGTGTGTGGCGTCATTAATGTGGATGTCATCGCTGTTGTACTCGCAGTACACAGTCTCATCAACGTGATAATATCTTCCTCTTGACTCTACATATCTGATGTCGTCGTCATCCTCATGGTAGTATATTCCGTTAACATCTACGCTACAATCGCATCTTATATAGTCATTATACGCATCTGAGTAAACAGCATCGTATTCGTCAATATAGCATCCATGCCATTCAGACCATACCTCTCCATCGTGGTCGTCTTCCTCTTCTTCTTCAAATAAGAAGTATCTTTTGTAGTCAGAGTTTCCGCTTTCGTCATCCTTAATGACATCCTTCATCAAGCTGTTAGATATATCACTTGTGTCGTTATCATCTATCCACTTCTTAGCGGCATCAGAAACGAATGTTTTATGCAGAAGTGAGAATGATACCTCCATGTGGAGCAGATAGTTTTCAGCAGGTATCCATCTATCCCCAGGTCTAACACTCGTACTTCTCATCCGGTGTATCTCCGTATCTGTTGCAACAGCACAATTTGTAGCATACCATTGGTCTTCACGCTTGACAGCAAAGAACATAGTATCCATGTATGGTACTTTCCATGACGGGTCGAAGTTGATTGGTACGCTGATGATGAAAGGAGTTACACGCTCGCTACCTTTCATGTCAAATACATTGTGATGGCAGGACTGATAGGATTTGTAGTAGAAATCATGACGCTTGGCATAGTCAATAAGCATGTCTCTGTAGTTGTCCTTGATGCTGTAAACAGTATCCATGTAGTACTCTGCATTGAGCTTCCATAGTAAAGCCCTTGCAAATACCTTATTTGTGTGTGATTTGAGTACCAGCATGGATATAGAATCCTGATTGTCCTCGTATATTCTAAATGCAGGAAGACAGCTTTCGTACCGCATACAACTACTGCCTAGATTACCTACAGTTGCAACGTAGTTATCTTCCAGATAGTAAGCGCCTATCAGCTCTCCCTTTACTACACATAGCGTAGGAGATTCTGCGCCTTCGCCATGCTCATCCCCATGTATAGAGATGACATTCTTTAGTCTGTTGACAGCTTGCTCGATGTCGTGGTCGGTTAGGTCAGATTGTGCCACTTCAGCCATTTTCTTGAGCAGTTTACCTGGCTTTATAAACATACGACCATCATCCGGCCACCTGTCATTATCGTCTCTTTCTTTATCGCTACCTGATTTGTAGTAGCCAAACATAGCACCCCTCAGGTGCACGTTTTCAATACCTTCCAGCGTTACGTCATAGTAACAATTTGCTTTACGCAATAACTCTCTTGTGTTGTAAGTAAACATGTGGTTTTGTTTTAAGTGAATAAAAAGCAGGGCAGATGTACTACCCTGCTGATTTGTGAAAGATATTAGAGCTGTGTGTATCCGAGGTCAATAAGATGTCTCTCCGCATCGCTACCTGCAAATACAGGCACAATACGAACTGCTTTTTGCTTTTTAGTGGGAGATGCAAACCATTGAACACCACCATCTTGTCTGTGAAGGTAGAATCCATGTCCTGCTTCGGCACCAGATGCGGTCTTTTGGATTACTTCTATAAGGCGTGTGTCATTGTAATCGGAGACATCCAGCGTGTCAATAAAGCGTGAGAGTGAGTCCGAGTCAATGTCAAGCACGAAGCCATCAATTGATGTAGCCAGTAGGTCAGGTACTGCTGACAATACGTAGTCCTTTACAGCATCATTGCCGTTGTCATAAATAGCTTTCAGTAAGTCGTTGGAGATAGTTGTCTGTGACATAGTTTTTGTTTTTAAATGTTTGTGAATGTTTTGCCACGTTCTTTAGTCCTTAGAACAGTGCTTAAGACTGCTAGCTTTTGGCAGGTTGCTAGCTACCCTACGTTTACGTTTGCGTTTATTGGTTTCTTCATGCGGAATTGCAACCATCCATACAGAGAAGGCGAGGCATAATACCCCACCTATTATGCAGTTAGGTTGCTCATCAGCATATCCGAATAATACTATTGCTAAGATAAGGAATATGTATTGCATGTACTATATTAATTAAAATAGTATTTCATTATACGCCTGCCGAAGTAGGTGCGTAGTGCTTTCCTTATATCGTGTCCTGTTTCGTACACGTCACGCCCATCCGCATGCTTCTCGTCTCTGTAGTCTGACCATATAATATCAGCGACTACTCTCGATGCTGCTGGTCTGTATTCAGTAGGGAAGTATTGTCCTGTGATGTATTGCAGCTGACCATCCTCATTTATTGTAAGCCTGCCTGATGACCTTTCAAGGTACGCTTTTATCTTATCATCAAGGTTGTTTACTCTCAGACGTGCATGGTTAAGGAGTTCATGGAAGTCTCCCATGTCCTTAGTTATCTCACGCCTTTCGGAGTTGTATGCTTTCCAGTCTCCGTAGTTGTGGAAGTCAAGTCCAGGTCTCTGAGACACGAACTTGCATAGCAGGTTGATTGTACTCATGCGTTTTGTTTTTAGAGTGATTGTTTAATTATGAAAGTAATATATTTGTACATAGTTTCTCCATTCTCGTCGCACGAAGGATATTCAACATCACGCGGCTTACCTCCTAATACAAAATAAGATTCAATTAGCCCTATGTTTTTTACTTTTTGTGTTTTAGGGTAATTTAATCTGCCTTTATATGTCTCAGCAAGTTTATCTGCATAATCATTTGCCTCTTCTAAAGTTTTAAATACTCCTTCGTATCTTGGTATTTCCCAATCGTAATACTCAAACGGCATTTCAAATACTAAATAAATATCCATGTTGTTTTGTTTTATTGGTTAATTAATTCTAGTGGTATCTGTGGTGCATAGCAGTGAACCCAATAGTCTCCATACAAAGCTTCGGCTCTTTCATACCATTCTGTTTCATTACACCATATTGTCCCTTTTACATAGTTGAACCCATCTTTGGCATTGCCATTATCAAATTCCAAGTTTGACAAGAAATCTTGATACTCATCTTCTGTATATCCTTGTCTAAGTTTTAGTGTTTTACTTTTCCCATTAATATTTAGTTCTAACCAAGCACATGAAACTGGACCTATAATTTCTTCTTCAAATTGCTCTCTTGCTGTTTGACCTTGTTGCATACGTTTTTGTTTTTGTTTTATTTGTTTAGTGTTGGCGAAAATGTTTTTTTGTATGTAGTTCCATCGCTCATTGATACCCAGTCGCATTCCATTATCCTACTCTCAATATAATCTACGAACTCATTCCTCAATTTGTAGCTGCTAAGGTCTGCGTCTTTTAGTTTTATTGCTATCTCAGATTCGAGCAAAGCACGTAGGTTAATACCCCATTGTGTTTCTGTGTTCATGTGTTTGTTTTTAGTGTGATTAATTTGCATGGTATCTGTACCATTTGTAAAGTTTTAGGTTTATCGATTAATTCTTATTACTAAGTTTAATGGGATGTCGTATCCTGTTGGGTCAATTACTGGATGCAAATCTCCATCATCCTCATTTGTTACGTATTCTATTGGCAGCCAATCAGAAGTTTCTGGCTTGTCAGACCCGAATGCGCCCCTTACTTTTGCCATCGTTCCGCAGTCAGATAGCATTACTTCAAATCCCCCACAGTTAGAAACTGTATAATATCCATGTGCTTTAAATTCCATTTTATTTAGTTTTAATTTTTGTAAAATAGATTTGTCTAATTTTGTAAAATAAAAAAGCCCGTCAGCTTTACCTGTTACGGGCTATTCACACACAAAACAAACATCACTTTATTACGTTCAAAATGTAAACTGTCTTACTTATTACAAGTATGACATGCACGGTTAGAAATACTCCGGCAAATAATACAGTCACCAGAGTTGTCTTGTCTTCTTTTAATAGTCTTTTCATTGTGTTTAGTTTTTATTGTTTATCGAATGTTGTTCCATTTACTACACTTTTTACCTCCGGTACTAGCCGCTTGATATGGTGTGTAGTACTTGTTACATGAGGACATAAACAGCCCAATGATGATGATAAAGATTAATTGTTTCATTGTGTTTAGATTGATGGGTTATCAATTAGTTTTTTTCTATTTACTCCCCAGCACGCACCTGCGTAAAATAGGTTTGATGCGTCATAAGAGTTTTCTATTTCAATTTCTACATGTACCTGTCCGTCTGTTATTTCATCATCAATAACTTCTACGTTTAGATGATTAGCCATTAAATACAGAAGCATTGATTCGTCAATATACATTTGAATTTTCATGTGTTTAGTTTTTATGATTAGTGAATGGATACAAGTCTAGCACCTGAGCGCATCTTAGGTGCAGCTCCTGAATATTTCTTTGGATGCCATACACCACATCCACCGCCCCCAGCGTTTACATATCTACTACATGATGACATAAATAGTCCGATGATGATAATAATGGTAAGTTTTTTCATTGTGTTTTGTTTATATTTTTTGAAGGAAGGAGATAACAACTAGGCTTATGAATAATACAACAGCCAGTTCGACTCTGCGCTGTAATTCAGCGTCAGTACATTTTTTGTTTTGCATTGCGTTTAGTTTATTGGGTTTAGGTTTGGGTTTGCTAACATCCGGTTGTACATACGTGTACATGCTTCACGTCTGTATTGTTTTACGTCTTCGCCCAGTTCTGTCAGGGCGATTACAATACGCTGATGCGTAGTTACCGGCTTTTGATTAGACCGTCTTACTCTGCCATTTTTAGCTGAGCATACTTTTACATAATTGGTTTTCATGTTTGTTTTGTTTAGTGGTGAATAAATAGGGGAAAGCCAGGAATCGAACCTGGACACACGTACCGCCCACACTTTGCACTTTCCCTTGAGAGTTTATAAAAACAATATATTTGTAAACTTTGCACAATTAACCCTTTGTTTAACATCAGGGCGAGTATAGCCATAACAGTTCTGTTTTGCTAATTATGTTAAGTTAATATTGTTGGTTTGTTTGCACGCTTATTAATTATCTTTTTATGTCGCAATTTCCCCGTTCCCATGCGACATGCTTAGACCTTGTCCAATGCCATAAGCCATGTATACAGGTCGGCCCGTATACACGTGTATGTTTTTCTATCCATTGGCTACGAATAAAGAAACGAATAAATTAAATTTACTTTGCCTTAGACTTAGCGCACTTATTTAAGGTGCGGGTCGACGTTCGGTCTTACTTTCCGCAATAATATAGATATATTTTTGCCGTTCGTTTGGTCGGTTAAATTGGATGGCTAAAAATAGCCGGAAAAATAACCTATCTTTATATCAATAACCGGATATGGTTACAATACAAAATAATTTCCGTTATGTCAAAGAACTGAAGATAACATTGACATATCTTTGCCCGTTTCAACACTGTTGAAAGCTACATGAGGAAATTCACTGAATTTTTTACCCTCATATATGGCTATTTTTTGCCTATGTTTGTCGACTATCTTCGTTTGTTGTCGACATATCGCACCCATAGACAAGCAAAATTTTGTCCGTACGTTTTTACGTATATGGGTGTAAATTGTCTTATTCTATATCTAATAATATAGAATCGTTTATTTGCTTTTTAGCCTCATTTCTGTAGTAACGGGCAACAACAGACAACAGACGGGCAAATGTCCAACCGTTTGCGGTGTTTGAATAATCTTCGGACATCGTAAGGAATGGTAAAAAATCCCGATATTTTAACGTCTGAATGTTTGAAAGGGTGATATTTGTGCCCGTTTCTTTGCTTAGTTTATCCGCGTATGTTTGCCCGTACTTTTGAAGCTCCTTGAAATGATAAGATAACGTCTTTTGTTCATCTTTGCGCTCCTTTATGGCATCTTTACGAGCTTCGTTCGTTTCTTTGCGTAGTAATTTTTTTGCATCCCTTTCCTGTTTGGCTTCTAGTCCCTTGCCTGACATGTTAGAGTTTTTGCCTGTCAGATTAATTACTGTTTTCGTTTCTTTTGTTCCTGGTAACTGTGTACCTGGTGTGGCATTGTTTTGTGTGTTCATTGTTTTGTGTTTTGAGTGAATAAATAAAGAACAATACAAATGTACTACAAATAAAACTATATTTCCAAATAAAAATTACCAATTGTTGAAAATTTAGAAAACATCTAATTTAAAGCTGATTTATTAGAAAATATCTAAATGCTGTTTATAAGGCATTGAATAATATCTAATAAGAAAAGGAAAGGCAAACCAAAGAAAACACACCTATATTAAAACAGATGAATTAACACAATATCCCGTGACATTTAAAACTATCTAATCACATCACATAAAAAATTAGTTACATGATGCAATAAAAAAAAGTTAGTGGAAATTTAGCGAATAAGGAAAGTAAAGGAAAGGAGGTAGGGGAAAGCACATCATCCCGACATAACATAACTACATAATAATATATACAAATATAAAAAGTTAGTTAACCTTATGACAGAAAAATAAAAGTAAGGAAGCAAACGACTAACGGAGTCGCACAAACGAAAACGGAGGGTACTCAGTAGCAGCAATCGACTTCCCCCGGGTCGGGACCATACGAGGGGGAGGGGGGAACCCTCAGCCTTTATGTATTTCAGATAACCCTCAGCATTCATACATTATAACTAAACTCAATCAATCAGTATATTAACAGCTAATCTGTTAGGTATCTAATTAAGTACTAAATATATAGTGCGAGCGTCATGTGGTGTGGGATTGGGATAGCGAGCATTGTTACTTACAAGAGTCAAGAGTCCCCTTAAGTGCGGGATGAATTTCGCTTACATTAGTTTAAGATTTATGCCTTAGACCGTACGTTGCCACCGTAGTGGTACACCTTCGTAACAGCCCTGTGTTCCTGTAACCTTACTCATCTGGTTAACAGCTGTTACCTCTAAGGGTCTTTATGTTCTTAAACCATTTGCTACGCTATCGGGGACACATTGCTGTCTATGGTGACAGCTACTACCCGACTTCTGGGCTTAGGATTGATAGGGTAAACCTCTATCTCTGTTAAGCCGTAACTACTTTGAGGAGTAGTGCGTATGTCTGGACTTGTTCCTAGACTACTTCAAAGTTATGGTATACAGATAAAATAAAAAAATAATTTATTTTGTTTTTTTGCAACGATGTTGTAAATTTGAGGTATTCTTAAACCATTCCCGACTTGTGTCTACTTGTTGGGCTTTTTTTAAAGTGTTTATATTATTGGGTACTAATAACAGCTAATAAGCTTACATTTACAAAAATATTTGTAATGAAGAAAGTTTTAATGTCTTTGGCTATGCTGTTAGGTGTTACTTGCGCCTACGCCCAGCCATCATATTCTGTTCCCTTTACAGGAGCAGATACCCTCACCAATGCAGATACGGTTATAGTAAATCTTACCCTCTCCAATATATTGGATGGTGTTATTTTACAGCCTGTACTTACCCGTGTGTCGGGTACTGCTGCCGGCAGAGTAGTACTTACTCAAAGCATTAATGGGGTGAATTTCATCAGAACCGATAGTATTTCTTTGTCTAATGTGGTGACTAATACAGCATTTATCAGTAAGGCTGGTCCGGTAGCTCCCTACTACAGAATAGAGTTTATCAGCTCAGGAACTACTGTTCTTGTTCCACAATTATGGTACTTTCAAAGAAAAAATAAGTAATAACAAATAAACAAATAAACAATGGCAGTTATATTAAAGCCTAGAAGTAATAAGCAGGGTATCGTAGATACTTCTGCTGACCTCGTTAAAATAGAGGGCAGAGAGAATTATACAGTACTCGTAAAAGACCTGGGATTGTTTGAGTGGGTTCCAACTGGTACTGTTGACAGCACAAATATCTTCGCAGGTAAGAACGGATACTGGAGTTTAATAATAAAAGATGCGTCAACCGTATCAGCTAATAGTTTTAAACTATACGCTTTTTCCATGACATATAATGGGACAACAATTACAAACACTGTTCATGCTAATGAATTAGGAGGAGCAATTACTTGGACTAAAGTTTCAGCTGGATTACTTAGCGGCACAGGCACAGGATTATTTCCTTCTGGAAAAGTTCCAAATCAAAAAAAGTTTATTTATGATACAGGAACTGATTCATACTGGTTTATTATTTCTAGACAATCTGATAATGAAATAAGACTTCAGATATTTATGAATGATACACCAGGTTTAGACCTTTCATTTACTAATGAATATTTTGAAGTAAAAGTATTTAACTAATAAAACAATAAACAATGGCAGTACAATTAAAACCTCGTTCTAACAAGCAAGGACTTGTGGACACAACAGCTGACCTCGCTGCAATAGATGGTCGTGAAAATTATACCGTTCTAGTAAAAGACTATGGAATTTTTGAATGGAATGGTACAGGAACAGCTAACAGCATTGATATTTTTGCTGGTAAAACAGGCTACTGGTCTTTAATTACAAATTCAGCTCCTGTAGGTGGTGTTGTTATTAAGACATATAGAGCTATTTTAAATCAAACTGGAACATCAGCCCCTACAGCAACTGTCATTGAAAATACATTAGGAGGTACAGTTACATTAGCAAGAACAACTTCTGGTAAATACACATTGACTTTAAATGGAGCATTTACATTAGATAAGACATTTATTATGACTACATCAACCGGAGGAACTATAGCTTCTCCTTATACAGCAGTAGTATTTAGAAATTCTGCAAATGTAGTAGAAATAAATACAGGTACTGGAGGAAGTTTTGGAGATGATTATTTATTTAATCACCCAATCGAAATCTTGGTTTACCCATAACATAGTTTTGGTTTTTCATACGGTTTGGTTTGGTTAACAAGCTCCTCTTTTCAGAGGGGCTTTTTTATTACTAATTTTTCCTATATTTGTATCATAATAGAAAACAGCATGAACTACAAACCACTACGAGGTGAGATTGTCGTTGTTGTAGACAAAGAAGACAAATACTCCCACCAAATCGAAGGAACAGACATCAAACTATTTATCGATAAAGACTTTGGCTGGAACGAAAGAGAAAAGAATGCCGTTAACGCCACCGTCTATGCCGACAACCAAACAGGTCTAAAAGAGGGTACACGGATTGTATGTTGGCATAACTCCTTCGCAGACCACAATCTGGTAAATACGATTACAACATTAGAGGATTCTGTATACGGAGGGAATAAGAAAGTGTATATCTACACCGTAAGACCTAAGAACATATTCTTCTACTTTGATGATGATGGAAATCCTACCCCTATGCCGGGATATATCCTTGCAGAAAGAATATATAAAAAGGCTAAAACATCCGCACTCCTGCTTACCGACCTTAGCGATGAGAAGGAAAACAACAGGGTCGTTGTCACAAATATTGCAAATAATGTGACAGATTGTTCATTTAAAAAAGGCGATATTGTCATCATTGAGACAATGGCAGACTACGAGGTTGTATATGCAGATAAAGGCAGAGAGAGCCGTTTGATACGTGTAAAAGAAGAAGACATCATTGCCGTCGACCACGGATATGAATTGACAGAAAACCATAAAACAGGAGTTTAAAATGCCCGACATAACGAAGTGTAAATCAACAGAATGTGAGAGAAGACATACCTGTTATAGGTATGTATCAGACCCATACCATTTCATGCAATCGTATTTTGTAAACCCTCCAATGAATGAAGATGGCAGTTGTAATTATTATTGGGAAGTAAAACCTAAATCAAATGACAGACATACCGAAACTAAAGCAGAGGATTGAGGAACTCGAAAAAGAACTGCAAGCCTACAAAGCAGATGGTCTTCAAGGGCTGTATCATGCCCTAAACTACCAGCTCGTTAAACTGGCAGAAGAGCTTAACGGAGAGTACGTGTCTTTTAAGTCAAAGAACGATAAGACATTTGAAAGGGTATGGAAGGCTATGGTTGACAGCAAAGACGTAGCACAAAACCTACTATGGCTCAAAAAAGAACTTAAGGTAGGCAATGATAAGGAAGAGGATAAGCCAGGAGTATCTAAAAACCCACTTGAACACTTTATAAGAAAGTAATGGAACAGAAAACAGAACAAGAACAACCAAGAGGAAGAATACTCGTACGCACCGGAAAGCGGTACTCAAAAGCCGCTGTCGAAAGGATGATTAAAGAGTATAAGAAACGCAGCAGAGAAGATAATTCTAAAGCCAATAAGTACAAGAAGCTGTATGAAAAGACATGGGCAAGGTACATAAGAGTAAGAGAGAGCGTAAAGAAAACGAACAAGAAGGTTTGGTTTAAGATTGGAAGGGAGCGTGGCAACCACCGCGTTTCCGTCAAAGGATACAAAAAGAGGATAGAGAACCTGAAGATAAGACATAAGCAACAGCAGAAAGAGTTTAGGTCTACACTTAGAAAGAAGATATATAAAGAGCTGAAAGCTAAGTTTAAGTTCTACGACCCCAACCAAAGCATCAATACCAATTACATAAACGTGCTTGCATGGGCAAGGATATACGCCAAGCTGAGTATGGTAAAGAGAAAGACCAAGATGACCCCAAGAGACATTATCTCCATACTATTCTTATCACAGCATGAAAACGGAGCTACGTCTATCATGTTCAAAAGAGATACCCAACTACAGCACGCCAAGTTGAATGAGTTTACCAAAAGGCTTGTCAGCTATGGTATCGTAGGAAGAGAGAAGAACCCTGCCGGAACAAGGTATACATACTTCCTTACAGAAAGAGGTTGGACATTTGCTAATAGTATTCTTAACTTCGTAAAAAAAGAAAAGACAGTTGTCAAAAAAATCAGGCCTAAATATATACGGAATAACGTATCAGTTTCCAGAGCAGCCGCATCCGTCGCAGCTCCCGAACAGCAACAAGCCCCATAGTCTTCAGTATTTTGAATATACCGAAATACCGAGTTACTTTGAGGAGCTTGAATATGATGCTGACGGTAATCCTATATGGAGCGAAGAGCAGTGGGAGTTTATCATGCAAGAGCTGACAAGATGCAGGGATGGGTACTGGTTTATGAATAACGGTTATCCCACTTTTATTACAGGAAAATACTATTATTTCCTTAACTTTTTTACACTTGAGAATGGCGACCGGCCACAATACAGGGATTGTGACAGAAGGTATTATTTGTTCCTTGACCACTGCGAAAAGTCAAATAACGTACTTGGAGTAATAAGGGTTAAGTCACGTCGTGAGGGTGCTACCTCTCAGGCATCATCCAATCTAATCTATACAGCTACTACGACCGAGCAGGCTAAGTGCGGTATTGTTTCCAAGACGGGAGAGGATGCCAAGTCTGTATTTAAGGAGATGGTGGTATATGGTTTCCGTAACCTGGCACTATTTTTAAAGCCGGATATTTCAGCAGGGGATGACCCGGAAAAGATACTTCGCTTTATGAAGCAGGTATCCAGGGTTAAAAAGAAACAGCAGACGTCTATTAAAGAAAAGCCGGAAGGTCTTAACTCCCAGATAGATTTCAAAAATACAAAGCTGAACAGCTATGACTCTAAAAGAAATACAAGGCTGTTAATAGACGAGGGAGGTAAGTTCCCTCCTGACGTACCAGTACAGAGATACTGGTCCATCGTTAGAAAGACGCTGGAGAAAGGTAGTAGAAAGGTAGGGTTTGCCGAAATGCCATCCACCGTAAACAAACTAAAAGACGGAGGAGCAGGGTTTAAGGTGCTGTGGAACGAGTCTAATCAGTTCACCCATGCCACCACCCCATCAGGACTTTTCAGATACTTCAAGCCGGCATACGATGGGTACGAAGGATTTATTGACAAGTTCGGTATGAGCGTAATAGAAAAGCCTAGTAGAGAACAAGAGGCTTATCTTTTGGAAACTACCACGCTTACAAAGGAAGAAATAAAACTGGGCGCAAAAGAATACCTTAGAAGAAAAATAGACGCTATTGAAGATGACGAGATGAGGTTGGAGGAAAAGAGGATGATGCCATTTAGTGAAGAGGAAGCATTTGCTGCTGACGACTCTGAATCGTTTTTCAACGTAGGGTTAATCCGTGAGCAGATAGACTACTTGAAAGACAACCCAGCTCCACTTCGTAGGGTTACATTTGGATGGTCGGCAGAAAATAAGGTGGACTACCGGGATGACAATAATGGTAAGTGGTTGATACTTAAACAGCCCAAAGACCCTAATGCTATGCACTGGGGAGACAGCGGAAAGACACCAAGCAATAGCCACATGTACAAGATAGGGGTTGACCCGTTCGCATCAACCATTATCGTAGGGAAAGGTTCTAACGGAGTTATTGTGGTCTACGAACAGCAGGACCCAACCGACCCTGAGAATACCGGACTACCAGTTGCGCTGTATGTAGGAAGACCTAAAACAAAGAATCAGTTTCATACCGAAGTGCAGATGGCAGCTTTTTATTACGGATGCAAGGCTACATACGAAAATGCGAATGACGATTACTTTGAGTGGTTTATTGATAAGGGTTATAGGAATTATATTACCAAGACACCTAAGTCTGTTATAGACCCTAACAGAAAAGCAAAGACTGTACAGACGTGGGGCGTATCACCAAAAGACCCATTCTCGCTTAACAAGCAACTTGAACTTGCTCAGTTTTGGATTGACAACTACTCGCATAAGATGTTCTTTAAGGAGATACTGGAAGACATGATGGAGTACGACCATTTCAACAGAACAAAGTCGGATATTACCGTTGCTTTTATGATTGCGCTTGTTGCAGCAGCAGGAGACGTCAGGAATGTGTTGAAAGAAAAGAAGGAGTCAGCATCCTATATACAGACCTTTGACATAAGTAACGTAAGATAGTTTTTGTATTTTTGATAAAATTGTATTAAGTTGACTCCCACGTACAACCCGACATTGCAGTTTCACCTCAATATTGAAGGCGTAACAGATGCAGAGCTTGGCCAGAAGATGGCCAGATATATTCATTCCATTGTGAGTAATGAATACTTCGAGAGAAGGAATGTAGAGATTTCAAAGAATATAAAGCTGTCTTATGGTAAGCAAGATATGAGAGACTATATGCAGTTTCTTAATATCGACGGTAAGCAGTCTTATGTAAACCTTGACTGGACTCCACCAATGATTGCCCCTAAGTTTATGGAGGTATTGATAGGTGGGTTTATGAAAAGGGCTGAGAAACCTAAGTGTACCGCTGTTGACCCTGTTAGTGTAAAGCGTAAAAAGTACGATAGGGATATGGCTGAGTTTAGAATGCTTGAGCCGGAGCTTACCAAAATGGCTGATGAGGTGCTTGGTAAGATGAAACAACGAAACGATTTTGAACCACAAAGTTATGATGAACTGGACATCTTCTTCAACATTGACTACAGAACACCTGAAGAAATCCTCATGGAACGAGGTGTTTCAATGGTCATGCACACCAACTCTTGGAACGATATTAAACGAAACCTCCTCTGTAGTATCAGAGACGCAGGATACGGAGTTACCCACACAAGAGCAGACAGCGACGGGTCAATAATTGTAGAGTATATTAATCCAATAGATTATTTCAGCTCATATTCAGAAAAGAATGATTTGGGTGATTCTGCTATTATGGGGCATCGTAAGTCAATGAAAATATATGAGTTACGAAAGATGTACAATCTTTCCGAAGAGAAGGTATTTGAAATAGCTAAGACTTCAAAGGATTGTCAAAACCCATATACGTTTAAGTGGAAGAACGAGTACATTAATCCAGGCTCCAGACCTTACGATGAGTATGCTATTGAGGTGCTGTTCTTTGAAGCCAAGACAGTAAGACCGATGTACTGGGTAGAGAAGAATAAGGAGAACAGAAAGTACGTAGAAAAGAAGAAAGGGAGACCGGAGGGTGTTGGCGAAGATAAGCTGGTTATCGAAAAGCAGATGGAGGTAATCTATAAAGGTGCTTTCGTAACGAATGCAAATATGCTTTTGGAGTTTGCTCCTAATAACAGAATGATTAGGCCATCCAATCCAAAGGAGTTGTCAAAAGCTTACTTCAGCTACTCGGTATATATGCCTAACAATATAGGCATGAATAATACGCCTCTTGCTGAAAGGATTAGCTCTTCTGTGCGTATGATTACGCTTACACACATGAAGATACAGCAGCTTATCGCCAAGATGAGGCCTGCTGGTATTGCTGTGGATATATCAGGACTTAAAGAAGTAGACCTTGGGCAAGGCAATATTAAGCCTTTGGAGTTACAGAGAATATACGACCAGACAGGTAATATTTACTATAATAGTGTAGATGAGGATGGAGAGCGCAAGAATATACCGATGAATGAGTTACCTAATATGGGTAACGTATCTCAGCTTCAAGCAGCTATTACTGTATATAACTTCTACATAGGAAAGATTAGAGACGAGGTTGGTATCAACGAATACAGAGAAGGTTCAAGCGTTAATCCTAAGATGGGATTAGGCGTTTTACAATCTCAAATACGTGAATCTAACAATGCTACTGATTTTATCTATGACTCTTATTTGGAGATATGTGAGCAAACGATTACGAAAATAGGCATCCTTCTGCACGACTCTGTTGTGTATGGAGGTAAGGCTTATAGAGAGTATTTTAGCAATGCAGACCTTGCAGGTATGTACTTTGACTTTAAACTTGAAATGCTTCCTGATGACGTAGAAAAAGCATACGTAGAATCGCTGATTAATACTGCCATGCAGAATAATCTTATTGACTTTGACGATGCCTTTAAGATTCGCAGGATTGATAATGTGAAGTTGCAAGAGATGTTTCTTGTTCGTGCCAAAACAAAGAAAATGGAAGTAGAGATGCAAAAGGCGCAGCAGAACTCCGAGATGAACGCACAGGTGCAGGAAAGGTCAGCAATGGCTAAGGCTCAGGCAGATGCTCAGATAGAGCAGTTAAAAGCTCAGTCTAAAATGGCTATTGACAAGGAAATGTCAAAATCAAAAGAGGAAGAGAATACACAGACGTTTGTGCATGAGATATTAAAAATGTCTTTCCAAAATGGCAAGCCTCTTGAAGGATATGTAAAAGAGATAGTTGACAGCTACTTTGCTGGTAAAGCACAGCAGGCTCAGATGGAAGCTGAAGCAGCTGCACAACAGCAGCAGCAGGCTATGATGGAGCAATTAGCTGCACAAGGAATTGACCCTAACGAGGTAATGGAAGAGGGCAGAAATCAGCAGGAGATGATGGATAGAATTGTTGGAGAACAATAAGCATTACTAAAGCATGGAGACGCAACAATATATGGGTCGTAATCAGTTGGTAAAAAGACTAACGGCCCAGGTAGGAAGTAAGGCTCTTGCTATTAAGTTATTAATTAAAAGGGGCCATTTAATGTCTGATGGGAAGACGCTGACGAAGGAAGGAAGAAAGCGAAATGCAATGACAGCTGAGGAGAGAGCAAAGGATAGGGCAGCAAAAGAGCAAGACAGAAGTCCAAGTGATTTTGTGTACGACAGGAAGACAAATAAAGCTTATTTAAAAAAATAATAATATGCCATTAATTAAGAAGAAAAATAATGGTAGCAGAATGGCTTCAATAAGCCAAGACAATAGAACATTGGCAGAAAAAGCTAAGGCTAAAGCATTATTTGAAGCTAGAAAGAAAAAAGAAGAAGGCGAAGGAGCAGATTTTGATACTCCACAATACTTGCAAGAACAATCAAGTAAAAGAAAAGAAAGGTTAGCAAGGTCTATTGGTGTTGGTGTTGCTGGCGGATTATTAAGCGCTGCCCCTATGGCTGCAATAGCCACTCCAATAATTCCGTCACTTATGTCAGCAATGGCTGGAGTTGCAGAAAAGATAATCCCAAAAGAAAAGCAAAAAGGGGAATTATATGAAGCTATGACTAATCCTAAAATAAAAAAGTCAAAGTTTGTAAAAAAATCTAAGTAATATGCCATTTATAAAAAAAGATTCACGATTAGAAAGAGCAGGAGTAAGTGGTTATAATAAGCCTAAGCGTACCCCTAGCCATCCAAAGAAATCGCATATTGTAGTTGCCAAAGAAGGCAGTCAGGTAAAGACAATACGATTCGGGGAGCAAGGTGCAGAAACTGCTGGTAAACCTAAGGCTGGAGAGTCTGAGCGCATGAAGAAGAAGAGAGCTTCGTTTAAAGCAAGACACGCACGTAATATAAATAAAGGAAAGATGAGTGCAGCATATTGGGCAAATAGAGTAAAATGGTAATATGAGTACAGCCACAAAAACTAACCCTGGATTATGGAAGAGGGTGGTATCAAGCGTTAAGGCAGGAAGTAAAGGTGGAGATGCAGGGGAGTGGTCTGCAAGAAAGGCTCAGTTAGCTGTTAAGAAATACAAGGATGCAGGTGGTGGTTACAAAGGTGCTAAGTCATCTTCTAACAGCTTATCTAAATGGAGTAAGCAGGAGTGGACTACATCATCAGGAAAGCCATCAGAAGGTAAGCGTAGGTATTTACCTAAAGCTGCTTGGGCTGCATTGTCATCATCAGAAAAAGCATCTACCAATAAAGCAAAAGCTGAAGGTGCTAAAAAGGGGGAGCAATTTGTAAGTCAACCAAAATCTGTTGCAAAAAAGACAGCAAGATTCAGAAAATAACTATCTTCGTAATCAATTAAAATCAAATAAAATGAAAGCAAAAAAGAACGAAGCATTTAAAGCAATGCAAGAGAAAATGGCAAAAAAGCAAGGTAAAGCCTCACCTGTATCCAAAAAAGCAAACACTGCTATGGCTAAGATGAAAGGTAAAGCCAAGTATTAATAACAATTAAAACAGAAAACAATGAGTAATCCTAACGCATCAATGTTCGAGGAACTAATCGAATCTGGTGAAATGCAGCAAGAGGGTGGGCAAAGTTCTAATCAAACGCAAGCACCTAATAATGCAGCAGAAGAAGCCATTTCCGGTAACAACAATGTTCCACAGGAAACAAATCAATCAACACAAATAGACTTTGAAGCTCTTTTAGCAGAGAGAACAGGAGGAAAATTTAAAAGTGTTGATGAAATACTACAATTAGCTGATAAACCTGTTGCTCAGGAAATTAATTTTGCTAATGAAACGAGTAAGAAGGTCTTTGAATATTTGAAGGAAGGAAAGGTAGATGAGTTTATGAGCGTCTATCAGCAACAGAAGCAACTTGAAAGTGTTGACAAGCTGGATTCTGACAATGTTTTAAAACTCAAATTAAAGTTTGAAAACCCTGACCTTACCGATGCTGAACTACAAGATGAGTTTGATAGCAGATATGGCGTAGAACAGCCGGATATAGATGAGGACTTGGATGACCCTGCTGATATTGAAAAGGCTAAGAAGAGATATGAAAGAGAGGTATCGGCAATGGAGCGTCTCAAAAAGAAAGATTTGAAAGAGGCTAAAAGCTTCTTACAAGAAAAGAAACAGGAAATAGTTCTTCCAGATATTCAAAGTAGCAAGACTCAGCAACAGGAGGCACAAGGCCAAGAAGTTGATGAGGTGGCAATTAAAGAGTACAGAGACAAGTACATAAGTTCAATCCCGAAAACCATTGATGAGATTGTAGGGTTTGAAAGTAAGTACAAGGACAGCGAGTTGGAGTTTAACACTACGTATGTTATTGACGCTAATGAAAAGCAAGCGTTAAAGGACAAGATGGAAAACTTCACATTGCAGGACTACTTTGTGCCACGCTATATTAACGACGAAGGAAACTTTGATACTGAATCAATAGCTCATGATTTGTATGTGCTTGAGAACTTCGATAAAATCGTAGAAGCACACGTAAGTCAAGCTGTTAATCAGGCGAAGGCCATGTTCGTTAAAGGTCTGAAAAATGCCAACTTCCAGGAATCGGTAAGTAGGTCTGTTCCAGACGAGCAAAAAGCTAAACAGGATGAAATGGTTAACTTTTTCTTTGGTAACACGTAATATTAACAATTAAAATCTCAACAAATGGCATACAATTCAGCCTCAGAGAAACCATCAGCGTTTGTAAATCCTGGTGCAGGCCTAACGAGAGGCATCGTTAGTGACCTTAGTATCTTAAAGCCTCAATACTACCCTAAATTCATCAGCAAGTATGGTGCTCAAAACTACACTATGCTGTTGGAAATGCTTGGGTTCAAAGGACAGGTGAAATCTCAAACTATCCGTCACTGGGAAGATTTGGGTAAATTACACCAAGCTGTTCAAGTACAAGCTAACGTAACTGGCGCAACCAATGGTTCTGCCGTTACTTTCACTTTGACTTCCGGTTCTCACTACGACGACGGAACTAAATCCCCTATCCGTGTAGGTGAAGTAGTTGAAATCGCTTCTACTGGTATCCAAGGTAAAGTTATCAGCGTTGACAAGACTTCTGCTGGTGCTCACACTGCAACTGTACGCCCTCTTAGCTCTACTCAACAATTTGAGTCTGCTGCTGTAGATGGTCGTTTGGATGCTAACGAGTGGATTCTCTTCCGTGGACAAGCTGCGGTAGGTGAAGCTTCTTCTAAAGGAGATGCTTTGATTCCTCGCGTTGAAGAAGTTCTGAACTACGTTTCTGAAATTCGTGAAGACTGGAGAGTTACTGACCGTGCTATGATTGAAGAAATCTGGTTTGGTGAGAACTACTCTTACAAAGGTCTGGAAGATGCTGTTAAGCGTTATATGAACAACAAAGAGTTTACTCTTATGTTCGGTAATCAAATTACCAACACCAACGCTTCTGCTACTTCTAAGAATACTATCGGTCTTTTGAATCAAATCGAAAGCCGTGGTACTGGCGTATCTTATACTGCTGGTTCTTTAGACAGAGCTAAATTACACGAAGTAACTCGTGCTCTTGACTTCAACGGAGGTTCTATGGAGAATCACCTTCTCGCTGACGTGTTCTTACGTCAAGAGTTGGATGACGAACTGTTTGACCTGTACGATGCCGGTGCTATCCTTTGGGGTACTGTAGGTGGTAGCAAAGAAGCTGCTGCTATGTATGGTTTCGGTTCTATCACTATGGATGGCTATACTTTCCACATTAAGAAGTATCTGCCTTTCTCTCCTGAAGCTGTATACGGTGCTACTCCTACTGACCATCAGTACAAAAACTACGGTATCGTAGTTCCGATGGCTCAAGGTCGTGACCCTCAAACTGGAGAGCGTTACAACTCTATCGAAGTTACCTACAACAATGTGAATGGTAAAGACCTGCACATTTGGGAAACTGGTGCTTTCGCTAAGAGTCCTACAAGCGATGTTGCTGAGCTGAACGTACACCACCTGTGCTATGCAGGTCTGCGCGTGTTCGCTGCAAACCGCTTCGTGCGCCTGAGTGCTTAATCTTAAATAAGCATAATAAAGCCCCTCGATTTTCGGGGGGTTTTTTATTTAATAGTGTTGATACAACGATAGAAGATGAATGAATTAATAAAGTATTTTTGAGCTCTTGGATTGACTCTGTTTTCTATTACTCCCCCATTGTTTTTACTTTGGGGGTTTTTTATTACATTTGCATGGTTTGTTTTTTTTGTGTAAAGTGAATAAATACCCCCTGACTATTCATATTCGGGGGCTTTTTATTATATTTGTACAAACATATTTTATGCCTCCAACAAAACAAGTCAATCAAGAGCCGCAACTACCGGTATTAAATGCGCTGTCCGATGCGCCAGTAGTTAAAGAAAAGGTCATCGAAAAGCCTAAAAAAGAGATTAAAGAGTTCGATGAAGACTCGGACAAAATCAAGCAAATGATTAACAAGACAGAATTTAAAATCAAGGCTCAGCAAAGAGAGCCTGAGATGTACGTTTTTAAGCTGTTGATTCCGGAAGGAGTTAAGCCTAAGACGTATGAGTCTGTAGTTAATGAGATGCCTGTATTTGACAGCGAGTCTCAGTCAGTAAGAACTATCCGTTTGGTACGTGGTGCAAGTTCTATATACATGGATGAGCAAGAAGGCTACACTCCGCAGTATTTGCAGAGAAACAAGCTTGACATCGTGTTTAACAATGGGTTCTTACGTGTTCCAAGAACTAACAAGACGCTGTTAAAGTTTCTTCTTACCAGCGATGACTACGACAAGAAAGAGGAGAGATTAAAAGGCAAGAAGCCTAAATATACCCTTGTTAACAGCGCAGATGTTGAGAACAAAGAGCTTATTAAGGAAGAGACTAAGCTTAGAGCTATCAATACAGCTATGAATGCTGAAGTAGAGGATATGCTTATCCATGCTGAGTTCTTAGGTATTCAAATGATTAATCAGTACGGAGAGCAGAAGTCTCTTGCTAAAGTGCGTGTAGACTACGCTAATAAGGCTGCTGAGAAGCCGGAATACTTTATGAGTACATCTGGTAGTCCTGCTGCTAAAGCTCAGTATTTCGTAAAGAAAGGTCTTGATGCCGGGGTGCTTGATGTAGCCTCTAAAAAGGGTTATTTGACATGGAAGGATTCTGACAAGGTTATCACTGAAATTCCTTTTGGTAAATCAGCGGTAGAAACTATTGCGAACTTTATCCTTTCTGCTACAGATGATGCCAATGATTTCTACAAACGCTTAAAAGAGGTTCTTTAAGTGTTGATATAAAATTAGCTTTTTTCATAGTTTAGGTTAACGGCTGCTGTTTTTACAGCGGCCTTTTTTTTATCTTTGGTGTATGGCTACTTCTAATACCGTATACGAGGATGTTCAATTCCTTTGTAACAAGTACCATCACGGGTATTTAGCCCCTGATGAGTTTGTAAATACGTTCAATACAGCCCAAAGAATATTCATTAATAGAATTTTAGGTCAGGTGCAGGAGTATACACCCGGCAGACCAGTGGCTCGCACAGGCGGTCACATGACGCAGGTGGTTGAAGAGAAGCTGGCTCCTTTTACCAAAAGGGTAATTTTAAAGTCGGTTAATGAGCTGTCAACTGTAAAGACGCAGTTCCCTGATTATTTAAAGCTGTTAAGTTTGAATACGGAGGATGGTAGGAGAGTAAGAAGGGTAAAGCACGAGCAGATACATAGTGCTATCAGCTCTGTTATAGACCCCCCTTCTGCTACCAATCCTTACTACTACGAATATGATGGTGGCTTCAGAATGATTACAGGAGCAGATGACGTGGACAGAATGATAATGACGTATGTAAGAAAGCCAGCAAATATTACATGGCCATTTACTATATCAGGTGGTGTTCCTACATTTAATCCTGCTGACCCTGCTCTGGTTAATCCGGAGTGGAGAGACCAGGAGATAAATGAACTAATCTTTATACAGCTTGGTTTGATAGGTATTAATCTTAAAGATGCTGATTTGGTTCGCGTTTCTCAAACAGCAAAAATGCAAGGTGAATGACAAGAGCACAATTAGTTGAACTTATACAAAGAGACATCAATAACGGGCTTCCGTTTGATGATGCCCAGATTACGGATAACGAGATTTCGCTTTGGCTTGGTCAGGCGATAGCTACCGTAATGGAGGAGAGATATAAGACCTCTTCCGAAATGGAAAGCATTACGTACATGAACGACATGTACTATGCTACGTTTAAGAATCGTGTTGTATCTAAGGATACTGATACCGGGTACTATTATCTGTCTCTGCCACAAGTTCCACTTGGTCTTCCAAGAGGTATTGCTATTGCAGGGGTATATTTTAAGAGTGGTGAAGGTCAGCTGACGGATACTGTTATACAGATAGCTCCACAAGAGATAGATGTTATGAGAGTTCTTCCGATGCCTAAGAACAAGATATTTGGGTGGACTGAGGGTTCTTGCTTTTACATGATGAGCTACAAGAATTTAAAAGACTTAAAAGCCATTGTCAGGATGGTGACTTCGGAGGCCACTCCTGATGATGTAGATATTCCTGATAACATTGGTCTTGCTGCAACTGACTTAGTAATAAGAAGGTTGAAGTCAAGAATGGGTATTCAGGACATTAGTAACGACGGCAACGACATTAAGTAATGGATACAATGAAAACAGCGAGATGGGTGCATCTCGACGAAGTAGTTAAGGAGTATATCTCCCAAGCTGAGCTGAACATGGCACACTATAGAAGGCTATGGAATATTGCATTCAGAGGCTTGGAGGATATGCTGTTTAATATTTATCAGATGCCTAAAACGCAGAAGTTAACCGTGCTGTCAAACAAGACGGTAAAGCTTCCATCTGACTATGTTTCTTATGTAAAGGTTGGTGTTCTTAACAGCGAAGGAGAGATTGCTACATTAAGCAAGAACCCTAACCTTACCAGTTATCAGGTAGACTTCCAGACAAGGGTAGATAATAATACTGATGCTCCTGTTGACCCTACTAACATTAGAGACTTTGTGTATCTGAACTATGATAACAACGGAGCTTTATTTAACCTATACGGACTTGGAGGGTTTCTGATGAGTGCCGGGCAGTTCGGTATTGACGAGGAGAAGGGGATTATCTTTTTGGATAACAACTTCCCTTATGAGTATGTGATTTTAGAGTATCTGTCATCTCCAAGAGATGATGAAGAGTATAAAGTCCCTATTCTTATTAAGGAGGCATTGATTGCCTGGATTGCCTGGAAGGACCACGAGTATAAGCCAATGGGCAGAAGATTCCAGGAGATGAGCAAGGAGCAACGCAGGATTAACTACGTTAGAGAGAAAAAGAAAGCTAAGTTCAGAATCAATCCTGTAAGGATTTGGGAGATTAACGATATTATTAGAGCAGGCGAAGTATTAGCCGTTAAAGGATAATTATGGTAGATGTAAGAGGTTACAATGGTGGGTTGAATCAGGATGCAAGCAAAGAGTTGTTGCCATCAGGCGATTATATCTATGCTATGAATGTTGAGAATGGCCCTGATGGGATTACCAATATGCTTGGCAATACGCTTTTGCAAGGTGCTCCCCCTCCTGCCAATGGCTCTGAATGGGTATGTGGTGCTCACTTTGACAGAACAAGGCAAAAGATAATCTACTTTACTTTTAATGCTGTACAGAATCACCGGATTATATCAGTGGATGTACAGACAAACGTACATACCGTACTCTTTGAGGATAGAGTAGATACTGGCGGTTCAACTGTACTTAATTGGGGGACAGACTCTCAATACAATCCTAATAAGATAATTAAGGATATTAAGATTATTTACAGGGATAATGGAGGTGATTTGGTATACTTTATTGACCCATTGAAAAGGCCTTTAAAGTTCAACACTACTAATCTTCCGATTTTATCCGCTGCGAACAATGTTCAGTTTGACTATTTTAAGGTAATAAAAGCGCCTCCTACAAGTCAGCCATCTTGCCAATATTTTAATGCACCAGGGAGAAATGTAAATAATCTCAGAAAGAAGTTATTTGAGTTCAGATATAGATTTGTATACGACGACGAAGAGAAAAGTGTATGGAGCGCAGTAAGCAAGCCTCCTATACCACCTATAGCAATAGATGACGCTTATTACGCTGATGGGACAAAATCAAACGGAATATATATTGCTATTAATTCAGGGGAGGCTAATGTAAAGAAAATTGAAATAGCCGGAAGGGTAAATATAGAATCTGTATGGAGTGATTATTTTTTGGTAGAAACAATTACTAAGTCAATTACCAGTATTTCAAATAACGTATCTTATACGTATGAGTTTTTTAATGATGGCTCATACTTGGTTGTAGATATAGAAGAGTCTAATCTTTTATATGATTATGTACCTGACGAGGCAAATGCTTTGGAGTTAGCTAATGGTAATACGTTAGTTTTTGCAGGAATAAAAGAAGGCTTAGAACGATTGACAAATTTTAATGTAACAACATCTCTTACGCAAAGGTTAATATCCTCTGTAACAGGGAATGTTTCTTTTACCACTACCCCTAGCACACCAAGACCAACAGATAATGAAGACGAATACTATTCACTATCTTACACTCTTGATTTAACAGGCAATGTTGCAACCGGAGATACTTTTTCATTAGAGTTTAATATAATCAACAGAAATACAGGTATACCTGTTGCAGAGCCAATATTTAATTATACTGTAACTGCTGGACAAAACTTATTAAATGTAGGAAATTCAATAGTATCAGGTATTAACGCATCTTCTGCGCAGGTTGGAGCTATATTAGTCAGCTCATCAAATCTTAGCGTAACTATAAGATTTAATACAATTGGAGGAACGATTGGTTTTGCTTCTTATCCAGGAGACCCAACTCTTGGTTTGGATGTAATATATACAAGCACAACACCAACAACTTCTACTGGTAACGATACAATATCTTGCTTAAAATGGCTTGGAAGATACAAGTATGGAATAGCATATTACAGCAAAGATGGTAAAACAAATGGCGTATTTATAGGAGATAATAAGAATCTTACTATCGACATACCTAAATACAGCCAAGATTCATTTCAAGTTCCATTTATTACAAGCATTGATTTTTCCATAAATCATGCACCTCCTTCATGGGCGAGTTATTACCATTTAGCTAGGACAAAAGAGTTAACGTCTTCATTCTCTAAATTTTTTATTACAAAGCCAAGCAACGACTTAAGTGAAATATCAAATTCTGCTCCATACATATATATTAATATTCAGAATATATTCTTGCATGGCCAGCAGTTTCCTACGTCTGCTACAATAATAAATTATGGACCAACATCTTTTGTAAAGGGCGACAGGATACGTTTTATTAAAAATCAGACAACAAATAGTGTACTTGCATCTCATGATGATTATGAAATACTTGGAGTTGTAACAAAGGGTTCTGATACGTATATTAAAATAGTTTATGTGGCTGCTAGCATGTCTTATTTATCCAACGCAAGCCATAGTTTTTTAATTGAGATATTAAGGCCTGCTCCTGTTATTTCTCAAGAGACAGAAAATGTATACTACGAAATAGGGGAAAGCTATCAAATAGGGTTTGATACAAATGGCAATAAGGTGCATTTAGGTGCTATACAAAGTCAAATTATTGGGGCCGGAGTTAGACCTGCAATTATAAGAAGTATAGACGGCGATTATTACGCAAGAAGAAGAAAGCTCGTAACTAATGCGGCAACTGACATTACTCAATATGTTTGTATTGACTCTCATTTTAGCGACACTTGGGAAAGTGCTGTTTGGGGGCAGGGCAGGACATTGGTTATAGATGAATCTGCTAAGACGCAGTATTTCCCGGCAATGCTTCGCTTCTCTCAGTCCTACATTTACGGAACTAACATAAACAACCTTAACAGATTTTATCCTGAAAACTTTGAGGAGGCAGATGCTAGCTTCGGAGATATATTAAGGTTAAAGACAAGGGAGAACTTTATACGTATGTTCCAGCGGTTCAAGACAGCGATGATACCTATTTATAGAAGCATCATTGTTGATAACGCTACATCTACGCAGGTATCCTTGTCGGAGAAGCTGTTAAATAAACCAAACTACTACTCCGGTGAGTATGGTATAGATAAATACGGAAGCAGCCTTGTGTCTACTGATTATGGTGACTACTTTATTGATACTCTTAATAAGGCAATTGTTAGGGTAAGTCTTGATGGAATAACCAACATCAGCGACACCTTTAATATGTCTTCATGGGTAAATGACAACATAAATATCAATAGCTACGGATACGGGTGCTTTAACTACGAGAACAGGAATGTTATTATGCTGATAGGAAGTATCGACCAGGATACAAATGCTATTACTAACAATATAATCGCATATAGCGAGCCTGCTAAAAAGTTCCATAGCTTTTATGGATTTACTAAAGCACAAGCCATATTGTTTATTAATGGCTTTATTTACAGCTTGTATGTTGACACAACGGCTCAGGTAAACCAGGGATGGCACGTATATAAGCACGATAACCTGACAAGGAATAACTTCTTCGGTGAGCAACAGAGCTCTTCTGTTCATACTGTATTTAATGGTAATGTGCAGGTCAAAAAGACTTATACAGCTATTGAAGAATTGGCAAATGGGTTGTGGACAGGGTTTGTATCTACTGGTCCGTTAACTAATCAGTTAACAAATTTGACCAGCGCAGACTTTGAAAAGACCGTTGGAGTGTTTACTATTAACAGTAAGGAGAACAAGTTTAATGCTACGATAAAGAGGGATACTAATAGTAGCGGAGGTAAATACTTGGGCATATCAATGAAAGGATTATATGCACAGGTAGAATTAACTAATTCATTGACAACGGAGCAGAGATTAATTTCTGTATCTTTGAAATATATTCCATCACCTTTAACAAATACATGATATGGCACTAGGCGCATTAGCTATAGGAGGAATTTTAGGAGGAGTAAAAGCTCTTTCCGGTATAGGACAAATGTTATTTGCTCCTAAACCAAAACCAGAGCCTAAATATGAAATACCACAAGAGGTGTTTCAAGCTACTCAACAAGCTCAGGAGATGGCTCAGACGGGTATGCCAGAGGCTTCTCGTGTGCAGGCTTCTCAGGCTGCATTACAGTCTGCTGTATTATTAGGAAGAGGTGCGCAAGACAGACGTGCTGGTCTTGCTATGGCAGGTAATATTCAAGCAGGACTTGATAGAACTAATTTAGCTATTGCAGCTCAAGACGCTTCAATGAGACAGCAGAATCAACGTTTTGCACAGCAGGCATTAATGACGCAGGCTCAATATAAAGACAAGGCGTTTGCTAATCAATGGCAGTCTTGGATGAATAAAGAGCAACAGAGAAGAGCATTAATAGGTGCTGGAATGCAGAATATAATGGGAGGTATTGATTTATTCGGCTCTATGTATGCCATGAGAGGCGCAGGTGGAACAACTACTCCTACAACCACTACTACAACAACAGGAACTACCGCTTCTGTTTCACGCCCCTCTTCTTTTGGGAATATGTTTAAATTTAAGCCAGCTTCCTCTACGCTAATGGGCATTCCTAGTTCAATTCAATATAATACATCTATACCAAGTCTAATACAAGTCTAATACGATAAAATAAAACAAACTAATTAGTATGGCAGAAGTAAGACAGATACCATCCGCAGTAGGCGCATTTGAAGCTCAGGTCTTTGATATGGGCAAGACTTACAGGACAATAATGACGCAGGCTGCTGCGCAGAGAAAAGCCCAATCAGACCAAAAGAAAGAGTTGGATAAAATGATGGTTAATGCCTATGCCGCTAAAGGCAAGGGCAGACTACAGGATATGCCAGAGCTTGAGAAGCAATATAATGAGCTACAAAACTATTACATAAATAATGGCTCTGCTATAATGGCTGGAGGTAAAGAGTTTTTAGAATTTCAGAAAAAGCGTTCCGAGTTCATATTTGAGGCAGATGCGGCTAATTTAAGAAAGGAAAGGGATAAGCAGTTATCTCCTTTCTTTAAGCTTAAAATAGACAAAGAGGGTTTGTCTCAAGAGTCTGAAAATTTAATGAGAATATTTAATTTACCTTATAATCATCCAGAAAGAAAGAATTTTACTTATAAAGGCTCTGATGGATTAGACCACGGCATTGACGAGCTTAATGTTACAGACATTGATAAGTACACTAAGTTTAATGAGATAGACTTAATGAAGGACATTGAGACTACAGTTAAGGCTAAAAAGGTAACTGACCTTAAAGTAGAGCCAAGTGGGAAATGGGGTGTTGGTGGCGGTTTCCCTATACTTGTTACTGGGACAACAGAATTAAAAGACCCAATTGAAATAGCTCAAGCTGTTACAGGAACATTATCTAGCAAACCAGATGCTGTCAGGTATTATAAAGAAATGTTTAACAAAGAAACTTCTTCGTCATTACAGAACGCATCATACGATATGGACATGCTTAACTCTATTTACAGGGGAGCAGGTTTTAGTCAATTTGTTAATTTTGATAATGATGGAAATGCTGGGATTACAAATGAGGTTGAGTATGCTATTTATAGGAATTTAAAGTCTAATCTTCCTCAAGATTTGGGAGATAAAATATCTACTCAATTAGCTAATTTACAGATTAGCGCAAGAGGACTTGGTTTAAGGTTTAGGAAGTTTGAGCAAGAACTTCAAGACCAACCTATTGATGCTAAAATGATAAGTGATATTGAAAGCGGTAGATTTAATCCTAGAACATGGTCTGATGTGTCTAATAATATGGGTGGCGCAGTAGACCCTTCACTTACTGATATACTTCCTTGGGCAGGTCAAATCAGGTCTAATAAAACAGCTACTGTTTTAGTTAGAAAACCACTAAGAAAAGCTGTTGTTGGACAAGGAGAATCAGAGTTCATAACAGACCCTGATGAAGCTTCAAGATATGGTATAACAGAAAGAGGGCGAAATCAAAATGTATTCAAGGATGAAAAATCAGGCGTTTATTATTTGCAAGAAAAGAAAGAGTATGATTTTAATCCTAGTACAAACCAAACTTGGAAAGCAGATGCAGCAAGGTATTGGCAAGATATGAAGCAGGCTCAATTTAATCAAGACAACAAGGTGTTTATTGACAGATACCTTAAGCAAAGAACTACAGAAACTACTGTTGAGGGAGCGATGAGAAGATAAAATATACAACTATGGCAATGATAAAGAAAAGTAACATGAAGACTGGTGGGGACAATGAAAACCCTACCAGCAATGTCAATCCAGCTGTTATGCAGCAATGGAACGGATATGTTGATTGGTTGGAGTCTAAGGGCATGAAAGGCAGTCCTGAGCTTGATAAAGGCGATACAGGGTTTAAGATGATGGAGCAGTACAGAAAAGAGAACCCGTCATTTAAGCTAACAAAAGACGATATAGGGTCAATACAGCAAAAGCTACAGGAGTATCGTGATTTTTCTATTGGTAATATAAAAGAGAATAAGACAAAGATAAGCTATGCCGGAAGGGAGATGTTTTATAAGGACTTGACACCAGAACAACAGAAGGATGTAGATGAGAACTATATGGGGAAGATTAAGAAGACTAGCATTGATAAATTCCCTGGCCAGTTCACTACAAGCACTAAGTTCTCTTCTGAGTTTATGTCTAAGTTAAATAGTCGTGAAGTAGCAGGAAGGGTAGGTTTTAATCCAATTGTACAACAGCCAGCACCTGCTGCAACTAACCCAAGATTTAGTCTTAGAAAATAATTTAAAATAAATTTGGTAGAATAAACAATACTGTTTAGTTTTGCTGTTAGAAAATCCGATTAGGTATAAGCGGTACGTAATCGGGTTAATCTTTAAGGAGGAAACCCTTTTAAATTAACCCTTACAGCCGCTTACTGTAGGGGTTTTTTTATTGCGGTTTTTTCGGGAATAATACAACGGTTGGGTCGCAATAATATCGCCATACAACGGGAGACTATCGAAGTGGCATGACGAGTGTTAAGGAAGAGCGTCAATGATAGTACGGAGCAGAAAATCCG
>Ga0315909_10000732_pt1 | contig 44287 bp, 51 predicted proteins | sample LakEriMetagenome_11_FD_203527 | JGI IMG/M metagenome (GOLD analysis project Ga0315909, IMG submission 203527) | Freshwater fungal communities from buoy surface, Lake Erie, Ohio, United States - Buoy 2 MA125 | ecosystem: Environmental > Aquatic > Freshwater > Lake | place: USA: Lake Erie, Ohio... | reverse complement strand
AGTTAACTAAATTTTACAGATTGCTTGATTTTGTAAAAAGAGCTTATGCGTATATAATACTCACAAACGCGGAGTCTTTGGCGAGAGGCTTATTCTTTGGGGTGGGGGAGATCTAAGACATCATCATATTCTTTTAATGTAATTTCAATCCACCCTACTTCAAAGTCAACCCATCTTTTCTGAACTTCCAGATGCGCGATCTGTTTATCCTCCATCATTAGTGAATCTAAGAAAGCCTTTTGTAAATTGTCTATGTCTGGTTTTGACTGATGGAATCTGCCATGATACAATTTCTTTTTCTTCTTGGACCAAGATGGGGGAACCGGAATCACAAATGTAATTGATGCTCCCACCGGAGGCATGACAAAAGATTTTCTTTTCGCCTCTGCTGAAAGTTCTAGTTTGTAGTTGTTATACCTCTCTAGTCTAAGTAGTCTTTTGAGGCCGGCTGGTCTTAACTTATCTCTTGGTATCCTGAAGAATATTGAATCACCTTGTGTTGCTCTGACGTGAGTTTGGGGAGTGATGTTAAGAATTACTTTCTTCAAGTGTTACATTTTTTACTGCCTTGATCAAAATAGTTTCCATCATCTTTTTTAATGACCACTGCTTTTTGTCTGCTAATACTGTTAGCTTGTCAATGATTTCTTGTTCAAGTTGAACTTCTTTTCTTAGTTTATTCATTTCCGTATAGTTTACGATAAAGATACGAAACAATGATGTAAGGACAAAAAAAACCTCCTTTTTTAAGGGAGGCTCAAAGTAATAACAAACCAACTAACCGAGTTTAATACTTTTAGTATTTTTATTTCTTTGACATTGACTTTAATAATTTAGGCTTTTTAGAGCCAGATAGCTTTTCCATAACTTTTTTAGCACCTCCAGCCAGTCTTTCGGCACTTGACATAATATTACCTGCAATAGCCTCGCCAACACCCTCTTTTAAACCGCTTGGTCTTGGTGACTCATATCCTGTAACCTTTTTCTTATTATCGCTATCAAATTTCTTCTGCATAGCAGCCTCAAATTTAGCCTTTAAACTAGGCTTACCCATTTCTCCTACTTCTTTCTTTTTTGGATCTTGCATTGTTAATTATTTTTACATTCTTGCTTTAGCTTCAGCCTTTCTTTTTTCAGCTTCAAGAATAGCCATTCCCTTTGCTTTAAGTCTGGCTTTTTTCTCAGAAGCTAGTCTTTCAATTCTATCTTTAAAAGTTTCTTTGAAATTCTCATAACCTGTTCCTTTTGCTAATTCTCCTGCTTCACCAATTCTTTTAACTTGTAACATTTCTGAATTAGGGATTCTTTCTACTTCTTCATCACCTTCGGTAGATTTATATTTAGCCTTTACTGAAACATCTCCGGTTTTTGGATCAAGTTCAGTTCTTCTGGTTCCTTTTAAACCTAAAGATTTATATGAAGAACCAAAGTCTTTTTCGCCTTGTGTTAATTCAGCTTGCGCTTCTTTCATGCCTTCAATGCTGGCCATTTTAGCCTCTGAATCAGCCTTTGATATTGATTTTGGAGCAACTACTGCTTTTTTCTTTTCGTAAGTAACAACTGTTTCAGCTGGCTTTCTTTTACCACCGCCAAGCTTCTTCATTGATTTTAACATAGCTATGTTTTTATACCCAAATATACCATATTTTCACCATTTCCAACATTCTAATAGGAAAAAAATTTTAAATCATCTGCTTAATCACTTCTCTGAGGTACCCCGCGGTAAATTTCCTCGCAACTTTTTTCGGGGGCTTTAATTTTCTAGCACCGGGTACCCTCCTTTCTTGGATTCCTTGCGCCTTCTCCTGTGTATGGTATGTGGCGCGGGTTTCGTGGGGTATGGGGCTTGGCTTGGTTGTCATGCAATTGGTTGCGGTATGCGGTTGGTTGGGTGGGCTATGCTCCTAGGTAGGTAGGGTATATGGGGGAGGGGATTTTGTAGCTACATTTGTGTATAATTAATTTAATTTTTGTAGCTACATTTCATTTTTTCCCTTAATTTTGTAGCTACAATTTATTTTATGGCAAAAAGCAATCCAATTGGAGTCAGATTTGACTTACAAAAGTTATATATGATTCAAAAAGATCAAAATTTGAAATCTGCTCAACAGGTATTAAATTATTTGATGGATAATTACGGCAGAAATGCCTCAAAATCGGAAGATGTACATAAAAACGTACAAATACCAGTACAAGTCAAAGAAAAGCCAAAATTGGAGCCTCCAAGTCACTTAACTGGTATAGATTTAATTATCTGGAAGGTTGAAAATCAAAAATAATTCGTAAATTAGCGTATGAAAAGTAAATTACAGATGATGAAACGCGCGGATGGATCATATTCTCGTAGAGGATTATGGGATAATATTCGCGCCAACAAGGGAAGCGGAAAGAAGCCAACTCCGGAAATGTTAAAGCAAGAGAAAAAGATTAAAGCACAAGAAAAAAAATAGTTATGCAGCCTCCTAAGAAAACATTATTGACTCCTAAGAGAGTAATGGAAATAGCTGATTCTGTAGAAACGGGCGCTTATGCGTACATGAGAGCCGGTTCAAATAAGATGAATAAAGCAAAAACTAAAATAGAAAAAGAAGGTGCAGAACAGCTTAGCAATTCCGGGTATAATGAGTTAAAAAAATCTGAACGATATAGGTCTTTAGCATTAAAAGCAATGAAAAAAAATAAATAATTATGTCAGGAGCTTGGCAAAGAAAAGAAGGTAAAAATCCAGAAGGCGGCTTAAATGCAAAAGGTCGTGCATCTTACAATTCTGAAACTGGTGGCAATTTAAAGGCCCCAGTAAAATCTGGTGTAAATCCAAGAAGGGTATCTTTTGCTGCTAGATTTAGTGGCATGCTTGGTGCAATGAAAAAGCCAAATGGTGAACCTACTCGCAAAGCATTGGCATTAAAAGCTTGGGGATTTGGTAGTGTAGAAGCTGCTCGTAAATTTGCAAATGCGCATAAGAAATCATAATGGATAAAGACGTATGCGTAACTCATGACATCTTATTGGAAGATGGTGTATGCGTAAAATGTCTTTCTGAAGATAATAAATAAGGCGGTTTTTTAGGCCGCCTTTGCTATTTACTTCCATTCCATCTTATTTATCCTGTAATTTTCTTCGTTCCTGTATGTGATAATTATACTATTGTATTGAAATATCTCTACAGAATAATTAATCCCATCTCTGGTCCATTCTGAAATAAAGTTTGACTTTTCATTTCTAACCGCTTCCATTTCATATCCCTTAAAGTCTTTGTCGTATGGTGGTTTAAATGATTCTGAATAAGCATCTGGGTTGCCGTATTTATCTGAAAATACTTTTACATACTTTTTATAGTTTGCAAGCAATTCATCCCATGTATTAGCATCTCCAACATAAGCTGTTAATACAACTGGTTTATTTGATTTAATAGTATTGACAATGTACACTCTAGTAAGCTTGTTATCGTATTCTCCTGATAGCTTTGTGGTTTCACCTGCTGCGTAATCAAAAGTAAATCCTTTTGTTTTTAACTTTGATAATAATAGGTTTCTATCTTCTTTTAAATTAATGCCATCAAATATCTGCGACATAGCAGTATTGACTAAAAAAATAATGATTAGGGTGGTTGTTATTAACTTTTTCATTTGGTTGGTTTTATTGTTGGTTATTTTGTTCTTCTTGCATTTCTAAAATTTGTTTTCCTTTATCTGATAATGGTCTTGCAAATAGTCTTAGCTTCTTTCCGGTGGTTGGGCATAAAAATGTTATACCAACATCCATGTAAGACTTCAATACAATTTCCATTACTCCATCTGAGTTTTCGCTGGCTCCAATTACATGTGGTTCATCGTAATCAAATTGCATACAAAAATCACATCCATCTAAAACTTCTGCATTAGTGGGTAAATTTAATTCTTCTTTTTTCTTAGCCATTTTTATTTATTTATTTCGTTAATGTCAACAATTTTTACTTCTTCTCCGTCTATCATAGCATCTAATGTAGATTCTATAATTTCTCTTTGGTTTGGATTTAACAAAGCTATCTTTTCAACAATAGCCGGGACCGCAAAAACATCACTTTGTATTTCGTTTTTAATTCCAATCCTAACTTCAGTTGTAAGAAACGGGTGGGTTATAATATCATTAAAAATCCAATCTATCTTTTTACTATAATTTTTAAATATCCTTTCTCCCTGTGAGTTGGGGAACTGCCTGCAAAAATCTTCTAATTGCTCTTGGGCCATTTTTAGATTTTGGATTGCACTTATGACATTAGCTCCGTTCATTTATTGAAATTTAAATGTTTGTTTTCAAGTTCAAATAAAAATTCTCTTGCTTTTTCTACTTTATGTTGAATCCTTAAAATATCATCTTCATTCCTTTCCACATTGAATATTAATATTCTTTCTGAAATAGCAATATCATCAAATGTCATATTAAACTCAAGCTTCATTGATTCTTTTACATATTCTGGGCTTTCTTCTGAAACAACATTCATCTTATTAAGTAAGTATCTTTTCTCTTGCTCAACAATATTGAATGGTGTATTAACAAGACAGTATGCAATATGTCCACTAGTAGCATCTGTAAGCCACATGTAAGACTGGAGCTGCCAGTAATATAAGTTATCAAGTTTATCTGGTATATTCCCTAAGAATGTCCAAAGATCATAGCTTGATTTAATATCAATAACTTTATTTGGGTTAACAGTGATTATATCTGGATGCCCTGATATGTAATCATTAGTAAACCTATGTTCATTTTTACCATAATCCACTCCCCAAAAATTATTTAAAAGGTCAATTGAATCATCTTCAACTTCAATACCTTTTTTCATTTGTTTTGTTTGTATATCTCTCCTTCTGCCATATTTTTCAGCGATATAAACTTCAATTAAATGTTTTTGAGCGGTTTTAGAAAGAACTCCAGCTTCTTTGTCAGCTTTAGTTACCGGCTCGGTCATTAAATAACCAACAGAACTTGATCTAATAAGTGTTTCATTCCATTTCATAATTAAAGGTTGTTTAGTTTGTTATTATAATATTCCAGCAATTCAGAATTATTTTTACACATTAGTTCCCAAGCTTTTAACTCCTGTTTTGTTGTGCAAGAATTAATAAACTCTTTTGTTCTTTCTGTTAGTGTCTTTTTTGATTGTGTTGGGATTACTTTTTCAACAATTGGTTCATCTTGTTCAAAATAAAGGCCAGCTTCTTCAATTTGTTTAACACTTTTTTTATGGTACTCTTCAACCAGTTGCCTTGCATTATCAAGAGCCTTATCTGCTGATTCACCCGGATTCAAAGCAAACTCAACCCCTATTTTTTCTGATGAATAGTTACCTAAATTAAATGTTCTGGTGTAGTTAATGGTTTGTATATGCATATTACTTATTTTAATCTGGTTACATTGGTTTGCTTGTCCTCTGCTTTGATTTTGAATACCTTTGCTTTATGCTCTTCTTTTCTTTTAAGATTAGAAACCATAACCATTACTGAAGTATATGGGTTTTCTAATAGTAAACTTTCTCCTACTTTGAGATCCGATACTTTACTTGATACCGAATCTGGACTAATGTTTCTTGCCATTTTATGTGTTTTTAATGTTTGAATACAAAATTAATTTAATTAATTTAATTAAAAAAATAAATTTAATTAAACTTCTTCTTTACCAAATTTAATTTGGACCTATATTCAATGATTAAAGCTTTTAATTCATCCTTAGTTGGCTTAGCAACCTGCCTTGCTGTTTCTCTCAAGTATTCTACAACACCATTATTCTCTGCGTCTAACTTATATTCAAACTCTTCCAAATTACCCATCTTAAAGTAATTTTCTTCCATTGATTGTGGTCTACAATTAGCTTCTAACCATCTAGTTCCAAGATTTGCCCTTGGTATAAAGTGGCCGCATTGTATCTCCTGCCACCTCATCTTTTTGCCAGATGTATAACATTCTACCATGCCATCTTTGCCGGCATATTTACATCTAATGTACTGGCTGAATACATGATCTAAATCTGAAACAAGATTTTGAAAGCTTTCACCATCATCTTCAAATTCTTCCATTCTTCTTTGAGTAGATTCAATAGTAGCGCATTGCTTACACATCTTTTTAGAAAAATGGTAATCAATGTTACCGCATCTAACGCACCTTTTTTTCTTTACTATTATCGTTGAGTTTCTCATCTTCGTTTAATTTATGTAGTTTATTATTTATGAATCTATATTTACCAGTGTATTTACCATCCTTTGTTACTTCTATTATTAAATCAAGCTTTTTAGCCAGCTCATATATTAGTTCCCTATTTTCCATTTGCAAATTTAATTAAATTAATTAAACCACAAAATTATTTTTAAAAAAAATTAAAAATATTTGGGAATTTAAAAATTAATACTATTTTTGCTGTTCAACAATAAATTTTATGGAAGAAATTAAAACAATGAAGCTTCATGAACGAATCAAGGAAGCCATGGATGGTCGTACACAGCGTTGGCTTTCATTAAATGCCAAGATACCAGAATCGGAATTATCACGCAAGATGCAGGGTAAGTTATTATTCACTGATAGTGAAATTACTCGCATAAATGAAGCTTTGAAAACCGATTTAGTAAACGATTAAGTAATAAAAATGCCAAAAGATACATTCTACTTCTCACACGACTATAATGCTCGTAATGATGAGAAGATTAAAAGGTTGATTAGAAAACATGGTATGCAGGGCTATGGTGTTTTTTGGTCAATAGTTGAGGATTTATATAATAATGCGAACGCATTGCGAATGGATTACGAAGGCATTGCGTATGACTTAAGGTCGGATAGCGACTTAGTAGCGAGCGTAGTAAATGACTTTGATTTATTCATTTTTAATGGTGATTATTTTGGCAGTAATTCTGTACAAGAAAGACTTGAACAAAGAAATGACAAGAGCGCAAAAGCAAGAAAATCAGCTAGTTACAGATGGGAAAATGCGAACGCAATGCAAACGCAATCCGATAGCAATGCTAAAAAGGAAAGGAAAGGAAAGGAAATAAAAGGAAAGGAAATAAAAGAAATAAATATATCGTTTGATATTTTTTGGGATTTATATGACAAGAAAGTGGGTGATAAGGATAAGTTAAAAAAGAAGTGGGAGTCATTGCAAGATTCAGATAGAAAATCAATCATTGACTATTTACCAAAATACAAGACTATCCAACCAGATAAAAAATTCAGGAAGGATCCTCAAACTTTCTTTAACAACAGTTCATGGAATGATGAATTGGTTGGTTTAGATTTACCAAAGCAGCAGATTTATAAAAATAACGATTTTGAAGCTTACAAGAAAAGACAACAGGAATTAGGAAAAACTTTAAATTAATACGATGATAGCTACTATTTTTAAAAACATTTTTAGCAAGGAACCTCACTTTATCACAATTGAAAAAGCTTTAGAAAGAATTAAATCTGGTTCAAGTAAGGAACTGGTTACCGAAATCAGGAATACTCTTGACAAGGAAAAGGCTAATAAGATTAAGTTAAATTTACCTTCAGTTTGCTTTAGTGGTAAATTTGGTAATGACAGGAAAGATGAGCAGCTTATTGAGCATAGTGGTTTCATTGTGCTTGATTTTGATGACATATCTGAATTAAGGGATAAGCAAACCGATATAATTTCACACGATTTTGTGTATGCTTGTTGGGTTAGTCCATCTGGTAATGGGTTAAAAGCATTGGTAAAAATAGCTGACGGTTCAAAGCATAGAGAGCATTTTCAGTCTTTACAGGAAGTATTTCCTGAGATTGACAGGAGTGGAATCAATGTAAGTAGGGTTTGTTACGAAAGCTTTGATCCTGAAATTTATGTAAACGATAAGGCTGCTGTGTTTGCAAAGGCTAAGAAAATTGAGAAGATAACCGTAACCGAGAACCAGAATGTAGATGACTCCGAAAACTTTCGTAGAATATTAAAATGGCTTACGAATAAGAACGATGCTTTTGTTACAGGAGAGCGAAATACATATATTTTCAAATTAGCATCCGCATGTTGCCGTTTCGGTATTGATGAAAACGCTGCATTAGGCCTAATTTCGGCAGAATACACCGTCAGCAATGACTTTACCATGTCGGAGATGAAAAGTGCCGTAAAGAGCGGATATAGGGCAAATAGGAACAATTTTGGAACGGCTTCCATACAGAAAGAGAAGTTGGTTAGTAAAGAAACTAATTATGAGATTGATGTAAAGCGTGAATTTACAGAAGAAAACGGTGAGAATTATAGGATTGAGGATGTGGTTTATGGTATTGATGTTAAGGATAGGGCTTTGTCAATAAACGAAAAAGGGTTTGAGAAGATTATGGGGGTTGGTATACCTGAGCTTGATTATTTGTTCAAGCCAAAAAGAGGAGAAATAACACTATTGACCGGTATTGGTAACTACGGAAAGACCGCTTGGCAGAAATCACAGATTTTAGGAAGAATTATAATGTTTGGGGAGAAGATTGCTACTTTCTCACCTGAAGATACACCAGCTGAAGAATATTTTCATGATTATGTTGAGATGTTATTGGGCTGTGAGTGTACCCCATTTAATCCAAATAGACCATCAAACGAGGTTTATGAAGCTGCTTATGATTTCATATCTAAACACATTTTTTACATCAGCGCAGAAATGCTTTCCCCTACCCCCCAGTATATTAAGGAGAAGTTTCTTGAATTGATTGTGCAAGAGAAGGTTGATTTTTGTTGTATTGATCCGTTCAATCAGATGACAAATGATTACAAAGGATTTGGTGGGAGAACAGATAAATACCTTGAAACATTATTGGCTGACTTTTCAAGATTTGCAAAGAAAAATGATGTATATTTCTGGGTAATTGCGCATCCTAAATTAATGGAAAGAGATAAGACAGGTAACTATAAATGTCCTGATGTTTTTGATGTAGCTGATGGCGCAATGTGGAATAATAAAATGGATAATATATTAGTTTATCATAGACCATTTGCACAAACGGATCCTAATAATCCTTTAGCAGAATTTCATTCAAAAAAGATTAAAAAGAAAAGCGTTGGTAGAAAAGGTTTTATGTTAGTTGAATATGTTTGGGAAAGAAGGAGATTTTTTATTGAAGGAAGGGATTTTATACAAGAGATGTTAAATAAAAAGAATTATGAATTTTGGAAAAGAAAAGAAGCAAGTCAAGCTTGGCTTCCATACCAAGATGAAAACGGAGAAGAAGTAATATTTTAATAATTATAAAAAACAAAACAATGATTAGAATTTCAGTAATCGGAAGATTAGGTCAAGATGCAGTAGTAAACAATGTAAATGGTAAGACGGTGATTAATTTCTCAATGGCTTACAGTGAAAAGTTTAAGAAGCAAGATGGTCAAGAAGTTGATAAAACAACTTGGATTTCATGTGCATATTGGACCGAAAAAATCAATGTTGCTAGTTATTTAAAGAAAGGGACTTTGATTTACATGGAAGGTAAACCAGAAGCAAAGAATTATACAAATGCTAACACTAACGAAACAATTGCTCAATTACACGCAAGAGTAGCTACATTGCAACTGCTTTCTGGTAAACAAGAGGAAGCCCCATTTTAATGTATATTCATGAATTAAAAAATATTATAGATGTCCATACACCACTCGGAAAAGGAAAAGCAATCGCATGGATTGATTATGGAAGTGAAATCAATACTGTTTGGAAAGTCATATTACACGACAGTGGTATCGTGCGGAACTTTTACGACACCGACATTATCGTCTACCCAAATAAAATGGACGGAGGAAATATTGACCTAGATTATTTTAAAAATAAAAAGTAATACTATGCAACAACAGTTACAATTTGATGGCGCTGATTATGTTAAGGAAAGGGATTATCAAAGGTTGGCCAACAACCATTTCAAGTTAAAAGAACTTATGAAAGATAGTGTATACAGGACGCTTGGGGAAATATCTAAATTTATAGGTGTTCCTGAAGCATCAGTTTCTGCTGGATTAAGGGATTTTAGAAAAGAAAAATTTGGTGGCCATACCTTGAATAAAAGATATGAAGGAAATGGTTTATATTCGTACCAATTAATCCTTAAAAAACATCAAAATGGCGAAAGTTAAATCCGATTCAAGAAAAATTTCATTCGGTAAAAGAAAGACAGGAAGCGCAAAAAAAACCTATAACAAACACACTCCTAAACCTAAAGAATATAGAGGTCAGGGGAGATAAAAACTAAAACATGGATTTGGAATTAATTTTACAAACTGCCGAAGAATGTTTGGCATTAAAACCTGATGGGTTTGATGGAAACAAAGACGGTTATGATAAAGCTATTCTTGGATTAACCGATAATGGTCAACTTGTATATTCTAAAGAGATTATGGTTGATTTATTATTGAATATGGATCCTGAAATGACCGAAGAAGATGCTTGGGAATTTTTAGAATACAATTGTTTCAACACTTATGTTGGAGAACAAACACCAATTTTTATAAATACATACTAAATATGAATAACAAGGCCGCCAAAAAACTAAGAAGATTATCTGTTGCTCTAGCTGCCGGTTCAGGCAAGACTATTGATGATGCAGAAAGAATCTACAAAAATCTAAAAACAGTATATAAAGAAAATAAAAAAGCCCCTAAAAAATAGGGGCCTAATTTATTTAAGCGTTTGCAGCTGCATTAATTTGCGCTACAGTGGCATTTGTGTAGAAGTAAACAGGTACTTGATTTAGTCCTGTTGGAGCTACTTCAACAATTGAGTTCATAGTTACTCCGTTTGCTACTGTTCCAGAAGGAGCTGGGTAAGCTACAAATCCTTCAACTGGGAATCCGTAAGCAATACCAGATGTTGCTGGAGTTCCATTTGGGTTTAATAAAGCATATTGATTTCTTTGATATGCAGTAATTGATACTATTTGTGCCATTTTATAATGTTTTTATTTGTTTTTAAATTTTTGGTTAAGCTGCTGTTGTTGTTGTGGTTGTAGGAGCTGCTGTAGTAGTTGTAGTGGTTGGAGCAGCAGTTGTAGTGGTTGTGGTTGTAGTTTGGATTCCACCGCCATTAATAGCTGCAATTAAACCAGCAACAGTTGCGTCACTGTATAATTTTTCAGCAGGTTGATTAAGACCACTAGGGTAAATGAGAATTAATGAGTTCATTTGAACACCATTCGCCACAACCGTAGAAGGTTGAACCTGTAAGTTGGCTGTTGGTAAAGAAAATAATACACCATTTGTTGCAGGTGTTCCATTTGCGTTTGTTAAATCGTATTGATTTCTACGATAAACATAAACCGATACATGATTTGCCATTTTTTTTTATTTTATTGTTTATAAATTGTTTCAACAAATATACTTAAAATTTAGTAATTTTTATTTTAAAAAAAAGTATTAAATTAATTAAATTAGTTCTACATTTGTATTAAATTAATTAAATATGAAATTAATTGCTCCGTCAAATAGAGTTATTATTAAAGTAGATTTAGAAAGTAAAAACAGCCATACTTTTAAAGATGGCACTAAAATCAAGTTGGAAAGAGTTTATGATAACTTTAATATGCGTTATGTAAAGCCAGTAAATGCAACAGTTGTAGCAGCTAAAGATATACCAGAAGGTGCTGAGATATTGATACATCATAATGCTACACACGATACATACAAGCTTTTTAATTACCTAAGACCAACAGCTGAAGCATCTTCAGATATTCAGTATTTTTCAATACCTATTGAAGAATGTTTTTTATGGAGAGATGGTCAAAGTAAACCATGGCAGCCGTTAAATAATTTTGTTACTGGGTTAAGAATATTCCAGCCGTACAATGGTCCACTAGAAGGTATACCTCCTACTTTAATAAAAAATAAGATTTATGTTACAAGTGGTGAGCTTACAGGTAAGGTTGTAACTACTTTAATATCAAGTGACTACGAGATTATTTACCAGAATGATGATGGAACAGAGGGTAAAATAATTAGATTTAGATATTATCCAGAGGGGCATGAAAGAAATGAAGTAATTGCTATTGACCATGACTTAACAACAAGAGTTATTAATAATGAATTTTTAATTGGGTATGGAGTTTCTGATGCATCAAAATTGGTAACAATATCAACACCAAATGTAGTATGTCTGAATTAGAGCAAAAGGTAAAAGAATTAGAAAAATCAAATGCCTATTTAAGTGGCAAATTGGCTTATTATGAGCAAGATGGGGCAATTAAGCTTTATTATAGCTTGCAAAGAAAGGCTAATGAGATGGCAGAATTGCTTAATAGGATTAATTTGCTAGATATTGAATTGATTGATCCAAAAGATAAGTCATTTGAAAGATTGCAGAAGCTTTGGTCCGAAGCTGGCACAATTACTGAGTCTATTAGGGCATTAGAAATATCCGCAGGCATAAACCAAGAAGGAAAAGAAAGCAAAAAAGAGGCTGTCGTAATAAATAAAAGACCATTTTCACCAGAAAGTGTTGCTGATGAAATAGGTGAATTAGCAGGCAAACGCTCATAGTATGTACGAAAAAATTGAAAAAGGTTCCACGATTCACATTCAGGGATTAGATTGTAATCTCCCACCAGAAGGTTATGTTTTTAATATATTGACCAAACAGGTTGAGTATAGGGGTATTTACCAAAGGTCCGATATTCAAACTGAGCAATATTGGAAAAGAATACCGCTTCCAAGCTGGTATGCTGATACCATGAAAGAATGGGATGAATACGATAAGAAGAAAAAAGATGATGCTCCAGAATTTTATGATGAAAAATTAGAGGAGTTTAAGAAACAGGAGTGGGATAGAAGATTGAATGGCTTTTGGTACATGAATAATGGTAAGCCTACCTTTTTAACAGGTATGCATTACTTGTATTTGCAATGGTGGAGTATAGATATTGGTTATCCTAAATTCAGGATTCCGGATTTAGAGAAGTTTTATTTTATGGACTATTGCATACAGGATCCATTATGTATGGGAATGTTGGAGGTTACAAAAAGACGTTTTGGTAAGTCCTTTGTGGCTGGTTTGTTTGTTACAGAATATACTACCAGAACCAAAATGACAAATGGAGGTATTCAGTCTAAAACAGGATCTGATGCCAAGAAATTCTTTGCAAAGACGGTTGTAAATCCATTCAGAAGGCTTCCTAAATTCTTTAGACCTGAGTACGATATGTCTTTGGGTGTTAATCCAAAGTCAGAAATGCGTTTCCAAAAGACAAACGTAAGAGGTAAGAAGGCAGAGGATAATGTAGATAAAGATGAACTTGGTTCGGTTATTGACCACCAGTCTGCCGATACGGTAGCTTATGATGGACAGAAGTTGCATAGGTATGTTGCGGATGAGTGCGGTAAAACAACAGAAGTAAACGTTTATGACAGACATGAGGTTGTTCGTTATTGTTTACTGGATGATGAAGGTAAGGTTATTGGTAAGGCTTTATATACAACTACCGTAGAGAAGCTTACGTCTGAAAAAGATGGTGTTCAAGAGGCATTTAAGCTACTTTGGGAAGAAAGTAATCAGGAGAAAAGACAAGACAATGGTAATACATCTAGTGGGTTGTATAGATTTTTCATGTCTGCAAAAAGAACAAGAAACTTTGATGATTTTGGTTTTCCAGATGAAGAAAAGACTTTTTTGCAAATTGAAGCAGATAGGGAAACGGTTAAAAACAACCCAAGAGCATTATCGGCTCGTATTAGAAAAGAGCCATTAACGATTGATGAGGCATTTAGTACAGATGCCGATGGATGCATATTTAATGTAATGAATATAGCAGCAAGAGAGTCGTATTTAAAAGAAAATCCGGTATTAAAAAGGCATGTTATATTTTATAGAGATATTGACCAAACGGTAAAATGGAGAAACATAAACGATAAAGAGGAAGATTTTCATTGGGTTATCACTCAATTTCCACCTGTTGGAAAAGAGAACAGTCATGTGTTTGATATTAGAACAAAAAAACCCGGTAGAACAGATGATGGCGCTATTGCAATTGATGGATACAGTAATAGTCAGGGCGGTAAATTTGGTTCAAAAGCATCGGCTTGGATTGGCAGAAGATATAACTTATTAGATCCTTCAAATACCGGTAAGGCAATAGGTCATCTATATGGTAGGCCCCATATTAAAGAAACGCTACATGAACAGGTGCTTTTAGCAGCAGAATATTACGGTTATCAAGCTTGGTATGAACATAATAGTGATGATTATCTTTCATATTTTAGGGAAAGGGGTAGAGTTGGTTATTTAGGTTCTTATCCAATTTCTACAATTGATCCTGCAAAAAGAGAAACAGCTGAGAGGTATAAGGGTTTTCCTACTACCCCATTTAGCCTTACAAAACAAGCTGATGTAGGAATTATGTATTTTGAATCACATATTGATTCTATAGATTTTGAGAATTTATTAGAGGATGCCAAAAAATTTGATCCAAATAACAGAACAGACTATGATATTACCGTTTCTTTTTTGATGCTTATAGTTTGTTTAATGGAACCTGTTATTAAGCCTCCTAAAAGAGAACCTTTGGTAAAAAGCTATGTTCCTTCTTTTAATTAATTAAAATTTTTATTAAATTCTGGAGATTTAGTATATTTGACACAAAATATATTCAAATTGGCAGAGAGTCCTTTATACATATCCTCGGCAAATAGTAGTGGACAGTCGCTTAAAGACTTCCAAATTACTACTGATGTAGCGTCTAAAAAAGATTATTTATACGGTAAAAACGTTGCCCAAAATATCTATTCTACAATTTATGGTAACCAAACTTATTTTTGGTTAAGAAACAATAGATTTAGAAAAAACAGACAAATTGCTAACGGTAAAGTAGACATGAGTGTGTTTATGGACCGATTGGAAATGAATGGCAAAGCCAATTTTGTAAATATAAACTGGAAATCAATTATTATTGGTAATACTATTGTTGCTAGGTTGGTTGGTTCTTGGATGAGTCGTAGAGAAAAAATTACAGTTAATGCTAATGACACCGCATCTGCAATGTTAAAACAAAGACAAGCAGATGAGGCAGAATTTTTATACAGAAATAAAGAAACTCTTGCTCAATTACAGCAAGAATCTGGTGTTGAAATTATTCCTAAAGATACATTTGTTGCAGAAGATAAAGATGAATTAGATCAATGGATAATGGAGTTCAATCATTTGCCAGAAGAAATATTATACAGCATTGGTTGTAATAATGTTTTTGAAGCCAATGGCTGGAACGATGTTTTGAAACAAAGATTATTGCATGATTCAGCTGAGGTTGGATTAGTTTGTACATATACTTGGATGGATGAAGAAGGTGAAGTTCATGTTCAATGGATTAGACCTGAAAATGCTATTTATTCATATTCTGATTTCCCTGATTTTAGAGATACGACTTATAGAGGTCACATTCTTTCAATGAAGATTAGTGAAGTAAGAGCAAGATATAGTAAAGCAGCAGGGGGTACACTTTCTGAAGAAGATATATTTCAATTAGCTCAATCATCAAAAGAGTATCAACTTACTGATAAGATTAAGTGGATGCAAGATTGGAATGTCGCTTGGCTAAGACCTTATGATGAGTGGAATATTGATTTAGTTAATTTTGAAATTCGCACATTAGATTCTGATGGTTATACTGTTACTAAAACTAAAAAGAATGGTAGCACTATTATCAAAAAAGGTAAGCCAGAAAAATTAGATGAAAATCAAGAATATTTAGAAGAGAAAAAGTGGAATATTTATCATGGTGTTTATTGCCCAGTTACTCAAACAATGATTCATTGGGGAATTAAGAAAAACATGATTCGTCCACAAGATCCAAAAGAAATAGGCAACGCAGAATTTTCTTATAGCTTTTATATGTATGATCCTTATGACATGCGTAACGTAGCTGTACCAGAAAAAATTGAAGAGCCTATTGAACAAATGATTTTAGCTAGATTAAAGATACAACAACTTGTAGCTAAAATGGTACCGGCAGGTGCGGCAATTGATGTTGACGCATTACAGGAGCTTGACTTAGGTTTAGGTGATTCTGTAAAGCCTATTGATGTTCAAAAGATATGGGAACAAACAGGTAAACTTTATTATCGCGGTAGAGATGCTGAAGGTAATCGTATTCCTGTTCCAATTACAGAATTAGCTAATACAGGTTTTTCTCCTCAATTACAAGCTTTAATTCAGTTATATCAATTCCATTATCAAGTATTAAAAGATGAATTAGGTGAAGATCCTAATTTAATGAACCAAGCTGCACAACCAAGAGTGGCTGCTTCTAATATTGAGGCTTCAAGAGTTTTAGCAAATAACGCTACTGAATATATGTATGATGCATATATCTATGTAATGGAAGAAACTGCTAAAAAGGTGGCTTGTTTAATAAATAAAAGTGTTACACATGGTGCTAAAAAATATAGCGATTTATTAAAGGAAGAGCAGGTAAAGGACAGAAATTTTGTTGCTTCTATAAAAATGATGCCTGATGACGTTCAACTTGCTACATTGCAAGCAATGATGAACAATGCTATTGCGTCAAATCCTCAATTAGTTATTTACTTAGATCCATTTAAAGCAATGAGAATGGCTAAAGAAAATGTAGAACTTGGGGAATTGTATTTTAGACAAGCTCAAAAAAGATTTATAAAAACCGAGCAAGAAAAAGCTATGGTTAATTCTCAGCAAAATGCAGAAGCTCAACAAGCGAGTATTCAATCTAAGATGCAGGCAGATAGCTCTCTTGAACAGCAAAAGTCTTTAACAAAGGAAAAGGAAATAATTTTACAAGGTGTTTTTGATCTTGCAAAAGCAAATATTCCTGTACCAGCAGAACTTCAGACATTAGTTGCTAATATGTTACAGAACGTCACCGTCCCAATTGCTGTTCAAAATCAACAACAACAACAAGCATTAGCTCAACAACAGCAAGCTCAAATGGAGCAAATGCAACAGCAAGAAATGGAACAAGGTTCTGAAGAACAACAAATGGAACCTGAATTACAAGAACAAATGGAAACACAACAATAAAACTATAAAATAAAATAAAATGGCAACGGTAAGCAAGCTCTTAATAAGACTTCAAAAATTTAGTTCTAAAATTAGTACAGTTGTAGATGCAACTGATTCTTTTAATGCTAATGGTAGTTTTTACCAAGATTTATCTGGCTGGGACTCAGCTGTAGTTCAAGTAGTAACTCCTTCTGCGGCAGTTAATTTTACCACAACGAATGATGATGGTGCAATTGAAGGTCAGTTATTGCCAGCTCCAGAAGTTCCAATTAACTGGGTTACTGTTCTAGGTGTTAATTTAACTACTAAAACAGACGTTTCATCAATTAATGCAAGTGGCATTGTGGCATTTGGCATTATTGGTAAATATTTAAAAATAGCTTAAAATAAATTAAAATGGCAAGTTACGCATACGTTTTATCTAAAAATACATATCCAACAGCTCAAGAAGCTTATAATGTTGGAGTTTTACAAGGAACCAGAATAGTTTATGCAACCACAGCAACTTTGACTAGTGCTAATATTCTATATGCTGAAAGTGATTTAATCCAACCAATTTACGGAAACGGTTCTGATTGGTATGGAGTTCAATTACTTACAAATACTGGTGTCAAGTATGCCATTACAATTGATGTAGATGGCTCTATAGTTATAGATTAATAACGAAAAACAAATAAGCATTTATGCTAGAAAATCAAGACATGTCAGCTCCAATAAAGCTGGCAGAAGGTTACAATCCGTTTTCGGATGAAGATGTTGTACCACAAGTGCAACCGCAAGTAGAAGTAGCCCCTACTGCAAATGAAGAACAAAATGTTGACAATACAGCTAATTCATCTCCGGATGCGATAGTTAGTGAGAATCAACAACAACAAACAGATTATTCTACTTTTAACCCAGATTCTTTTATTAAAGAAAGATTTGGTTTTGATACAGTAGATGAAGCTGAAACAGAATTTTTGAGATTAATTGAAGAAAGGGAGCAAACTCCACAATTTGATTTTTCTGATGATGTAAGTAGAACTCTTTTTGATGCAATTAAAGAAGGTAAGACTGATGATGTTTATCAAATTTTAAATGAACAAAAAAAACTTGATAAATTAACTAATTCGGAATTAACAACTGAAATTGCAGCTGAAATTGTAAAAACAAACATTCAAAACAAGTTTAAGGATTTAAGTGCGGATGAAGTTGATCTTTTATTTTATGATCAATTTTTCGTACCTTTGAAACCTGAACAAGGTTATGATGAAACTGATGAGGATTATGCTGATAAGTTAAAGACTTGGCAAGCACAAGCTGATTACACAGAGAAACGTCTGATGATTGAAGCTAAAGTGCTTAGACCAGAAATAGCAAAGTTAAAAAGTGAAATAAAACTACCAGATATTTATAATGAGGCCGGAAGGGAGGCGCAATATCAAGAGGAATTTGAATATTTGCAACAAGCTAGGTCAATTTATGAAAAAACGCTTGATTCTGAATTTCAATCTTTTAATGGATTTAATGTTTCGGTTAAAGACGATGATGTTGAAATACCGATTTCATTTAATGTAGCAGAGGATGAGAGATTAGCATTAAAGCAAGAACTATCAGATTTTGATGGCGAAGCTTATTTAGAAAACAGATGGTTTAACGAGGAAGGAAAACCAAACGTAAGACAAATAATGGCCGACAAGTATGTTCTTGAAAATTTGCCTAGAATTTTGCAAAAGGTGGCTAATGAAGCAGCATCTCAAAGATTGCTTGCTCATTTAAAGAAGAGTGGTAACGTAAGCATTAACCAAACCCCCACTCCGCAAGGAACGGCTCCAAGTCTAAATCCAAATGCTGCTATACAGGAGCAATTGGCTAATTGGGCTTTTAGTTCGTAACTTAAATATTACCCTTGGAGAAGGTGTTAAAATAAAAAATTAAATATTATGGCAGGGATACCTACCTCTAATATTCTGCAACCGGGTGCAATATCACTCCAGTCCCAGAATCGTCAACTGATGGTTGACTTACAATTATTAACCCCACAGTACTATAAGCAGTACACTCAAAAGTACGGTAACGAAGATTTTACTTGGTGGTTAGCAGCTCATAGTGGCATGGAAGAAGTTAAAAACTTAAACTACTTCTGGTTTGAAAACCGCGGTAAATTAATGCCGGGTGTTACAAACGAATCTACTGTAGCAGCAGGTGTTGGTGCAACTTTAACTTTAACTCTTGGTCAAGAAGCGTATTACAACAGTGGTACTCAATCTCCATTAAGATTAAAAGAAACTTTGCGTGTTGCTTCTTCTAACGTAGAGGGTGTTATCGTTTCAATTGATGATACAACTCCTTACGCTTTCACATTTGAAGTTGCTCCTAAGCAAACTAGTCAGCGTTTTGCTTCAGCTGGTGTAAACTCATTACTTGCTGGTGAGGTTTTATTATTTGGCGGTGACGCTGATGCTGGTGAAGCTTCAACTCAAATCAATCCTTTAATCCAATTGGATCAAAGATATGATAACTATGTAACAGAAATTCGTGATGGTTGGAGCAATACCGACTTAGCACAAATGGCTGAAACATATTATGAGTTCCCTGTATCTCCTGATATGGCTGCAAATGGTGCAACTGCATTTACATACAAAGGTATGTACAAAACACTTGTACGTTTCAAAAACAACGTAGAAGCTAAATTAATGCGTGGTAACTTACAAAACAATAGCGCTATTGATTCTAATTCTCAAGGTTCTGTAGGTATCATCCCTAAAGTTGTTGCTGACGGTGAAACTGTTGGTTACACTCCGGGTACACTTGATATCGCTAAACTTCATGAGATTACTCGTATCATGGACGTTAATGGTTGTGCTAAGCAATCTGCATGGTTAGCTGATATTTTCCAAAGACAAGACTTCAGTGATGGTATCTTCTCTGCATACCCTGCTGGTGCTTTCGTTTATGGTCAAGGCGAAAAGTCAAAAGAAGCTTCTGTTGCTTATGGCTTCCAAGAAATCTTCATTGACGGTTACTTATTATCTGTTAAGAAGTACTCTCAATTCAACACTGAGGTTACAACTGGTTTAACTCCTAACGTAGATTACTTCCGTAATTTCGGTCTAATCTATCCAATGGGTGAAACTAAGGATGCAAAAACTGCTCAAGTTTACAAGAATATTACTATCATGTATCAGCAACCTCCGGTAGGTGGTACTGTTGGTAACGGTATTCGCGTATGGCAATATGGTGGTGGATCTCCTAATCCAACAGATGGTACAATGACTAATCAAATCGCAATGATCACTTATCGTGGTACTCGCGTTTGTGCAGCAAATCAGTTTATCATCCTTCAAGGTAACTAATTTTAATTACCTTTAATTAATCGGGTAGCGGCAACTTTATTGATTGTCGCTACCTATTTTAAACATATAAAAACCATTTTATGGCTCGTTTAAAGGCAGTAGGCATACAAGATGCCAATTTTTCACAACAAGGTGAACAAGTACAATCAAGACAATACGAAGAATCTACAGCAGCGCTTAATGAAGCGCCCGTAGCTACCGGTAATACTTTTAAAATTTTCAAATTATCAGACACCAAAAAAAATGGTAAATACCACATGGAAGGTATTGATGATGTTTGGAATGAAAAGAAGGGTAGAATGGAGAGAATTAGACTTTTGAGAGGCTATCCAAGCATTTGGGTTGAGGATCAAAAAGGTTTAGAAAAATCATTCGTAGAGCAAAATAGAAGAAGTCTAATCTTTGATAGAAGGGTTTTAAGGGTTGCAGAATATGATGTAGAAGCTCTTGAGTTTTTAAATCTTTGTAATGCTAACCTAGATAATCCAAATAGAAAAGGAACTAGAAAAGTAACATTTTTCCAATGGAATCCTCAGAGAACAGCAGAGCTTGAACGCGCTAAGAGAGTTGCTAAAGTTGAAGCTATTAAGTATGCTTCCCTAGCTTCTGACGAGGAAATGCGTAAGCACTGTAATTATCTTGGAATTTCATTTGTAGATGAATTAGGTATGCCTAAATCATTGGAAGCATTAAGAAACGACTATGAGCTTTACGCTGAGGCACAACCTAATAAGTTTATGCAAAGCGCTGGCTCTAAAGAAGTTGAAATAGCTTACATTGTTAAAAAGGCATTAATTGACAATAAAATAGATACTACTACTAAGAAAGGATCTGCTTATTGGTCAGGTGATGGTGGTTTTATTTGCAAGATACCTTCAGATAAAAAGCCACAAAATTACTTGGTTGAATTTGCAATGTTCCCTCAAGATGAAAGTAGGGCATTTTTAGAGCAATTAAAGAAGCTAGTTTAATACTTTCCCCCCAAATATAAGAAGCCCTCGTAACCTAAAAATTACGGGGCTTTTTTATTACTTTTTCGTATATTTGTTGTATAACTTATTTCAATGAATGTTAATGATGTATATCGTATTTGCCAGTATGCGGTTAATAAGGCGCAGAACGGCTATTTGACTCCAGCAGAGTTTAATCTGACTATAAATCAAGCGCAGATTTCATATCAAGACTATTTATTAGGTGAATTTCAACAATATCAATACGGAAGGCCTCAAGCTAGAATTAATTATAGTCAAAATGAAAACACTAGACAAAGGTTAACCCCTTTGATTGCAGAATCTAATTTAACTATAAATAGCGGAACTGGAGTTGCTCCGGCACCAGCTGATTTTTTGCAAGTTGATGCTATGTGGAAGTCTGATGGTTTGCATAGAATAAGATTTGTTTCTCAAGATAAATTGTATTCTTATTACAATAGCCAAATTGATCCAATTGCGGACAACCCGATATACTTGCTAGAAGATAATCAATTTCAGTTTTATCCTAAAACATTAGGTACCGCAATTTTATCTTATGTAAAATCTGCTCCAGATATTGTTTGGGGTTATACTACGGTTAGTGGTAGACCAGTTTACAATGCCGGAACAAGTGTTCAACCCGTTTGGGCTGAAATAGATATTCTTGAGATTATTACTCGTGCATTAAAGTTAATTGGATTAAATTTACAAGACGGAGCGGTTATGCAATATGCTAATCAAATAAACCAAACTGGACAATAATGACTAGGTATCAATTAATAGAAAGAATATTAAGGCAAATATACAACGGTCAGCCTTCTGATGATTCTAATATCACATACGGATTAGTTAATCAGTGGCTAAATGATGCTATTGGGGCAGCAGCTAAAAAGAATTATACAGACAACATTCAACTAGATGGAGTGTCTTACATAAATAATTCATTTTATACTACTTTTAAGAATTTAGATATATATGCTGAAACGGTAGACAATGTTACTTATAGGGTTGATTTACCATCTATACCTGTTGCACTAGGAAGAAATGAAGGAGTTGCTACATTACAGTTTGTTGGAGATAAAAAAACTTCACAAACAGCAATTCCATTAAGCATGAATCAGATTGCTTATCAAGAGCAGTTAAGGCCTATTCAGAATAAAATAGCATATTGGGTTGAAGGTCAAAACATTTATGTAAAAAGCTCAATACCTTTGACATCGTACAAGGCAACAATTAGAATGGTTAGTGGCGGTGATTCAACAGATTTGGATTCAACATTAATTATTCCTGATGATTATATGCCAGTAGTAGTAGAATATATTAAAGGTCAATTAGTTTTTGAAAAGTCAAGGCCTATAGACCAAAGTAATGATGGAGTAGATAATAATAACTAAAAATAACAACCAATGAAACCAATTAGAGATTTTGTTTTAGTAAAACCATTTATGGCTGATGAAATTACAGAAGGCGGATTATTTATTCCTGAAGGATTCAGAGAAAGAAGTAGTAAAGCTAAAGTAATTGCTGTTGGTCGTGGAACTTCTAAAATAAAAATGGAAGCCAAAAAAGATGATTGCATTTTTCATATCAAGGGAGCAGGGGAGCCTGTTGTTGTAGGTAATGAATTGCATTTTTTAATTCGTCAAAACGATATATTAGCTTATTTTTCAAATAATTAAAAATGTCCCAAGTAAGAAATTACATAACATTAGATTCAGTTATCAATGATTACATTGATGAAAGTGAACAGTCAGTACACAAATACGCTAAGTTATATAATATTGCTGTGCGTGGTATGGAGAAACTTGGTCTTGACTTTTTTTATAAAATAAGAACAGTTAAGGTGCCTGTGGACACTACTAATTATACTGCACAGTTACCTAATGATTATATAAGCTATACTAAAATAGGTGTATTAAACTCAGTAGGGGAAATTATTCCTTTAAAGTTTAATAGTAAAATGACATTTTACGGAGATCAACAGCCAAATAGGTTGGCTTTGACTCAAGATGATACTTTGGCAACATGGTATCAGACAGACTTGCCGTTATGGTTTAATTACTGGGACGGATATGGTTTTCAAAATATTTATGGATTACCAAGTGGTTCTCCATTTGTAGGTCAATTTAACATTGATGATTCAAATGGTGTTGTTCTTTTAAATCAATATTTTTATTATTCTTACTTAATGATAGAATATCTATCTAGCGGTAATCCAGAAGAAACATTTTCAATACCTATTCAATTTAGAGAAGCATTGCTTGCATGGATTTCTTGGAGAGATATAGCATCTATGCCATCTACTAGAAGAGGTAATTTAGGCGATAAGAGAGATAGAAAGCAGGAATTTTATAATCAAAGAAGAATAGCTAACGCTCAATTTAAGCCTTTATACTTAATGCAAGGATATGAATTGAATTTAGATACACAAAGAATGACTGTTAAGGCATAAGATATGATAATAAATACTCCTTTTAGTGGTAAATTAAACCTAGATGATGCAGAATACAGAGTTAGTAATAATGATTATGTAGACGCATTAAACGTCACAAAAGACGCGCAAGGTCGTGGGCAAGATAAAGTAGTTTCTAATATTTTAGGGAACACTTTGATAAGCTATAGTTTGCCTAGTGGGGTAAGTAAGGTTATTGGATTTTATGGAGATAAGGTAAGGAATAGGGCTTATTATTTTATTTGGAATAGTGATGGTTTTCATACCATTGCTTATTATGACCTAAATACACAGACTATTACAACCGTTCTTCAAAGCAAGACAAATAGTAATGGTGTTGATATTTTAAATTTCAACCCTTCTTACAAAGTTTTATCAGTTAATATATTTTACAGAGATTTAGAAGGTGACTTGTTATTTTTTAATGATGGGTATAATCCTCCTAGAGTATTGAATGTAAACAATTTGTATGGTACAGATTGGGTAGCGGATTATTTGCTAGTTGCAAAAGCGCCTCCAGTTATGCCTCCTCAAGTTACTTATGAGAATGACACTACAATTACTATTAATAATTTAAGAAACAAATTATTTCAGTTTTGTTACAGATATGTTTACGATAATAATGAAAAGTCTGTATGGAGTTCAAAGAGCATTGTGCCTTTGCCTCAGCAACCTACTTTGCAATTAACTGAAAATGATTATTACAATAATTCAAGAATTGCTATTAACTTTTCAACAGGAGATACTGATGTTAAAGCTATTGAAGTTGCTTTTAGAGAAACATTTAGTAGTGGAACTAGTGATTGGTTTTTGATAAAATCTTTTGATAAAGCCGATCTTGTAATAGATAATAACGATATTCATTATTTTAGATTTTATAATGATTCTATATATACTCAAATTGATGTAATAGAAGCAGATCAATTACAGGACTGGGTTCCACAAAGAGCCAATGCAGCTGAGCTTGCTAATGGTAATGTTTTATTATATGCTGGTATTTTGGAAGGGTATGATAAAACAGATGTTGAATTGGAGGCTACTACATATTCAACTGCATCAAGCTATTATTATGACCAATGTGGTTTGTCTTTCTTTGCTTCTGTAAATGGTAATGATAGTGGATCTGGTACCACAATGGATATTTACCTTTATGGTACAGGAACAAATGGAATTGATGGTAATGTTACTGAATTGAATAATGCAGCAGGTACTTATTATATTAATTCGTTTAGTGCAAGCGGAACTGATTTGAGTACATCTTATGCAACTACAGGTCTTACTACTAATTATTTAGTGAGCGATATATTAGCTGGCATATCTGCTGCTATGGTTTTGGAAGGATATACTCAAGTTGGCGCAATAGTTGGTAATAAGCTAACTATGTCTTACGCAGGTGGATTTGTATTAACATCAACAGCTTTTGCTACTATTCCTGCATTGGATAATGATAATACAAGATTTGCAAATGTTTGGAATGGTGGTTACCAATATGGTATTCAGTATTTTGATGCTCAGGGAAGAACAATTGGAACTCAAACATCTAAAGATGCTGTAATTAATACTCCATCAAGAGTTCTTGCAGATGATTTCCCATTAGTTAATTTGTCTATAAAAAATAGACCTCCATTATATGCTTCTTATTATCAGATAGTAAGATCAAATAACACAACTTACAATAAGCGTCTTTGTTGGGTAAGCGAATCAGCTTATACATCATTGCCTATTGGAGTAGATAGTACAAAATTTCTTTACATAGGTATTGGTAACATCCAAGAATATAATGACCAAATTAGTTCAACCCAAAATGTTGTTTCTTATAACTACACAGAGGGAGATAGAATTAAATTTATAAGAAGATATGATGTTGCGGGGGCTGCTCAAAATATTACTAGTCAATTTGACTATGAAATAGTTGGTACGCTTTCTACTATTGAATATACTACAACAAATAATAACAATACTAACACAGCAGTTGGTAATTTCTTAAAACTAAGATATCCAACTGATGATATTGATGCTACATTTCAATTTCCGGGTACAGAAGATTTTCAGCACTACGAAATATTATTATATAATTACACTAATAATGCTGCTTCAACTCAAAGATTTTTCTATGAGTTTGGTAAACAATACGGTATTGGTGATGCAGGGTTGCCAACAAGGTATCACTATGGATTAACTAAACTTCCTAACGGAGGAGCAACTCTTGCCCTTAATAATGGTGATTTGTTTTATAGGCTTAGGAATGTACCATATAGTGATAAATACGAATACACTTCTGGGGTATTTAGTATTGGAGTAACCGGTGCTTTTGTATCAAGAAGTGTGTCATTTCCAATAACTGTTAATACAACTATTGATAATATATCATATAGAATACAAACGCAACCAAATGTTAATGTTGCCTTAACTGGAGCAAGTTACCCAGTTTGGAGTGACACTGGTTATTTTTTCTATAATAAATCAAACATTTTAGGCACTGATAAGGTAGTATCAATAAAAGGCTCTTTTAATATGTCGTCTGATGGTGGCTCTACATTTTCAGTATACGCACTTATTTGTACAAGTTTAATACCATTTGCTCCTAAATTTACGGTTTCGTTATTACCCATAGAAGTAAATGATATAGTTCAAAATACACCTACAACATTTACAATTGACAAAAGAATTAGTGTACCTCCAACAGGTAAAGTATATATAGTAGCTAAATCTACAAATGACAGTATTGGTTCTAATAATATAATTGTTGAACCAATGACATTTGATTTTCAAGTTTTAAAAGGTTCTACAATTGAAATTATAGAAAGTAGTTTCAATGATACATATAATTTGATCACAAATAGCAATGGTAGAGCTTCAGTAATAGATGAAAACGCGGCAAAAACATACTTCCCTACATTAATTAGATTTGGTCAAGCATATCAATCAAATACTAATTTAAATGCTACAAATAGATTTATTTATGAAGATTTTGATGAGTATGATAGGTCGTTTGGTGATGTATTAAGACTTCATGTAAGGGATAGATATTTAAAGGTTTACCAAAATTTTAAAGTAGGTAATGTTCCTATTTTAACTCAGATTGTAAAAGATGTAACTGGAAACCCACTACAAGCTAATAGCAATCAATTAATTAATAAGATTCAGTATTATGCTGGTGATTATGGAATTGGTGATGCCGCTACAAGTCTTGCATGGAATAACTTTGCAGACTACTTTGTAGATAATTTTAGGGGTGTGGTTTGTAGATTAGCTCAAGATGGAATAACTCCAATCAGTATTACTAATAATACAAATGCTTTCTTTGTGGCTACATTAGCCGCATATAGACAAGATTTAAACAACGGAGTTCCTGCTACAGGTGTGGTGTATTCTGGAAATCCTTGTATATATGGTGTATTTGATGCTAATACCAACAAATACATTATTGCAATGGAGGAAATTAATAGGTATTTACCTCCTTCTACAACTACTACAACATCTGGACCAACAACAACCACAACAACAACAACAAGTACAACTACAACCGCTTCTCCGACTACAACAACAACTAGTACAACGACTACCGCTGCGCCAACTACAACAACAACTGCGGCTCCTGCCACAACAACAACTGCTGCACCAACAACGACAACAACCACAACTCTATCATTTTTAATAGGTTTTGGTGGAGATTCTACAGATGCTTGTAATTTTAGTGCATCAGGAACTGTAACAGGTGATAATCCTGATTTCTGTAGCTGCACTACCTTTACGGGTGCAATATTCGCAGCTGCACCAACAGGTTTATGGTTTGTTAGTTTTGGTGGTCAATATGTTAGCGTTTCAGTAATAAATGGCAATCCTGTGGCAACTGTCACAAGTGCTTGTTCTCCTTGTTTTCCTGCGCCAACAACTACAACAACAACTACAACAACAACTACGGCTGCCCCTACGACTACGACCACTTCAACAACAAGTACGACTACTACGACTACCGCAGCTAGTACAAACTTTCTTATAAGTGCTGGGTATGCGGCTCCAAACGAATGTTCTGGCCTTGGTGGTCCGTACCCTAATTCAGTTTATGGAAATAGTTCAGTTTGGTATGATCCGGGAGGACCGTATGTGACTAGATTCTTTACTGATAGTGGTATGACAACTCCATTTAATGGTGGTAATTTATATTATGCTGACCAATATTCAACATTTGGAACTACATTACAAATAGATACTGATGGGTATGTGATTGGGTATTTTTCATGTTAAAAATAAAAAAAGAAATTAAATTAAATGGCAAATACATTATATTTTCATCAAGATCCGTTTACAATATGTTTTTCAGAGCCTGACAATGCTTTTGAGTCATTTTACTCGTATCACCCTGAATTTATGGGTGAGGTCAATACTACTATGTTTACGTTTAAAAATGGTGCAATCTGGAAGCATGGTACGACTCCTTATTGTAATTTCTATGGTACTCAATACAATGCGTCCATAACCCCCGTATTTAACTCTAATTCATTAGATAAAAAGACTTGGGTTTCTGTTATGGAAACAGGTAGCACAGTATGGGCTTGCCCAGATATATATACCCAAATGGAAAGTGCAGGGGCTAGGCAGGATAGCGAGCTTTTAGCAACAGATTTTGAAACTTTAGAATCTGAGTATCATGCATCATTTTTAAGGGATGCAAATAGCCCCGGAGGACTTATTGAGGGGGATAGCCTAAAGGGCAATTATATTGTTATAAAATTTGAGAAAGCAAGTGCAAATTCTTTCGTATATTTGAACAGCGCAACGACTAAATATATTAATTCGCCATTAAATAATAGGTAATGATTATTAGGGAAAATGACAGTATAGTTGATAATTTAGAAGCAGCTATAATGGAATGTCCTAATGAATTAATAGATGCGCCGCTAGTTCATAAGTTTACGGATGGTATGTATATTAGAGAAATATTTATGCCAGCTGGATCTTTATGGACAAGTAAAATACATAAAACGGAGCATCCGTATGTTGTATCTTATGGTAAAGCGGCTGTTTCAATAGATGCGCAAGAATGGTATGAAATAACGGCTCCTTATACTGGGATTACAAAGCCCGGAACAAGGAGGATTTTATTCATAATTGAAGATTGTATTTGGACTACATTTCACAGAATAGATGGGATGAAATCTGATTACAATGATTTAAGTGAAGAAGAAAAGGTGAAGATAGTGGAAAAGATAGAAGATAAAATATTAGAGCCACATATAAATCTTATAACAGGCACTGATATTGGAAAAGAGTATAGAAAAATATTGAGTAATACTAAAAATTTAGAATTATGAGTTTTGCAGCATTAGGAGTTGCTGGTACAATTGCAGCCGTAGGTACAGCTGGATCACTTGCTATGGGCGGTGTTCAAATGGCAAATGCAAATAGGCAGCAAAAAAGAGCGCAAGCTGAACTTGAAAGACAGGCCGCAAACAGTCCATTAAGGAAAGAAAGTAAATCATTAAATGATTACTATCAACAAGCTTTAAATAGATACCAAGAAAGTCCTTACCAATCAGCCGCTTATCAACAAGCGATGCAAAATGCTAGAAGAACAACAGCTTCTGGTTTAAGTGCTTTACAAGATAGAAGGTCTGCTATTGGTGGAATTTCTAGGCTTGGTGGAATAGAAAGAGGCGCTTCTCAAGGCGCAGTTGCTCAAGCAGAACAAATGAAAGCTCAAAGATTTTCTGAATTAGGAAGAGCTACTCAAATGAAAAAGGCGAATGAGGATGAATTATTTGATATAAATGTAATGACACCTTATCAGCGTAAACTTCAATTAGAACAAATGAAAGGAGCTGCTGCTGGTGAAAGATATAATGCTGGTATGCAAATGGTAGGACAAGGTTTAAGCAATGCTCTTTCTTATGCTACATATATGGATAACCCAGTAAAACCTCCAGTAGTTGATCAACAACCGGATTTACGTCAAGTTATGGCTGATGCTCGTTCTGCTAAACTTAATCAATCTTATATTCCTCAAAATAATAGCAGAATAAGAACTACAGGACGTAATATACCTACTCTAACCGCAAAATTAAGAAATACAAATGGCTAGTACAGGATTATTGGGTGTAAACCCATATAGAGGAGGAAATGTGGCAATAGATTTTACATCTAAGCCAACTCAGTTAGCTATTGGTCTTATGCAAAAGCAGCGCGCGCAAGCCGAAGCTACAGATAAGTATTTTAAAGACTGGGAAAAAAGTATAAACCCTGCTGGTTTATCTAAAGCAGAGCTTGATATTTTTGCCAAGAAATTAAAAGAAGTTCAAGAATACGGAATTAAAAATAAACAAGCAATTACCAATCCGTCAAAGTATGGATATGATGCTCAGTCTACATTAATGGCTGGGTTTAAGGATTTGCAGGGATATATTGAACAAGGAAAGCAAGCTACCGCTGAAAGAAAAGCATTTAAGGATTATATTAATCAAGCCATCAAGTCTGGTAAGCATGTTTCTGATAACTATTTAGACGTATTAAATAAATCAATGTTGCCTGTGGGTGCTGGTTACACACCTCCAGATATGATGCAAGTAGATATATATGATCCACATGATGATTTGGTTTTTTCAGATAAAACATGGAAAGGAATAGATTTGCCGGGTAGAATTGAAGTTGAAGAGCAAGTTCTTAATGGCAAACCAACTGGTCGTGTTAAGGAAGTTAAAGTTGAATCAATCACTCCAGATGTTGTTAGAGCATACGATCAAAGAGCAAGAAGTTATTTTAGAGATAATTTAGGTACACAAGAACAATACAATAATTTAATTAAAGACAAGGATTTTGTTAATCAATTGAATCCTACTTATAAAAAATATTTTGGTACAGATATAAAAAATCCAGCAGATTTAGCAGTTGCTTTTGGTATAGCTACCAAACAACCAAAAAGAGAAGATAAAACTGGATATGATTTTACAAAAGAATGGTATTTTACTGAAGGCCAAAAAAGGCAAGATGTAAGATCTGCTTTAAATAGAAATGCTATAAATACAGGTTCAGGTGGAGAGGGTGCAAATCTTTTTGATACACTACCAGATGCTTCAACTATTTCAGGAAACACTTATATTAAAAATGGCCAAGCTTTTGATAAAAACGGGAACCCTTATAGCGGTAAAATGGTTATAAAAAGAGAAAATTTACCAGCAGAAATATTTAGTGTTATACCACTTGCAAAAAATGTATCAAGTTTTGATGTTACATTTGAAAATGGAACTCCTGTTAAATTTGTAAATAAAAAAACAGGTGTTATTGATAGAAGAGGGATGTATAATTATCAATTAAAATATAATACAGAGCCAAGAAAAGGAGAGCAACCTGATTATGGGCCTAAATCGGTACCATATATTTTAAATGGTAAAAGGTATAATATACCTTCTGATCAAGTTGATGAGTTTTTAAAAGATAATCCAAAAGCAAAAAAAGGATAAGATGGCAGAAAATAAATTAGATAATCAAGGTGGTAAGTGGGATAAATATGTGGTTAATGATAGTGAAAGTAAATGGGATAAATACGCTGTTCCTGAAACTGATTTAAAAAAAAAAGCCGGGAATTTAATATCTTCGGGTATACCATCACGATTACCAAACGAGCCTAATTTTTTACAGCAAGGTCAAAATGTGGCTTCGGGAAAGATTTTTACTGATATTAGTAAGTCTGTTCCGAAAACAACACTGAAAGAAGCTGCGATAAAAGATAAGAACAATAACAATAGTTATTTAGGCGCTCAGTGGAATAACGTAGTAGCAAGTGCGCAAAGATTAGCAGGTGGTGCAGCTTGGTTAGCTCAAAAATTTGACTCTAGTCCAGTTTCTAGGATACAGGAAGCTGTAGATAAAGCAGCTTCTAGTGTTACTGGTATAAATTATGAGGCGCAAAGAGAAAAAGAAGCAAGAGATAAAATTAGTAATTTTATTGGTAAAGCTAGATCTAATTCTTCTTCTAAAGAATACGAACAAGGTTTAGCTGAAGGATTTGATGTAACAAATGGTATTGGTTTAGATGACATAAAAGGTCTTGGGGCCATTTTGCCATCAATGCTTGTGGATATTGGGGCTGCTTCCGCAACGGGAGGCGCAAGCTTTGGTATTCAAGGGTATGATGATGCGTTGTCTATGATAGATAGTACCCCAGAAGGTAAATACATGAGCGAAACAACTAGAACTGCATTTGGTTTTGGTGGTGCTATTGTAGCTGGTGTTTTGGAAAAACTTGGTATGGATAATATACTTAAAAGTGGTACAGCTACTAAGTATGTTACATCTAAAATATTAAAGGAAACGGCAGATGAATTAGTTAAAAAAGGTGTAAAAGTCGCAGCTAAGGATTTTGAAAAAGCAGTTGCAAACAAAGCAACTCAAATGCTTACTAAAACGGCATTAAAAAACACTGTAAAAGCTGGTTCAAAAGCTGCATTATCTGAAGGAGCAACTGAAGCTACTCAGGAAGGTGCTATGGATTTGATTAAATTAGCTGCTAATCAATTAGAAGGTAGTGAAATATTTAATGAAGAAGAGCTGAAGAATACCGCAGCATCTAGGTATTTAAACGCTGCTGCAATGGGTGGTATTTTTGGTGGCACATTAGGATCTATTGGATCAAGAACAAAAAATGTTCAGCAGCATATAGAAGATGAAGTAAAGAATGCTAAAACTCAAGAAGATATAGCTTCTATTGTTAATGAAATAAATGAAAATGTTAAAGATGGTACTATATCTGAAAACGATGCAGAAGTATTTAAATCAATAGTTGATGAAAATATAAATAAGCCAAGTACTTTAGAAATTCAAAATGAAAAAGAAACAAAGCTTTCAGAAATAGATGAATTTATAAATTCATTAGATAAAAGAGATAGATTATACAATGATAAATTAAATGAATTAAATAAAGAGAAAAATCAAATAATTTCTTTTTATGATGATTTATCAAAAAAATCTCAGAAAGATGAAGAAACATCTTTTGATGACGGTAAGGTTCCTACAGAAGAAGAGATGATCACAGAAGAGGTGACTCCTACAGAAGTTAAAGTAAAAGAAGAAGTTAAACCAACTGAAGGAGAAGTAAAAGAAATTGGATCAGATATTATTAATAATACCGAAAGTAAAACATTGCTTCCAATTGAAGAAATAAATAATTTAAGAACTCAAAAAGAAACTGATTTAGCAACAGGTAATGCAATTGAATTAGAAAGGGATTTATTGAAAAATGGAATTAAAGAACCTTTAGTTGTAACTTATTACCCAAATGAAGGTAAAGCAAGACTTACAGATGGGCATAATAGATTAGATGTTGCTAAAGACATGGGAGCAGAAAATCTTCCAATTAGAATTGTTTATGATTATGGGGAAGCTCCATCAACAGCAAAGGATTTTGTATTGCCAAAAGAGGAAGTTAAACTAAGTAAAGTAACAGAAGAAGTTAAACCAACTGAAGTAAAAGAAGAGGTTAAAATAGAAGAACCTGTATCAACACAAAAAGTTAAAATACCGGGTACTAAACAATCTAAGCCTATTCCACTATCAGATTTTACTTTAGGAAAAGAAGGGGGAAGGTCATTTACAAAAAGAGTAAAGAAAGATGAAGGAGGAGTAAGTGGTGTAGAACCATTGAATCAATTTAAACTAAACCAAGGAATGGATTCTTATGGTAATCCATATCCTAGAGTTCATGTTATATTAGATAATGCAGATGCTGAAAAGTATCAAGCATTTTTTTCAGCTGGCGGTAAAAAAGTTGCTAAAAATCCTGAATTTAGAGATGAAATAAATAAAATCGCTAAGGCAAACAGAAGTAAGACAGATGAGGTTGTATTAGATTTCAGAAATTCAGAAATTGATGCATTAACTAAAAAAGCAGCAGTTAAACCAACTGAAGCAAAAACAGAGCCTAAAGAAAAGAAAAAAATAATAAAAACAAAATCTGATATAGTAGCGGATGATTTATTATCTTATTTAGGTATTGTGCCATCAGAGGTTAAGTTTTCTAAAACAACAGGTAAACCTGAGATTATTAAATCACCTGAAACTATACAAGGTGAGGTTATAGATCAGATGAACAAAATGAATTTGTTTAATCAAGGTGTTGATTTAGATTTATCATCAACAACTAAAGAAAAAGTAGATATAGATGAACTAAACTCAAGATTAGATTACCCATTAAAAAAGGTTGATTTTAAAGATTTTGAGGGCTATCCATTTATCTTTACAATATCTGATCAATTAAGAACTGGAGATGTTGTAAATCCAAATACAGGACAAACTGTTACGGATTTAAAAGGTGGTATTGGTTTTAATGGTACTAAAGGTCATGAAAACATGGCTTGGGCAAATACCACTAAAGAAGAGGCAGAAAAATTGTATAATAATGCTGAAGATGTTTATAATTCAAATAAAGCATTATTTGAAAAAGCATGGGCGAATGGTGATTTACCAAGTGGTCAAATACCAATGGCTGTTGTTAAAATGGCTGAATCATCAATTCTATCTAATGAAGCTGTTTTCAGAACTGGTATTCAAAATGTAGAAACTTTACCTAAAAAGAATAGAAAACAAGCAGTTTCTAATATTGCTGAATCACTTAAATATAAAGTTAAGACAGAGTCTGATGCGTTAAAAAGAGGTACAGATGCTAATGGCAAAAGATATGCGCCTCTTACAATGGCAGCAAAAGAAAAGGTTGTATCTCAGTCTAAGAATATATTAAAAATTATACAAGAAAAGAAATATACTGACATTGTAGATTTATTAAAAGATATAAAAATATTTTCCTTACCTGAAAGAGCAATTATTGTAAATCAATTTTTTTATGGTAGTCCAACAGCTGCTGGGGCAAAAGAAATTGATATTAATAGAAGTAAACCAAAAACAAAAGTATCAGTTGATTTAATTGGTAATGCTGATCCATCTTTAATTCATATTGGTAAGATAACAGATTTATTAACTGAACCTTCAACTAAAAATGTGCCTAGCACTCACATTACTAGTATTGTAGGTGTAAAAGTAGCTAATAAAGTAGGAAAAACATGGGCTAAAGCAGGAGGACCTGTAGAAACAACTCATCCTAATTATCCATATGGTGTAGAAGGTGGATCAATTGGTGTATTAGAGCAACCGGTTCACATGAAAGATGCATTTGGAGAAGCTTATGGAAGTGTATTAAGTATAATAACTAAAAATGAAGCAAAAAAAGCTTCTATATCAGAAGGAGCATCTTTTTCACAAGGATTACCAGTTCAAGCAGGATTATCTAATAAAGTATTTAGTCCAGCTATTGCTAAAGGTAGATTAGATGCGGTAGATAAATTATCAGGATTTTTAAGGCAAGCATTCCCTACAACAACATTTTTTACAACCCAAGAAGCTTGGCAATCAGCATTAGAGCAGCCAAATGTTAAAAAGCATTTAAAAGATGGTGATGTAATATATGCGTTTACTACAGATGGGAACGTTTATATTAATCCTGATTTAAAGACAACAAAAGCAGCATTGCATGAAACAGGCCACATTTGGGCTGGGTTTGTTAAAGAAAATAATGCTCCATTATATAATAAAGGGTTGTCATTAGTAGAGGGTACAAATGAGCTAAAAAAGGCTATAGAACAATACGGAGATACCCCATTAGCAAGAGAAGAGGCTTTGATGGAGTTGATGTCATCTAAAGGTGATACAATTGTAAATGCATCTCAAAAAGCTAAATTTAAGGAGTGGTTATTATCATTATACAAATATATATCTGAGAATTTTAAATCTTTAATGAAATTGTCCCCTAAAGAAGTTGAAAATATAACTTTAGACAAGTTTTTAGAAGGTATGTTAGCGGATATATTATCAGGTAAAGAGCTGACTACCAACAAAATAAAGGGTGAAACTAAGTTTTCAAAGGAATCTCAAGAAGATTCTATACGAAAGTTTATAGAAATACAAAGGGGGAAAGGATTAACGGATAATGAAATTAGAGCAGGTATTCTAAAAGTAGCTGATCAAATAGGCTTAGATAAGTCAAAAATAAATGATTTATTTAAAAAAGAAACTAAAACAGAAATTGTTAATTATAAAGATTTAAATAGAATTGAAAAAAGAAAGATAATTAATAGTAAATTTGATGAATTATTTAAAGAACTTAAAATAGAAAAAATATGTCCATAAAGTCATTACTTAGCCCCAACATGAAAAAGGGCATGCAAGATGCGGTATATGCAGAACTTTACCAATCTAATCTGTGGAAGAGCTTGGCTAATCAATTACAAAAGTTAGGGCTATTTGGTAGCCAGAAGTATTTCTTAGCGGAAAGCGCTGAGGAATTGACTCACTATCAGATGCACGTTGAGTTTATGAATGACATGGGTGACTGTGCTGACCTACCAAAAATTGATTCAGTTACCGATAAGGTGACAGATATTGGAGATGCCCTAGAGATTGGATACAATACTGAATTAGACGTATATAATCAATATAAGGACTTCTATGAGAAAGCCCAAGATGAAGATGTTTCTGTGGCTCAGTACATTTTACAATTCATTGAAATTCAAAGAAAAGCAGTAGGCCATTATGGTGATTTACTTGCTAAGTATAAAATAGCAGAACAAACTAAGGAAATCCTTGAATTTGATGAACATATATCTGACTTATAATGGCACAAAACCCTTGTAAATATATTATTGAAATTAAGCCCGGAGAGTTCAAAGAAATGACCGAACCGGAGCTTAAAAGCTATCTTTTAACTCAAGATTTATCTAATTTAAAAACTATCCAAAATGCCATACAAGAGCGAAGCGCAGAGGAAAAAGTTTCACGTCCTAGAGGCACAGGGAAAAATATCACCGAAAGTAGTGAAGGAATACGATCAAGCCAGCAAAGGGCTGAAGCTACCGAAGAAGCTCAAAGCAATGAAGAAGCCATAAGAGGTATTACCAAGGCTGAAATTGAGCAAAGAAGATTAGAAAACGGATTGCCAGTAATTGATGGCAAAGTTGTTACTGATGCTGAAATTAAGCAACAAGCTGCTGATCAAATAGCAAATGGGTATGATTTTGATGCTTTGATTAGGAGAATGGAGCAGGGTGAAGGTACAAGTGCTGTTGAGTCTGAAATATTAAAGATTTATGCAGCTACATTAGATAAGGCATTGGTTGAAGATCCATTCAATAAAAAAATACAAAGGGATTTAGCTAGGTTTACAGAAGCTAAATTGATTTCTGCCGCTACTATGGGTAGAGATTTTAGGGCTTTACAAGGTACTGCTTATGCGCCATTAGAACAATTACAAACACTTAGTGATTATGTTACAGTAGTAAGAGATGCTAATGGTGTAGATGAATTGACCGATAGCCAAATGAAAAAGGTTATTGAGGATTATGAGAAAATACAAAAAGAAGTTGAAAAGTTAAAAAAAGAAAAGGAAGAGTTAGAAGATTTAAATGCAAAGATGTTAGCCGAACAAGAAATGGCTAAGATTAATACTGAAGTAAAAAAAGAAAAGAAAGAAAAGGCTCCTAAAAAAGACTATAAAAAAGAAAGGGAAGATATACTTGAAAGCATAAAAGAAAAATGGAATAGGGCATCAAAAGGTGCTGGCGGATTAACAGCAGTTCCATTTCCATTTTCTGCTCAATTAGTTGCCATAGCTCCTGATGTAGCAAAATTAGTTAAAGTTTATGCTGAAGATGGAGTTAGTAAATTAGATGACGCTGTTAATAAAGCTTATGATTTATTAAAAGATCAAATTGAAGGGATTACAAAAAAAGATATTGTAGATATAATTGCTGGAAAATACAAGGAGAAAAAAAATCAAGCTATAAATGAAGCCAAAGCAAATCTAGCAAATATAAATAAGGAAGCTAAATTAGCTTCTGAAATATATGATTTGAAATATGGTCCAAAAGTAGAGTTGCCAGAAAAAAAGCAGATTCAAAAAAATGCAGAAATATCTGCAAAAGAAAAGGAGCTTAGAGAATTAAGAAAAGAATCTGGTTATTATGATGAATCTAAGTTAAAATCATTGATTGCTAGAAATGAGGCAAAAGCTGCTGAAATAAAAAGAAAAATTGAAAACAAGGAGTTTGAACCTACTGAAAGACCTGAATCATTTATAGAAAATCCTGAACTAAAAAAGAAATATCCTTATTCGTATAATAAATACATAGACGGTCTAAATAAGGTTGATGAAATGAAGCATGCATTTTTAATGGCTTCACAAAAGGATAGAATAGAAAAAGAAGGAATTCCCGGTAAAGCCAAGCAATTTGGTAAAGAGTTTTTAAATACAGTTATGGCTTTAAAAGCTGGTTTTGATAACTCTGGTGTATTTATTCAAAATGCTTCTGCAATGATGGATTTGGAATCATGGGGAGTGAAAATTAGAAAACAAAAGGGGAAGTCGGCATTAAATCCTGCTGCTTATAATTTTACTATAAGTAAAGAAAAACCTGCTTTACAGGCACTTAAATTTCAACTTGCGGCAGCAAAAAGTGAAGCTGTACTTAGAAGAAGGTTAGTTGAAATATACGAAAACAAGCCTTTATGGAACATGATTGAAAAATCTAAACTTGATATATTAGATCCAAGAGGTTTTAAGACTAAATTAAAAGACGATGTTTTCGGTGAAAAGAACTTATTAGAAAGAGTAGGTGCTGATAAATATACTACTTCTCCATTTGAAAGATTATTTGCTGGGTTTGGTAATGAAATGCGCGTTAGTTTATTTATAAATGGAGCGCAAGATTTAATGGATCAAGGTAAGACTATTGATAATAGTTTAAAGGATTATCAGGATTTAGCAAGTAGGGTTAATAACTTTACGGGAAGAGGTGAAACAATGTTTAAAAGCTCTAAAGGGTTTCTAAGCGCTGTATTATGGTCACCTAAGTTATTGGCATCAACATTAAATAAATTAGGATTAAGTGACCTTGTTTCTAATAAGTTATGGGGTAAAAAAGATAAGAAAGGCAAACCTATGGGGTATTATAGTAATATGAACCCAGAAGGTAGAGCAAAAGCAATCCAAGCTACTGTAAGAAGTTTATCAACAGTATTTTTAATTATGGCTGCTGCTTCTATGCAAGATGATGTAGAAGTAGATGCGGATCCAGAAAGTGTTACATTTGGTCAAATAAAAAACACTAAAACAGGTTGGTCTTTGAATTTATTAGGACCATATAGTTCTGTTGTTAGATATTTAACTTTATTGTTAACAGCTACTAAAAAAGGAGTTACAGGAGAAACTAGAAAAGCTGATATAGTTCAGGAAAGTTATAAGTTCTTTAGAGGTAAGGCAAATCCGTTCCTTGGAATTGGAGCTGACATGGTTACTAGAAAGACATTTACTGGTAAGCCTTATGACTACAGTAATCTTCCTTCAGATTTATTTGAACCATTATTTGTGCAAGATTTAAGAAAGTCTTATGATGCTACTGGTGCTGAAGCGTTTTTGTACGCTATTCCTACTTTCTATGGATTAAAAATTCAAAATGAAAAAACATTTGATCAAAGGGATATTAAGTCATTATTGAACAATAATTTAAATTCATCCTCAATGGATAGATATCTTATGTCTAATTATAAGGATGGAGGAAGGAAAATAACAAAAAGTGAGTTTGATGAATTTGCTAAACAAAATGATGCTTTATTAAAGGAATTTATTGAAGTGATACATAAAGATGGCTTCCCTGTGACTGATGATAAAGGTAATATAGTTTATAAGAAAGTTGAGGGAGAAGGCCCAGATGTTGCTACAAAGCAAGAATTGGCTGATGCGCTTAGTAAAATTAAAAAAATTGCTACAAGAATAACTAAATTGGAGATGTTTGGTCAAAAAGAAGCAGAGGATCCGGGTGTTCAAGCTGATTTAAGGGAAGCTTGGGCTGAACTAGGAATTGGCGATAATGATGACGAATAATTTTGCTTAATATAGCCATATTTTTCTTATATTTGGTGTAAAATTTAAAGCAAATGCCTCTTGTACCTAATTTTACGGCCAGTCAATTTAGTGGCACTCCGTCAGTTATTACATTAACCGATACAAGTACGGGAAGTGATGGTTCTATTACTTCTCGCAGAGTATATTTATTACAAGCTAATGGTACGTTTCTAGTACCGGCTGGAACAACTACAGATTATGTGGTTTGGGATTTAGTTGATACAAGCATTGATTTAGATGTGTTATCTCAAGATTCTGCATTAAGTATTACTGTACAATGGATGAGCAGTACAAATACTGTAGTCACTTCAAAGACTATATCATTTGCATTTACAGCATATAATGAAACTTTTTATTACGGCTTAACTGAAAGTCAAGTTGCAAATTCTAATTTGTCTGCAAGCACCAACTGGTACCAAACGAAACTAGTATTACGAGTTGAAATTGATAGTGCGGATCAGGCAATTACATTTGCTTCTGATATTTATTCAGCACAAGCTGCATTAAACAGAGCAACATACATATCTACTAACCAAGCTTTATTCTTCTAAACATGACACCACAAGAAGTAGTATCTATAGCAGAAATTTCACAATATTTATGGAATGATTCTATTCCTAAGCAAAATGCTTTCTTCAATGGAAGTATTGATCCGCGTAAGGCTCAACAACTTTACCTAGAAAGAAAAGCTTTGCAATATGGTATTGACCAATCATTATCAGGAATCCCCGGAACTTCTAATTATGTTTATGCACTATGTGGTTCTAAATTGCAAGTGGCAATAGAAATATTAGGAACTGGAACTGGTGGTGGCGGTGTAATCCCCGGCGGTGGTGGTAACTTTAGTGTATTTGAATACTCAGACAATGCAGTCTTAGGTTCATTTACAATATACTTCCCACAAGCAATTGGTAAGAGATGTGTAAACGCATTTAGACAAGGTAACAATATAGGTGCCATATTAACTTCAGGTACTCCAACAGGAAACCAAGTAGTATGGGATAAGACAACAGGCGCATTAACGGTGGCGGTTGCATTTTACGATAATGAATTTGTGAGAGTAGTTGTTCAACAATAAAAAGAATATACATGAAATTAATTAAAGGAATGACTGACTATTTAATCACATTGGATGGCAGAGTATTTTCTTTGAAAACAATGAGATTTTTGAAAAATTTTGTTAAAAATGATTATGTATATGTTAAAATAGGGAGTAAATCGTATTTGGCTCACAGGTTAGTAGCTCAAACATATATTGAAAACCCTGAAAATAAAGCAACTGTAAATCACATTGATGGTGTCAAAACAAACAATTTATTGTTTAATTTGGAATGGGCTACCCCCTCAGAAAACATGAAACATGCTTGTGATACAGGTTTAAGAAAAATATCAGAAGCTTTAAGAGAAAGCGGCAGGATAGCTGCTGAAAGATTTGGGGCAAAAAATGGTTATGTATTTAAAAAAATTGTATTAGATACTGAAACAGGTGTCTTTTATGAAGGTGCTAAAGAAGCTGCTGATACTATTAATGTAAATGCAAAATATTTGTGGAGAAGATTGAATGGCGAGTTAAAAAATACAACAAAATTTAAATACGTTTAAGGTGGCTGTACAAAATTTAATAACGGGAGAGTTCCAAATTCGTCAAGAAAATGGAGTTTTGGTAGCTGTGAACGGATTGGTTTCCGCAGATACTTCTGGTACTATTGGTACTTCGGGATCTAGCGGTTCATCTGGAACATCAGGATCTAGTGGTTCATCTGGTATTTCTGGTTCTTCGGGTAGCACCGGGACAAGCGGATCTTCAGGTAGTTCTGGTTCTTCGGGATTAAATGGTTCTTCAGGCACAAGTGGTAGTTCAGCGACTAGTGGCAGCTCAGGCACATCTGGTACCACAGGTAGCAATGGGACATCGGGTACAACTGGTACCTCTGGTAGTTCGGGTACATCTGGATTTAATGGTTCATCAGGTACAAGCGGAAGTTCAGCTTCTAGCGGTTCTTCTGGTACGTCTGGCTCATCGGGAATTGATGGAACTTCGGGTACAGCAGGCACTACTGGTACGTCAGGAAGTTCAGGTACATCGGGTAGCTCTGGTACGTCAGGAACCACTGGTACGTCAGGTACGTCAGCCACAAGTGGTACTTCAGGTACTTCGGGCAGCTCAGGTATAGATGGCACATCAGGTACTTCAGGAAGCTCAGCAACTTCTGGTTCTTCTGGGACTTCAGGTTCATCGGGAAGTTCAGGTAGTTCTGGGGCGAATGGTAGTAATGGCACTTCGGGTACTTCAGGAATTGATGGTACTTCTGGAAGCTCTGGCAGCTCTGGATTAGATGGAAGCAACGGCACATCAGGTACATCGGGAATAAATGGCACATCGGGGATAGACGGCACTTCAGGTTCATCAGGTTCTTCGGGAAGCTCTGGTTCTTCAGGTACGTCTGCTATAGATGGTACGTCTGGTTCTTCGGGTACATCTGGAACTTCAGCAACAAGCGGCACTTCAGGTACGTCAGCGACAAGCGGTACTTCAGGTACGTCAGCTACATCGGGTACTTCTGGAACTTCAGGATATTCTGGAGATAAATATTACACAACGTCAACATCAACCTTTACTCTTGGTAATGCAGGATCTATAACAGTTGGGACAGGGCTAGCGTATTCGCCAGCTCAATCAATCATTGTAGTTTATAATGCAAGTAACTTCCAAGAGTGTGAGGTTATTTCATATAACTCAGGAACCGGAGCATTGCAGTTTGCAGCTCCTACTAGAACAGTGGGTTCCGGAACATATTCATCATGGACAGTAAACTTAGATGGTGCTAGTGGAGGCGATGGATCAAGCGGTACGTCAGGAACTTCAGGTGTTAGCGGTACGTCAGGTACTACAGGCACATCAGGTTCCTCAGGTACAACTGGAACATCAGGCAGTTCAGGTTCTTCTGGTTCAAGTGGGACTTCGGGAACGTCAGGACGTAATGGTATAGATGGTTCTTCAGGAGCTTCTATTGCCAACTGGTATGGTTCTTTTTCAAGTACAACAACTCAAGTGGTTGGTGGAATTAATACTCCAACAGCTATTACATATAATAATGTTGAGATTTCAAATGGTACTTCTATTAGCGGATCTCAAATATCAGTACAACATGCAGGTGTATACGAAATAGCTTACTCTTTACAAATAGAAGTTACTTCAGGTGGTACAGCTGTAGAGGTGGATATATGGCTTAAAAAGAATGGTACTAGTATTATTAGAACAGATTCTATTTTAGGTTTGCAATCAAATTCAGGTAAGCAATTGCCTTTTGTGTCTATCATAGACCAAGCAAGTGCTAATGATTATTATGAGGTTTATTTCCAATCAACAAGTGCTAATACACAAGTTACAGCAGTAGCGGCAGTAGGTGGTATACCAGCAGCCCCTTCAATCATTACCAATATCAAACAAATTGGTATAGCTGTAGGTACAACATCTGGAACAAGTGGAAGCTCAGGAAGTTCAGGCACGTCTGGTACTACAGGGACCTCTGGAAGTAGTGGTGTAAACGGCACATCTGGTACCTCTGGTAGTTCAGGAGTGAGCGGTTCATCTGGTTCTTCTGGAAGTTCGGGTACGACTGGTACATCAGGTACGACTGGTACGTCCGGCACATCAGGATTTAACGGAACATCTGGTTCATCTGGTACTACTGGAACGTCAGGTTCATCGGGTACAAATGGAACGGGGGGTACGTCAGGAACTAGTGGTAGTACGGGTACGTCTGGCACATCTGGTAGTACGGGTACGTCTGGTTCAAGCGGTACGAGTGGCAGTTCGGGTACGTCTGGTACGACAGGTACGAGTGGGACATCTGCTGTAAATGGTACTTCAGGATCATCAGGCACGTCTGGGACATCTGCTACTTCTGGTACAAGTGGATTTACCCCTACCAATCAAGTAACAGGAACAGGTACTACTAACTACCTACCTAAGTTTACAGGAAGTACAACTATTGGTAATAGTCAAATATTTGATAATGGTACAAATGTAGGTATTAATACGGCTACTCCAAACACAAATTCAAGATTAACTATTTCTGACGGAACTTCTATTTCTGCATATTGGAGAGCAACAAATACAAATGCTGCAACAAGAGATTGGTGTATAATAACAAACAATGCTAACTTTGGAGATTTTACTATTAGACAAGGTAACTCACAAGGAGCAGATGCAACGTCAGGAACAGATAGATTATTATTATCCGCTTCAGGCAATTTAGGATTAGGAGTTACACCGAGTGCGTGGGGGAGTGGACAAACTGCTTTTCAATTTGGAAGTAGAGGCGGTTTAAGTGCAGATGGTTCTACAACTTATGTAGATAATAATAGGTATTATAATGGAACTAATAATATCTATACACAAACGGGCGCTGCATCTATATATGGACAAGGTGGCGGTTCTCATCTTTGGTTTACCGCCCCTTCAGGAACGGCAGGTAACGCTATATCCTTTACCCAAGCAATGACGTTAAACGCTTCAGGTAATTTAGGTTTAGGAGTAACACCAAGTGCGTGGAATAGTAATTCAAAAGCATTACAACTTCCAAGTTTTATATCACTATCACAACAAAATAGCGG
>Ga0315909_10000731_pt1 | contig 44314 bp, 47 predicted proteins | sample LakEriMetagenome_11_FD_203527 | JGI IMG/M metagenome (GOLD analysis project Ga0315909, IMG submission 203527) | Freshwater fungal communities from buoy surface, Lake Erie, Ohio, United States - Buoy 2 MA125 | ecosystem: Environmental > Aquatic > Freshwater > Lake | place: USA: Lake Erie, Ohio... | reverse complement strand
CCGCAGCTTCGCAACGATCTCCTCGGGACGGTGCTTCTTCCGTCGTCTCGTCGTCATCGAAAGTCTCCTTGCCCAATGGGCAGTAGACCTTCATATCGCCTGGATCAGGATTTCCAAGGCAGGCCACATGGGTGCAGTGCCTCCGGAGACCGAGGGCTCAGTTCTTGCCCAAGGGAATCACCGGCCGCGAGCGACCGGTAGACGAGGGTCGTCCGAGCGCTGGCCAGTCCGCATCACCCCGCTTGGCGGTCTTGCTTAGCCAGCTTCTTCGCGAGTTCGCTCACCAGCGGCCAGTTCCGAGACCCGATCGCGTCCCGAAGCCGCTGCTCGAGAATGGCTGTGGCGGAATGCTCGTGACCGAAGGCTCTGGCGACCTCCGGCGTCATCGAGAGGCAGAGGCGCTGGTACATGGCATTGCTCGCAGCCCGGAGCTGAAGATCCTCCTCCTTGACGTAGTGGGTCATCATGACCGCCTCGGTCACGCGAGCATCCCTCGCCAACGACCGGGTGGCATCCTGACCGGCGCGAGCATACTGGAGCGAGGTCTTCCGAAACATGTGGACGTATGCCTCGCCGTCCCACTTTTTGACCTGCTCATAGAACCACCGGCCGGCGTTATAGACAGTGAACTCCCTGACCATCTTCGCCGCCGATTTTCGCCCCTCAGTGGCATGAAACTCACGGATCTGGTCCATAAGCTTCGCGAAGACGTATGGGCTTTCGGTTTTAAACCCAAGCAATTCCTCATGGAAGTTCTTGGGGATGCGGAACCACCACTCCTTTCCCCGCTTCCCAACGGTATCGAAGTGGTACTCATCTTCGACAACCCGCAGGTCATCCCACTTTAGGCCTGCAACCTGTTCTCGCCTCGCCCACGACCAGACGAATACTTTCAGCATGGCCTCAGCGGCAGTGACACCCGGCCAGGCCGTCCTGAAGTGGAGCAAGAGTTTGAGCAGATCGTCGCTTTGAAACTGCTCGATTTTTTTCTTCGGAGGCTCGATCCAAGTGAAGCGTTGCCAGGGATTGGACCTCAACAGCCGCTCCGGCGGCACGACACCTCGCACGCATTTGCGTCCCGCATTGTCGTTGACTCGCTCAAATGCCCCATGAAGTGTGATAAGCCATTTTTTGACCGTGGCAGCCGTGATCGTCCGAGTCTCTGGCTTGCTCTTCGGATGCTGCGACCGCCAGTTTCGGAGCAACTTCAAGGCTTCGGTCTGGAAACGCTCGCAGTCATCTGGCGTGGCACGACAGATCGGCGTCATGCCGGTCACCCGTTTGAAAGCATCAACGGCCTGAAGAACACCGGTGAGCGATGCCCCCTTTCCACTTCGGTCCGGCTTCTTGCTGAAATGTCGGCGCTGAATCTCGACAAACTCATCATCTGACGGACACTGCCAATCGCCCGAACGGCCCGTCGGCCGCTCCTGGACCATCGCGGTCGCCGCCTCAATCGCCTCCCTGAGGGTCTTTTTGCCGGTGGACCGTCGCGTTTTCTGGCCCTTCCAATAGGCGAACCACGTCCTCTCCTTCTTCACGGCCCTCGGCGGAAACAGGGTCACCCTGACGGCAGCCCCGTTATGGCTGACGTGAATCTCGTGACACCCTTCCTTCGGCTTGCGGGGCATCGGTCAAGCCTCCTCCCGCTCGCGCAGCCAGGCATCGACCTTGTCCCTGTGGAACTTCCAAATGCGACCCCCGGAAATTTTCGGAGCCACGCAGTTCTTCGGGATATCTCCCCGCTCGGCCATCTGGCCGATCCACTGTTTCGAGACCCCTAACTTGCGGGCGATGTAGTCAGTCCCAACGAGGTCTGGCACCTCGGGGGCCAGGGTGGCCACGAGGGAGCCGATCGCTCGGGTGTGGTCTTTGAGGGCCGCCACGAGGGCGGCGATGTCGTTGCCGCCAGCGGTCATTTCCATCGGTCGGGTCTCCTCATTACAGAGGAACTCCCGATCTGCTGACGGAGGACGGCCCTGCCGCGTGAAATCGACCTTCTTCCACTCGTCAACGCCGACCCTATCGCCCGCGGAATGGCCGGGGTGGGGAACCTGATGCTTCTTCATCTCCTGGGTACTTTCTTGTCTTCAACCTTGGACCTTCCTGGTCTTGGGGGTGGCCTACCCTGCCAATCAACTTGTCTCCCGTAAGAGAGTCCTCTCCCAACGGATTTTTCTGGCCTCCGTCAGACCCGATCCGCCCGATTGGCGACGACACTTCGCACTGTATCGCGAAGCAGAATCCCAGCAAGACTTCGCACGCCCAAGTAGTCGTGCGGTTCGTGCGGTTCGTGCGGTTGCTGACCGATGCGATCAGCCGCCGCGAACCTCACCGCTCTTCACCACGCGCGGAGCGTGGCTGCTGCGAGCCGGCCGCGCTATTGACCCGGGCGGATGGAAGCGGGCCGCGGCCAGGATGATCGGCCGATGGTCACTTGAGGCGGGCCGCGTGCGCGTCGACTTCGGCCTTGTAGAAGCGATGATGACCCTTCTCGCTGGTTTTCCCCGCCAGCATCTTGCGGGGGAACCCGCCCTCTTCCTGCGGAAGGTTGGCCCGGTTCTTCGCCGTGCCCCTGCTGATGTTCAGCGTCTTGGCCACGTAAGCAACGCCGACCGTGTCGGGCTCGTCGCCGGCCCGCTCCCTCGACCGCCTCTTGCCTTCAAGGAGCATCAGCAGCGTCTGGTACAGCGGGGATCCCTCGGCGGCCTTCTTCTCCACGGCCTCCCTCTGGCCCTTCAGCCGCATCTGCTGGATGGCGAGGTCGACCACGAGCTCACCGTACTCCGGCTGGCCGTCCTTTCCGTGGCCCTCCGGAAGCAGATCCTTGAAGACCTCGTCGGCCTCTTCGGGCGTGAGCTCGTTCTTCTCAGCCCAGTGGTCTCTCGACTTGAGCACGTTCAGCTGCAGCATCTTCCTCTACCTCCCTGGGGATCTCTTGTTTGACCGGGCGGCCGCAGCATGGCCATCCCGGGCCCGACAGTGGCGATGGAACGCCAGCGGCGCGGGAAAGTTGTATTCGGACCCCGCCGTCGGGCTATTCCCTCGTCGCCCGAAAATTTCCGCCCCGCCCCCGCTCTTTTATGTCGCTGTCCCGTGGAGGAGAAATCCACGGGCACTCGCCTACATAGGCCAGAAGGAGGTGGGGATGCTTTTCTCGATGTCAGAGGCCGCCAAGGCCACGGGTGTGGCCCCCTACAGGATCAAGTTCGCGCTGGAGACGCGCAGGATCCCGGAGCCCGGGAGAGTCGGCGGTAGGAGATGCTTCAGCCCGGACGACGTGGAACTCATCAGGAGGCACTTCGCGGCGCGAGGGGGTGCCGGCAGGGGCCAAGAGGACGGGAGGGGGAACGACGCTTCCTAATCTTATATGCCCACCAATTGCCATCCTCCCCATCTCACCGGTTTACCTTTAATTCAATCCAACCCTCCCTATTCCCGTGGTCTCTTCCATCCCGATGATCGGGCCACGGAGAGCATCGAGGGATTTCTACGGGATGGGGTGAAACAGCGTTCCTACATCCTTGAATCGCTGGCCCTCACCAACCGAACCATCCAATGGTTTGCCGGCATCAGCCATGAGGACCTTCTTTCCCTTCCCGAAATCAAGCGTCAATGGCGTACCTTCACGAACCGCACCCGCCGCTATTACTCCGCCGACCTCGCCTTCTTCTGGGTTCGTGAACCGACTCCTTCTGATCCTCGCCGCCTCCATTACCACCTTGCCATCCTCGACCGTTTCTCCGACGACCCTGAGACAGTGAGGGAAGTCCTCGGCACCTGCCTCTCGAGGTTCACCGGCCACCATCTCTGGGTTCATCCTGAGCCTGTTCGTTCCTCCTACGGCGTCCTGAGCTACATGCTGAAGCTGGGAGAGAAGCAACGGGAAAAGATCATGTTGTTCAAGCCCGGCCTCGACCTTCGCCGCCACGGACTTGCCGGACATTTTCTTCCAAAAGGCATGGGGAAAAGGGCCTTGGTCACGCGGTTTAATAGCCGGGAAAAAAGGATCTCGGAAGGTGCCACCATGCTGGGCTACCCCGAGCTCATCCGTCACATCAGCGACTTCCTTCAGCTGCCGGTGAAGAGAGTGAGAAGGCTGGTCGGCGAGGATCCCTACAACCCCGTCTGGGAATCCTGGATCGACTCGATGCACTCGTTGAAGCGAGGGCACTCGATGAGTCCATGAGCCCCGCCCTTATTAACCCTTCACGCTGGCGTGCGCCACTATTAAGGGCATTGATTGGGCTTGGAACTCATGGAGACCACTCCCGATTTCCCCTGTTTTCTTTGGGGTTGTCGGGGCCGTTGGTTCTCGGGAGTCAGAGCCGCATCAACTGCTCGGAAAATGGGCATGAGCGGCTTTTTTGAGGCAGGAATCATGTTGCCTCTCCCTCACCAAGAACCAGCCACGCGTCCCGGGGACTCCGACGAACCACCAGGGGCGGTCATCAACAGGACTTTTCCCGTGAGATGAGAGAAAAAACGGGCGAAGGGGATCGGGCCACGACGTATTTCCAACCTTGGAATTGCGTCTGAGGGGGTCGGGCCGGGCCCCTTCGAGATCGTGGGAGCCAAGTCGCACTTGTCTGAACCCGTCCATCTGCGCCAGTGTGCTGATCGCGAGGGCAACTTTGGGGGCTGAATTGCAGGGTGAGATCCTGCCCGCCGAGTCTCCGGACCCATGAGAATCGGCTGCTCCAGACGCAGTGCTCAGTTCGACCGGCGGATCCTAGCCGCCGTCCGATCCTGCCCCTCGTTCGGAATCTTCGCCCGGTCTCTTCAGTCGGCCCAGCATCGCCTTGCCGCTGAGGCCCCACTCCATGATGGCGGCATCTGCAGAATCATCGGCGCCGCAGGGAAACTCCGAATCACGCTCCAGCAGGAGCACATCGATCAAGTACGAGATCAGCTTGGCGTCGCGAACGTCAGATGTCTCCTCGTACTGCTCCGGATCTCTGTTGACATCGGCTTGCACCATGCGGAAGGAATCACCTTCCGGAGCGAATCGAACGGCGTAAATACATACCCCTGTCCAGCTGCGATGGAAGAACAGGGTATTCGCTTCCCAGTAGATGAACCACTTCTCCTCCATCTCTCGGGGCACCAGTCCCGCCTGAATACGCCGCATCTCCCCCGGGTCGAACGTGCGGCTCAGATTGATCGTCGTGAATCTCCGCGGAAGCGGTTGGATCCGCCAGTCCGACTTCCTCGCTGCCGCCGCTGGCTCCCTCTTGGCGTTCGTCATGGGCGGGCGACCGGACGGACGCCATATCTCCAAGGCATCACGCCCCATCACGGAAATGATTCCGATGGTCACGGCCTGTTCGGCCGCGAGCATGGCAAGGACGTCCTTGAGGCCGGCTGGCGGGTGGGCATCCAAAGCCACCCAGAGAGCGATCCGGCCTCTCTCCAACCGCTCGCCGCATTGCATCGCCGACCACGCCGCTTCGGGCGGCGAGATGCCGCTGATGGTCTTCAGGAGCTTCTGCGAGACGCTTCTTGCCTTTCTGCGGTGCTCGACGGCGAACTTTCGCAACATGCCCAAGCCATCGGAGCCGAATCGTGACAGGCCGGCGAGATACAGCAGCAGTTGCCCGACAACCTTCGCCGTCGCATCCGGGGAGGATGCCCTCTTGGCCTCCACGAGCACGACGTCATGCGGCCCGGAGGCGGGCAGAAAGAGCAGGTCGACGATCCCGTAGCCACGACCGGCCCGGCAGCGTCTTATGAAAGGGGCGTCCGCAAGGCCGAGTCGCTCCCGACTGCGGATGACGTTGTTCTCGATGAATCGCTCAGTCGCCATACATCAACACGTCTTTCATCTCATGCCCGGCGGTTGCCGACGATCCTCGGTCAAACAAGCCCCATCAGAACAAGGCTTCCGGCGACACCTCGGGCATCAGCCTGGCGGCGAGCACCCTTATCTCCGAGTTCATGGTCCGTCGCAGTATCCAACGGCGGATCAAACCCGCCGAGTTCCATTCTTCCGCGTACTTCGCTTCAACGAGTTGTCGTGCCCGCGACTCGACTGCCTCGACGAGATTCGAGCGTCCGTTCGCGACGATTGAAGAACTCAATCCATCGCGATTGCGGGACTCCGAGGCCGTTGATGATTTGTTGGGCTTCATTGCACTCCTCCCGGGGATCACGGAGTTCGGTCAGGCGCTCTGTATCTCCACGGAAACTGGGAACACCGCGCCCGTTGGGATTATGCCCGGGCAGTGTCCGGCAGCTCAGTCGTCAAGTGTCACCCCGGTAACGACATCCATCAAGTCGCCCGAGGATGCATTTGCGTCTGATCCGAAGATCGGCATTGCGGCTCCGGTGTCCTTTTCTTCAACGCCCGCCGGCCTTCCTTTTTCGGGCATCACGCGGCACACTGAAGCCCATGGTCATGAGGAGGTCGGGGGACGATTCGCCGCGTGTGCGAGGAGGGCCCCGACAGAATCCCGTGATGAGGTGAAGTCGAAAGAAAAAACCCTTGAATACCGTGAAGATTGAGGTCGAACAGACCTTCCAGGAGTGCGTGGAATCTATCCGCACTCTGGTTCTCCAGATCCCGGCGGACTCTCCCTGGGATCCTGAATGGCTGCGGCGCGTGCTGCACCATGGCGAGGCCGACTACGGCCCGTTCCCCACCCGGCCCATCGAAGGCACGCTGGAACGCTGGCTGCTGGGCATCCGCGTCCTCGGCGAGACGAACCTGCCGGCGGACTTCGGATGGGAGGTGGCCCGATGACGTTGCAAAACCAGGAATTCGGAGATTCCAGGGTCAATCCTCTGCAGCCAGGGGTGTCAGGGGCCGCAGCCCGGGTTCCCGATGGGGGCTCTTTCGAGAAGGGGTCGGGGGACGGGGCCAGGAAGAAGCGGAAGAATCCCCGGTTCCAGTCGGTCTCTGAGATGTCCCTCAGGAAATTGAAGCGGCTGCACGGGGAAAGCCAGGGCAGGAATCTCGCCGTCGAGGAGGAGCTGCGCAGGCGCGGGTTCAACGCCCAGATGCTCAAGGAATCCGAATGGCAGCACGCCCAGCAGCGGTGGGAGAAGACCATCAGGCAATCCGGGCATGCGGCGGGCACGGGGACGCAGGGGAAAGAGGACGAGCTGGCCAAGTGGCGGCGGCTGCCGATCAGGGTTCGCTCGACAACGGACGACCATCGGGATGCCCCCGACCGGAGAAGCAAGCGGCAACGCAGATTTGAGCGTCGCCTGGAAAAGCGACGGCAGGAACGAGAGGCAGGGCTTCGCCCACGGAAGAAGTGACGCTAGCCACGCCGCGGCGAATCGCGTACGGCATGGATGCCCGGGGCTCTGCCGAGAACTGATCAGGAGGTCGGCTTCTCGGCCTTCTCCTTCTCCGGCGATCGACCGTCGGAAACGGCCGTGGGATCGGTCCGCTCCGTCGCCGCGACCTGCTCGCCGCCGAACTGCCGGAGGGCCGTCGTCGATCGACACGCAGCCGAAGGCGAGCGTGGGGTCAGGGAACAAGACCGGGGAGCGGGCCTGGTCAATCTGATTCCTCCGGCATAAGAACTCTGATGCCTCCTCGATCTACGAGGATCCCAGCACGATCCTTGATTCACGCAAGAGCATCCTCACGAGGATGCCGGCGCGGTTCCCGCCTCACGTCCGGCCATGGCGGTCCAAGGGGTGCTCTACAAGGCGACCTATCTCTGGAAGGTGCACCCTCGTGGCAGCGCCGCGATTCGGTCTTCCGCACCGAAATCGACTGCGCCCACTGCCACGACCAATTCGATCTCGACTGATTCCCGAGCGAAACGCCGATTCCGTTACCCGCGGCGCGAAAAAAACCTGTTTTTGGGGTCAAAAGTTCGGCCCTCGTGTGTGTGCCCGGTAAACCTCGGGAGTGCCGCAGATGACGCCGGCGAGGGCCGGCCGGATGGCGTTATCGAGGTCCGCTTCGGAGTCAAAGCCGGGGCTGACCAGCGGTTTATGAGCGGGCCATTTTCGAGGAGAGAGCAATGAACACGACTGGTATTGGAGCCCCTGCTGGTGACGAGGGTGGTTCTGCCGCTGTCGAGGAGCGGCCGAACGAGATCGCCGGCGCCGTGGCCCTCCTGGGTCCCGGGCTCGCGGACCGGGTGATCGACGGCAAGGACGAGGCGAGCACCCAGGCGGCGGCCGGTCCTGTGGGCCCGGAGGCTGCCGCGGAGGACAATGGCCATGACGGTGAAGACGCCACCGCGGCCGACGACATCATCAGCCCGGCGCCGGCGATCGACACGGCTAAGGAGTCCATCGCTGCCGCCCGGACCGACGAGGGCACCCCGGCGGCCGAGACAATCGAAGTGCAGGGGCAGCCGGCTTCAGGTACCTCGCCCGGCGACGACACCCCGGGCGCTTCCTCCGGTGAGGACGAGTCGGCCGACGACGACGAGCTGGCCGTGCCGCAGCTCCTCAAGCAGGCTTTGGAATCGCTGCTTGACGAGTCCACCGGCAGGCTCGTTGCCTTCGAGGACTTCGAGTGCGAGGTTGACGATCGGGCCTTCGAGAGCGAATGGCTCGGAAAGCACACGCCGATCAGCCTCGCGGTGTTCGGAGCGGAAGTTGCCAAGACCGGCAAGTGCACCTTCCACGTCGACCGGAATGGCAAGCTGCTCGGCGATCGCGTTCAGTACCGGCTGGCTCGGGAAAACGGCGCTCAGATCACCCTATGCGTCCACCAGGACTTGAGCGACGACCAGAAAAGGGACTTCATTCTGCGGCTCCAAGCCCGCGAGAGAAGGCGCACGGGCAAGGAGAATCGGGAGCTGGATCGCAGAACCATCGAGGCCTTGCTCGCTCTGGGGATGAGCTACGAGACGATCGCCAAGATGGCCGGGGTCAGCCCGAACACGGTCCGGAATATTGAGACGAGGGCAGCCAATGATCCCAAATCCAAGCTTGTAAACACTAAAAGGGACCGTCGCCTGAAATGGTCGACGCCCGAAAACATCGCCGAGGCCCACAGACTCCGGGCAGAGGGCAAGAACAATTCGCAGATCGCCAAGGCGCTCGGCACGACGCCGGCAACCATCGGCAAACTATTCAAGGATCGCGGCCCTCAGGCCAACGCCAAGATCAAGGAGGAGCCCAACCCTACTCCCGAAACCGCGCCGGACCAATCGCCGCCCACGCCGTCACAAGTCGACACCACACGCGTGCCAGACGACGGCATCCCGAACGTGGTTCGGTTGCACCTTGAGCATCGTGGGTTGCGGGGCGTCCTAGCGGCGAAGGAATACGCCAAGCTTCTGAAACCTCAGCAGGACGACGCTCGAGAGAAAATCGAGGGCTCGCCAAGCACAAGGACGAGCTTCTTAAGTCCTACATCTATCACCGAGAGGCCGCCACCTTCGCAGAGGCGGAGCTGGAGAGGCACCTTCTCGCCGCCGGGAAGGCGGGTGCCGCATGACCTCGATCGGCCCCGGCGGCCTCAGTTCGTACTTCGCCCCGGCGCGTCGCCGGGTCGACCTGGGCCGCATGAAGTTCGTGCAGCCCTTGGTTCCTGTTTGTCCCCTCAGTCCCAAGAAAGGGCTACTGAAATGAGTTTGTCTGTTTCCGCTCCTCCCTCCATCGCTGCCGACGTCTGGCACAGCGCGGCGGCCAAGCACCCCGTTGGCAGCGTCGTTCGGGGCGTCGTTCACAACGTCACCAACTACGGCGTGTTCGTCGAGATCGCCGAGGGCGTCGACGGACTTGTCCATGTCACGGATCCGGGCCTCGTGCGGCTCGGCGTCCCTGAGGCCGGCGCGGAGGTCAATGTGCGCATCGAGTCCTTCGACCCGGTTCGGCGCCGCGTCGGGCTCGGGCTTATCAGCAAGTAACCCAAGAAAAAAAGAAAGGAACTTTCAATGGCGAATTGGCAGACGAACATTCTCGAGATCTATGGCGATATGGAGGAACGCAGACGCTTTTTCGAGGCCATCACCAAGCGGTCTGGTGACCATGTCGAGTACGACCTCAACGGGCTCGTTCCCGTAGGCCCTGAAGGGCCGATGGTGGCATGGGGCTCGAGATCTGGCGCCGTAGACATCGAGGTTAAAGATTCGACCGGTGTAGTTGCATTTGAGACTCGTAGCAACCCGGGGTACACGTTGATCGAAAGGATTTCGATCCAGTTTCCCCTGCTCGTGTTTGCGCTCCAGTTTATTGAGGAGAACCTTTGCTCCCTCGGCTGGGGCGTGTGTGCAAGTGGCAAGTACTGTGGCGGCTGGGTGAACCACAACGTCGGCTGGAACCCCGAGTGGGATTGCGCTCGTTCCAGAGGGCAGGATCCGGAGGCCGCCGCGATCGATGGCTTCGAGGCCGTGGAATGGGCGAATCTTTTCTTCGGTGCGCTCAACGTCGTGCCCCGGGAGCTCACCGCTTATCCCGAATTCGCGGAGAGACTCGCCGCCCATGAGGCGATGGCCGACAGGGTCGAGGATTTGGCCCCCGAGTTCGAGCACGCGCAGACCCCGCTCGGAGACAGGCGAATCTCGCTTGAGGAGTTCTGCGAAAAGGCAGACTTTCTCGAGATCCGAGCCGAGTGCCGTCTTGCCGCCGAGCGTGCCCTCAAGGCCTTGGCTGCCACCCAGATGGAGACGCTGTAGTCGGATTTTTCGCGGCCGCCGGGGGCACCAGTTCCCGTTCCCACGCCCCCGGCGGCCGCACCTATTCCGAAGCGGAAAACATGTCCAAATCCAAGAAATCGCCGTCCAACAAGACCCGCCGGAGGCGGGGCGTTCGCAGCCGGGGTTCAGCCTTTCCTCACGGCTCCGCCCCGCCTGCCTCCCAGCCCTCCATCGCTAACGCCTCCTCATCTTCACCCCCGCCCTGACGCCCCCGCCAGCCTTCCGAACCGCCGGTCGAACGTCTTCTTCTGTTGGGCAAAGAGGTTGTCCAGCCGCCGGGAGAGTTCCGGATCGTCGGCCGCGAACATGCGGATTGCTTCGCGAAGTTCCGCCACCGCTTTCTTAACTTTATAGGCTGAATCGAGCCCGGGCGTGCCCACGAGGTCTTTGGTGTCGCCCTGATCCTCCAGACGGTGATCCAACACCCGGACCACAGCATCTCCGAATCTCATCCGCAGGAAGTTGCGGAATTCCCTGACGATCTCCTCGTCTGCGCGGGGGGCCGCGGCAACGTCATCTGGCAGATCTGACTGGCGCTTCCGCCTCTTGGCCGCCCGGCTCCGAAGCGTGCTGATGGCATTCCGCACGGCAACCTTGAATCGTGCCACCAGGCTCTGGCCGGACCAACCCCTGAAGAAGTTGCCCAACAAAAGCTTGACGCAGATGTCATGGACGAGCGGGTCGAGTTCGCTGTCGTGGAAGCTGCGCCTTAGCGCCGCATCGATGTAGCCGGGCACGTCGACTTGCTGAAACTCGTCCAAGTGAGCGAGGGCCGCGGGATCAGTAGTCTTCTCCCGCAGCCGCTGCACCTCCCGATCAAAGAGATCTTGGATCCCACGCTTGGGAAAGAGCTCCGAGACTTCCCTCAACAAGAGGGCAGTCGGCATCCGCATCCAAACAAACTCTTGAAATGTCTTCATGGGGATATCTATCCCGCTGCCACTTTTTCTTCAGCCTCCGGGTGTCCGTGCGGGGTCTGACTGGGTGAACGAAGGAGAGCAACCGGGAACGGCCCAGAAGCCCTCCGTCGTCCCCTCCAGGAAGGACAACCCATGCCCAGAAAGACCACGCTGCCGGTTTGGGATCTCGTTGCGTCCGTGATCCAGCACAGCCGTTCCACGCTGCTTTTTGGGCCTCCCGGCACCGGCAAGAGTCATGCAGCCCACACGGCTGACCTTGATGGCCGGCCCCTGTTCACGGTGACCATGACCCCCGACACCCCATCTGCCGAGCTACGGGGTCACTACGTGCCGGTCGGCAACGAGTTCCGGTGGCAGGACGGACCCGCCCTCAGGGCATGGCGAGAGGGGGGCAGGCTGGTGATCAATGAAATCGACCACGCCGGCGGGGACAGCCTGTCGTTCCTCCTGGCCTGTCTTGACTCGCCCGAGACCGCCTGCCTGACGTTGCCTACTGGTGAGCTCGTCAGGCCCGTACCGGGCTTTCAGGCAGTCGCCACAATGAACGGGGATCCCGATGCCGACCTTCCCCCGGCGCTCCGTGACCGGTTTCCCGTGGCCATCGAGGTCACGGAAGCTCACCCTGCGGGAGTCGGACAGCTCCCGCAGGATCTACAGGCGGCCGCCATGGGCAGCGTCGTCGCCTCCGATCCTGCGCGGCGGCTGACGCTGCGGGCCTGGCTGGCGTTCGCCTCCCTGCGGGGCCAGATCGGTGCCGAGGCGGCCGCCCAAGCCGTCTTCCGCTCGCGGGCCGGTGATGTGCTTGATGCCCTGCGGATCGCCAAGGGCACAACCCAGACGGAGGTCGTGCCGTCATGAACAGCCATATCTCTCCGCTGCCCGAGGCCATCGACGGTAGCCGTTGGACGGTGAAGGAAGGGGCCGGCTCCTGCGACACGGTGAGCAGAATTCTCGGCGTTCCCACGGATGACTCAGATGGTTCCCGATTCATCCGAAACCATGAACTCGGACATGCCAAGATCACGCCAAGAAAGCCAGCGTTCAGGCTGTGCAAGCAATTCGGCCTGTCGATGGTCGCAATGCAGATCTGCGAGGACCTGAGGATTCATCGATATCTGCATAGCATCGGCGTAGCAACGTGCGGAAGTCTTTCGGAGACCGAAGCCGAGGAGATCATCCTCAAGACGGCAGGCAGCGACCGCATGCTGGCCGCCCATCTGGTGGCGAGCATGCACACCGACGACTACGGCAGGATTCTTTCGGCGTTCATTCGCCACATCGAAGAGGCTCGTGTCGAGCACCTGACCCGAATGGCAAGGCTTGTGGACAACCGGATGCGCCAGGGCCGTGGCCTCGACAGGTCCATCGGGTTCCGCAATGGCACGGTGCCGGCGGCGCGGCTCTTCGATGCGGTGTTCCCCGAGGCTGGCATTCCGTCGCCGCAACTGCCGCTCGACTGCCTGTTCGTTCCGCAAAAAGGCCGTCCCGCGAAGTGGGGCGAAATGCTAATCGAAAGGCTTCAGCCGGAAAGAAGCCGACCGATCCCGGCTGTTGCGCACGGCCGTGCCTTTTGCGACCATGGGGCCGTTCTTGCCGCCCCCCACCGCCTGCCCGTGGATGGCCGCGTGTTCCTGCGCCGCCGAAGGCAGCGGGGAGGCACCGTGCTCATCGACGCCAGTGGCAGCATGTGTTTTGGCCCCAAGGATCTCGAGCGAATCACCACGGCCGCCCCACTCGCCACCGTTGCGATCTACGCTGGCCGTGGTGGTTCAGGAAGGCTCGCAATCGTCGCGGCTCGGGGCCGCATGGCCTCGGGTAGCGACATTAGTGCCCTGCTTGGGCGAGGAAACGTCATAGACGGCCCAGCCCTCCGATGGCTGGCTCAGCAGCCCGAGCCACGAATCTGGATCAGCGACGGGCAGGTGACCGGCGCACACGACCGACCATCGACCGATCTTGTGGTCAATGCGATCCGCATCTGCCAGCAGGCTGGGATCAGGCGGGCAAGCACGGCCGACCACATCGAAAGCCTGCTCGCATCACATCAGGGAGCATCACGATGAAGGAAATCAATGACGTCGCACCCACCTCGCTTTCCCACGTCGCTTGCGAGAGCAACCGCGGGGTCATCGAGCAGTGTCGTGTCGCCATCGACGCGGCATTCGAAGACTCCCGGCGGCTCGATGACATTTTGCTCACCGGGCCGCCGGGCGTGGGGAAAAGCAGCCTGAGCTTCGTGCTGGCCCAAGAGATGGCGGTGCCCTTCCACGAAGTGCTCGGACAGAACCTGCGGGCCCCAGCGGATCTCAACAACCTCCTGCTTGCGTGCGAGAGCAAGAGCATTTGCCTGATCGACGAAATTCATGAGGCCCCACCGGCCATCCAAACAGCCCTGTACATGGCCCTCGACAAGCGGCAGATCATGGTGCGGGGAGGATCCTCGGTGCAGGCGCTGCCCGTCGCCGACTTCACGCTGATCGCTGCAACCACTGAGCCTTACCAAATCCTTGAGCCCCTGAGGCAACGTGCAAAACTACATCTTGAGCTCTCTTTCCTGAGCCAGAGCGATCTTGTCACCGTCGTGGAAAGACGCTGCCGGGCCCTGTCGTGGGACATCGAGCCAGCCGTCCCGCCGGAGATCGCAAAAAGGGCGAGGGGCGTGCCGCGGCTGGCCCTAAGGCTGACCGCATCAGCCAGACGGGTCGCCCGCGCCGATGGCAGGACGCTGATCACGGTCGCAGATCTGCAGAAGGCCTGCGCTCTCGAGCAGCTGGATACCCTCGGCTTGGGGCCTCTCGAGTCCAAGTATCTCTGGCTCCTTATGGAGGGGCCAAAGCGAGTGAATGTCCTCGCAAGCATGCTCGGAGTCCCCGCAAAGACTCTCTCGAGCGTCACGGAACCGTTTCTTTTGCGTGCGGGACTGCTCACCAAGGACGACGCTTCCCGTCGCGTCCTGACCCCCGAAGGCCGCCGGCATCTACTGGAGACTGGCGCCGAAATCATCCAGCCGCCGCCCTCTGGGAGTACTTGAAGGGTCTTCCTACCGGCACCCACCAGACCTGCTTCCCGCCGAACGCGAGCCCGAACCCATGAGCAAACCCTCCCAGAATCGGTACGTCACCGTCACGGAACTCTGCGAACTCATTGGCATCTCGAAAAATCGCTTCTATGCCCTGCAAAAGGCCGGCATCTTTCCCGCGGCTTTGCGGAGTGCGCTCAGTAATCGTCCCGTTTTTGACACCGCCCTCGTCGAGCAATGTCTCGGAATCGTGCGGAATCGGGTCGGTGCCAACGGGGTGCCGTATGTCCCCAACCGCAAGAAGGCGACGCCGAGCCGGGAGTCCCGCAAGCAGCCCGCCGGGCGTCACCAAGGACTGATCGAGGCCCTGGCGTCACTGGGACTCACCGCCACGCCAGCGCAGGTGGACGAGGCCCTGAAGAGCCTGCCTGACGGCGGCGCCGGGCTGGATGAGCCCCAGTTGATCCGCCAGGTCTTCCTCGCCCTCAGGAAGAAGGACTGAAAACGGTCACCGCGCCGGCCGCCCTTCAGCATTTCCACGCTTGGAAATGGCCCCGCCGCCGGTGCCAGATCGCCATTCCCGATTTCCGAAAATGGCCAGTCCACGCAATAGAACCCCCTTTTTGGAGCCCAACCCATGAGCGAACAGCCCGAAAACCCGCCCGATTGCGAGACCCAAAACGCAAAGGCGAAATCCGAAGTCATCGCCCGGATCGTTCGGATCGTCCGACGGTCCGGCCTGGACTACGACGGCTGGAGGTATGTGAGCAAGCAGGTCAGACGGGAATGCGACCTGCGTCCTGCCAAGAAGGGGCGGAGGCTCCCCAAGGTGCTGACGGGCGATGACTTCCGCAGATTCTTCGAGGTTCTGGATCGGAGCGACCATATCCAGCACAGCCTGATGATTCGGCTCTTGTTCTTCACAGGCATGCGGGTGTCGGAACTCTGCAACACTCAGGTCGGGGATGTCGATCTCGAGACCTGTCGGATCAGGGTGGATCAGGGCAAGGGTGGCAAGGATCGGACGGTGCTGTTCGGCAAGTCGTTCGCGGTCGCCCTGCGAACCCACATCGCGAGCCACTCCGACAACCGCTGGCTCTTCCAGACCAGACGCAACACCCGCTACTCGACACGACGAGTCCAGCAGATCGTCTCCGCCTATGCGGAGAAGACTGGAGTAAAAGCGACGCCCCACACCTTCCGCCATCAGGCGATCACTTGGCTGACCCGTCACTCGGGCATGGCCGACGCCGAACTCCAACTGCTCACGGGTCACTCAAAGAGAGAGACTCTGGCGATCTACCAGCACATAGCCCTCCACGGAGAATTGGAGGCCAAATACCAGCAAGCGATGAAGGAGGCAGGGTTGTAGGTGGATGGCCAGGGAACGGCCTGGGTCGACAAAGACGGCGATGGGATCGTGAGGCGGGAGGAGCGGTACTGACAGAGTGTTAGCAGTGGAATTGCGTCCGCGGCGCATCCGAATTGAAGGGGAGGACGGTTTTAGGGCCCAGGTTCTTTGGTGACTCCCCGAGGAGCTTGTAGTACCAGCTACTCCGCGCCAGGGCGATCAGTTGGAACTGCTTGGCCACACTCAGATGCTTGTGTTTCGGATCTATGTATTGCCGATTGACCTTGTCTTGCCCCCGTCGCACCTGAAATCCTCTAGGGTCAAGGGTAGTTTAACCCTTGCCCGCCGAGACTCCAGGTTCGACGGGAGCAAGACTCCACTTCCAGCGCGGGGAGCCGCGGTTTCGGTTTCATTTGTGATCGGCCGCCCGCGAACCGCCGGCAGAACGCGACAGGATCATGTTGCTGGCGACCCGGTATTCGTCCGGCGTAAGGGTCGGCTTTTCCTCCCTGAGTTTACCGACGGCAGCGTCAGGACCGTCTTTGAGCCAAACCGTTACTCGTTCTTCGAGGCGTCGCTCAATGGCCTCAGCCTCAAGATGGGCCCGTAAGAGTTCGCCGTGCGAAACCCCCCACAGGCGTGCGGTGCTATCCGCCGATCCAGTAACAAGGCGTGTGCCATCGGGGGCAAATGCAATCGCAGTGACTGCATCACTATGACCTTCACACACCGCCAGTTGCTTGCCCGTGGGGATATCCCAGAGGCGAGCGGTTTTGTCCGCTGAGGCTGTTGCGAGGCGCGTCCCATCGGGGCTGAAAGCGAGCCTGCTGATTTCAGCGCCGTGCCCCTCCAGCACCGCCAGTTGCTTGCCTGTAGCGACGTCCCACAGTCGAGCCGTTCGGTCGCTCGAGCACGTAGCCAGCCGCTTTCCATCCGGGCTAAATGCGGGCACGTTATAAAATCCACGGCCATGCCCCCTAAGTTCCACCAGTCGCTCACCTGTGTGAGCATCCCATATTACCACAGGCCCCAACTCCGAACCTGTTGCGACCCTTGTTCCATCGCGACTAAATGCGAGTTGTGCAAAAGCGGGAACTTTCAGCACCGCCAGCTCCTTGCCCGAAGCTACCTCCAAGATTCGTAGAGTGTTGGCACCGTACGTGACCAAGCGGGTGCCGTCGGGACCAAAACCTATCAACCCGTCGTGTCCTTCAAACACTGCCAGTTGTCTACCCGTAGCAACGTCCCACAGTCGAACGGTTTTATCGTGTGACCCCGACGCGAGTTTGCTACCGTCAGGGCTAAACGATATCGCGCCCGCATACCGCGAGGGTCCTTCGAGTAAAGCAATTTGCTTTGCCGTCGCAAGGTCCCAGAGCCGTACGTTCTTGCCTGACACTGTGGCTAGCTTTGAACCATCCGAACTCAACCTCAGACCATCTGTCCGATCGTTATTACGCAAAACTGCAAGTTGCTTGCCAGTGATGGCGTCCCATAGTCGCGCGGTTTTGTCACCCGATCCCGTGACCAATCGCGTTCCATCGGGGGTGAATCGAATGTTAGTAACTCCGCCACCCAACACTTTCGCATCGTGACCTTCCAGAACCCTGAGGTTCTTTCCGGAGGGCACTTCCCACAATCGAACCGTTTTTTCTTCCGTCAAAGTTGCGACGCGACCGCCTTTATCGCTGCAAGCAGAAGCGACTACGGATCGCCCATGACCGTCGAAAACAGCTAGCTGTTTTCCGGACGAAACCTCCCAGAGTCGCCAGTGTTCATCTCTATTCCCGCACCCTGTGAACAACCGCGTCCCGTCTGGGCTAAACGCTAGCGAGATAACGCTATCGCCATGACCATCCAGCACCCTCACTTGTTTGCCTGTGGTAGTGTCCCAGATGTGGGCCTTGTCTTTCCCTGACTTGTCACTTGACCCTGTCGCTAATCGCGACCCGTCAGGACTGAACGCGAGTCCCCAAACGTAACTATCGTGTTGAAGCAACGCCATTTGTTTGCCAGTCGGGACTTCCCAGAGTCTTGCCGTATTGTCAAAAGCCCCTGTGGCCAGCCGTGTGCTGTCAGGGCTGAACCGAAGTTGCTGGATAGATTCATTGTGCCCCTCGAGTAACGCTAGTCGATTGCCGGTGGTGGCATCCCAAATCTGCACGTGTTTTTCATTCCATCTAGCGGCGACCACCTTCCCATCCGGGCTCAGCGTGGCACTGTCGGCTCTTGCAAACCACACCCCTTTTCTATCGGGGCTAGATTTGACTTGATCGCCGTTAGGGTTTTCGAGCACAGCTAGCTGCTTTGCCGTTGCAACATCCCAGACTTTCTTGGTGCCATCAGCCGAGTCCGTGATCAGTCGTGAGCCATCACTATTCAGCGAAAGAGACCATATCGCGCCCACATCCACTTCGAGAGGCACTTTGTCGGCATCGCCTGCAACGTTCCAGAGCCTCGCGATCTTGTCTGTGGAAACCGTGACCAGCCGTGTGCTATCGGAACTGAACACGAGGTGACGGATAGAACCTCCTCGCCCTTGGAATACCACAAGTTGTTTGCCACTGTCGGTGTCCCAAAGGCACGCGGTGCCGTCTGCCGAGGCCGTGGCCAGCCGGATACCATCTGGACTCAAAACTTGGCGCACAATCGGTGATAAGGACCCCTTCCCGACCAAAATGCCCATGCCCTCTATTTGTGCATCAAGGTATTTCAATTCAATTGGCAAGGATTGTGGGCCCCAGATGGCAGCCGTTTCCCGAAACAGAGACCTTGCTATACCGAACTCATGTTCCTTAATGCACTGAGATATTCGATGGAGGTTTGCCTCGTAAAGCCGTTTCGTCGCAATCTCTTGCTGTTGCGTCGCACGCTTCTCGGCAGCGACTGACTCGGCTCTGGCCTGCTGTGCTTGAATGCGCCGCGTCTCTGCGTCGGCGCGTGATTCTTCAGCGATACGCTGCGCTGACTCCGCCCGCCGTCTCGCCTCATCTGCCCGCGTGGCAAAGATGCCGACCCCAATCACTGCGATCACGAGGGCACTAAACACCCCCGCCGCCGCGGCCGCCGCCGCTCGATGCTTCTTGGCCAGCCTGACAAGGCCGTCCACGAACCCCGGCGGGCTTGCGGAGATCGGTTCACCGGTCAGATACCGCCCCACATCTGAGCCCAACTCACTGGCACTTGAGTACCTGCGACCCTTGTCTTTCTCCAGGCACTTTCCAGCGATCACCGCGACGTCACCCTTCAGAGCCCGATTGAAGGAAGAAAGCGGCGTTGGGTCGTCTTCCTGGACAATCCGTGCAACCTCATGAATCGCCTTTTTCTTGACGTCGTAGGGCATCTTGCCGGCGAGCAGCTCGTACAGGATCACGCCCAGGGCATAGACGTCAGACCGAACGTCGATGTCGTTCGGGTCTGCCCTGAACTGCTCCGGGCTCATGTACTGGAGCGTCCCGATCAGCTGGCCGACATCGGTCTGCATGGTCGTGAGGGCCATGTCGGAGTCGGTGGCCCGAGCGACGCCGAAGTCAATGACCTTCGGCTGGCCGGAAGCATCCACCAGAATGTTGCTCGGCTTGAGGTCCCGGTGGATGACACCCTTCTGGTGGCCGTGGGCCACCGCTTCACAGACGCTGCGGAACAGGTCCAGCCGCTGGCGTGTGGGCAGTTTCAAATCCGCAGCGTACTTCGTCAGAGTTGTGGCATCGGCGATGTACTCCATGATGAAGTACGGGACCGACGCATTGCCCATGCGATGTACGCCCACGGAGTAGATGTGGGCGATGCCGGGGTGCTGGAGTCGCCCCAGCACCTCCGCCTCATACTCGAACCGCTTCAAGACTGAGGGCGAGGTCAGGCCCGGCCGCATGACCTTCACCGCCACGGTCCGACCGGGCTTTTCCTGCTTGCCCTCGTACACGCGTCCCATGCCGCCCTCGGCGATGAGCCGCACGATCATCACGCCGCCGATGTCGCAGCCCAGAAGCGGATCGTGGCCGGGCTTGGCTGGCTCGATCCCCAGGGCCATCGTCAGGCCTTTGAGGCTGGAGGGGTCCGGGGCAAGAGCTTCGACTTCGGGGAGTGGGCGGGTCTGTTTTTTGTCGCTCATTGGGTCATTCCTGCGACGGTCAATTCTGATCGGACCATATGGAAAGGCGATTGCCGGCCCGTGAGGGTGTCACGGCCCGCAGGAAAAGAGACTTGGCACGGCCGCGGGTCGCGACCGTCACCGGAGAACTCCTCCCAGCGGCGGATTGTCCACCTCCGTAGAAACCGCGTCAAACAGCCCCGCCAAAGCGTTTTCGGGGGTTTCTTCTGGGCCATGGCACCTGACTCGGTCCAAGGTCGCCCTTCCTTCTAGCACGGCAAGCCCAGGCGACAGACGGGCCCTGGTCTCTCGAAAGTAGGCCTGGGAGTGTCGGCGATGCGGCTCCCTCGCAGCAACAAGACTGCCATGTATTCCCCCGAGAGATCCCGCGTGTCGTCGTGGTGGCAACTCCGCATAGGCGCCGACGCGTCGCCGCTGGACGGTGACACCCCGGCGTGGATCGTGAGCCTCACGGTTCACGTTACCTTGCTGCTTGCGCTCTCTCTGTGCGTCTTCCCGAGCAAACGCACGCCCGTCAGGGCGATCACGATCGTCCAGTCGGAGGAGTCCGAGCCAGATTTGCAACGCACGGACTTGGTTATTCTCGAGTCGCTGAATCCGAATCCAGGGGACGATGCCGAGTCCACCACAGAAGGGGCATTCGATAATCAAGTGCCACTGGACATTCCGGCCCCCGCGGATGTGCTCGATCTGCCGAGCATTGCCATCACGCTCCCCGAGGTGGAACACCACGACTTGGCTTTCCTCTCACAGCTTCTCAGCCGACCGGAGCCAGCCGTCGGTGAAGGAGCGGTCAACGTGTCACTCCGAGATGCGGGAGACGCCCTGGATTATCTCACTGCAGTGATTCGGGACTCCGTTGTCCAGCGGCCGACGACCATCTGTTGGCTGTTCGATCAGTCGGTAAGCCTCGCCGGCCAGCGGAAAGATATCGCCGCCCGGCTCGAGAACGTCTTCGAGGAGCTCGCCATCGAGCTGGAGGACGAGTTGCGCCATGACCTCAACCACGCCGTGTTCGCCTACGGCGAGAAGGTGACCAAGGCCTTTCCAAAACCGGTGGCGGAATCCCATGAAGTGGTGAACGCAATCCTGTCCGTCCCCGTGGACGAGTCAGGGATCGAGAACACGTTTACAGCCATCCGCGAGGCGGTCAAATCGGTTGTGCCCGCGTCGTCGCCACGAACGCGTCGGAATGTGTCGGTCATCGTGTTCACCGACGAGGTTGGCAATGACGAACATCTCGCTGACGAAGTTGCGGATCTGCTGCGCAGGCAACGCGTGCCTGTTCCGGTGTACGTCGTGGGCGTGCCGGCGCCGTTTGGCCGCAGGAAGGTGCCCATCCGATTTGTCGAATACGACACCGAGAAGTTCGCGGGTGGTGAACAATGGGCCGAGGTCGACCAGGGCCCGGAGACTCTCTTTCCCGAGTTTGTGAGGATTCGTACAGGTAGCTCGGACGACGAGTCAATTGACTCGGGATTCGGGCCCTTCAGCCTGTCGAAGCTGTGCGGCCAGACCCACGGCCGGTACCTCTGCTTGCACGCCAACCGCAGCACCGGCGGACCGGTCGGCCACACTGCCCCGATGGCATCCCGACTGCGATTCTTTTTCGACCCCGAGGTGATGAGGCCTTACCAGCCCCGATATGGATCAGTCAAACAAATCAGAGAGGATATCGAGGCCAACAAGGCAAAAGTGGCCCTTGTTGCGGCGGCCTCTAGCCTTGAGCTGGAGCCGATGCGACGGCAGAGCTGGGTGTTTCCGAAAAAGAACGACGGGGCCTTCGTGGGACTGTTGAGCGAGGCTCAGCACGCAGCCGCGGTGCTCGCTCCCCGGATCGACATCATTCATCGCTGCTTGAATGCCGGTCGCACTGATCGCCCGAAGATCCAAGAGAAGCGCTGGCAGGCAGGCTATGACCTGGCGCTGGGAAGGGTGCTGGCGGCCAAGGTTCGGGTCGACGCCTACAACCAGATTCTCGCCAACGCGAAGCAAGGCTTGCGGTTCCAGGATCCGAAGAACGACACCTGGCAGTTGGTCCCAAGCGACGACATCACGAATCTGGACTCAACAAACGCAAGGAATGCCAAGCAGGCACGTGAGCTTCTCGAGAAGGTCGTGGCGGAGCACGCCGGCACTCCCTGGGCGCTTGTCGCCACCCGCGAACTCGAGACTCCACTGGGCTACGCCTGGAGAGAAACGTTCACGAACGTCAATCCACCTCCGCGGCCTGCGTCGCAGCCCGCAAAAGGCGGCGGGACCGCGAAGAATCCCGTCGATGACGCCCCGCGGCAACTGGCCCCGCCAAAGCCTCCTCGGCCCCTCGAGAATCTATAGACACCCAATCTCACCGCGGGGTTGTCGCGGCGGCGGGCAGCCGGCTCAGAGCCCTCAGAATTGACCACTCCTGAAAGGCCCCCGAATTGGCTCAAGCGGCTTCCGGTCCTTCCATGTCCGCCGTGGCCGAACTGCGACCAAAATGGGCTCGCCCGCCGGTTCGGCCGATAGGACGTCGCCGCCGTCGTCATGGATGACCGGCGGCAAATCATCGGCCGACTCGCGTGGCGGCTCTGCCAGAGTATCCGGCATGGCCGGCCCTGGTGATGCGTCCGGCAAGGTTTTCGCTACGACGGTTTTTTCTGGTTTCGGCGACTCTTCCACCTGGCTCGGTGCGGTAGCGGCCCTGCTGGTCGCATGCACGACGAACGGCGCCCTGCACCCCCGGCACTGAAACTTCTTGCCGATGAACTTTGACTGCATCGAGAACACACGGCTGCAAGCAGGACACATTCTGGTGTCCACGCCTTGCACAAAGCACTCGACTGCCACCGGGATTTTGGGCCTCGCCGACTCGGGGTTTGGCCCCAGTTCGAGGCTCGTGAGATCGGCGGGAACCCGAAACGTCTTTCGGCATTCCCGGCAGCGGATCGCCTTGCCGAGAATGGCGGGCGCCGCGTGGAACATGCGATCGCAGTAGGGGCAGGCGAGGACTTCCACGATGATGCTTTCCCTTCCGGATACTCGAAAGAATGGTCGAGTGTCGAGGTCTCAAACCCGCACAGTCCAAAGGTACACTACTTTCGCGAGGTAGTCATCCCTATATGCGTGGCCCCGGTGTGCCACCACGTTGACCCACAGCGTCCGGCCGACTGAGGCTCGATCTGTCTGGCTTCCGTCGAACCTGGATCTCCGTGGACAAGGGTTAGCCTACCGTTCCCCCAGAGGATTCCATTCCATGACCCAGAAGCGCAAGCGGCTTTCTGGCCCCGAAAAGATCGCCATCGTCAAGCGATACCTCTTCGAACGGGTGCTGATCTCGGACCTGGGTGACGAGCACGGACTCCAGCCCAGCCAAATCTACCGCTGGCAGGCAGCCATCTTCGAGCACGGCGCCGACGTGATCGACCTGAAGAAGGGCCGCCGCGCCAAGGCGGTCGAGTCTGTCGTCCTCTCAGAGATCAGCGACGATTGGGAAACCGAACGTGCCTACCTCACCATGGAAGCAAGATGACCCACCTCTGATAACCCGGATTTACAGAAGGGGTGTTGCTTTATCCAATTTTGGAATCGCGAGCCTTGCCTTTGAGGAGGCAAGCATGCGGGCGATCGCTTCGGCGTCGGGCGAGTCGATCGTGGTGAGGTGATGCGGCGGCCCTCCGCATGCAACTCCGTTCCCCGCTTCGCTTCGGCACCTCCGGTCGCTCGCATCCGCTCGCTCCCTCCAAGCCTCGCTCCGCTTACTTACCGCCCGCCTCCGGCGGACTTGCTCCAGACGCACTCAGGGCGAGACGGAAGCCCAAGTTGTCTTGGCGAGAAGTCTGTGGTCGTGATAGGCGCACCGTCGATCGACAGCCGCCCCTCAGTTCCCAAAAACCTCCGCCCCGTACAACGCATTCTGGCCGAGCCGGTACCAGCGGGTCCATGACCGGAACCTTTTCATAGTTGCTGTACCCGTCGCTGCACCACTCCCACGCATTACCATGCATATCGTATAGCCCCCACGGATTGGGCTTCTTTGAGGCCACAGCATGGGTTTCGCGACTCGAAGTCGCTCGAAACCAACCAAAGGCGTTCAGCTTATTGGGATTGTCGCCGTATGAGTAGGCCGTCGTTGTCCCAGCCCGGCACGCATATTCCCATTCAGCCTCTGTCGGAAGACGGTACACGCGGCCGGCCGCCTTCTCGGCCGGCAATGCAGAGAGCTTGTCGCAGAACTTCACCACGTCGTCCCAACTGACCTGCTCGACTGGTCTGTTGTCATCCTTCCACCTGCTCGGCGGCTCCCCGCCCATCACCGCCTTCCACTGCGCATTCGTCACCTCGGTCACGCCAAGGTAAAAAGGCTTTGTGATCCGCACCTCGTGGTTCGGTGTTTCATTTGGTGCGCCGTCGTCCGCCCCCATCTGGAACGAGCCGGCCGGGATGAGTTTCAGTGTGACGCCGATGGCGTTCTTGAGCGGAGGCAGGGCGAGAATCACCGCCGGCTCCGCGGCGGGGGCCTTGCCACCGGAGGGCTCCGATGGCGGCGGCCGATCACCCGTCCCTTCGGTCGCCGGCGGCGCGGCACGCTCTTCGGACAAACCGCCCGACGGTTTCTTCTCAATGCGATAGGACAAACTCCACGGCCCGTAACGCGACGACGTCACGCCATTTTGGGTCGATCCCTCGTAGGCTTGCTGCCCGGGCAGGACAGTCACACGGATCACTCCTGATTCGCCAGGCCGTAACACGCCCGCGTGAACCGCTGCCCGAGAGAGACGAGAGTCAGCCGTGTAGGGGTTGCTGCCCCATACCGGGCCGCTCGTCGCCGAACCGACGACCTTAAAAGACAACGTTTGGCCGACGGAGGCCCGATGCTGCGAGAGCGTGCCTGGGTCGGGGGCGGCGGGGCCAGGGTTCAATTCACCGCCTGACTGCCTCCTAACAAGTTGGGGTTCGATCCAAACACAGTGTGCATCAAACCTTGGGCCTGTGGAATCCGCACGCAGTTCCAAGGTCTTGACCCCAGAGATATTCACCCGGAAGTCCTCGCCTCTCCCTGTCTGCTTGAGAGGAACTGACCTCCAGAGTTCCCGTCCATCCCCAATGACGCGAAAGACCTGCGGCGAAGCGATTCTCTTGGCCAGATCAAGGACCCCAATCGCTCCGACAATCTCGTCGTACTTCCCATCGATCGCAAAGACAAGTTGAGACTGCCCGGACCCCAATTCTGGGTGAATATGGATGGTGTTTGGATATCGGATGCCGCCAACGGGTTCCCAAGGGATCTTGTTATGGAAAAAATGTGCTTTCTTTGCCGTTACGGTTAGGTCAGCGAGAAACACATTCGCTTGATTGCCCAGAATGCTTTCGGCTTCAGCATCAGCTTTTGGCTCACGAGCGGTCATGACGACACGAAATCCAGCGTCGTCAAATCGACTAGAGCGAGGGAAGGACACCCGCAAAACCGATCGGCAATGGGACGGTGGATATTTCCAGCATCCGCCGCGGTAGAGCCCCTTTGACCCCGGCCCTATGGGATCTTCAATCGTCCCGCTGGGATATGGTGCGTAAGCGTCAGAGCACCACTCCCATACATTGCCGTGCATGTCGTAAAGCCCCCATGCATTTGGCTTCTTCTGGCCCACGGGCTGAGTTTGGCCATTCGAGTTGGCTTTGAACCATGCATATTCGTCCAACGCAGCAGCACTGTCGCCGAATGAATACCGAGTCGATGAGCCGGCTCGGCAGGCGAATTCCCACTCAGCCTCCGTTGGAAGCCGATACTCCCGGCCGGCCACCTTCTCATCAAGCCGTGCCGAGAGTGTGTTGCAGAAGGCAACCGCATCGTCCCAACTCACCTGCTCGACGGGGCGGGCGTCGTCCTTCCACTTGCTCGGCAAACTACCCATCACCGCCTTCCACTGAGCGTTGGTGACTTCAGTGCTGCTTAGATAAAACGGTCGAGTGATCCGCACGTTATGAGCAGGTCGCTCATCGGCTTGGCCGGTATCAGACCCCATAATGAACGCCCCGGCTGGAACCAGGGTAAGCCGCATGCCAATCGAATTCACAACTAACGACTGAGCTAGAACTTCCTCCGCCGACTTGAGCCTTTCCTTCGGTGGTCGTCTGTTGGCTACTAAAGTCCGAAACTCGGAATCATGGTCAAGCCACCCGTTGACATCGGCAACGTCTTTTCCGACCCTTACGCCGTCAACCGCTGCGATATAGATCGCTGCGGCATGCTTTTTGATCGCCTTTGTTGACTCGGCGGTGTTAAGAGTTGGATTACTGACAATTGCCCACCAGAACCGAGCCGTACGTATTAGTTCGCCGGGGTTTGTTGGATCCACCTTATTGGCATCAAGTTCCTTAGTCGCAGCGGACGCGAAGATAGTGTTGCTCTTTGACAGATACGGCAGTCCCTTGCTCCAGTCCTGCTCCTTGAAGCACCAGTGCCGGCCAAGAAGTTCGTTGGCAGCATGATCCAACGGATCCGACTCCAACACGGCGTTCGCTTTTGTAAGCTTTTCTTCGTAGGTGAGCGGCGTCTTTTTTGGATTCGAGCCCAGCAGCAAGTTCCAGTTCACAACGGCAGCGAGCAGAACAACCGCCAGGCCGCCCCAGATCGCGACGGGCGGCACTTTCTGCTTCTGCCGTCGAGCCGCCCTCTCGATTGGAGTTGTGCTCGAAACTGGCTTGAAGGCTTCGAGTGCCTCCTCCTCGGTCTGGTCGATAGCCCAGATTACGCCAGCTAACGGTTCGGTTTCCGAGGTGTCCGTGGAGACCGCTAACTTGCGTTGCCTGCGAGCTTCATCCAGCAGCCACAGTGCTCCGAGATCGTGAGCGACCTCCATGGTCGTCTGGCACCTCGGACACTTCCCTCGTTTGCCTGCCGCCTCCAACGGAAGCTTTAAGATGTTTGAGCACTTGGGGCATAACAGCCGAGCAACGTCGGGCTCGTCTGTAAGAAGCGGCACATCCTGAAGAACGGCCGTTGCGAAATCTCGGCAGGTCGTGAACCGCTCGTCAGGCCGCTTGGCCAGTCCACGATGAACGGCGTTGACAAGGGATGCCGGTAGATCGCGTCGGGCCGCCTGCAGCGGAGGGACTTGCTGTGTGGTGACCTCAACAATGAGATGAGCCGTCGCTCCCGTAAACGGCCTGCTACCTGCAAGCATTTCGTAGGCAATCACGGCGAGGGCGTACTGGTCTGCCCTGCCTTGGATCACGGCTTTCGGAGCGAACTGCTCCGGTGCCATGTACTCCGGCGTGCCGATGCCCATATGGGTAGCTGTGAGCGTGTGCTCCCTGTCAAACGTTTCTGACTCTTCGACGATCTTCGCGATGCCGAAATCGCCCAGAAACGCACCCCAGAACGCGTCGAAGAAGATGTTGGCCGGCTTGACGTCTCGGTGGACGACGCCTTGCGAGTGAACGAAGTCGAGGGCCTCGGCCACGGCCGGCAGCCAGAGATGAACCATGCCTGGCGGCCCTGGCCTGGGCTTACCGTGCTCGTCCCTCAGCCTGCGGTTGGAAAGCGAGCCACCCGGCAAGAAACGGAGCACAACGAACGGCAAGCCCCCTTCGTGGGCTCCGACCCCTTCGATGGGAACGATATGCGGATGATTCAGGCCCTGAAGCAGCCTGATTTCGCGAAAAAACCGCTCGGCGAATTTGGGGTCTTCGAGAAAGAGTTTCTTTGGAATCTTGATAACAACTGGGACACCGACCTGCTCGTCCCAGGCCCGATACGCCGTGCCCATGCCTCCGGCACCGAGCTTGGAAATGATCCGGTAGCGGTCCCTGATCGTGACGCCGATCAGGTCGTCTTTGTTGTTGTTTGAAGGCATGGCAAGGGATCTCGCTCTCTCCACTTCTCAACTAATTACGCCACCGCGGCGGGGCGATCCATTCGAGAAAGTCTGGCAACGCCTTGCCGACATTGAGCGGGTCCTCGTCGAACGCCCACCACAAGATCAGCTGTACGGCTGGAAGAGCACACGCCCCCCCAAGGACAATCGCAATGAGGGTCGCGAGCGCCTCATACTCGGGTTTTGCAAGTGCAGCGGCGTTCGTGGGCCGAACCACCGATGCCACGCGCTCGCCCGCACGAATGTCCTCGAGAATGTCTCCGATATCCTCGAAGATCGTCGGGCTACGCGATGGCAGTGCCGGTACCGGCTTGGGATTCTCGGTCGGCTGAAGCCTCGGTGGCGACGATGCTGGAGGCCGGGACTGGGCCTCTGGAGCCTGCTTGTCAGCCGCCTGCACAGATTTTTCGATCGGCCGCTCTGAGGCAGCGACCCGGAAGGGCACCTTGCAGCCCCGGCAGCGGATCGTCTTGCCAACAAACGCCGGTTTCATCAGGAACTCGCGTCCGCACTTTGGGCAGCAGCGGGCGTCCTGACCGTTCTTGATGCAGCCGATCGCGAGCGGCGGATCACCACCTAGATCAGCCGCCGCATGTACCGCAGGCCCGAGCGGCACGCCGGTCGTGTCCTTCGGCACATTGAAGACCTGCAGGCAGCCGCGGCAGCGAATCTTCTTCCCCAAGACCGCCGGGGTCGTCTGGAAGAGCCGCAGGCAATGGGGGCAGGCGAGGATTTCCAAGGTTGACGACCAAGACGGGGCAGGGCGGATGGCCCGTGAAATCCCGGGCCACAGGCGGTATCCTAACTAACCACTCGACGGAGGGAACAACCGGCCTCCGCCGGGTCCCTTTGGCGTTCATGAGGCTGCCCACCATGCCAGATGACTCCTCGATCTCGGACGACCCAGGAACGATCCTGGATTCATACGCCAGCGTTCCCCGACCACTGCCTCCTGCGGCGGTGGCCAAGCCCATTCCGCCTGCGCTGCAGACTGAAGAGATTCTCTACAGATCCGTCTATCGCTGGAACGCGCCGCGAATTCTGATTTGCGACGAGGGATCGTTGGATGAGGGTGAGACTGTTTATGTGCGGTCCGACAAGATCGTCATCGGCCGGGCAAAGGGCGATATCGTGATCGGCCACGATGTCGCAATGTCGGGGAGTCACGCGGAGATCGCCCGCAGGGATTCAGGCGGCAGACATGCCTGGAAACTCAGGGACCTCGGCAGCTCAAACGGCACGCTGGTCCGAGCCCGTAACGTGACCCTCCGACCCGGGATCGTGCTCCAGTTGGGCTCGAAACGCTACAGGTTTGAAATGCCAAACGCTGCAGCACTGGGGATTGATGGTGCCGAAGAGCCGAAGACGACGCTCCTGGCCGACATGAAGAACCTCCCTACGGACATTCTGCCGGGCCTCGTCGAAAACGCGCCCACCAGTGGTACCACCGCGGCCCGGTATCCGTTTCGGTCAACACGTATCACGATCGGCCGGCCACGCTGCGGTAACGACATTGAGATCGACGACCTGTGCCTTGCTGGCAACCATGCAGTGGTGACCCGGGATGTGAGCGGCGCGTGGCAACTCGAGGCCAGGCCGTCGCTCAATGGTGTGTGGGTGAAGGTGGACGTGGTCACGCTCACGGACAACTGCCTGTTCCAGTGCGGCGAACAGCGGTTCCGATTTCACTTGTGATGACATCCAAAACCTGGGTTATGCGTTGAATGAAGGCCTCGGGCAAGCCGACGCGATTCACTCAAGTGCATGGCGTCATTTATTCGGTTCCTTGCCGTTTAAAAACGCCTTGATGATCGCGTTTGCAGCGATACGGTATTCGTTCGCTGTCAACTTTTCTTTGGCATCGTGCAATCTTTTGCTTGCCGCATCCGATCCATCTTTCATCACAATCGCAACCGTGTCCTCGATGCGGCGCAAGGTGAGCTCGTCTTCCTGACGCGATCGGTAGAGTTGGGAGTTGGAGGTGCCCCAAAGTCTAGCGGTCACATCTCCGGAACCAGTGGCCAGTTGCAGGCCGTCAGGACTCATGGCTATGGCACAGACCGGTCGTTTGTGACCCATAAGAACTGCCAGTTCGCTTCCCGATGCGACATCCCAGATATGCACGTTGTTGTCCATCGCTCCGGTTACGATACGGGAGCCATCCGGCGAGAATGCGAGTTCCAACGGATACTGCGTGCGGTGATCGAATACGGCGACTTGGCTGCCGGTTTTTATGTCCCAGACTCGGACCGTTCGATCCGCCGAGCTCGTGGCCACCGTTCGCCCGTTGGGGCTGCAAGCGACATGTGTCAATCCACCAGCATGGCCCTTCAAAACCAGTTTTTCCACGCCACTCACAGCGTCCCAGATCCGGGCAGTCGAATCTTGGGAAGCCGTCGCAATCAGAGCCCCATCAGGGCTAAAGGCGACATGGCTGAGAGACTGATCGTGCCCACGGAGGATACGCGCCTCCCCCCAGCCGCTGACGTCCCAAAGTCGGCATAGTTTGTCTGCGGATGCGGTTGCCAAATATTTTCCGTTGGGACTGAATGCGATTCCATTGATTTTGGTCTTTCCTGAAATCACCACGCGTCCGCTGCCCGCCACGGTGTCCCATATCCGAACCGTGCCGTCGTCAGAGGCTGATGCCAGGAACCCGCCGTCGGGACTAAAGCTAACGCTGTTCACGGGGCCTTTATGGCCTTGGAAGACAACGATCTCAGCGCCAGTCCCAGCGTCCCATAGTCGCACGCTGCGGTCCCATGACCCGGTGGCCAATCGCGTTCCATCAGGACTGAATGCCGTTGCGAACACCCATCCATGATGGCCTTTGAGGACGCTCGGCTCATTGATTGGGTTGGTGGACCAGATACGCGCTGTGTGGTCCCAAGACCCGGTGGCAAGACGCGTACTATCAGCACTGAGTGCAACGCGTACGACCGCCGCTTCATGGCCTCTGAGGACGTGCGTGTTTTCCCAGGTGCCGGTGCTCCAAGCCCTCGCGGTGGCATCGGCGGACGCTGTTACGAGGGTGCTTCCATCCCGACTGATGGCAATTGCAAGGATCGGCCCCGTGTGCCCGACCAGAGTGGCCACACGGGAACCATCGGACACTCGCCATACCTTCGCCAGATTGTCACCCCCCGCCGTTACGACGCACTGGCCATCGGCGGTAAAACAGACGTCATAAGTGCCTTGCGGATGGCTTTTCCCAATCACGACGATCAGCTTTCCATTGTCGGGATTCCAGATGCGGGTGGATTCGTCGTTACCGCCGGCGATGCCGACCACACGCTTGCCATCACGAGAGATGGCAAGCCGTCGCAGTTCGCGGAAGTGACCGCTGAGCAACGCCAATTGCTGGCCTGACTCGGCATTCCATATTCGCGCAGTCTTGTCCAGGGAAGCCGTTACTACACGCGCACCATCGGGCATGAACGCGACGTCGATGACGCCGTCGCCATGCCCCCGTAGGCTGGCGACCTCCGCTCCCGTCGCTAAATCCCAAAGCCGGGCCGTTTTATCAAGAGACGCAGTCGCCACTCGAGTCCCATCTGGACTAAACGCCACGGCTGCGACGCCTGCCTGATGCGTGGCGAGCGACACGAGTTGACGGCCCGTGCGGACATCCCACACCCGAGCGGTCTTGTCTGCGGAGGCGGTGGCACACCTTTCTTCGTCGATGCCGAATGCGATCGCGCTAATCCTGCCGCCATGGCCTTTCAAGACAGCCACTGGTCGCCCGCTGCTGGCGTCCCACACGCGAGCTGTATTTTGCTCGGCAACCGTGACGACTAGAGAACCGCTTGGAGAAAAGGCGACCAAGGGGCCACCACTCGATTTTTCGCCAAGCACAAGGAGCGAGTCGTCAAGCCGTGAACGTAAACAACTGATTTCAATCTGGTCGTCCCTTGATTCACGAAGCTTACCTGTCTCGTCTAGCAACGACCGAGCGTACGCAATCGCGTTCTCGGAGATGAGTCCCGCGACTCGGTATAGATTGGCGATATAGAGTCTTTCCTTCGCACTGCGTGCCTCCGCAATCGCTCGCTCCTCGGCCTGCGTTGCCACGAGCGTTTGCTGCTCGGCTAACCTCGCTTGGCTGATCGCTGCTTCCTCATTCACTTCAGCACGCTGCCGCTCCCGGATCGCTATGCTCCTCTCCTGCCTCGCCTTCACGGCGAAGTAAGACACCGCGATGATCGCAGCGACGAGCGTCATTATGATGGCACCCACGGCCCCTGCAGCCGCCCTATGTTTCTTGGCCAGCCTGACAAGCCCGTCGACAAAGCCCGGCGGGCTAGCGGCAATCGCCTCGCCGATCAGATATCGCCCGATGTCGGCCCCGAGTTCACTGGCGCTCGAATACCGCCGGCCTCGGTCCTTCGCTAGGCATTTGCTGGCGATGACCGCCACATCCCCCTTCAGGCCTCGGTTAAAGGAGGATAGTGGCGTCGGATCATCTTCCTGGACGATCCGGGCGACTTCGTAGATCGCCTTCTTCTTCACGTCATACGGCATCTTGCCAGCGAGCAGCTCGTAGAGGATCACGCCCAGGGCATAGACGTCTGAACGCACATCGATGTCGTTCGGGTCTGCCCTGAACTGCTCCGGGCTCATGTACTGGAGCGTGCCAATCAACTGGCCCACGTCAGTCTGCATCGTCGTGAGAGCCATGTCGGAGTCGGTGGCACGGGCGACGCCGAAGTCGATGACCTTCGGCTGGCCGGAACCATCCACCAAGATGTTGCTCGGCTTCAGGTCGCGGTGGATCACGCCCTTCTGGTGACCGTGCGCCACCGCGTCGCATACGCTGCGAAAGAGATCCAGCCGTTGCCGCGCGGGCAGTTTCAGGTCGTTGGCGTACTTCGTCAGCGTCCGGGCATCGGCGATGTACTCCATGATGAAGTATGGCACGGACGCATTGCCCATCCGATGAACGCCCACGGAGTAGATGTGGGCGATGCCGGGGTGCTGGAGTCGCCCCAGTACCTCCGCCTCGTACTCGAACCGCTTGAGAACCGAGGGTGAGGTGAGCCCTGGCCGCATCACTTTCACGGCCACGATCCGACCGGGCTTTTCTTGCTTGCCCTCGTAGACGCGGCCCATGCCGCCTTCGGCGATGAGCCGCACGATCGTCACGCCCCCAATGTCGCAGCCCAGAAGGGGATCGTGGCCGGGCTTGGCTGGCTCGATCCCCAGAGCCATCGTCAGGCCTTTGAGGCTGGATGGATCGCGCGAGAAGGAGTCGGCTGAGGAAAGGGGCGGGGAGAAATTGTCGTCAGTCATGGAAACGATCTCTGGCCGTGCTGGCTCTCGGGATAACACATGGAAAGGCGATCAAGGGTCGAAGAAAGGGCCAACGCCGGACAGACTGGCCTGCGACGCCGCCTCATCACTCCGGCCGCTCCCCGGGCATGGCGGCAGCAAGCCGCTCCTTGGCCGATTCCCACCGGCGTTTGACCGTCCGGAGCGAGCAATCCAGCAGGCGGGCGATCTCCTCCTGCTTCAGCCCCAAGTACCAGCACATGTGGAACACCTCCCGCTCCTCTTCCGGCAGGGAGTCTGCCGCGGCATGGAGGCGTGTCCAGCGTTCCAACGTGTCGTCCGGCTCCCTCTCGTCGGCCGCGTCAGCGATCTTGGCCCGCAGTTCACCGTCGAGCCGCTGGTAGTTCGTCTCGTGGTTCGCCCCGTACGACTCCGGCCCCCGGTGCTTCTTCGCAAGGTCGAGCAGCTCCCGCCGCACCTGGGTCGCCGCAAGGCCGACTAGGCCCCGGGCATCCAGGGGCACAGTCTGCCGGAGGGCCCGATCGAGCCGAAGAACGGCGTTCTGGACGACGTCATCCGTCTCCTCCCAGCGGCGCACTGCCGGAAATGTCCGCAGCATCCGCTGGGCGATCTCGCGAATGCGTTCGGAAGCCCAGACGATCAGGTCCTCCCGGGCGGCGGCGTCTTGTGTCTCACCGAGCCTGCGCAGGGTCTCGCCGATCTGCCGGTCATCCTGCGGGGCCACCATGCGCCGTCGATTCGCGTCTGAACCGCTCCTGGGGCGAGGTGGCTCGGCCTGGCAGGCCCACGAAGCCCTCCTCGGGGAGGATTCTCCTCCTCGGCCTAAACCGCGTCAAACCAGGGATTTAAGCCGGGTTTCAAAGGATGCGCGGCTCCCGTGGCACCCTGCCGGACCCATTGTCGCCATTCCCTACAGCACGGCAGATCCGACAGCGGAAGAAACCATGACGCCGCAGCAGCCCGAATCGAAGCGACAAGTGGACGAAGCCGCCGCGGCCGCCAGCCGGTCCGAATGGTTTTACGTCCAGCGGGGCGAGACCTATGGCCCGGTGTCGTCGACGGATCTGTGCGCGGCGGCTCATCTCGGCTTCCTCGGCCCGGACGACATGGTCCGGCGGTCGGACAGGACCGACTGGGTGGCCGCCCGATCCGTGCCCGGCCTCTTCAAGAAACGCGCCTGATCATCCCTTCACTCATGCCGCGACTCCCGCGGTCCACCCAAGGAGCAAGTCATGTACGACCATCTGAGCAATCTGTTCGCACCGACCACCCGCGTACGGTCCTGCAAATCTCGTCGTCCGCACTCAGCGAACATTCGCCTTGAGCGGCTGGAGCCGCGAGCCATGCTCGCTTTCGACCCCAGCGCCCAGGCTCAGGAAATGCTTGAACACGTCAATCGCATGCGCATGGACCCGCAAGCTGAACTCAACGTGCTGTTCAGCAGCCTGACTCCCCTGACGGCGCGGGATCCTGACGCCAACGCGGCCATCAAGTACTTCAACGATCCGACGTCCGTGGGCATCCAGTCGGAATGGTCTTCGCTGCGGCCGGCAGCACCGCTTGCCTGGAACGAAAGCCTGGTGACGGCGGCAACTGGCCATAGCCAACTGATGGTGCAGTTCGACCAGCAGTCGCATCAGTTGCCCGGAGAGCCCGGCCTTTCGGATCGGTTCAGCAATGCCGGGTACATCGGTTGGTCTGCGGGCGGCGAGAATGTGTATGCCTACGCAACAAACGCGTTTAACGCCCACTCCGCATTCGCGATCGACTGGGCGGTTTCCGGCCGCGGGCATCGCACAAATCTCATGAACCCGGCCTTCAGGGACTTCGGTGTGGGACTCGTGGCCGACACCTCGACCTCGACCAGGGTGGGGCCGGTCGTGACCACTCAGAACTTCGGCAGTCGCTCCGGCTACGGCAATCCATTCCTGTTGGGCGTCGTCTACCGCGACGGCAACTCCAACGGGCGATACGACGCCGGTGAGGGTGTGGGCGGCGCGAACGTGCAGGTCGTCGGCCCGACCGGCACGTTCACGACGACGACGATGTCGGCTGGTGGCTACCAGGTCAAGGTGCCAGGCGGCACCTACACGGTGACCGCGTCGGGCGGCGGCCTTGCGACGCCACAGGTGCGAACCAATGTCATCGTCGTCTCCGCCAACGCGAAGGTTGATTTCACAGGCATGTCCACCGCTCCGGTTCCCACAACGCCGGCAGTGCCGACCAGTCTCGTGGCGACGGCAGGCAACGGTCGTGCAACGGTGAGTTGGCAGGTGCCGGCTTCGACCGGCGGCTCTGCGATCACCGATTACACGATCCAATTCAGCAGCAATGGCGGCAGGACATGGACAACGTTCACCCGCCCGGCTTCGACCGGCACTTCGGCCATCGTCACCGGCCTCACAAACGGCCTCAACTACGTGTTCCGCGTGGCGGCCAGAAATGCCGTGGGCACCGGGGGGTTTTCCGCAAATTCCAATAGCGTGAAGCCGGCACCCACAGTGACGGTGCCTTCCGTGCCCACTGCTGTGACGGCGACCGCCGGCAACGGCCGTGTCATGCTCCGGTGGAATGCACCCGCCTCAAATGGCGGCAACGCGATCACAAGGTATGCCGTCCAGTATTCAACCAACGGCGATGGCACCTGGGTGACTGGCGTAATTCCCTCGAGCACGAGAACTTCTGCGACCGTGGCCGGGCTAACCAATGGCGTCGGGTACGTCTTCCGCGTCGCCGCGGTCAACGCTGCCGGCGCCGGACCCTACTCGACCGCTTCAGCTCGCGTCATCCCCGCGGCTGGAGCACTGACTGCGATCGACTTGGCACCGCATGCAAATCAGAGACTCCAAAGCGTCGGATTCGGCGCCGTAAATCGGTTGCCCGAGGGGAATGTGACGCTCGGCGGCATCGGTTTCTCGATCCCAGTAAGCGGAAACAACATCTGGACGGGGCAGGCGGCGACAGGGACGAATCCACGGGTTCTCGACCTCGCGGTCAATGCGGCGGGCGTCACGAAGGTCTACACGCTCATCAACACGCTTTGGGGTGAGCGGGACAGTGGATCGCGTGCGTCGATCACGTTCTACGGATCAGCTGGAGCCGTGTACAACGTTGACCTCGACGGCAACAACCATATCCGGGATATCCTCTGGAACACGTGGACGAACACGATCAATGGCACATCCACCACGAACGTCTTCACCGCCGGCACCGGGCAGGGCATCGGTACGAACAACCAGGTACGCCTCGACATGCAGACCTTCACGCTGCCCGCTGCTTTCGCCACTCAGACATTGACCAGGATCCAGATCAAGGATTGGGGTGGGGCCAACTACCAACGACTGATCGTGACAGGAATTGCCGTACGATGAAGTGCCGGCTGCCGCGTGGTATCCTCCGCCCTCGGCCTGCCATCGCCTAGCGAGCTTAGTCGGACCGTCTCATCGGCCAGGATGTGCTTCAAGCTCCATGTCGCCTTCATCTGCACATCGCCCGTATGCCACCGAAGTCCTCGCCTGCCCCCACTGTGACCGGCTCTTCCCTCTGACGCCGGCAGTGCTGGGGAAAAAGATCCGCTGCCGGGGCTGCCAACAGGTTTTTCATGTGCCCAGGGACACCTCGCAGGTTCCCCTGAAGGCGGACATGGCAGGGCCAGAGAATGCTGCCCTGAGCGTTCTGCCACCGATTGCCATCGCCTTCATGCAGGACGGCCGTGATGTACGAGCCTGCCCCGCGTGTGCGAGGGTTTTTGCCATGAAACCCGGATTCGTCGGCAAGACGATCCGGTGCCGGCTCTGCAAGAGTTCATTCCGAGTTCTGGAGACATGGGCTTCACCTGGAAGGCAAGAGCCGCCATGTGACGTCGCATCTGCGGCTGAAGCAGAGTCGCCCCCTCCATCGGCAGCGGTGCCAGGCCGCAAGCCCGTGCCGCCCGCAGTTCCGCCCCTGCCGCCCGCTCCTGCCCACACCTTGCAGCCGACCATTTTTGAGGACATCGGGGACTTGCTGGACGACCTGCTGCCGGGTGAGGCCGTTATGTCAGTCGTGCGGCCCAGGGACATTCCTCAGCGGGCCAATGCGGTGGATCCGTTGCCTGTGCTTGTGATGTCGATCGCGATGGTGGGATTCAGCGTCGTACTCGCATCGGCTTTGATCCAGGGTAGTTGGGGTGAATGGAATCGAACCATCACCCTCAATCATGCACGCGTGGACTCGCCGCCCAGCATCGACGGCAACAGGAAGGAGGAGCGACTGCGAGCACAAGCGGTCACCCCCGAGGAAAACGTCTCTCCCCCAGTGACGGTGACGCCAAAGCAGGATGTGTTCCCCGCAGAAGCAAGCGACGGCCTTGAGAGGGAGCTTCGCGAAGCCTTCGCTTCGATCAAACGAGATGACTTCGCCGCCGCTGACCGGGCCCTCACAGCTGCTGCCAAGCACACCCGAAACAACCGTGAAGCCCGTGAGCGGGTTGGCCGATGGCGTCTATTCACCAACTATGCAAGGCAGTACCGCGGTCATCGGGACAAAGCTTTCGAGAATGCCAACCAAGGCCGCGTGTACGAACTGGACGGCGAGGTCATCGTGATCATCGAGGCTGGCCCTGATCACATCACATACCGCCAGCGGGGCAGGAACGAGCGCGTTCCGCGAAGTGAGCTGAATCCGCGGGTCGAGATGGCGATCGTCGGCACCTGGCTTGCGGGAGGCGGCTATGCCGTGAATCACGTCTTGCTTGGTGTTCGCTGGCTCTGCGTCACTCCACCCGATCTGGAGCGCGGGCGTCGGGAGTGGCAAACCGCTCAGGCGCGCGGCGCTGACGTCGCACATCTGCTACCGATTCTGGACGAGCCCTTCATTCGCTAGTCGGATGGGGCAAAAAGGATTTTCATGGCACGCGTTCGACCACAGAAAGTCTCCCAGAGGGGCGTGCAGGCCGGGGTTAAACCGTGTATGCTACTCGCCTCTCCTGCGGGGGGTTACAGGCCCCAGAAGGGATTCCCCGTCGTGCCCGAGGCTTTCGCCGTGCACAAAGACTCCATGAGTTCTGACGCCCCCGACCCTGTCCTCGACTCTTACCAGAGCGGTTTTTTCGCAGTTTCAGCAAGGCTCTTCTGTGCCGCGGTTGCAAGAAGACTTCTACAGTCACCGCCACCGCGCCTACCCGTGTCGCGGCAGCGAAAGCTGATTTCGGCCAACCGATACTCGCGTCGGTCCGGCCGTTAGCGCAACGCCCGCGTATTGCGACGAACCTGCCACCGGAGGATTTCCTAGCCATGCCGCCCCAGAGTCACGCCAATAACGACAAGTTGATTGGCACCACGATCAAGGATCGCTACCGCATCGTCTCCTGGTTGGGGGCGGGCGGCATGGGCACGGCTTACCGCGCCTGGGATGAGCAGGCTGGCGTCCCGGTCGTCATTAAGATTCCCAAGAAGGTTTTCCTCGAGGACCCGAAGTTCGCTGAGCGTTTCTATCGTGAAATCAGGCTTTTGCAGGGTTTCAATCATCCGCACATCGTCCCTATCGAAGGCGTCGGAGCCCATGAAGGCGGCTTGCCTTACGTGGTACTCCGGTTCTTACCGGGCGGGTCTCTCTCGAACCGACGCCTACGAGATGACAACGGCAGTCCCAAGCCGAACCCAGCGGGCATGCTCCATCTTTGGCTGCCTGCGATCGCCGACGCCTTGGATTACGTTCACGCTCAAGGCGTGGTTCACAGAGACGTCAAGCCGGCAAACATTTTCTTCGATGCGTTTTGGGGGGCGTTTCTGGGCGACTTCGGGATCGCGAAGATTGTTGAAGAGTCAGAGACTTTCGACAAAGAACACACGCTTACTGCCACCCACATGGGCATTGGCACGCCGGAGTACATGGCTCCTGAACAGTTCACGCCCAAGGCCGCGCTTGACGGAAGCGCGGATCAGTACGCACTCGCTGTCATGGCGTATGAAATGGTCGCCGGAACACGGCCCTTTACGGGAGCAACCGCGCACCTCATTGTCGAGGTCACCACGCAGCAAGCGCCGCCACTGCAGGCGGCCCGATATGACTTGCCGTCATCGCTGGTGCACGCAGTCCATCGGGGACTGGCCAAGCGGCCTCAAGAACGATTCGCATCATGCCGGGAGTTTGCCGCAGCTGTGCTGAGGGACGTGGCTCCGATTGAGGACGAGCCGGATGTTGCTCGCCTGCTGTGCCCCAAATGCTCAAACATCCTGAAGCTTTCCACCGAGGCGGCGGGCCGCAGAGGAAAGTGCCCTAAGTGCCGAACGAATATGGAAGTCGCTAACGATCTCGGGGCGTTGTGGCTGCTGAATGAAGCCCGCAGGCAACGAAACGCAACGCTTGCCGCCGCAACTGCGGATATCGAACCAGATCAAGCGGTCGCTGTTGAGGTCACCGAAGACGAGGCTCTCGAAGCCTTCAATCCGGTTTCAAGCACGACTCCGATCGAGAGGGCGTCTCGCAGCAAGTCTCCACTACGGCGGGCAGGCACGCCCCGCCGCACGGAAATGCAACGGGCCCTGTGGTCGCTGGCCGCCGTGGTGGCCGGCCTTGTGGTGGCCTATGTGGTCATTGGGATATTGTTTCCAACGAAAAACTATTCCTATTGGCTGAAGAAGGCAAAGGAAGTTGTCAAGTCTCAGCCCGAGGCACCAACGGCGAACGAGTTTCTGGGAAAGCACTGGTGCTTTAGGAACAATAATTGGAGCCACGGCCGCAAGTTCCTCATGAACAGCGGCGTACTCGCCTTGAAATCGCTTGCCGGCCGGGAAGAAAAGGCGGAGAAATTCGGCATGACGATCCCAACTGCCCTTGAACTCGCCGATGCATGGGACCGTTTGGCGACGAACTATGAGGGCGAGCATGAGGGAAGGAAAGTCAGCGACAAAGGCATGGACGTAGCGATCAGGAAGTACTTCCCGACGCAGTACACGAAGGATGGCAAGGACGCGAGGGACGCCATCCGGCGGCACGCGGATGATCTACGGCAGCGATTCCGTCCTCGGCTGCGTTGAGCGTGTCGATCGCCTTGGCGCGCCCCCCGCCCAACGCAGGGGAACTGGCCAGCGGCAGCTCCAGCATGGCATTTTTCTGAGTTGAGCCTGAACCGGCGCCGCCGAGTTTCAAAACGCCACAGTGCACGGCCTATTGGCCTGCCTCTCCACCGCTCGCAGTTGTCATCGGACGCCAGACGCCCAGGAGATCGGCCGAGTTGTCGATGAACTGTACCGACCCGTCGCACATTGAGGCCGTCACGCCTCCTCGGTGCTTGCTTCGGGACGCGTAGACGCCCGTCTTGGAACTCTCCTCATCCGACGAGGTGAGCCTGCACCCAGGGATTCCGTTGAAATGGGTAGACTTCGGGCACTCCCTGGCCACCTCGTCGGGCGTGGCAGAGTTCGGACCCAGCCAGCCAGTGAAGGTCTGGCCTCCCAGGGAGATTGAGAAATCGGCGATCGGGCCTCCCCACCATTCACTCGAAAGGGTCGTGATTGTCTCCGAGATCATGAGGGTCTTGGATGTTCCGTCGCTTATCGACGCCACTTTCGCCCCGACTCTCGGAAGGAACGGGGCACCGCCGAACGCCACCCCGTCTTTTAGTGCCTGTCCGTAGTTGGTGTTTCCCGCATTCACGACATAGTTACCACGGACCCTGGCCCAGTTCCTGTGCGACCACTCGTTCTCCTTGAGGCCGTCTTCAGGGCATCCGTACAGGGGAATCTTCACCTTCCGAGGCTCGAGGTTGACCTCGTCGCTAAAGGATTTCCTGAAGTTGATCCGGTTGAACCAGGCGGTCTCCTCGATATGGGCTCCGATCAGGGAGTACCAGCCGTGGTCGTTGAACCACGACTCGACCCCGATCGCTCCTGAAGGGTTGGCCCTGCCGAGGTAGGAGTCTTTGTGCTCCCAGCGAACCGCCATCGGCGGGAGGCGACCCCTGGAGGTTTCGTAGGTCAACATCGCCAGGGAAATCTGTCGCACATTGTTCGCACACGACACCCGCCTCGCCGTCGCCCTGGCCGACTGCACCGCGGGCAGGAGCAGGCCTATGAGAATCGCGACAATCGCGATCACGACGAGGAGTTCGACGAGGGTGAACCCGTTCCTTTTCATCGAGCCTCCTTTGGGAGTCTGAAACGCATTCAGTGCACGCGGCCGTACCCTGCACGACAGCATCCGCTCTTCCAAAACCCCTGCGCCACGTGTTGCTAGGCCCTCGCCTTAACCAAGACGCTCTGCTGCGAGCCCAACCGTTGTGATCGCACTTCAATTCGGCTGCGGTCATGAAATCGATCGAATCGCCTGCTCTGCTGTCGCAGGGCTCTCATCAAAGGGTCCATAGCTGATGAGATGGACGCCGCCGCCCGGGCTGCAAGCCGCAAATCACGATCGTGCCTATCGGCCATGTGCTTTATGAGGCTCCACCAACCGTGCGGCCCTCGCAGGGCATCCATGAACAGGCTCATTTGCAGAGGCCGCAAATACAGATCTGCTACTTGGAAATGAAGGTGAATGTCCCGTTGTTTTCTTTCGCGATACGTTGCAGCACCAATTCGGCTCCGCGATCGCCGATCGCGATCGTATTGATTCGTATTTTGCGGTCTTTGTTCAGCCTGCTGATCATCGCCTCGGTAGGCTCAGGCTCGAACATGCCATCCGTCAAGAGAAACACGACGGACGGTTTCAAAGTCAGTGCGACTTTCATGGCCTCACTCGGATCGGTACCGCCGATGCTTTGGACCTGATCCACCCAAGCAAGGTGTGTACGCAAGTGCTGGGGCGTTGCCGGCACGCAGGTTGAAGAAGCCATGGGAATGGCACGTTCATTGAAAAATACGATGTAGAATTCCGCCCGGGCGGGCAAATTGCGGAGTGATTTTTGGAGCTCTTGCTTGAGACGTTGCAGCGACTGGCCCCCCATGCTGCTTGAGCAGTCCGTGACGAAAACAAATCGCCGGCCGGACGCTTTCACGCCGTAAAATTCGACCTCGGCTCCGATGGCCTCGGAAAGAAGTCCACTGCCTTTCGTGCCGTTGTCGATTGCCGTGAGCAGCGAGCCTGCATCGGGTATCACAAGGCCGATATCTTGATCGTAGGCATGCGGGACAATGGATGCAGGTGCATTCGGTAGCACTGAAGCCTCTGCGATGAGGCTCTCGAGGGTGATTCCAGAGAGCGCTGCCTCGGCATCGGCCCGATCGTCGAGTGAAGTCGGGTACTTGGACGGCAAGTCCGTTAGCTCAACAGCACAAAAGTCGCTTGTCGGCTCTTCTGGCGACGGGTGCGAGATGATCGCGATGACGGCGCTAGGCTTGTGCGTTGGGGTGACGATCATTCCCAGGATGAGAATCGTCGCCATGTGAATGGCGAAACTCGTGATAAATCCGCAATACTCCCAAAGCGATTCGCACGAATCGATCGTCTCGCAATCTGCTTCGCGCGGCATGCTTCGCACATTGACTGCGCACGCTGGCGGCAGTAAGAGCGCCATGACATGGGCGAACGTGGAAAAAAGGCAGCGGATTGTCGCTCGGACAGGATTGAAGCCGCGGCCAAAGATAGCTTTCCCGAGTCCGGGACGGTGATCGTTGCTCATGGCCGGCGGATTCCGAAGGCTCCTTCAATGTGAAAGGCGATCTGCGAGGCATTCGGGTGCCAAAATTGGCTCCAGTCGGGAATTCTGAGCCATTGCAGGCCATCCGAGCGGGCCGGTGAGGTGCTGGGGTGACTGGTGCGGCTACTGCCCCGGCACCTGAGTCACGAGTTGGGCCAGTGCGTCCCAGGAGTTCCGCAGCAAAGCACCGTTTTCTCCGCCCCCAGAGAACGGCACGGTTGTACGCCGCCATTTTTGCCCGCCGCGACACGGTCCCCGCGCCGCCATTTTCGACCGCCGTGAACAACGCGGTGACGGCCGCCGGGCCACGACGTATTTCCAACGCTGGAATTGCGTCCATACCGCCAGCAGCTCCTCACGGCCTTCGGCGAACCGCTTGATGCGCCGCCTGTCTCCCCTGCTCGTGGCCTGCCCACCGACTCGGGCGACGGGGGCACCTTTCCACGTTGCAGGGGCCGGGAAACGGGTGCGGACATCCCCTTGACCGAATCCTGTCGCTCCCCAAGACATCCGCCCTCCCGGATCCCCACCAGAGTCTCTTTCGGCGAGGAGGCCTGCCATGCTCGCCAGCATCAACGATCTCGGGAATATCGCGGTCTACTCGCTCCTGATCTTCCTCGTACTGGCCATGCTGGGCCTGCCCGGGGCAGTCGGGATGTTCTTTTGCCTGATCATCGTGATCGCGGCCTGCGTCGTGGCGGGCAACTGACGGAGGATCCTGTGGACCGCTGGCTATTCCTGTTCGGCGTGGTTGGCCTCTGTTGTTGCTGCTACCCGCCGTTCCTGGGTGTGTGCATGGGAGTCGGCCTGTTCTACGGGGTCGCCTGCCTGGTCTACATCCTGCTGGGTGGGCTGATGCGGTGAAAGGCGGTGGCTCTCGCCCTTCTTGCACCCCCTACAGGTCTCTTTCACCGACACCCCGAGGAACCGTCTATGCCCACGATTGAGGAACTTATTCGCGTCCTACTTCCCCTCCTGCCAGAGGCAGAGGTGTGCCTTGACGAAGACGGGCAAGTGGTCATCTACACGGGCCTGACCATGCCCGTGGAGCCAGCGTGAAGCCGTCGCAGCGGGGCGGTCGCACCGATCTCAGTGACCTCAAGGTATCGGTCAGCGCCCTGGCCCCGGTCTCCGAGCCCCTCTACGCCGTGGCCTGATTGCTGATGGGATGCCGGGGTGGCGGGTTCGCCTGCTGCCCCGGCATCTATCTATTCAGACGGTGGGTCAACGGATTTGAGGATTCCTCAAATCGGTACCCTTTTCCGCCCTCTGGGCGATGAAACTGACGACGGTGACGAAACAGACTATGCTTGTGGAAGTCGTTGACCGGCAACGGTTAACGGTCGATTTCGTGGTTTCTTCGGGAACTGCGAAATCGTCCCGCCTCACATTTCTAATCCCAGGGTCGGTGGTTCGAGTCCACCCGGGCGTATTGCCGCGATCGGCGGGCACGATGCCCGCCCCATACCAGGCACCGAAGGGTGCCCAAGCGAAGTGAGCCCGGAGGGCGAAGCCTCGCGGGTACTATCCCCG
>Ga0315909_10000724_pt1 | contig 44509 bp, 14 predicted proteins | sample LakEriMetagenome_11_FD_203527 | JGI IMG/M metagenome (GOLD analysis project Ga0315909, IMG submission 203527) | Freshwater fungal communities from buoy surface, Lake Erie, Ohio, United States - Buoy 2 MA125 | ecosystem: Environmental > Aquatic > Freshwater > Lake | place: USA: Lake Erie, Ohio... | reverse complement strand
TGTTCAACTCTCTCTAAGTTAGTTTTGTAAATCTTATAGGACATAACTACTAACTCAGTCATAAGTGGCAAGGCGTAAGTTGTTGCCATAGTGTCGTTGATTACCTCGTTTATTAGGTTTTCAACCTTTATATCTAGGTGAGTGCTAGCGTCTAGTTTCAAACTCTCTCTAACTGACTTTACTAGTTGAGTTCTTAGTTCTTGGTTTTCCATTTTGTAGCCTTTCATTTTTTTAGGTTAGGCAATTTACCTAACTAAGATAATTCAACCAAATTATTTAGGTTTTAGCAAGTTTAGACACCCCTGTTTTGATAACTTTTTGATAACAAAATTAGATCCGTTTTTTGAACATTTGTTCGGTTTTTGGAAACAATTTTGAAAGTGCCAAAAAGCAAGCACTGCCCGATCGCAGGCCAAAGTCAAAATTCATTAAGGTATCATTTTTAAATAAAGTACATAAACTTAGCACGAAAAGATGATACAATAGACTCATGTCCAGACGTCTAGCTAGAGAGCTTCCTCTCCCTCAATCAGAAGTACTCCTGCTTCAAACCTTAGATCGACGTCAACTCCTGACTAGGGTTCATGCATTATATAATGAAGGCTGGACTCTTTCAGCCATTGGGTCAGCGTTCACCCCACCAAAAGGACGTTCAACAGTCAAGGCCTGGGTTGATCAAAATCACACATCTTCTCCTGTCGACGTCCCTATTCCTAGCCCTACTCACAAAACTCCCAAAAACGGCTACCAACGTCTAACCCCCAAATCCCCCGGTGTTCCTCCGATCACCGCTGAAGAACTCCGACGTCTAGCCCCCATAGCCAAACAGTATCGATCTCGAACTCCAAGCAGTTCTCGACCTGCTATTGCAAACGCCCTTATGGATCAAATCGTCAAAGATCTTCGGGCCAATAACGTCTCCATCGCTGATATTGCTCGAGCAGCTGGAGTTACCCATAGAGCAATTGCCAAACGTTTAGGTAGACTAGGACTATGAAAATAATTCACGATGTATTCCCCGCTCACGTTGCTCTCGCAGCTCCAAACATGTTCCCCGACGTCCACCAAATTACGTCTTACCCAAATCCTCAAGGAACCTACTACGTTCAGACAGCCAGAGTAATCGTTACCACAACAAACATTACGATTGCAGCCGATTCCCCAGAAGGTCCTCAGATCATCTTTAACGAACGTTACACACTCTTTGAGAAGTCTACCTCTCCAACCGGAGAAACCGACTCTTACGTTGTTACAGAGTCCGGAAAGATGATAGTTTACAAGAAGGACGTTAACTGCGGATGTGGCTCACGTCTACGTTCTTGGAACCCATACCGAACTCTACAATCGAATCGAGACCCAATTGCTTGACAACCCATACATAACGTTCATTATCCTAGCTTTATCAACGTTTAGACTTTCACGTTTGTTCACTACCGACGTTATTTTTGACGCATTACGTCAACGAGTTTGGAAGCGTTTTCCACCTTCAACCACGCTAGGGTACTTCTTTACATGCGACTGGTGCATGTCTATTTGGTTCGGATCACTTATTGTAATTTCATATACAATAATACCAACGGTAACTTTGATTTGTGCACTCCCACTTGCCTTGTCTGCGGTTGCCGGGATTCTGGCCGCACGTGTCTAGCCATGGCAACGTTCCGCTACTAATGACAGGAGCAAATTTTGGGACTATTTAGTCGTAATCAGGACAAGAAACCTTCACAGCCGGGTCAGCGGAGACTTCGAGCTACTTCAGCAAACGACAGATCAATCATTACCCCATCCGGACTCCCGTCAAATTCAGTTTTTCTAAACCCAAACTATTCTCCTGCAGAATCTCTACCATATTCCGCCCTACGTCCACTTACTGCAGCTGCAGTTCAGGTCCAACTTAATGACCGAGGCGAAGCAGAACGCTTTCGTAGCCGCAGAACGTCTACTTCTTCTTCCTGGCAGACAGATGCTTGGGAGTATTATGACGCTATTGGCGAGATCAAGTACGCTTTTAACCTAGTTGCCAGCGTTGTTTCACGTATTCGCCTATACGCAGCCATCGTTGAGAACCCAGCAGAGACTCCTATGCCAGTAAGAATTGCTGGAAACGTTCCTGCAGACCTCGCAACGGCCGCAGAACGGGCTCTACAGCGTCTTGACTCGGCATACGGAGGTCAAGCCGGTCTTCTGAGAGACGCCGCCCTAAACCTTGCAGTGACCGGAGAATGCTATTTGGTACAATCTCCAGCAAAAGCCGGTAGCAAAATTGCAGAATCGTGGGATATTCGATCCGTTGACGAACTTAGCGTTGACTCAAAGGGCAACTACTTAATTGCTGGACGTCGAGAGTATAATCAAGGCCAGTCCGCAATGGGATCAACTAACAGAAACATCATAAAACTTCCGCCAAACGCCTTTGTTGGACGTATTTGGCGAGCTCACCCACGTTTTTCTGATGAAGCTGACTCGAGTTTAAAGGGTCTTCTTGATCTTTGTGCAGAATTGCTGTTGTTAAACCGCACATTCCGTGCAACTGCGCGTTCCAGACTGAACGCTGGTGCGCTCTATCTGCCTGATGGCCTGTCCGTAGCCGCAACTCCGGACCCTAACTACCCATATGAAGACGCTGACGGTCTATATTCTGACCCAACGCCTGAAGAATTGCAAGATGAGTTCGAAGATCAGCTCATTGACGCAATGACTACACCAATTCGCGATGAAGATTCCGCATCCGCTGTTGTTCCGCTGATTATTAGAGGCCCTGCAGACCTTGGAGACAAGATTAAGCAGTTCAAGTTCGAACGTAGCTTCGATCCAGCCCTAGCAGAGCGCTCAGACCGCGTTTTGGAGCGAATTTTGCAAGGAATCGACGTTCCTAAGGACGTTGTTACCGGTCTTGCCAACGTAAAGTACTCAAATGCGATGCAAATCGACGAATCTCTCTACAAAGCACACATTGAACCTCTAATGTTGCTCATTGCAGACGCTTTGACCGTTGTTTACTTGCGTCCTTACCTAGTTGCCAACGGATATAACCCTGCAGACGTTGAAAAACTCGTAATTTGGTTTGACCCAAGCCAAGTTGCTACTCGTAACGACCGTGCAATGGATGCAGATGCTGGATTTGAGAAAATGGCAGTGTCTTTTGAGACTTGGAGACGTGCTCACGGCTTTACCGATCAGGATGCTCCTGGTCCGACAGAGCTTGGTCTACGTCTTCTGATTGAAAAGGGTGTAATTACTCCAGAGCTTACAGAAGCTATGCTTGCTGCCGTTGCTCCAGAGGTTATGCAGGCAGCTAGAGAAGCTCAGCAGTCTAGCAGCGTTGCACCTATGCCTCCAGGCTTAGATCAAATGCTTCAGGGTGGACCTCCGCCTACAGAAGCTCTCGCAGTTCCAGAAGCTGCAGAAGCTCCGCAAGGAGAAGCCCCCGCTCCAGTTGAAGAGGTAGCCCCAATTCAGCTAGCAGAACCTACAACAACCCCATAAGAATAATTAAGGAGAAATGCAAATGCATTTAGACACAATGGAAGGAGCTCCAAGTAAGCAACAGCTTGCTCAAGCTCTGGCTGTGTTGTTATCAGACACAGTAACGTTTAAATTCTTGGCTCACGGCTACCATTGGAACGTCCGAGGCAAGGATTTTCCTCAGTTTCACGATAAGTTTGCTGAGATCTACGAAGAAGCCGATGGCGCACTTGACCCGCTAGCCGAAAACATTCGCAAGCTTGGATTTGATGCACCATTCCTGCTAACCGATTTTGCTATGCTTACCAGCATTGAGCCAATTCCTGTTTCAGCAGATCCAATTGATATGTCAGCAGCTCTATATAAAGCAAATGCTCAGATCATTGCTTGCGTACGCGACACTTTTGTAATTGCCAATGCACTTAACGAGCAGGGCATTGCAAACTTCCTTGCAGAGCGCGACGATGTTCACAATAAGTGGGCATGGCAGTTAGGAACAATCATCGGAGCAGACGCTACCGATGCCGGTGACTTGGGAAAATTTAAGGCTGATCTATCTGTAGAAGCATCGCAAGATGTGATAGAGCAGCCTGCCGAAGAGATTCCTGTTTACGTTTCATTCTCAGACAACAGCTCGTACCCAGCAAAGAGAATCGTATTTTCTAACCAAACAGAAAGAGAGCTTTCTAATACTCTTAGAGAATACAACAGAGAAGTTGGACTATCCGATATGGCTTCAATTCAAACTTTGCGTGCAGTTTATCGCCGCGGAGTTCGAGCATTTGTTGCCAGCGGCAAGCCAGAGTCTGAAAGAGACTCGTGGGCTCAGGCTAGAGTTGAAGCATTCCTAACTTTGCTAAAAGACAAGAAGCCTTCAAACCCTAAATACACTCAGGACAACGATTTACTTCCGCCAGACCACCCGTGCAGATCGACCGACCTTGATCAAGCTCTGACTGCCTCAGTTCTTGCTAGCAGAGATCTTTCAATCTCTATCAAGAAAGAGCATGAATATAACGGGGCAGAGGATGCTATCTATTCTCTGGCCGAATACTCAGGGCTAGGCTACGAAGTTGTTCCTGCATTAAGAGCTGTCTGGAAACGAGGAATCGAAAACTATGAGCCACCATTTGACAGAGCTGTAGAGCTAGTAACAAAACTTTACAACAGTAAAGATTCAGACCTTTTGCCAACTAAATAAGAAAGATTCTAAAGTGAGCAACGAATTCAACCCAATCGATCAGTTTGATGATCTACTTTCTGTAAGTAACCCAGATGAAGTTTCTGTATCCGAACTGATCTTCAACTTAACTCTTGAGCAAAACGCAAGAGTTGACGAGATACGTAGAGTTACAGAAGATCAGCTAGAAGAAGTTGCTATAAGAGCACTGGCTGCCTCTGCTTCTGATGGCCTTACTACCGAGGTTAGATATTTTAACGTTTTTAGAGAACTTGCTCACTTTGTTACTCTTTCTACAGAAGGTCCACGTCCAAATGGTTCTGACAGAAACACCGATCTGCTTCCTGAATATCACCCAAGCTCGAGCGCAGAAATCACTCTAAGCGTTTCTGAGTTTAGAGAAAAGCGCGGAGAATGGTATGCCGCAGATCCTAGAATTGAAGACGATGAAGTTAGATCACTGGTTGCATCTGTTTACAGTTCAAATCCTTTTGAAGTTCAATTTCAGCACGCCTATGCAAGACTCTCGGCTCTCCCTGCGGGGTCAGTTCCAAGGGATCTACTTCTTAGCCCGATCACAGCTGGTTTATGGGGGAAACTAAAAGGACTATTTAAGTCTTCAGTATTTGCTGGTAAGAACTCGAGCTACTGGCGTTCGCTTCGTGCAAAGCGTCAGCTTCGTGACTCTAAGGGTCGCTGGATTGAAATGGGCGGTGGGGGAACAGTAAATGTTAAATTCCCTACCGGAAAAATTCAAAGCGTACCTGGACGTGTAGCTGGCTACTCTACAGAACAGGGTTTCATAGATTTTGAAATTAAGGGAGTTCCTGGACTAAAGGATGGAATTTATAGAATTCCAGCCAATCTCTTTGAAGCAGTTATGGCAATTCTTCCAGCAGAAGCTGTAAAAAATCTTCCGATTGACAAAGCTATCGCAGATGTTACAGATGGAAACTTTATTGACATTAGCGACTTAGTAGCCGTTGAATCTCCAGAGGGCTGGGTCAAATCTCCTTACGCTCCAACCAATAAAGCACTTGCTGGCAAAGAACCTTCTGACGCAAAGTACTACGTATCTGCTGACGGATATGAAGTTTCTTATATTGCTAACCCTAGTAAAAATGAAAAGACAAAAGACACTAATCAAAAGTTTCTTGAAATGGTTAAAGATCTGTATGGCGACAAGCTAGATGTAGTTGGTACAGACGGAACCGAAAATATTGACTGGTCAGATCCACTATACATTTTGTGGGCATCAAAGCGTGGTAAGGGCAGTACTCCAATTGCATTTACCCAAGACTGGGCTAGAGTACAAAAAATAGCCGGTGAGGAAGACGAAAGATTTGGTGATAAAGAGAACCAGATCATTGTTCAAGATGAACGTCCAGTGGCAGCTAAGGGACCTTCTCCAAAGGAAGAGAGAGGATTTACTCCAGAAGATGAAAACGTTCTTCCTTACACTGGCGATGACCCAGATAAGAACTTGCCTCAGGGTTGGACAAAGATTGGACCTAGCAGCTATCTGTCAAAGAATAGAAGATTTAAGGTTGACTATGGTTTTGGTGAAGCCGGCCTAGAATCTTCTCTAGACGAGCTAACTGGAGAAATTAGATTTACTCCTATTTACGCCAACAACGTTTACTCTCTATATGAGAGAGACGATAATGGTGACTTTACTAAAAAGTTTGATCTACCGTTCTTCACATGGGAGATGGTTTCCGAGCAAGTTAAAGCTATTGAAGAACTGGAAGCTTTAGATCCACTATTTAACCCAAATATTGCTAAGGTTCCATACAACCACAGAAAAATGTATGCTCAGTTTGATCCATCGGAAAGATTTGAGTATGACTACTTTGGTCCGGATTCAAACAAGATTACAAAATCAGATGCAATTATTGCTGAGTTTCTAGAAAGATTTTTCCCTGGCACCGGCAAAGAAGAAAAGTTTAACAGTAACGGCGTCTATCTAAATAAATTTAGAGATATAACTGCAACTCTTGTTCAAGAAAACGGCATTGATCAGATTCGTATAGCAGATTCAAGAGGCAATATTCTAGACAACATACCTGTTCAAAAAGGTCAAGATAGAAATAAAGTTCTGACTCTAGCTTTGCAAAAACTATTTCCTAGGCCAGAGATTTTGTCCAACTTTAGCTTGCTAGATTCATTCAAAGATTTTGATATTACAAACGGAAGAAGTGCTCAAAAAACAGCAGATGCCCTTGAAGAAGCTCTGTATCAGATGTACTTAATACAGAATGTAGATAAGAATAAGATTACCGACGAGCTTTACACTGTTGGAAAACTTGCAACTGCTGTAGACGATTTCATCAGGAACCAGAACAGAAGAAGAGTAAGCCTAGGTCCATCTCCTAAAGAAGAAAATAAGAAATATAGAGCAAATGATCACTTGGAGCCAAATGAAGCTCAAGTTTGGCGTTTAGTAGCTATTTTAAATAGTCACTTTGTTCAGGGTGAAACAGATCTAATTGCAAAAGTTAGAGACATTAAAAAGAATCCTGGAAAATATACAGTTAGAGAAGTTAATGATCTAGGCGTTTATATTGAACAAAATTTTAAAGCTCTTAGTGAGGAAGATCAAAAGAAGCTTACTTGGATGCAAAAAGAAACCCTTGAATGGGCTCTTAAAACCAGAATTTGGAGAAGAGACGAAGCTGCAGAGCTCACTAAGCGTCTTCTTAAAAATGAAATTAATAAGTCCGAATTTGGTGAAATCTTAGAAAAGATAAACAGTCTTCCTTATAAGCCTAAGCCAGCCCCTGCAATGACTCAAAAAGAAATTGATGAGCTAGAACAAGCCAGAGCTGAAGATGAAGCTAGAAGAGGCAAGAAAGAAAAAACCGGTGACGAACCGTTCCGTCCTGGCGATGAGTGGAGAGATCTACCTTCAGAAAAGCCTAAGTATTTAGTTTCTAAACTTTCTCCAGAAAACTACGGTCCTAGCGATGGCCAGCTTGCTGGAATTGAAAGATTCTTAGAAGACCGACAAATCCCTGAGTCCGAGAGACAAGAGTTTCTAGATAACTATGAGTGGATGGACTCTAAAGAGATTCGTGAGTGGTACTACACATTTAAAGCCTACCCATTCAAACCAGAGTATAGCCCTAAGGGTAAGTATGGCCTAGTTCCAAACGAAATTGATGGCGCAAGCGACAGAATGATCGCCAGCATGGAACGTATTTTTGACAAAGGTCTAGCAACTAATGCAGAAATTGCAAAGATTCAAAAAGCTCTTCCTAAGCTGAATAGATGGGAAGTGAGTAAGTACATCATGGGCGAGCTCAAAGCTAGAGAAGATGCCCACGACAGTATTCTTATTAAAAAAGCAATTGAAGATGGTCAAGATATTAATGACATAGATTTTGTTTCATTAATCGGTAGAGCCACCCCTCCTGAAGGCTGGGAAGGCTACGAGCCTAACGATGCTGCTAGAGCAGAGATTCTTGCTGACTGGCAAGATGAGCAAGAAGTGAAGCAGTTTGCTTCAAGAGCTGCAAGAAGAAATGCTGCACGTAGAACTAGATACGCACTTAACAGAATGATTGCTCACCTAGCAAGGCAGAGAGATTCTGTAAATGCTGATGGTAGAAGAATTCTTGATGGTGCAATTGCAGATGCCAACGATCTTAAGAGAATGATTGATCTACGTATCAAATATGTAATCAGTCCTAAGAAAGTTATGGACAGACTGGAGACCATTAGAAAGGGTCTTACCGATTCGGACAAAGCCCACACTTACGGACGAATTCGTAATCCAAAGTCTAAGACTATGGGAATCCTTGAAGACGCAGCTTCTCTAATGGGAGATCTGATTGGTAGGGACGGGTATCACAACGGTCCTTACGAGTACGATCCAAATGGAGAGTATGCTCCAAATGAAAATGCTGTTTCTTCCAACACCGAGTTTGTTCCTAGCTCTGATCCAGAACCTGAAACCTCGAATGATGATCCAGACTATTCTGACCACCCAAACAGGCCTCAGCCGCCAAAACGTGTAAAGCCTAAGGCTTTTTGGGGAATAGTTAGAGACTGGGTTTCTGGAGCCAAGACCTGGTCTGAAGCCAAGGAAGCTTTTTCAGGTAAAACTCTTTTCTTTTTTGATGTTGAAACTACCGGTGTGCCAAGTCCACTAGCGCCTCATATTAAAAATGATCCAATTCAAATAGCAATTTACAAGGTCAAAGATGGCGTTGTAATTGATAAATTTGTTTCATACATGAACCCTGACTCTCCTCTAAGCAAATGGTCAAAAGCAAATCTTAAAGATGATAAAGGCAATCGAATTAGCGCACAATGGCTAGCAAGTTTGCCAAATAAAGCTGAAGTTATTGCCAAAGCCGTTGAGTTCCTAGGAAAAGATGCAGTACTAGCTGGCCACAACGTTGCTGATTTCGACCTTGAGGTGCTTAACAGAACTCTTAGAGAAGCCGGACTGGAAGAATATGTTCCAGCTGGAATGGTTGACACTCTTGGTTTAGCCGACCACATCTACAATGAGTGGAGTAAAAAAGATCCAAGAGGCCCGTGGAAAACGTTTGCCTTTGGTCCAACAAAATCTACAAGCATTGAAGCATTGGCATTGTATGAAGGTATTCCATTCAAGGATCTTCACAATTCTGAAAACGACTTGGACGTAAACGTACAGCTACTAGATCTTATCTTTAATAGAGCTATAAATGGCGGCGAAAAAATTGCAGATGATGTTTTTGATCTTAATGCCTCCGATAACGACTATGATGAAAAGTTAGCAAAATACAAAGTTGGATTTGAAGCTTTCTTAACTAGAGCTATAGATTTTATGGCTAAGATGGCTGTTCAAAGAGCTGCTAACGGTAACCCTGTTAGTGAGCAAGATCTTATAGATGCAGCAACCAACTTAGCTGGGGCTAAAGATGTTGAAGGCACTCCATCAGAGCCAAGCTCTACTCCACCGCCTAACAACGATGATAATGACGATCAGCCAATAACTATTAGCAATGTTATGGAAGATATACAAAATGGCATAAGACCTCCAACTCCAAAACAGTTGAAGAGCGTTGAAAGACGTTTGCTTGATCCTAGAGGGATAATTCCTAAACAAAGAGCCGACGAGATCTGGGACCTACTTCCAAATCTTAATAGAAACGAAATTGGCGATATCATCAAAGAGATGGATATCGCTCAAGTAGAGTTTTATATGGCAAATGATCTAGATATAGCTGGACTTAGAATTCCTACAGAACTTTTAGACAAAGTCAATGAATATCAAGATAAAAGATTCCCTGACCGCCGCAAGAGAGATGATAAAGGCCCGTCTCCAAAAGAAGAGCGCCCTGCTGATAGAAAGAATGCCGGCGAACTTGAGGAAACTCAGCATGACATCTCTTTCCTAGAAAAAAACTACACTAAACAGCAAAGAAACGCTATTGAAGCAATGATCCGTGGTTGGTCTATTGTTATTAAGGCTTTAGCTGGAACTGGAAAGAGCTCGACTCTAATTGGTGGAGCAAAGGCTATATTCCACTACGATAAAGGCAGAAGAATCCTTGTACTAGCGTTTAACAAGGCGATTGCAACTGAACTTAGAGGAAAATTCCCTGCAAATGCTGAAGTAAGAACTATGGACTCTATTTCGGTAACTGCTTCGGCTAATGCTAAGTTGTATAGAAAATTTAGTGCTATGCAGAAGCAAACTGAATCTAGAAACAGACCTATCTATGGATTCTCAGATTTGGCTGATTACTACAAGATTAAAGACGAAGTTGAGCTAGCTAACGGTATTAAAATTTCTAAATTCTTGTTTATAAAAATAGCTCTTGCAGGTCTACACAACTGGGTTGTAAGTGGAGATGACGAAATGTCTGAAAAGCATTTCAGCGGTACTATACCTAGAAAAAAAGGTGGAGACGAAGGCTATACTCCAGAAATGCTAAGAGTTGCTAAAGAAATGTGGGACGACAAGCTAGAGCCTCACGATCCAGGTAGAAGACAAATTGCAGTTAACTTTAACGATATGATGAAGAACTTTGCTTTGACTCACCCTGACTTAACTGCTACTAATTCAAAGGGAGAAAGCCTCCACGGACTAGGAGCAATTCCTCAAACAATTATGATTGACGAGGCTCAGGATGTTAACGGCGTATTCTATAGAATGATTGCTGAGCAACAAGAACTTCACAACAACGGAATTCAATTGGTTGTTGTTGGAGATCCTCACCAGTCTATCTATCAGTTCCGTGGAGCAATAAACAGCCTTTCAAAGTTCCTAAGAGATGCAACTTTGCCTCTAACCAAGATGTTCAGAGCTGGTCAAAAAGTGGCTGACTATGCAAACATTCTTCTTGATATTAAAGATGAAGATGATGAACGTCTAGTTGGAAATCCTGACAAGGATAGCGAAGTCTTGACTCCAGGATCAATGATTGATGCAACCATGATTCTTACTATGACAAATGCTGGAGCACTTTCTGAAATAGTTCCAGCCATTTCTAGAGGCCAGACTATTGGAGTAACTAGAGAGTTTAAGTATGACATGAACTCATTTATGTCTACAGCTAAGTGGCTCTGGTTTGGATCGGATCCTAAGAAGCGTCCTTCAAAACCTCACGAAGATCTAGACGGTTACGATGACTGGAAGCAAATGCTTGAAATCTACGAAGAAACCAAAGATGTTCCTGTAGGTAAGCTATTAAAAATTCTAGATGACACTAAGTCTAGACTTGAAGCTGAAAAAAGACCTTCAAAAATGTCTGATGTTTTTACAGAAATTCAAAAAATTATCGACAGAGCAAGAATCTTTGGTATTGAAGGATTCTTTAAGCCAGAGGACGATAACTGGGGAACCAGTGGTGATATCGGAAACTACATCAGCTACGAGATCAAAGACGGTCTTATTCGACTATTTACTACTGGAAGACTAGGACCTTGGGCACCAGAGCTAAAGAATCCTAACAACGGAACTAGAAACCACTCGGATGTTCTTAAGTCTCTAGGCTATAACTGGGATACTGGAAAGACCTGGGACTTCACTCTTCCTGTAAGAGGCGATGGAAAGCAGCAGCTTAATGAACTAGTTGATGCCTTGAGCGGTAAAGACGTTGATGTTGTAATTCTCACTATTCACAGAGCTAAGGGTCTTGAGTCAGAAAGAGTCAGACTAGGTTCAGATATTCCAAAACCACACTCTAAGAAAGACACTTTGTCTATAGAAAAAGGCGAGATGCCTAGACCTTTCTCTACAGAAACTCTAAATGCTCTTTACGTTGGAGTAACTAGAACTATGAGCGAGTTAGATCCCGGAGCAGTTGACACCTTTATTGAGAATGCCGAAGAATACAAGCAAAAGCGTAAAGAATATCTACAAACTTTGGCCGATCAAAAAGCCGAATCTGATAAGGGTCCTTCCCCTAAGCAGGAAAAATCTTCAGATTACAACTACAATTCTGGCTGGAACACCGAATATCTTGGCGGTCCTTCAGGTGATGAATACAAACACACTTGGAACTCTCCAGATGAAATCTATTCTGCTGAAATAACTAACGATGCAATCACTGTAAATAGAAATGGCTCAGAGATATTTAGAGCTTCTAACAACGATGATCAAAATCCAGAGAACATTAAAGACTCGGCTGTGAGCATGATTGCTGATGTAATTAGATCTGACTCTGCTCAAAGACCGGTTTCTAGAAGAGTAGAGACTCAAGAAATTGTCTCTCCTGAAGAGGCAGATAAGGCCTACACAGAAGCAATGGAAGCCGAGTACAACTACCAGATGTCTCTAGAGCCAATCTCTCGCGATCCTAGGTACCCTGGAGGAGAGCGCGGCCTTAAAGAACTTGAAGCTGCAATAAATGCAACTGAGAGGTACGCTGCTGAAGTAGAAGATGGATTGCTAGATCCTATTCCAAACGGATTAGACCCAGAAGAATATGTGGCTCAGCTTAAGTCAGCCCTACCTAATAAGAGAGTTGAACTTGTTACCGAAGATAACGGTGATCAGTTTGTTAGAATCTCTGAGGTTGTAAACAGAGCTGATATCTTTGATATTTCTACTAGCATCTTTGCTAACAAGGATCTTGAAGACTTAGGTCCATCTCCAAAAGAAGAAGGTCCAAAGAACGTCAAAAAGAACAAGGAAGCTGTAGATGAAGTTCTAAAGGGAATTATCGAAGCTATGGACAAGGGAATTATTCCTTGGAAGAAACCTTGGACTGATGATGTTGCTTGGGTGTGGCCTACTTCTGGTGCAACTGGTAAAAACTATAAGGGTATTAACTTAATTAAACTTCTGTTTATATCTCAGGAAAGAGATTACCAAGGAACTCGTTGGTACACCAAGAATGCAATTGCAAAAATGGGTGGTTACGTAGATTCGAATGATGCTGTTGACATCATTAAAGTTGTTAAGTATAAATCAAAAGTAAATCCTAAGCCAGGCTCAACCGTTATTGATCCCGTTACTGGAGAAGAAAAACCAGATGACGGTACTCGTGTTAGAACTGGACTAGAAATTGACTTTGTATATAACGAAGACGTTGTAAAGGGTATAACTATACCTCCAATGATTATAAAAGATCCACCGCCTCAGCATGAAGTTGAAGATATTATTTTAAATTCTTATAAAGATAAACCACGAATAATATACTGGCCACAAGAGGAGGCTTACTGGTCACCTCAGAAGGACACAATTAGACTTCCGCTTAGACACCAATTTAAGAGTACAGAGGAGCATCTAGACACCCTGTTCCATGAGCTAATTCACAGCACCGGTCACCCATCTAGATTAGATAGAAAAGATCTTTTAGAGAACTATGGTCAACATAAAGATGTTAGAGCTCGCGAAGAACTTATTGCAGAGATTGGTTCTGCTATTCTAGCCTCTATGTTTGGAGTCAAAACCAGCATCGAAAATGTTGCTGCTTATGTACAGTCTTGGAAGAGATTCTTGCAAGATGACCCTAGCGTTTTGATGGAAGCTGCCTCTCTGGCAAGCAAGGGAGTGGATCACATTCTTGCTGGCTGGTATGAAGATAATCCAGATGAAGAGTACGATCCTACTAAGAAAACTGAAGTAGAGTCTATGCCTGAAACTCCTATTACCGGAGAAGACGGAACTTCCGGAGGTCTTGGAGGTGGAGTAAACTACCGAATCGAAGGCAACCGAATCTTCTTGATGGGAGACACTTACTCTGTTAAAGATATCATTACAGCTCTATCAATTATTCCTAACGGAAAGAAGATTCCATTCTCGTTTTTCTGGGACAGAAAAGCTGGAAACTGGAGCATCAGCCTCGCTGATCCAGCTGATAGAGTAAAGATTCTTGAAGATCTTAAGGCTGCTTTAAACGGTGGAGGCGGTGGTCCATCCCCAAAACAGGAGGGGACTAGCAAGTCCCCCCAAATTCATGAGTTTGAGCGTAGAATTAAGAAAGTATCTGAAGTAGCTAACCGATCTTTGAGCAGTTATGAGAGAGAAGAGATTAAAACCGCAAGGTATGCTGAGCTAGATATGAGATTCCGATACGGCTATTTAGATCCAGAAGCCCTGGCAAGTCGGTGGCTAGCCTGGGATGTTGATCGTGGGGAGTTAAGTGACTTTGAACTTGAAGAATTTGAGCTTCTTACTAAAGAATGGGACCGAACTCTTGCTAATGCTCTTATGGTAAGAAAACCGGCTCTTGAACTTTTGAAGCAAATTAGACAAGAAAAAGCAAGAAGAAAACGTGGAAAACCTTCTCCAGCAAATAGTATACCGGTCTCTAGCTGGGGAAAAGAAATGACAGGTTGGCCAGACTCTCCAATTAATCTTACAAAAGTTGGTACAAAAGATCTACCTACAGGCTGGAAATATCGACCTGCATCTAAAGCACCTGACATTTTAGCGGAGAAATCTTTTGGAAAACTTCCAAGTGGAAAATTTAGCTACAAACATCATGTGGCTCATAAGTACTATAAATCTTTAGCGAATAAAAATGAGTTAGAGTTTTACGAGCATTCGTCTGGTTTAATTGTTACTTTTGAAGGTGGATTAGCTAAACTATCCGATAATATAAAAAATAGATTCTTACAGAATGCAGCAGAGCTACACAAACCTAATAAAGAAAATGTCGACGGGGATGTGATTATTCGAGTTAATTCAGAAGTAGGAAAAAACCGACGTCGTGAAGCGTGGGCGGCTGACTACAGACACACTGGAGCTAAGCCTTTCGGGAATAGAAACAGTGAACATATGGCTGTATCCACAAATAAAACTAAAATGATTGTAATAGCTACAATAACTAAAATGATTCTTGTTCACGAATATGGCCACCTACTTCGTTTTGCTAATGTCACAGAAATAATTGAACGTATTTCAAGAAGACAAATTACAGTACCTTACTATAAAAAGAATGGGGCAGGAGATTCTTTGATGGGTGCTGAAAAGAGAAGACCTAGAGTTCACTTAAGCGAATACTCTAAAAACAATGCCGACGAGTGGTATGCCGAAGCCTTTACTTTCTGGGTAGATGGCGGAGGAAGTTTTGATTCAACAGGACTAAGTGATTCAGATAAGATTTATATGAATAACTTTGCTAAGGATCAGGGATGGAGGATGCCTCAATGATTATTATTGATGGACATGATTCAGTAGACTATAGCATGCTAGATGACATGACCCTAGCCGTTTTAGCTGAAGATGGTGACGAGGAAGCTATAAAAGAGCTAGTTAGACGTTACCCGAATATTGACGTCCAAGAGAAATAGCTATAATCCCCTATATGACGGCAAATATCTAAGTCTTTACTTAGATTTTTTGCTATACTATATCTAGATTTAATGCCATCTTTGAGGAGCTAACCCTATGGAAAATTACTTAAACCCTGACAAATACACTCCTGAAGATGAAGAGTACTGGACTGCAATTTCGGTTCCAAACCCGGATCCAGACTTTCTATATAATGAAAGTGAAGAAAGCCTAGAAGACTCATCTCAAGAATAAAGACATAGGATATATACATGGACGAAAAGCCTGAAAAAGAGCCAATGCTCACCACAAGTACTTATGACGAGAACGGTCGTCATACCCTTAAAGAGATTCCGTACTCTTCCCTACCGATAGAGAGACTAGCTGACTTGGCACTTAACGGCTCGGTAGAGGCTAGAAAAGTACTGGAAAAACTTTGCGGAGCTGATTTTTTTAAGGATCTTGGATAGTGGATTTTAAAGACATTAACCCATTAGTAGCCGGAATCTTTTCAGATGACGGCGAGTTTACTGCTGCCGAACGTCGCCTAGCAGTTATGACTCAGTGGCGTGACCGCTTCGGCCGCTGGGTTGAGATGGGTAGAGGTCTAAAAGCTGCAGTTACTCTTGGCCGTAAGTGGGGGGTCAATGCTGGCAAAACTGTAAGCGTTGTTGGAAAAATGCTTGGGGCAACTCCTGACGGCAAGTATGCAAGAATGCTTGTTGATCAGGGAGATCCATATTTTGCTGGAAAAATTATCTATATTAAAAACGGAAACGGTCAAGAAATTCTTGCTCGACTTGACCCTGAATATCTGAAAAAACGCGGAATTGTTTTAGGTCAAAATGCAGAAGGAGTTACCGTTGGTGATCCAGATGCTCAAAACGAAGACACCGACTTAATAGTAGAAGATCCTACCGAACAAGATCTAGAAGACGCTAAAGCAGAAGTAGATGACCCAGAAAATTACAAAGAGCAAGCTTCTGAAAGATCAGAGCAGACTCTAAAAGGTTCTGACCTAAATTCTGGAGACATTGTTTATGATGAAGGCTCCGGTCAGTACGGAAAGATATTAAACGTAGAGCCATTAAAAAATGGTAACAAAAGAGTTTTTGTTAGATTCCAAAACGGTAGAAGAGCAATTCTTGATGTTGCTGCTGACCATGAACTTAAGGCTTGGACAAACCCTAACAAGCCTAGAGAAACAGAAGCTGCTCGCCCGGGCCCATCCCCAAAGCAAGAAGGCAACTCGATGTCCCATCTTGGAATCGATCTGCAATCAGCTACCATGGATGCTAATAACACTCGACTTCCAACTCCTGGAGCATTTACTGGATTCTTTAGAAACCTACTAGGTAAAAACAAAAAGTGGTCTGAAGTAGATGACAGAGTTGCCAGCCAAGAAATTACATACTTTGACTTTGAAACAACCGGTATATCTGACTATGACGGTCAAAATATAAAGAATGATCCAATTCAACTTGGTGCAGTAAAAGTTAAAAATGGAAAGATTGTTGGAAGATTCAACGTCTACATCAATCCAGGCAGCAAACTTTCTAAATTCTCTGCAGAAAATCTATTCAGAGATGTTGTAGATGAAAATGGCAATAGAGTTCTAGATGAAAAAGGTAATCCACTATCTACCCTTGTAACACCAGAGTGGCTTGCTCAGCAAATGAGCCCTGAAGAAGCTCTAAAGATGTTCATTGATTTTATTGGACCAAACGCGCTGCTTGGTGGACAGAACGTTCCATTCGATCTAGAAATTCTAAGACGCATGGCTGATGATGCGGGCGTGCAGCTTGATATTGCTGGAACCATCGACTCTAAGGATCTTGCATCGCTTCTACCTAGATACAATCCAGAAAAAGGAATTGACGGTCCTAAAAAGAAGGATAAAGATGGTAATCTCGTACCGAGCTCAAGTCTTGGTCACGTTGCCGAGTTTCTAGGATTTAGTCCTATCAAATGGCACAGTGCGGATGGAGATGCTGAAGATTCTTACAATCTAGTAAGAATGATTCTTGCAAGAGCAGCTAAAGAAGATAATCAAGATCTTAGTTTGCTTGATTTTGACAAACAAGATCAGCTGTACAGAGAAAGAATGGAAGCTTTTAAAAACATTATTTCTCCTTCAACTCCAATAACTGAGGCTCAGATAAATGCTCTAAATGGTTTTGCAGAATCAGATAAGCCGGAGATGTCATCTCTTGCAAAGACCGCACTAGCTGAAGCAAGTACAAGAGGAAAAGCTGCAGAGGCTCTAGCAACCTTGCATGACATGGCGGATAGGCCAAATAATTTAGGTCCCTCTCCAAAAAAAGAAGGCGGAGGTTTAGGCCCTTCTCCAAAAGAAGAAAGGGAAGATGGCTCCCTATCTAAAAAAATTCTTCAAGACGTAGCTAAAATTACAGCAATGGGAAGAAGAATTGGATTAAAAAACGGTAAAAAGCCAAAGAAGCGTAAAAACTATATTCCAAACGGATTTGAAAGAGTTACTTGGGACAAGTATGATGCTAGACGTATACAGATTTTTAAAAATGCTAAAGATCTTGACGAGTTCGCCGAACTTATGTGGGCAGAAATTGATCCAGACAATCCAAAAGTAACAAGAGTAAGAAAAGCTTTAGCTGCTCGTATCTATGAAGATATGAAAGCTATTCAAAACGGAAGAGTAGTTTTAGTCTATGGCCACTATAGAGTTGTCTTTGACAATAAAGAAGCTATAGATGGAAAACTTCTAGATGAGATAAAAGAGTATTTTAATTTCCTAGACCAAATGGGATTCAAGCTTCCAGTAACTGTCAGTTTTCTAAAAAATGGTACTCCATCATTTTTATATCCAGACGGTACTAGAAACATTATTGGAGTTAGTGAGAAGCTGGATGAAAACGGTAATCCAAAAAAGGTACTATTTACAGGTGAAGCCGACATAGATGAAAATGCTGGCTTAATGATTAATCTCTGGGATCAGCTAGGGAATCTAGAAGCAGATGATGAGAGAGAAATATATTTAGGCGGAAATAATTACTCACCTTTCAGGTTTTTGCGCGATAAAAAAGGTAACGTAGTACTAGATAAAGAAGGAAATCCTGTACTAGAAAGAATTCCTCTTTTAATGTCCGTTCTTTTCCACGAAATGGGGCACTTATTTAATAGAGAAAAGCATCAAAGAGAGATTGACGGCCCGGTTTGGGCTAATTTAAAGAGAATGTTTTGGGGTAGTGACGAAGCTCCGTTTAAACGTTTTAATATAGTTCCGGGACATTCTGATGAAAACTTTGATGAAAGAATGGGAGAACTTTTTGGTGCTGCAGCTCTAGGTTTATTTAGAGGCGAAGGAATTCCAGAAGCAGTAGAGTTCTTTATAAAAAATGCAATAATTCCATTTATTGACGTTGAACCTTCAGTATGGAAGCTAGAGCCAGAAGAAATGCTCTACAATCTACTAGAGTCTTTTGCAAAACTTTGGAATCCAAATGACCCGAACGATCCAGCTTATGGTGCTTATAACCATTCTGAGGCTACTAGATTAGTTAAACTTGCTAAAAAATTAAAGATAACTGACTTCGAGGGTCTTATGACTAAGATCCAAGATTTCTATGATACTGAACGTAAAAAAGGTAAGAACGGTCTTCTCAATGGAGATAAATCTAGAGCTATCACTTTTAAAAGAGGTATCGAAGACATAATTAGAGATTTCTCTGGATCTAAAACTAAGCCAAAAGAAACCGGCAAGTCTAAAAGACCGGCTCGCGCTCCGGTAGGATTTAAAAAACCTGAAGATATTAAAGTTGGCGATGTTCTATACGATAAGGATGGAAATCTTCACGGTAAGGTTGTAAACGTTTGGAAAGATAGAAACGGTAACTACAGCTATGAAGTTTTAGCTCCTGACTACGATCCAGAAATTCACAACAAGGATCAGCACCAAGGCGTTATTGAGTACAAAGTTCATAAAGATGGAGTTGTATTTACTACTAAAGACGGAGCTAATATTGCTGCTGATGATTTACCAGAAGTTGCATATCCCCTCCCCAAAAAATTAGATTCTAAAAACTCTAGTGGTAAAAAAGCTCAAAATATAAAACCTGGCGATGTTTATCAAAGTCCAAACGGTCCGGCCGAAGTTATAAACGTATTCTTAAATGGAATTGATTCTAAGAATCAGCCAGAAGAAGTAATAATTGTGCATATCGACCCTAAGACTGGCGAGATTAAACACGAAGTTGTGCCATATAACTCATTTAAAAAAGTTCTAAAACCTACCGGTCCTTCTGGAGATGGAGATGGAGAGGGTGGCGAAGGTCGAGGAGGAGCAAGCGACCAGGATGGTCAAGGAGATGGAGATGAAGGAGGCCGCGGTGGCCGAGGAGGCCGAGGAGGCCGAGGAGGGACAAGCGGCCAAGACGATCAAGATGAAGATGGCGATGAAGAAGATCCACTGGTAAAAGCTGTACGAGATCTTATTAGAGGCAAAATGTTTGCAGCCTTTATTAGTCCTAACCCTGATGAGTTTGAAGAAGGTATGGATCGTATTGCAGATGAAATTATGCAAAAAATAGCAGAGCTGGGGATAAAAGATTATAAAAAACTTTATGACTTTTTAGAGCAAAATATGGAACCTCTGGGTGTTGACAGATGGTATACATCAGGGTTGGATGAACTTTATGATCTACTTGAAGAGTTTGCTAAAAAAGGATCCGAAGCTGATGGATCTGGTACAGACGATCAGAGCGGCCGTTCTGGAACTTCTCCTGCAGGCAAATATCAAGATGTAGATCCAAATAGAGAAGTTAAAGATGCAAATGGAAACATTATTAAAGCTGGAGACCTTGTACAAATAGATGGAACAGATATAAGACTCTACGTTCGTTACGTTGAAGACGGGTATGATTACAAACTAAAAGAGTACTATGGCCACTTTGAAGGCCACAAGCTGGTAGAAAAAGATGGAAAGATTTATGTTGTTCAGGTTTCTGCGTTTGACAAAAATAAAATAGAAGAAATCTATGAAATTAGTAAAGTAGTAAGAAGTCCTAAAAATGGATCTCCAGATGACATAAAAGCTAGGGAAGCAATTAGGAATGAGCAATTTAAAGGTGTAAAAAATAAGCTCTTCAACGCTTTTATTAAACGTCATAGGGAAGAAAATCCAAATATGGCCGAAGAGGTTATTAAAAAACTTGCTGAAAGAGACGTTTATACAGTTATAGATGAACTTAAAAAACTTGGCTTTTTTGACTACGGTCTTTTTAATGGAGAGTTTGAAGATTTTACTTGGCACATGTACTATAACAGAACAAAGGATGGAAAATACGGACCTCCTATAAAATACAGAACTGTAGAAGATGCTATAAACAGAGCAAAGGAATATGTTAGGGAAGAAGTTTCTACTCCGGAATCGACGGCTCCAACTACTACCGAAGATTCAGCCTTAGGAAACGGTACCGTAAAACCAGAAACTGTCCGAGGAGAAGAGTTTCTTCAGGTAGATCATCCAAAGCCTAAAACTCCAGCCGAGACCGATCAAGACAAAATCATTGACGAAGGCTTTGAGATTGAAGACCTTGGAGAAGAACCTCCACTCGGCCCGTCTCCTAAAAAAGAAAAGGGAGGCGAAGATGAAGAGGGAGAGGGCGAAGATGATGCCGCAGTCCCAGTGACAGACGAAGATATTGCTAACTTTGGTAAGGGTTCAAAAGTCACAATTCTTTGGTACAACAAAGACTTCTCTAAACCTGGAGCTCGTTTAAAGATTACGTTTACCAGAAAAGCTGATGGAACTCTTGACAAAAAGATAGAAGAAATTCAATGGAAGCACTGGGACGGAACTATTTCTGGAGATATTTATGGTCCATCAGATGTTTTAAATTTAGAACTTTATGGAGGTACTTCTGAAAAAGAGTATTTTAGAAAAACTTTTGAATTTTATAGCAAATTTTTAGTAAAAAGAAATGAAGAATACAACAACAATGAGCTCCCTGGGCAGTTTCCGCACTTCTTTAGAAAAGATAAAAAAGAGAAAGATACTTACATTTTTAGGGTTGTAAAAAATGCTAAGACCGGTAAGTGGGAAGCCAAGAGAGATCAAAAGATAGATCTTGAAAGAAAACCTCCTTTTGGTGCAACTATTCAGCACGACGGGGAAAAATGGGTTGCTACTCTATACGATCCTAAAGGCAACGTTGCCTCAACCACCGAAGTTCCAGGGGCACTTGATGACAGCTCGGCACTAGAAAAAATTGTAAACTTGGCCAACGTCGAGCTTGCCAAGAAGTACAGAGAATTGAGAGCTCCTAAAGCAGGAGCTAAACCTACACTAACTGATCAAAGTGGTTTTAGGGTAGGAAGTAACGGATTCCCTCTTCCAGATGACGTTGAAGAGTTTACTGTTGGAGGAGAACCTAATCAGTATCCTGAATATGCTATAAACGGCCAACTGGGTGCAGACATATTTAGAGAGGCAATTGTAAAGGTAGTTGATGGCAAACGCTTTGGTGCTAAAATTCTTTATATAAAGGGGGAAAATCACAACCACTGGTATGTAGGTCTTATTGATAAAAACTTTGGGGAGGCAGTTGCTAGAGGAAATAATATACCGACAAATGATGCTTACACCACAGTTAAGGGGGATATTAATGACCCTGAAGTTTTTAAAAAAGCTATTGAAGAAGCAAGGAAACTCATCGACAATGCCGTAGCTAAAAATGGTGGCAGCAATACTCCATACACTTACGTCGATCGACCAATAAACTCTCTCGATGATATTAGAGTAGACGACTATCTAGTTTTTATAACTTCGTATCCTCTTTTTATTAATCACAAAGGCACGGAGCATGAAGAAAAGTCTTTATCCGGTATTAGTGGAAAAGTAATTTCCATTGGTAAAAATAAAGATGGAAATAGAATCTTTAAAGTTCTAAATAAAGATGGAAAACAAAAAACTTACACGGATAAACAATTAGATCATATAGGAGGTGCCGTTAGATTCTCTGACGATGACCCTACAATTGCTCTAAATCAAGTCGAAACAAAAATTGACGACAGTTTTGTAGATCTAAAGGACATAACTCCAAAAAACAGCGAGGGAGACGATTTTAAACTTGGTTGGAATATAAAACCTCCTGGAAAAAAGAGTTTTGGAGATGTTCCAATAGAAGGTGCGGAATTCTGGGGTAAAGTTTACTACACGTACGCCGGCGAAGGCTATGCTCTTGACGGAATTAGTGTCTATTTTGAAGACAAAGATGGTTATTACAGAGAAACAAAGCTCTATGGCTACTATAAAGATCCCGAACTTATCGCTAAAGCTAAGCAATGGTTAGCTCAGCAATATGAGATCTGGAAGGATCCTGCCCGTAGAGAGGCTACCGAAGGTACTACTGCTGACGGGCACAAGCCAAAGGCTGGGGATACCCTCTATGTGGTTGATTATAAATCGGATGATGTAAATGGACGAATTATAAAAGTAACTTTAGATAAAGGTTTAGTAGAATCTGGTGAAGAGATTAAACCCGGAGAAATTTATATTTCTTATGATGATACTTATCGGAATTTTGATATTACAGCAAAAGATTATAAAGGACTTCTTTTATTAGGATACGGGAATTTAATAGATGCATATAAAGACGAGAATTTAGCTAAAGAAGAATTACAAAAAAGAGTTAATAACAAAAAAGAGTTAAAAGAAAAATATGGTCTTAAATTTGATTCAGACAGTTGGCCTGACTACATTTTGATTCAGCAAGAAGCTCGTAAGAAGGCTTACGAAGAAGCTAAGGCTCTTCTTGACCAGGCTGCCGCTGAGAAGCGTGACTTGTCTGGTGAAGAACAGAAAACTTACGATCGTCTCATGGCTGAAATTAACGAGGCTGAGTGGCTTATTAAGCGGTATAAAGCACGTGTTACACCAAAAGATTTTGGAATAAAATCTATAAAAATATCTGACTTAAAAGTTGGAGACATTATAATAACATATAACGATAGTAGACTCGTTGAGGAAATTAATTTTACTAATGACGGCAAAGTTAATATCCTACTTGCTGAACTTCCCCATAATGCAATCTCTCCAGATACTAAGAGTGTGGATATCGATCTGGATCAAATGGACAGAATAGTTATACTTGTTAGGGAAGAAGAAGAAGAAGAAGAAAAAGAAGAATTTGAAGTAAAATCTATAAAAATATCTGACTTAAAAGTCGGGGACGTTGTAGTTACACCTACCGGTAATAAAACCGTTAGATACATTAGTCTTCACGACGACGCCAAGATGAGCATTCTGTTTACAGTTGGTAAGGGTATGAATGTTGATCTGGATCAAACAGACAGAATAAATGTACTTGTTAAAAAAGAGCCAGCCTCTTCAGAACGTTCAGATGTGCCACCCCTGATTGATTCAGATCTTTGGGACAAACTTGACGATAATCAGAAGCAAATAGTACAAAATTATATAGAATTCCACAATTATTTTATGGGGACACATGGTCGACCTGGAATGGGTACCACAGGTGCAAACTTTATGTCTCTAAACGATAGAGCAGATTTATTTGAGCGATTTAACAGATTAGCAAAAACTTTTGGTTGGAAATGGAATAACCATGAGCCAACTCCAGAAAATACTGAAGCAGAAAATAAATCTGCAGAAATACTAAGAAACTATCCTAGAGGAATTCCATCTGAGAAGTTTGATCCAACCGATGAAGAAGTTAGGTTGAGAGAAGAAGCTTATAAATTAACGAATCTAAGAGGAGACTATGAAAATCAGAATGCTCTTTATGATCTAGCCGATTTCCTTGAAAAACAGGGGAAGAGTGTAGAAGCTGACGAAGCACGTCAAGCTGCAGATAAATTAGCTAAACAAATTCTAGAAGAATCTGAAGAAGAAGATTCTAAAAAAACTAAAATTGTAAAAAAAGAAATTAATAGTGCTTTTAGTAACAAATCTAACCTTGCTTCAGAAGAACACAAGGAACTAAAAGAATCTTTAAAGGAAAAAGGTTTAATTCTATTTAAAAATATACTTGACGTTGCTCCTGGAGATTACGTATTAGCTAAAAGATCTTTGTTTTATCCAGAATCTCACAAAGATGAACATTTAAATAACCCTGAGCAATCGGAGCGGGAGTTTAGAAAAGTAGTAGAAGTAGAGTTTAATCCGCTTAGAGATAATTTTAGACCAATATTTGAAGACGGCTGGGTTACGAACTCTAGCCGTAGGTCTGATAGTATTTTAGTTTTAGGTCCGGACGCATTTGAACCTGAAGAATCTGAAGAACCTGAAGAACCTGAAGAATCTGAAGAATCTGAAGAAGAAGAGAAAGAAATTACCGACAAAACTGCTCTAGCCAACATTGAAGCTTGGAAGCAGTTTGCAGAGGAATATAAAGAGTACGAACGTATTAGAAAACAAAAGAGTACTAAACGAGAAACTAAACGTAGAAAAGATGAACTAGCAGCCAAGTACCCTTCATTTGCTCTTTTTGAAAAACTCAAAGATTTTAGAGAAGTATTACAGGAACCTTTGTATGCAGGATCTCCCGATCTTTCTGATGAAATGAGGGAAGCAACTAAAAATAGAATAAATAAACTAAAAGATGCCTCTAGCCAAGTAAATAGATATGTTAGGTACGGTTTACAAAGTGGAGAATACTCCCCGGAGGACCCTTTAAAGTTTAATTTTGACAATTTATTTGCAGAAGTTACAGAAAAAGATGGAATTTCTGAAGAAAAAATTGATGAAGCAGTTGAATCATCTCCTGTAAATTCATCGAACTTAGTTTTGAAAACAAAGGGTGGCGCAATTGATTTAAGTAGTCTCAGTCTAGTTAATAGAGGAAAACTTAGGTCTCACCTAGAAAAGTTAACTAGATGGAATGGCGAGATCATGACTAACCAAGAGTTGTACCAAAGGGTTGCTCTTGGAAGAAGAAAGTCGCAAGGATTAAAAGACGTTCAAACTATAAATGGCAAAACCGTTTACAGCTGGGGACCAGTAAAATACTACTTAATTACTAGTGAAGATGGTAGTACTTTTATAGACGTTCCTAAAATGATTTACGATCTGTTCAAACCAGACAGCGAAGATCCTTTAATGGATCAGGATGCCACTGCAGAAGTTCAAGAAAAGAAGATGAGGGAGCACTCAGCTAAAGTTTCTGAGGCCGAAGCTAAAAAACTTACTGAAGAAGAAATTAAATCTGAAGATAGTTTAGAAAATAAAGAGCAGTTTAGAGAAAAACTTGAAAATATTGTTGAAGAGTTTAGACTTGAAAGCGGATCTAGCAAAGCTTCATTTAAAGCTGCTGCTAGAAAAATGTACGACGAGCTTAAAAACATCAATCAAAAGTTTAAAGATAATGACGATGAACTCGAGATTCTAAGAGAAATTTATGATGCTAACATCAACGTTCTTGGAGACATTCAAGCTGCAAAGAATGAACAGTTTGGTCCTTCTCCTAAACAAGAGAGATCTGGTAAAACTGAAACTAGTACTTCGAAGATTCAAAACGATGTTGCTGAAAGAGAATTGTTTGAAGGCTCTATTCAACAATCTGACGTAGATGCTATAGCTATGGATTCAGATACAAGACCTTCATCTATGAAGAGAATTACAGCTACAAGACTATTAAGATACATGCCTAACGTTGATTTAAAGAAACTACTTAAAGCTGCGGCATCCCAAAAAAATGTTGGAAAAATAGATTTAGATAAAGAGCCTATTTACAAATATATGACTGAAGGGTCTAGATTAGAGATATTTGTTACTAGAGTTGATTGGACTAGTAGAAATGGCTACATTACAAAAGAAGACTTTTCTATGTCTGAATTAGCTATGGAAGAATTTGAAAAAGCGTTAAATACTGATTTAACCAATCTAAAAAAAGGTGATTCTATAGTTCTTAAAAAAGCAACTGAAGGATATCTATTCAGCATTCCTCAAATAGAAGTACTGAAAATAGATGGAAATCTTATTAATGCAGTTTTAGATTCTAAAGGAATTGTATCTGAAGCTGCCCTTTCGTCTGAAGAAATTTTAGATTTTATAAAAAATGACCTGGGAATGTCAACTATGAAAATGTCAGAGGGTCAAAGAAAACTTCACACTTATACTCCACTTTCTGGATCTAAAGAAGAAGATCTAAATGATATTAAACTAGTTGCAATTGGACATTTAGTAAAATTATGGGCAGTAACGTCGAACGACATGAGCATAAAATCTCACGCTATGCAAGACCTTGTTTTTAGAATATTTAAAATGAGTAAGGGAACGTACTCAAATTGGGACTTTTTACCCGAAGGTTCTGGACAAAAAAGTCCTTACAACAGCAATGAAGAGTTTTTAGCTGCTGTACAGGATGCCATTGATGCCGAAATTAGAGAAAACGGAGATATCTACATTCGATTCTTAAATGCTATGTATAACTCTACTCAGGATGCATTTAAAGAATCCGGTGTCGATTCTATTGTTGTTTATAGAGGTACAAACTTCTCTGAGCTTCAGGCCATAGATCCATCAAAAAATAGAGATTTAGAAATAGAGTTCCAAAACGAAGGAAAGTCTCCGGTTAAAAAAGATGAAACTAGCAAACGTAGTAATAAAATATTTAAAGCTTTTTCAAGATTAAGACCGATGTCTTCTTGGTCAACAAGTACTGTTGTTGCTCAAGATTTTATAGCTAAAAATGCAACTAAAATGCCTGTTCTTTTAGGTATGAAAATTCCTGTAGAAGATGTTATTGCTTTCCCTGGAACAGGCTTTGGATCAGATCAAGAAAAAGAAGTAGTCGTTCTTGGTGGAAGATTAAGAGAAACATTGTTCAAGCTTCCTGAAATTCTAGATAAAGGATTTACAACTGAAGAAGACATGGATTTTGTGATGCAAGTAGCAGGAAAAGAATCTACTCAGATTGCAGATGGTAAGACTGGACTTATTTCTACGTCTGACCAAGATGAGTTAATTTTTGACATTCTTGGCGGAGTAAAAATTGGTCCTTCTCCTAAGCAAGAAAGACAAGCTTCAATTCCATCTGTAGATCTTGACACAAGTGAAGAGTCTTCTGACTGGATAAAGACTATCAGCTGGGATCTCCCAACAAATAGCTCAGAATTTTTATCTATGTTTGAATCAAGACAAGATTTGTCTAGGTTTATGTCTAGGCCAGCTGCTGAAGGTATGCCTAATGAAATGTCAAGACGAATCTGGCAAGATTCTGATTCTTACTTTGAAAATAAAGGCCCGTCTCCAAAGGAAGAAGGCGGGAAAAAGCCTAAGTATCTCCCAGAACCATTCGACCCAACTGACCCATTTTTCGATCTCGAGCAGTTCTATAACTATGACTACACCAAAATGCCTGACGGTACTCCGTTTGATTGGAAGGACCAGCAACTTATGGACGTTGCTGAAGATAAAATTAAGAGCGCTGGCAGCGGTGTTTTAAGAGATGGAGCTATATCAAATAGAAGAAGCGTATATCAAGGTATTATTGCAAAGCCAGACGTAAATTCTAGAACCAACGTCGAGACAATTAAAAATCAAGTCAATTTAATTGATCAAACCCCTGCTAATAAGTTTAGTTCTGCGGGTGAAGCTCCATTCTCACTATTCGCAGATAAAACTCCATATAAACAATATATTGATGAATTCACAGACAAATATGGAAGAGAGTATTGGATTGTTACCAGCACGCTAGTAGGTTCTGACGTAGATGTTAGAATATATGATAAATCAAAAGTTAGTTTATCTGACATAGAACAAGATTCAAAAAAGTATTACTGGATTTCAGAATTAACTGTAAAAAATAATCAAATATCAATGGTCCTTACTTTAGAAAACTATGCAAGACGTGGACTAGCTACAGCTGCCCTATACACTGCAAGACAGAGATCTAATCTATCTATTCAGCACTCGAGTACCCTTACTAAACGAGGTTTTGCTTTCTCAAATTCTGTAGATCAAGCTGATCCTAAATTACACACTCATTCAAAATCTATAGAAATGCAAGAAACCACCGCTATAGCAAGAAACCTTAATAAAGGTCCATCTCCAAAACAAGAAAAAGGATACTTACCCGAGCCATTCGATCCATCTGATCCAAATGTAGATCTTGTAAAAGTTTTTAACTATAGCCCAACTACTCTGCCTGACGGTACCCCGATGAGCAAAGATCAAATTACACAGCTTGAATACTACGAAGAAAGAGAAAAAGAACTTAAAAAGGCTTTAACAATCTGGGAAGAAGATTCTTCAAACTATTTATCTGCAAAAAAACTTTTAAAAACCAATGTCGAGATGAAGATTAGAAGGTTTCTTGGTATTGCTTCTAAACCTAATCTAAATTCAAAAACAAACACTGACACCATATCTAAAAGATTTGACAACGGTGAATTTGAACCAAGTAACGAAGTAGTAAATTTTGTTCCGGGTGAAGATGATAGAATTCAAAGATATGCAAATAGATACACCGATAAGTATGGTAGAAAATATTTAATTATAACTGACGTCAATGATATGCTTGAAAGATCTTTTTCTGCCGTAATTGATATAAACAATAAAACTGAAAAAGAAATAGAAAACCTTCTTGAACTAGATTATAATTACACTCCTTACGGTAATACAATGGTCTCGTATGTTCGTTTTCAAAAAGAGGAAGAAGAACAAAAAGAAAACAATAGGCTTACTATTTCAATTATGTACACAAATCTGCCGTACCAAAGAAGAGGGCTTGCCACAGCAGCTTTATACGCAGCTAGACAGTACATTCCCGGTAAAATATCCCACAGTTCCGTACTATCGGAAATGGGCTCAGCATTTTCTTTGAGTGTAGATTCTAATCCAGATGATCACATTAACCCGGATTCTAAAGAAATCTTGAAGCAGAAGGGCCCTTCACCTAAGAAAGAACTTTCATTCCAAGACACGGGCGGAGACGATGAGACTGTAAATCCAACTGTAGGTAATATTCTTAGAATTCAAAAAGCTGCTCTTTCGCGTGCCGTAAAGAAAAAATTTATAAAGAACAACCCGCTTAAAGAGTGGAAGAATATCCCAACCGATAACTGGAATTTGGCCTGGGAAATTTGGAATTATGAGTTAGTTCCGAACGGAGAAGTTGACCTAAAAATTGCTTCAGCTTCACTAATTGGATCGGAAATGAGATCTTCTGCAAAAAACATACTTAGGTCTATTGCTTGGACAGAAGAAGATGAGAATATCTGGATTCTTGATGGAGTTACAGATATTATGGCGGAAAATGAAGACGAGTCTAGTGACTATGACTTAGTTATGAGAGCTTTCTCAACTAATTTAGGTAATTTAAATGAAGACTCTTTGCTTCTATTTATGTCTAATGAAGAGAGCTCTTTGTACCTCTATTCCATGAGAGACATTCTTAAAGTTGAAGATAGTAAGTACAATGATGAGAAAGATGAAGACAATAGAAAAATATATTCGCCTGAAGAACTTTCAAAAATTTTAAAGCGGTACACTAATAAACTGTCTGACGACATGCAGCTTATATCCGAGCAAGACCCTAATGTTAACGAAATTATGAGAAACGCAGGAGCTGCAATTTTTATTAAGCAATGGGCTCTTTCTTCCAATGATGAAATGATTTCGCAAGCTTTACAAAAAGCGGCTGCTGAAGAATTTGATATGGAAGACGGGCTATGGACTGATTGGAAGTATAAACTTTCTAAAAAAGAGCCCGAGCAAAAGCAAAGAGCTCGTATAAAAGCAAGAGATGAAGATCTAGAATCTCTCTACGATTCTAATTTCCAGGTATATCGAGACTTTATTAGAAGTATGTACAAGGTCACTCAAGAATTTATAGAAGATCTTGGAATTGAGTACGTTAGAATTTATAGAGGCACCGGAGTAGATGAAATTGATAGCGTTGTAGGAGATGAAAACTTTAATTCTTCTGGCGTAGGAATGATAAACGTTGTACAAAGACCTCTGTCTTCCTGGTCATTTGATTCAAATACTGCCCTAGGATTTGCGGCAGCTACTGAAGAAAATGAGTTTAGAAATCCTTTGCTTATAGCTACTTTAGTTCCAGCAAGCCAAATACTTTCTGTGCCCGGTACAGGATTCGGATCTGTTAGGGAGGGAGAAGTTGTTCTTTTAGGAGGCTACCCAAGAAAAGTTATGGCAGCAACTATGAAGAATAGTACTGATTCTGAATCTAAAGAAACTGGTAGCTGGCTCGCCGATGAAGTAGTTTCGCGAGATCCTGTTAGTCAAAGAGACTTTTTCTTAAGAAAAGCTCTTCCAGAAATTGATAAATATCTAAATGATCTAAAACAAAATGAATCTTCATCGATAGACTTGCTTAACCACAACTCTGGTGTAGATCGTAAAGGCCCGTCTCCAAAGCAAGAAAGAGGATCTTTTGAACGTGATCTTGACTCTCTACAGCAAGCATATATGGAAGAAAATGATCCAGAATTAGAACTTGACGAAAACTCCGAGACCACATTCCCAAGAATTGGTATTGGACCGGAAAACAAGGTAATTGGATACGTTAAACCTAAGATTCTTAGAGCTATGAAGGGGAACAACACTGAAGCAAAACCTAACTATAGAATAGGTGTTGAAGATGGCATTCTTGAACCTATTAGAGTTGCTTATGATCCAGAAAATGATCTAGCTGTAGTTGTAGAAGGAAACCACAGAGTTAAAGCTGCTTTGGATGTTGGAAGAAAGTATGTACCTGTATTTGTTGTAGTTCAATCTGGTATACCTACAGATCCAAAAGAATACGAAAATGGATATAGTCCTAAAAAACTACAAAATGCAGATAAGTCTAAAGTTTCTGCTTACCCAAATAAAATAGCAACTGCGCACCCTATTTACGTATTTAATAGAGAAGACGTTCTAGCTCCGGGCATTGAGCCAGAACCGCTGAATATTGATGACACTAAGGAAAACTATGACTGGATCAAGGGGCCTTCTCCAAAAGAAGAGTCATCTCTTTCTTCCTTTAAGATTAATGAAGAACTAAAAAATCTTGCCGGAGCAGTAATTGTTGCAAATAAAGATGTAAATGCTCCAGAAATTTTTGATGATGCATCTGATTGGAAAGCCGAAAATGTTATTCCAAAAGAGTATGCATCTATAGACGATGAGCAATATAAAGAAATTATAACCTGGCTAGCATACTTACTTAAGGGAAAAACTCCTCCGTACCCTAGTCCAAAAATTGAGACATTCTTAGTTCTGCATATCATTCCTTTGTTAAAGAAAGCCGATCAAAAAGATATTAGACTTTCTTTTGGCCACAGATATAAAAATTCAAAAAATGGTATTGAAATAGAAATTACACGTCACATAAACAACCCTAATTTCTATGCAGGCAGAACTAACGTTGGCAGTTCATTTAGGCCTGTATCAGATGAAATGATTAAAACTTTTGCAACTAGATTAGATGCAATTGTTGATAGACTTCCTTTCTCTATAGACAACACTAGATTTATACTGACGGCTCAAAAAATGGATCCAATGCTAACGCCTGAGGATCAAGATGATCAAGGTTGGGCTATATTAAAAAGAGCTTATGCTTCTTATCCGCGTATAACTATTAATGCTTCGATTCTTTCGGCTATGCTAGACGGATCTAGACCGGATCTTGCGCAAATAAAAAATGAGCTATCTGACAATGTTATTCCTGGAATAGACCACGTAGAATCAACAATTGCTCACGAAATAGGTCACTACCTACATCAACGGGGAATAATTAATTTTAAAAGTATTGAAGAAGTTTCACAAATAGAGTACTTTATGATGGCGTATCCTCTAACAGAATATGCCGGAACAGACGTCTCTGAATATATTGCTGAAGCTTTTGCTGGAATGATGATTTCTGAAGACGGCATTGGTAAATACCCTGAAGTTGCAGAGTTTATAAATTCACGAATTGAAATGTACAATCGCAAAAAAGCTGCTCAGGAGTCCTCTGGACCTTCTCCTAAGCAAGAAAGATCGTCTGACGCTCCGGACAAAGAAGCTATTGTAGCTGCAGTTAATGAAATTATTGCTATCCACGATATTCGTATGGGCAAAAAGTACCATCCATACGGTACAAAACGGTATGACGAATATGATTCGTCTAAATCATTTAATAAGCATAAACTTCCTATTGACAATATTATGTCGATACAAGCTGCTAAAAGAACGGCTCCTATTCAAAATTCTGCCCGTGCAAAACATATAAATGATAAAAGAGTTTACATACCTACCCAAAAAGCAACGGACTTAAAAAATAAAATTACCGCACTTGGTAATATGGTATTAGATAAGGTTAAAAAAGTAGTTGAAGATAGATTGAGAAGCGAAGGACTACTTCCAGAAGGTATAGATGTAGATCAGCATAGAGCTGAACTAATTCTTTTAATCCGTGAAAAGTCTAAAGTTATACAATCTAAAAAAGAAAAATTTAAAGCAGCAAAAAACGATTTAGTAGAAAATGCATTTAAAAATCTTTCTCCAGAAGATCTAGAAAAATTTTTTGAAGAAGTGCAAGATGATCCAGCTATTTCCAGATTTAATGATTTAATAAAAGAAAAACGTTTTGACGAGGTAATGAAAGTCTTCCAAGCAGAATCTTGGGAGAATGACGGTTTCAATTCAGAAGGTTTTAAAGAAAAATACGGAGATATTAAGGCTTTAGATACTGGTGCAAAAAAGAGTGAATGGATTCCGGATGCAAAAGATGAAGCTAGACGTTCTAGATCTGGAATCAGAAGGGTCAAAGGTAAATGGGTACTTGTAGATGATCCTGAACTTATAGGTTCGAAGAATTTTTATTATTATGGCGGCCCTACAGTGTACGAAGCTTTAACCGTTATAGCTACTAACAAGGGCTATCTAGATACATCTGAATTAGAGAAAATGGCTGCAGAATTGAAATCTCTAAGGGAAGAAGCTTTTGCAATTCAAAATCCAAAAAAGTTTGCTAAAAAAGTTCATGAATATGTGGCTGAAGAAGTTAAAAAATCTTTACAAGATTTAGGAGTAGAATTTGATTCAGTTGACATGACTAAGACTGTCGGTAAAACAAAGCCTGTAGTCTCATACAATCGTTACGGAAACCGCACGGATGGTGTAGTAGAAGACTATTACGATCTTACTGACAAAATTAGAGAAGAATTTGAAAAAGCATTAGACTCTATACCTAAATCCGTTCTTACTTCTATTAAAGAGTATATAGATTCTAGAGGTAAGGTTTCCGGTTCTACATGGCCAGTAAAAATTGGAATTAAACCTTCTGAAGCCAGAGCTCACATATATACGGCTAGGGAAACCGGAAGTAAAATTATCAGAGGAAGCAGTCATTCAGACTTTTTACATGAAATATGGCATCTAGTTCAAGAAGTAAACGAAGATATTAGAGCAATTGAGCATGCTTTTACGTATGATCGAATTAAAAATGATGACGGTACTGTAAAACCTGTACTTGAAATACCTTACGTTAGTGACACTAAATCAGATGATGGATCTAGTAGTTTTTCTGATGCAAATATAGTAAATCCTTATATTTTAAAGCAGTATAGGCCACGCAGAAATGAAAAAAATATCAGGCTTTTCTCCATGGGAGAAGATGCAACTGAAGTGTTTACTAATGGAATGGATGATTTATTTGGTGGTGAAGACATTGGTAAATATACTACCCCCGATGGAATTACTGTAGTCACGGGTAAGGGTGGAAGCAGAGAATACTATAAAGATCCTCATATGGATATTGCTACTGGCATTTGGTATACTGACGATACTATGACTAATATGATTGATCCTAAAAAAATAACTGGAATTTTTGGATTAGATAGTACTAAACCTATTGACTGGGACTTTAAGGCACTAAGCATAGGAATGCTATTAGCTTTGGTAGATTTGGAGAATAACTAGTGGAAGAATTAGATATAGATTACGATGCTCCCATAGATCCCTGGACTTTTTCCATTGAAGGAGTTCAATGTTCTTGGAGTCCAGAATACCCCTACATATCCTCTGATGAATCCGATGTTGGAAATACTATAATACAAAATATAAATAATTTTCTAGATATGGATGAGGAGGATGATTTGAAAGAAGAAAGAATAGTAGTTCCTCCCACTGGCCCGGATCTTTTAAATTCAACTGCATCCCCCTACTCAGTTTTATTTGCAATTATGGCTATTTATGGAGATACTCCAGAGCTTATATCTTTTTCAGAAAATGCGCCAAAATGGACTGATATTGATCCGGTCGAGCCTGGGTCCGAAGATGAAGACATATATAATTAGGAGTGCCATGGAAGACAATAAAGATATTATAGAAATAGTAGTAGATACTTTTGACCCTAAGTTAGGTCCAAAAAAGATCTCTTTAAATTTAAAAACGGCTACTATGAAAGAACTTGAACCATACATAGATGCGGATCTCAGAATTAAAGAAGCTTATGGAAGAAAGTTTTTAGATAGTTTATATAAAAAATAGACTAAATAATACTACTGCTACAATAGAAGGGCATTAGTGCATTATATTAGCCTATGTAAATATTGTCGTTCCGTACGGAGGATTACATTTAGATGTCAGATTCGGAAAATACCCCAACGTTCTCTGGTAAAGACGGATCTCTAGCCCTCTTTACCTATGAGAATAGAGGCGTGGTTATTGACACCGAAGTAAATCTTGTTGTTGAAACCGGCCAATCTGAAGACTTGCTATCATCTAGAGAGTGGACCAACCAAGACGATTCTTTTTCAATAAGTCTTTTAGAGCTTGCAAACGGTGCATTGATTGACCTAGATCTTAAAATTACAGCCGCTGCTAATAGACTTTACACAATTCCAAAAGGCGCTCAAGCCGAAGCTAAAAAAGCACTTGAATGGCGCAAAGAGCATAAACGTGGCGGTACCCCGGTAGGTCTAAATACTGCTCGAACCCTAGCTCGCGGTGGGCAGATAGGCTTACAAAAAGTTCGTCATATCGCGAAGTACTTCCCTCGTCACGAGGTAGACAAACAGGGTAAAGGCTGGTCTCCAGGCCAAGACAACTTCCCGAGCAACGGACGAATCGCGTGGGCGCTGTGGGGCGGGGACACCGCTTGGCGTTGGGCCCAGGCTATCGTTGAACGTGAAAATAAAGCAATGAAGGCAGATGGCTACATCGAGCCAGATTTGTACTCTTATTTACCAAAAAACAAGTACGATGCGGATGTAGAAGATTTTACTAAATCATCATATCTAGATCCTATTTCTGCTCCAGACTTTATAGCTAGAGTTCGTATGGACGGCTCTGGTATAGATCGACTATATAAAATTGTCGAGACTGGAGATGTATACGTCTGGGATGACGGACAATGGGACAATCTTGGAAACATAAATGGCACTATCTGGGACTACGACAAGCAATTAGATGATGATGAAGACTACACTGAAAAAACTCACATAGCGGTTGATCCAGATTCTGCAATTATTATTTCTGCTCGACTTCAACAAAACCCTTATCAATGTGTGTCTATTGCTGATATTGATGCAGATGAAGCAATGCTTGCAGCAGAAGCTTACCAAGAAATTGATATTGAACTTCTTGACAAAACTATCACCGCAGCCGGTGAAGATCCTATTGGATCTAACGTCTACACTCCAGAAGAACGAGCTGAAAATGCTCAGAGGCAGGTTAGAGATAGAGGCGGAAAATTTGCTCCTCAGGGTGCATCAAAAGATGCTACTAATCCGGTAGCCGAAAGGATGAAAAAAGAAGCTCCTCCACTAGGAGATTTCTCTCATCCGTTGGACACAGCTGGAATTCTTGGAAGACCTAGATCTCCAATTGATAGACCTAGAGCTTTGATTAGAGGAGATCTTCCGTCTATGACAGGAAATGACCTGCACAATCTGCTTTACGACTGGGCTGGCTGGGTGGACTCTCAGCGTGCTGTAGCAGGAGAACCTTCTCTAAGAGGTATTCAAAGTTCTGGAGAAGAGAAAGAAGAAACTTCTTCCGAAGCAGTTTATGACCATCCTCTCCTTAGAAAATGGATTAAGTCTGTAAATGAGCCTAAGAAAACTCAATCAGAAAACGAAAGCGATTCTTGGGCAAAGCCTGTAGTAGCTGCAACTGAGCCTGATAAGGGTTATCAGATGACCCCAAAAACTTCGGACGTAAAACCAATCTATTTGGCTGTAGTTGCTCAAGATGATCCAAGAGCTGTATTAAATCTTGTTGCAATTGTTCCGGAAAGCTCTGTATCTCCAAAGCCAATGACTTATGTTCGTAAAGAAGGTAAGTGGGTTAGAGACCCTAGAGTTTTGAATGACTTTAAATCTGCAACCCCGCCTCCAGTAGTACCTCTTGACAAAGCAACATTGAACGATGTTCTTTTGCAAGTTGACGAGTCTTCCGAGCCGGTAGCCGCTTCTGCTTCATTTGATTTGGACCACGTTTTGACAGTTCTGTGGGGTCCATCTGCTGTAACTTCAGCCGGAGGATTGGATCGTAATAGAGGTAAAGCGGAAGAGCTTAGACGTTACTGGACTGTTGGTAAAGGTGGATTAAAAATCCGCTGGGGTACTGGCGGAGACTGGACTCGCTGTGTAAGACAGCTTGAGAAGTACCTAGGCCCGCGTGCCAAGGGGTACTGTGCTCTACGCCACAAGGAAATGACAGGTATGTGGACTGGAGATAAAAAACATCGTCAACTTTACGGAAGAAAACGAGGCGGTAAGAACGTCTTCAGCACAGAAATTTTAGAGTCTACTGACAACATTCTTGTAAAAGCGCAAGTTTTGGCAAAAGCTGAAGAAGCTAGAAGAAGAGTGTCTTTAACTGCTGCTTCTGGAATTATTACTGAAGGTCTAAAGTTTAAGATTCCATTGGTTATTCCAGAAGATCTAGAATCTGGCGATGGACGTAAGTTTAAAAAAGGTGCTCTAAGTATTAGAGAACTTCCACTCCCTCTTATGTGGCAGATTAAAACAGCTGAAGGTCATATGGGATCCGTGGTTGTTGGACGTATTGACCGTATGGAAAGAACTCCAATGGGAATCGGAAATGCTTATGGAGTTTTTGATACAAGTCCTCATGGAAGAGAAGTTCAAAGACTCATTGAGAATGGATTTATAAAAGGTGTATCAGCTGATTTAGATCAGTTTGAAGCAAAAGAGATCAAAAATGAAGCCGCTGAAGGTGACGATGATCTAGGAAAGAGCAAACTTTCTATAAATAAAGCACGTGTAATGGCTGTTACAATTGTACCTAAGCCAGCATTTCAAGAATGCAAAATTATCATAGAAAAAACCACAAACACCCCTCAGGAGGATAGTATGATTGCCGACGGCGTCTATCAAGATGACTCGGATTATGCTAATACCCAAGCATTAATTGCTTGCGGTATTATTGCAGGCGCAATCCCAGTCGTTCCGCCTACCGAGTGGTTTAACAATCCAGGACTAGATAAAGCTACTCCTATCACTGTCGACGACAATGGTAGAGTTTTTGGCCACATTGCAGCTTGGAACGTCGATCACATTGGACTGGCATATGGAACAAAACCACCGCGTAGTAAGAGTAACTACGCTTATTTCCACACCGGAGTAGTGCGCACCGAATCAGGCAAGGATGTTCCTGTTGGTCAGCTAACTCTTGCTGGCGGCCACGCTTCTTTGGAAGCAAGTGCTGCTGAGGCAGTAAAGCACTACGACGACACTGCATCTGCAATCGCGGATGTGCACGCTGGTGAAGATGCTTATGGCATCTGGGTAGCTGGAGCCTTGCGCCCATCTGCAAGCCCTGAACAGATTCGCGCACTTCGTGCATCTGCTCCTTCAGGTGACTGGCGTCCAATTCGTGGCTCACTTGAGCTTGTTGCTGTTTGTCAGGTTAACGTTCCTGGCTTTCCGATTGCCCGTGCTCGCGTTGCATCCGGTGCGGTAATGGCCCTGGTTGCTGCAGGTGCCTTACCACTAGCAAAGATGAAACTTGATCCGACTGCTGAACTAGCTGCTCGAATTGAAAGACTAGAAAATCTAAGATTTGTTGAACTATCTGCAAATAGCTCAGAATCAAAACTTGAGGATTATTCGGCTCAAATAGCGGAGTTATCAGCTAGAGTTCGTGATGGAGAGCTTACATACATTTCTCGTGAAGTTAGAGAAGGTCTAGCTAAAGAAGGTAAAGCCCTTCCAGACGGATCATTCCCTATTCGTAACGTAGAAGATCTTAGAGCTGCAATTCATGCTTATGGACGTGCAAAAGAAAGTCACAAAGCTGATGTTAAAAAGCACATTATCAAGATGGCTGGAAAATTAAATGTACGCCATTTAGTTCCAGAAAACTGGAAAACTAATTCAGTAACTGCTAGCGCAGATGATCTTAGAGCAAGAATTGCTGCAAAAACAGCAGATTCTAATTTAGAAGAGCCAGTAGTTGCTAGTGCTGACGATCTTAGTCAAAAAGTTTTGGCTATAAAGGAACGCCTGGGAAAAGCATTGGCGGCTGATGGATCTGTGCCGGAGGAAGCTCCGGCCCCAGTAATGGAAGATAATGTCCCTATTCCTTCAGAAGGAGACAAGGAGATTATCGGAAATCCTGAAGAAGAGGGTTTCAAATTCACACCTGGAATCAATCAGCCGCGCGACTACGCAGGAAGATTTCAAGATGTTTTAGGTAGACTAAAACTTGATCTTGGCACTTCTGGATTACAAAATGTAGTTGATGAAATAAGCAATGTTGAGAAAATCTATAAAACTGGAAGCTACGCTGAAGCAGCAGATGCTGCCCAAGGCCTGATTGGTCTTCTAGATCGTATAGATTCAAACTCTTTGACTGGTCCTTCTTTAGAGAATGTCCGTGCAGCATCTCGTGAATTGGGAGAAGTTTTAGGTAATCTACCTCTTCCTTTTGGAGACGAGAATACCAAACTTAGGTTTAGCGACCTACCTCCTGCCTTAAAAAACCTTATGACAAATATGGTTGACAGGGTAGGAAAAGAATTAGGTGAGAAGGAGAGCAGGGACGCCACAGCCGACATAAGGGAATTTATGCGTGGTGGCGACCTATTTAGCCAGGCAGACATATCGTCTGTTATGTCTAGAATGCTCAGACTACTAACTTAAATAATAAACAAGTAAAAACTAATGTAAAATATTAGCTAGGTGGAGTGCCTTTCGCTTACATGCGTCAAAGTCCCTTTACCTTGAACCGATTAGCATAATGCTCACCCATGAGCATTATCAACTGTCCTATTAAGGAGGCCCAGTAGTGGACCAGATTAGATCACAGGTTGATCGCTTGTCAGAGCTTACAGATGAACAAATCTCAGCTCTTCAAGGTCAGATCATTAGTGAATTTGAATCGTATGAATCCCAGGAGCCTACCGCTGAATCAGTTGACGCTATGACGTCACTTGCCGACATGCTTGACGCCGTTCGCGGCGAAACCAAGCAGCGTGAGATGGCCGCCCAAGAGCTTGCTTCGCAAGCTGCAGAAGCTGCTATGCGCGTTAAGGGAAGTGACGAGGAGACTATGGAGGGCGATATGCCAAGCGAAGACATGCCTGTAGAGGAAATGCCAGCAACTCCAGAAGATATGCCTGTTGAAGGAGAGCCTGTAGAGGAAGCTCCTGTTGAAGAGGTTGTCGAGACTCCTGAGGAAGAGGATGACGAGTACAAGAAGAAGAAAGCTGAATCTGAATACTCCACCGAATCTGTCGATGCGTCTGCTACTGCGGTAGAAGGTTCTGAACTTTCATCCGAAGAAAATCCAACCGCTGAAGTTGTAGAAGAGACTCCAGCACCAGAAGAGACTCCAGCCGAAGTTGTCGAAGACACTCCAGCTGAGGTCCCAGCAGAAGACACCGAGTTTTCTACTGAAGAACCAAACTCAAGTACTATTGCTCAAGAAGAGCAGGAAGGGCAGGCCCCAGTGACCGCCACAGCAGAACAGCCTTTTGAGGCTCCAGCTGACCGTCAGCCTGTAGTTCAGGTTTCAGAGCCAGCACCGGTAGCAATTACCGCTGGTGCTGACATTCCTGGATACACCGCTGGTAGTCCAATCAACGACATGTACGAAGTAGCTCAGGCTATGGAAAAGCGTATCCACTCGCTTCGTCGTGTTAACGGAGGAGATGGAGAGCAGCACATCGTTGCGTCTCTAACTACTCAGTATCCAGAGGAACGCACTCTAAGCACCGATGCAGAGTCAAACATGGCAAAGATCCAGGCAGTCGCTGGCCCAGAGGCACTTGTTGCTTCCGGTGGTCACGCAGCTCCATTCGAGGTCAAGTATGACATTTACAGCATTGGTTCAACCAACGTTCGCCCAGTTCGTGACTCTTTGCCACGCTTCCAGGCTGACCGCGGCGGTATTCGTTTCGTAACTCCACCTAGCTTGGCTCTTGGATTTACTGCAAATGGAAGCGATTACACTACCTATGCTAACGCTGTTGGTCAGTGGACTGCATCTACGGACTTAGCTCCTAGCGGCGCAACCAAGACCAGCTTGCAGGTTACTGCAGCTTATGAGAACACTGTTTCTACATATGCTATGACCCTACAGGTCAAGTTTGGTAACTTGATGACTCGTGCTTACCCAGAGTTGATCGCTCGTCACAATGAGCTAGCTCTTGTGCAGCACGCACGTGAAGCAGAGCAGGCACTAGTTTCAGCAATCGACACCGCTTCTACTGCTGTTACCACCACTAACCTAATCGGTTTTGGTCGTGACTTCTTGGTACAGGTTCGTCGTGCAGCTGTTGCTTTCCGTCAGCGTCACCGCTTGGCTCCAGAGACTCAGCTAAATTGCGTAATTCCAGTATGGTTCTACGATGCAATGGCAGCTGACCTAACTCTAGCTATGCCAGGAGACGGCACTCTATCAGTTTCTAAGTCAGAAATTGATGGTTACTTGTCAGCTCTTAACGTAACCGTAACCCCTTATCTAGATTCAAACACCTCTAGCAACAACTTGCTAGGTGCCCAGTCCGGTTCTGCTGCTCTTAACGAGTTCCCAGACAACTTGGTATGGTATTTGTTCGCAGAGGGTACCTTCATCTTCCTAGATGGTGGAACTCTAGACCTAGGTATCGTTCGTGACAGCACCCTTGTTGGCACTAACGACTACATCATGTTCCTTGAAACCTTTGAGAACGTGGCTAAGGTCGGTATTGAATCTCTAAAGATCACCTCGACCATCTCGGTCAACGGTGTTGCAGCAGCTCTACGCGACACCACAGGCAACACTGCCGCAGCTACTATCGAGCTTTAATCGATAAACCCCTAGTTGTTGGGGTGGCCCGTCAAAAGGCCACCCCAGTAACAGGACCAAACTTTACATTAAGGATTTGAAATGGCTTTTCCTAAGAATGGCGTTGTAGAGGCACCAAAGATTGTGCCCTCCGCTTTTGGCCTACTCGCTGTAGTAAAGCCTGAAAACTCAGCCGATGAAGATCAATGGATCCGCGGCTTTTCGCAAGAGTATGAGACTGAACTTTATGCAGCAAAAAACTGGGATGATACTGACACTACTAGTTCTGTAGTTGTAACCGCAGCTGTCCCTAATTATTTTACTAAAATTGACCCATTTTTTATTGAGGCAGAAGAACTTCGTTCCGCGTTGGGATTCTTAGGGTTAGACCGTATTGAAAGATTAAAGCGTCAACTTGAAGCTGTAACTCAGCATGCTATGGAGCAGGAGCTTTGGGATGGAGATATTAGAATTGGACAAGGTCATTCTAATCGCTGTCTAACATCTGCGGCTGTCACCGTTCTTGATGGCGCGGGTCTTTCGTCAAAGCGTGCTTTAGCAGTGCTGGAAAATGGTATTGGTCAAACATCGGATGCCGGTGAGCAGGGAATTATCCACGCTACTCGCGACGTTGTTGCTCTTCTGTCGAGCAACTCAAATATGCTTTTCCATGAAGAAGCAAAAGACCACCTACAGACTATGGGCGGAACACCGGTAGTTGTTGGTGGCGGTTACTCGGGTAATGGTCCTCGCATTGCTGCTGCTACTGCTGCTATTTCGGGTAACACTACTTTAACTATTAATACATCTACTCCTCACTACCTACTTGCTGGCGACACTGTTCGCTACTCAGTTGTTGGGGCAAACATTGATCAGTCTTCTACGTCTACTGCTGTTGTTAGCAAAGTAGATGCTGATTCTGTAACAATTACTATTGCCAGCTCGACCAACGCTTCTTCAGAAGCTGTTACTGGCTACATTCAGCAGTTAGGAACAACTTCTGCCAAATGGATTTATGCCACCGGAACTGTCCGCACCTATGTGGGCAACATCGATGTCGTAAACGACAACTTAGCGCAAGCTCTTGATGTCTCAGGATACCAAAATGACATGAGGTTAAAAGCGATCCGCCCTGCAGCGGTTTACTTTGATACCTCGATACACCTTGCTGTTCGCGTCGACTTGACCGCAGCATAACCAACTCAATAATCTAAAAGAAGGAGAAAAGGCAATGCCTACTCAAGAATATGCAGCCAGCATCCAAGGTGTGTCAATCCGTGTCACCCGCTTGGACGCAGCTGGCAATCTACAAACTGGGCCAGGTGACAGTTATACTACCTCAGCTTTTATGCGTCTGTCATTTACCCCTGAATACGAAGAAGGCGATGAGATCACCGAAAAGGGTGCCAATGGTGCTGTTTGCGTAACGTTCAAGTCTCCAGACACTCTAAAGCGTATCACTATGGAACTTGCAATTTGTGAGCCAGATCCAGAACTTTCTGCTCTACTATCTGGTGGTCTACTACTTCGCAAGAACGTCGGTACATTTGCTTCTGCTAACAACCTATCAGTTGGTTGGGCTTCTCCAGGCGTTGGAGATGACCCAGCAGGTAACGGTGTTGCCATTGAAGCTTGGTCATGGGCAGTTAAGGATGGAAAGCGCGCAAGCACTCGTCCATACTTCCACTGGGTATTCCCATTTGTTAAGCTACGTCAATCTGGTGACCGTGTTATTGAAAACGGTATGCTTGCTAACACATTCCAGGGCTACGGTCTAGGAAATGCTAGCTTTGCATCTGGTGTTGATGGTCGTTGGGAGTTCCCAACTGCTGCAGAGCGTCCATACTCATATGCACGTACAACTTGGGCACCAGTTGGTCTAAATGGTTTCTTCACTTGGAACTATGTTGGTGAAGGTCTTGCTGAACTTGGTACTCCAAACTATGCTGCAGTCAACTCTCTAGATGGTCTTAATTCTTATGTTAGAGACTATGCAATTACAACTGCTGGTGCAATAACTCTAAATACTGGAGTTAGTGCAGGTGGTGCTCTTGCAAACCACTCTTTCAGCGTTGGCGATAGACTAGACGTAGCAAACGTTGATACTTTTGCTTTAGTAACTAATAAAGCTGCTACCACTAGTACCGTAACGCTAACTCTTGCAGCTGGCCACGGTGTAGTTGTTGGTGACAGAATTATTGTTTCTATTGGTGACAGTGCATTTGATGGTACTTACGGTGTAGCTACAGTGTCAACTAACGACATCACCTACGCTAAGACCAACGCTGCTGCTGTAACTAGCGTCGCAGTTAACAGTCCATCAGCGATTGTTACTCGTAACATCTTCAACGGTACATTCACTGCTCTTGCAGGTACTTCAGGAACTGGTATTTCAGTTGCTCGTCGTGCTTCAGTTCAGTCAGCTATTGCTACAACAACTACTCTAGGCACATTCACTGCAGCAAACCACGGTCTAGTTACAGGTCAAATTGTAACTATTACTGGTTTTGCGGTTACAACAACATTCAACGTTACTACTCAGGCAATCACAGTTACTGGTCCAAACACCTTTACTGCGACCCTATCTACAACAACACTGAATGCTACTGAATCAGCAGCTGCTACTGCTCAGGTAACTCGTGGAACTGCAATTACAACTCTGGCCGTTCCTACCACTTCTGGTGCTAGCGTATCGTCTGCAGTTGCTGGTACATCAGCTACAACTGGCTACAACGTTCCTGGTAACATCAACTACAACCCTGATGTTCCACTTGACCGCGTAATTAAGTCAAACGAGGATCCAACCTCTTAATAGCAACTAACTGATGAAGGCGGCGTGCCTTGGTGTGCAAGACATGCCAGTACGCCGCCTGATTCATATCTAGGAGATATACATGGGAACTTCACTATGGGTGCA
>Ga0315909_10000722_pt1 | contig 44636 bp, 52 predicted proteins | sample LakEriMetagenome_11_FD_203527 | JGI IMG/M metagenome (GOLD analysis project Ga0315909, IMG submission 203527) | Freshwater fungal communities from buoy surface, Lake Erie, Ohio, United States - Buoy 2 MA125 | ecosystem: Environmental > Aquatic > Freshwater > Lake | place: USA: Lake Erie, Ohio... | reverse complement strand
CTTGGCTGCACGAGTGAATATCTTCAGATTGCTGGATCCACCTTCAGCTTGATTGTCAGCATGAGTATGCATGGTTCGTGACACGATGTTGGGATATATCGTTGGATCTTGTTGCTGATCAGGATATCCTGCACCCATGGTAATGCTACATCCGCCAAAGTAAATCATGTCCACCCCAAGTGTTTGATCCTGGGTTCCAGCACAGTATCATACCAGTGACGATTGCCCACTGCGCTGTGATGACCGTGCCAGCCAAAAGAGTCAAAGTCCACTGGACGATTGATGCCTTTGTTGACAGAATAATATGTGTCCTCAAACAAAATACTGTAAGGATCTGCCAAGAAGCGTCGTTGGATACTGCCCAACACTGGCCAATCTGTTTGAGGTTGGAAAGGTTCGGCCAAATTCACTATCAGCACATGCGGCGTCCAGCCTAGGATGTACTGTTTTAAAAGAAACAGCTCTCTCAACACCTGTGCTTCTTGCCAACTGCGATTCCAGCTCATGACATAACCTTTGCCCAACTGATGTGTGGTCACTTGGCGTAGCCCATCATGCTCTAGTATAGGTTGGCGATCTATTTCTTCAAGATTGTTAAAAAATCTATACCGTATGGGAGGCTGTCCATCAGGATCATACACAGTAAAACGTTCAATAGGCGGAACACCAATGATTACGTAGTCATCTCGAGCAAATCCAGCGCCAGCAACAACAAGATGTGATATGCTGTCAATGTTGTTGCCAGGCCAGCTGTAGTTCTCTATACCGTGAATTTTCAAAGCAGATGCAATCAGCCCCCACCAAGAATCCTTGGGTTCTACACAGAATCCTGGTGTGCTGTAACTATCGCCGTAGACAAATAATCTAGCCATGAATCTTCCTGAGCAAGTTATTGCGAGCTATTTCTATCTTGATACGACTGGTATTTCTAGCTTCAAAAATACTCAGCATGGTTGTTGTACGACCATATTTCTTTACAGAATCGTTGACGTCTTTGACGTCTGCGCCCCAACTTGGCATGCTCACTGCCCATCCTAGTTCTATAGCGCGATCCACCAGCTTCAATCCTGCTTCGTCTTGATCAGGTACTACTGTGATTTCTCTACCTAGAGATCGTATCAATCGAACCTGTGCATCATTGATTTCAGCATGTAACACTGCCAGACCGCCGATGCTGAGTGCATCAAACACGCCCTCGACTACGATGGCATGTTGCCAACTGTTCTTTTGCAAATCTGTGCCGAATACGTATCCATGCTGTATGTCTTGTATGTATTTGGGTGTACGATCATCTAAAAATCTTGTGGTATGCCCGACCACCTGTCCATTGTGTGTGAATGGTATCAATATGCCCGGTCGCGGCATGGTCTTGTACAACAAAGGATAATCTCGAGGTATGCAACGATCTTCAAGATATTGCAGTGCTGTGTCATTTAGGGGTTGTGTGTCGGCTGGTAAGTTTCGATCTTCGAAGTTGATGTCCTGCAACTTTTGAAGTACCTGCTGTCGTTCGTCGAGCATGCCAGCGATATTTTTATGTTTGAGACTTTCAAGATTGATACGCTCGATCTCATTTCGATCAACATTGAGCCAGCCCAACAGCTTACGAGCTTTAAACGACAAGTTCCGTCCCAACACAAAGCTGGCAGTGAACCCGCAGTTGAAACAATGATAGCTCCAACCTTGGTCTGTTGTTTTGAGGCCGCCACGTTGTCGTCGATCTGGTGACTCACCATTGTGGACGCAACAAGGCGCATTGAAGCTTATCCAGCCCGAGCTGGTGCTTTTGCGTTTGGCTGGTAGGTAAGAAAGTACATCTATCACTCTAACATTTTAGCATACTTTATGTGTTCAATCAAGTGATCTGCTATGAGTTGATGGCCTTTTTCATTGGGATGCCCTCCCCGAGCAAAGGGTTCGATTCCCAGTTCTTGCTTTTTTTGGTGTAGTATTTCGCGCCAGCTCAGTCCTGGATAGATTAGGCTAGGCACAGTCACACCATATCGATTTGGCAACACTGAGAACTGTATCACGGGGATTCCATATCGGCTCACAGCTTGATCAAACAGATTGATCGTTTGTTGGAAATTATATTCTGCCCAGTCTGCGTGGTAACTCATGCCTAACCAAAGCTTCTGAAGTTTAAACCAGTTTTCGTCGATGTCCGGATTGGGTTGTGTGAGCCAGGTACCATGCATGTGTCGATTCCACTGTGGATCTTTGCGGCTGATTTCGTGCAAGGGATTAAACCAACTCTGTCGAGTAGCATCTGTCAGCCCTACCAAGAACAGTACATCATCTGTGCTTTGACCATTGCGGAGATACCACATAAAGTTCCAACGCATGCTTTCTAGGCTAGAACCCGGAAAGGCCATGTTGTCTAGTTCAAGACCAAAGTGTTCAGCCACCCGACCAGCATAACAATGTTTTAATCTGTAGGGACGATTTTCATCGTAGTGATCTCTAAATTCATCATCAGATAAATCTCGAAATTCAGGGGCGATAAGTTCGTCACCGTAGGTCCAGCTGTCGCCAAACACTACTAGTTTGCGTATCTTCATCTAAATGCTATTGAAGTGATAAATCCGTTGTTGATTGCGGCGTTGGGGTTATTGACGTAGCCTTCACCACCAGTGATCACCACCGCACCTGTGATGTTACCGCCTGATGCTGTGGCATACCCTGTGGCTCCAGTACCTTCGCCATGGATATCAATGTTGGGGAATGGTGTAGATATCCACTGACTGCCTTGATTGTTCATGGTGATATTGGTCACATTACCACCACTGACTACAACATTGCCAACCTTGGCTTTGTAACCATATTGGTTGACTTCAAAACGAACATAGTTATGATAACCTTCGATGTTCCAGTGATCGCGTTCAACTTGATTGATATACTGGCGCTGGCTACCTATGTCGTACCATGGTCCCAACTGCGTGTTAGATCCTTGTGGTTTTACGTTGCCTGAAAAGTTGTCAAACGTCATCTGGAACGTGACCAAGGGTCGGCCCTGTACATACACAGATGATGTGTGATTCCGGTTGGGATTATCTTGACTGATTTCTGGGTTGGTGGGCACAGTCATTATTTCACTGGGCACAAAGTCTGGATACACCGAATCTAGTATATCTGCTTTGCCACGACCTCCTGAATAAGCATCTGTAAACACAGGTTCGTAGAGTGAGCTAGTCACTGTGTTGCGTTCAAGACTCCAGCCCACGGGCTGTGCATCTATGGAATCAAGTTCTGTTGACAGCAGTGTTACTTTGGCTCGTCCATAGGTGGCATTCAGGATTTCCAAGTCTTTGCTCAACAACAGTATGTCTCCGTTGGTGCTGATCAGTCTAAATGTGATGGTGCTACCCGTGATGTTCACGGGCTTTTCGTCTTGATTGACGAACTGGAATAATATGACGTTGTCCACGCCACGATGTATTTTTAGATTTTTTGTGTACACAGGTTGCCACCTCCGGTCAAAGTAAGCACCACTGGTATCAATCATTAATACCTGTTGTTTTTGTTGATATAAATAGGCAGTGGTAGAATACATAAGAATAATTTCCTAAAGATATTTATGGGCACAGAGATCTTCGCTAAAATAGCCGAACGCTATCCTTTTATAACATTCTGCGCTTATGCAGGCAACGAATACATCGGTGTGGTGCAGAATCGCGATGACGCTGTTACAACCATCTATGACTTTGGAAACATACCCAATCCTGAACTTAAAAAACTGTTTCTAGAGCTGGCCAATCAATGGTGGTGGGAAAGCAATCGTAGCATACCCATAAACATATTCTTGAAGAACGACTGGGAAATATTCCGTCCTTTCTTAAAGACTTTTGTCAACAAAGATCTGGAAATATTGCACGGGCCTTGCACCAGCCTAATAGACATCGCCCGTAAAAAGAGCAAACGTAAATCAATCACCCTGGTCCGCAGAATGGACTAGATTCATGTGCAAGGCCACCAACTGTGCGTAGCCCACTGCATGACTTTTCTTAAAGAAATAGCTATCGTCTGCAGGACGAGTCCAAATGTCTTGGGCTATCGTGGGCCACCCACCTTGTGCTAGATGCCGCTTGGCCGGACGTATCACAGCCAACAACATGGCCATACGCGGTATGCTATTGGGTTGTAGTTGCTGTACCAAATCATAATGATTGCCAATGTGTACAATCTTTTCGCAAAACTCTCGCTCTTGCAATCTATGCCAAGGTGGTTCCTGGCTCAACATCTCATCGTAGTGCGCTGGATCACGTACCAACTGATACACAGTCATGTTCAGCAAATCTATCTTAAAGTACCCACGTTGTTCAGCTTGTTGATAGTCTATGGCCGCACACTTATTCACCGGATCCCTGGGTATTTCAGTGATATAAACACCAGAGTTGTGCCGGCGTACTTTGTTATCAACTGTTTGACGTGCCGGTATATGCTGTATCAGTTTCAGCACTTGTTCTCTGTCTGCCAGATCGATATCTACGTCTGCACTCATCACCAACCTGCTTTCTTTAACATTTCTCTAGCATATTCTTGATCTGCTGGATAGTCTCGGAACTTTTTCTGCCAGCACTCTGGATCAATCCAGGGCCATACGATCTTAGTCTGATCAGGATCCATGTTCTCTAACCAGGCTTGGCCACTTTCACAGTTATACAATACCCAGGCGCTGACCCGACCTGTACTGATGGCATAGGCAATGGCATTGTCATTGCCATATCTTAAGAAATCCTGAGCAGGATGTTCATGTGTTTCACTCCATTTGATAGAATGTTCTATGGCACGAGCCAAAGCATCGTTCACAGATTCTCTACGAAGATAGTCTGTCAGATATTCGGTATAGATTGAGTCGCGGCACCAATGATCAATCTTTTTATTTTTTTCTACTACCCATTCTATAAATCTTGGTGTGTTTACTGCATTGATATCTACACAGTACCGGCCAAACTTGGCAAAGGCCCTATAGTAAGGACTGCGAGCAAAATCATCAAAAGTCTTGAGCTTGGCAGACCCTTGGGTCATTTCGTAGAAACGCAGATAAGCCTGTAATCCTAACTGTACTCCTCGATCGTTCTGGCTTTGAAAACGTTTTTTCTGCTCGCACACATGCACAGCGAGACTGGTTTCTCTCTGGAAATCTTTTTCGCAGTATTGGCAAGTATACTTCTCAGTCATAGTTATTTAGAAAACCAGTTTTGAGGTATCCCAAGTCTAGAAATATCATTGGTCACACAGTGTATGCCACAATCCCAAAAATACTTGTGCCGGAATGGCACCACATGCACTTCAATGCCGTGTCGAGCACAGGCCGCTTCAACTTGATCGTTGTGTGTAGAAACTACAATGTTCTTAGGATCAACTATCAATATGTTTACATCAAACACAGTTTCGCTGACCTGTCCGACCCATTCATCAAAGTAATGATCTACCATGTGTATGAGATTGTTGTCTTGCTCAAACCCAGGCATGAACCAGCGTCCTTTGTTGCGCTTCATTGAAAACTCAAACTCTCGCATGTGAGCATAGTTAGAGGGTGGCAAATATACCACTTCCCATTCAGGGAATGTGTCTGCATAGGTAGGTACATCATTAAGACTGATGATCAATCCTGGTGTCACAGGACAATACACAGCATCGCCGTGGCCGCCGGAGTTGACCACACGATTCACAGTGCGGGGAAACAACTTGTTAACCTGATCTAATATAGCTTGTTTGTCATCATGGTACGTTTGTGTGGCAAAGAAAAGGTTCTCACCGATGCGACTAACAAAACAACCGTTGATAAAGTCGAGATCTGTGTACACAATCTCGTTGCCTTGATTGCTTATTTCATCAAACACATGATTGTAAAAGTTCAACTTTCCATCAAGGTGTTTCTGATCGACTTCGCAAAATCTTGCAAACTTTTCACGGACTTCTTGTGCATGGTTTGGCCATGCTTCGTAGAAATCACTGGGGCGCACATAGTCGGGGCAATGCGCTGGCTTGTTTTGTCTGTAAAACACTGACCAGGCATGACTAGCATTGGGCACCTTGGGCACCCAAAATCTATCTTCGATCATTAAAAAGTAATCTCTAGGAGCAGTAGGAGGTTGTACCCATTTGCCATTGATGTAAAGATCTTGTAGATTGTCTGGGAACTTAGGTCTATGAACTTTCACGCCAAATCTTTGAGTCAACAGTTTGATAAGCCCTTGATAGTCTTCTTCTGTTTCCTCGGCCAGCTTTTCAAATCTTGACCTTGTGTTGGAATCTTTGATCCATGAATAAAACTCTGGAGGATATGTTCGTCCTACCAAACACACTTGCAACGGATCCCAATGTTGATATACTGAATACATTAATCTGTTTTTCCTTGATTTTTTACTAGCTCTTTGATGTCTGCCTTTGTTGTCATTGATGCCAATGTATCAATATCCGACATCTTCATTGCAGGATATAGGTCTATCAATGCTTTTTTTACTTCGCTGTTGCCGGAATCTTTTTTCTTGGGCGCGATCCATTGATGCCGATGTGCTCCCATGCCCGGACTCACGGATGTGGCCATGAGCCATTGAAGCTTGGGATGTTTGTTTACAGCAAAAAAATGTTTGTTAAGTCTTTCATTGGTGGCAATGACATAGAACTCTTGTAGTTCGCGGCCACCTTGTACACTGGACCCCCACCGTATCATGAGATAGTTTGAGAACTTTTTGCGTTCTTCGTCTGTGAGCTCGTCATAAAAATCGCGATTCTTGCGATCAAACTCTGACATTTCGTTTTGTATTGACAGCTTGTCCATTACCAGGCTTTGTTATAATCAACTACTTCACAGTTTCTGCTGACATCTTTGACAAAATAAACACAGTCAGGTTCCGGATCGTTGTTGAGAGGTATGCACAGCATCTGACCATTCTTGAGTTTGGGTGCATACCACGCAACATCATGATACACGTCCACGATCTCTATGTCAAGAAAACTGGGCCGGAACGATGTCAGTGGATTGAACTGGAATGCTTTGAATCCTCGATCATTGATCGATGTCAGTGGTAGCATTTCTAAGTCTCCCATGTCGGGCTCACCTATGAGTATTTGCCAGTCGATGGGCATCTTTACACGATGTTCGCCAATCTGTAGTACCAGTGCGGGAGAGTTAAAACTTTCAAGAAAGATCAAAGGTATGTAATGGTAGTCAGGATCTGAAGGATCTGAGTTGTCCAGGATCGCGAACCGCATGTCATCTACTTCTTCGGGTAGCGTATCTAAATCATAGGCTGTGTTGTCTAGTGTCAATATTTTCATGTTATCCATTATACGATGTTATTGCGTATTCCGCGACCTAAGATTACTCCATATTCACCAGATTGTAAAATCTGATATCCTTGGGTCATAAGATATGGTACCACTGCTCCGCCTTTGCCTATGTACACACCGTTGTATAGATAAGTGTCGTCAATGCAAACAACGCTACGCTGAGACATATAAGGCATCAGAGTAATCATTTGATCTAAATGGCTAACTTGGCAGTTGAGATTGGTCATTTCCAATCCCATTTTACGATACCACGCTTGTTGTTTTTGTATGTCTTCGCTGGGCAGAGCAGGTTCCCAATCCCAGTCAAAGTTATCCAAATACAGAACTTTTATTTGTCGAGCTCGTTGATCAAAACTCTGACACCAATCGTTGGCATCAGCACAAACAAACTCCAATCTTTCTAGGTGATCTTTATTTACAGTTTTAATCACACGATGGTAAGCTTCTGGATCAAGATCCACTGTGATCATTCTTGTATGGTGTGTGTTGGCGAGATCAGCAAAATACGCTGTGCTACCTTCCCAGCGATCCGACCCTATCTCTACCATGATCTCGTGAGGCTCAAAAAACCCATGAAGATATCGACCCACTTCGCGAAACAAACTGCCCATTATGTAGTCATCCACTCTAGTTTTTCTTGTGTGAACGGGTAGCGAGCTTCTTTGTAGTAGGCCTTGCGCTTGGTCAAGTGTCTTTTGGCAAATCGGCAGGTGGATGTGATATCCCAGATTTGAACATGGTCTTTGTCCTCTGCTTTTCTAATACCACGCCCAATACTCTGTATAACTCTGACAAAGCTCTTTCCGGGCTCCACAAGCACCAGATTGAAAATCCTAGGAATGTTAATACCAACAGCAGCCACACCATAGGTAGCAACAATAATCTTATCGGTAGCCTCAGCCACTTCATCATACTCATCCTGTCTGTCCTTTGCTTTGGTTGCACCACTCACAAACACAGCACGTTCACCAAGTCTACGTACTAACTCCTGCCCGGCCGTGATACGATCTACTAACACCAAGGTATTGCCTGTTTCATTGACTTGGCTTATCAAACTAGCCATGGTATCAAGTCTGCCTGATTCTTCCAGCAGATATTTTAGTTCGCTCTGATAGTTGTTGTATTCAACATGGTCTACCAACTGCACAATATTGACATGGCATTGTGCCAGCACACCTCGATCCTGTAGTTCAGCGGCTGCCAATCTGTTTATTACTGGCCCAAGGCTGACATGTATGGCTTGGAACTCAAAGTCTTCTTTGGGTATAGTACCAGTCAGTCCCCAGCGAATCGGCACTTCTGCCATGACCCCTGTCAGCAAGGTTTTCAGTGCATCAGCTTTGGCCATGTGTACTTCGTCAACGATGACACACACAACACCCTCTAGGAACTCACCAATGGTGATATCTGCTGATTGGTTCTTGGTATTCTTTAACAGCACATTGAGACTCTGCCAAGTGCAGATGGTATGTTGGCGTCCAAACTCTTTGCGGTCACCAAAGAACACACCTACATCTAGTTCCATGTTGATGTAGTCTCGTTCTGTTTGTGTCACCAGACTTTTGTTTGGCACGATCACTATGCTTCGACCATACGGTGTTACAGCATGGCTCAGTGCGGCTGTCATGATTGTTTTACCTGCACCTGTGGCCACTTCTTGTAGGCATTGTGGATTGGCTAGAAAGTTGTTGACAATCTCTACCTGATAGTCACGCAACATGACAGGCTCTCCGGCCTGGGGGTGACCTTTGGGCCATGAGATATCTTTAAAAGAGTCTTCTCGTACTTGTTCAAACTCAAATGTAGTAGAATATGTTCTCTGATCATCAAGTTCGATATCGTAATCGTATTCTTCAAGAATGGGAATGATTTCGGGTAACAGATTTACATAAGTGCTACCGCCCAGTTGGAAAAAAGAAACTTTGCCATCCCACCGGCCCAAACGTACCGCAGGTAGATAGCGAGCATAAGGAACATCGTATTTGAACTTGTTGACCAGAGCGCGGCGTGCATCCAGTTCTAGTCCTTCGATTTTGACATTGACTTCGTCAGTTATAATCAGTCGGGCAGTTCGCATTAAAGTATTGACAATGAAAAATAGTTATCGTTTATTATAACATTCTCTTCGAGTGTTTGTCTAGCAAGTGTGAGATTTTTTTCCCAATCACATAGATTACCCAGAGACAAACTGCCCGGTAATGGTACAAGATTTTTTTGCTGACTCCATTCAAGAAACTCAGCAGGCGGTGTAGCTTGATATGGGCGTCGCAGATTTATGCCAACAAAGGCATCAATATTGTCCCAGTTGCAATCGTCTTCCCAAATGTCTTGATATATGTCAAGGTTCTGGAACTTTTCAAATGCAAATCTTCCGTGCCCCGGATATTCAACATAGAGATTAGAAACTTGCCAGGTAAATAGGTCTCGTTTAAAAGGATTATCAACTCTCCAGTTAGTAGAGTCTCGGAATGCATAGTTAAATGACTGCTCAATCAAGTGTATGTGACAGTTCATTTCCTGATAGGCCTGGAAGTATTTGTTGTCAATCTTGAAAAGCAAATCACTGAGCTTTGGTATCTTGGCTCGAGTATCTGCCCAGGCCTTGTGCAGTGTATTCAACTGGCGTTGATCATACCAGTTTTCAGGTTTCTGGAATAGAGGAAGTTTTAACTTTCCTAAGATTTCATTGACAGTATCAATGTATTCTATTTCTTCTTGAATGAACCGTTGTGTGTTTCGCGGAAAGAAAAACTCATCAACAAGTTGCCCGCCGGACTTGTACCTATTGCCCTTTTCTTGGCTGGTTTCTACAAACCAAGTGGTAAACTTTTCGTGGTGAGCGTCAAATAAAATACTGTCGTTGGTTTTGTTCCAGGTGAGTTTCAATCTCATAATAGTATCTTTTATAATAAGAGATTGTATTTAAGAAGTCAAAAAAACAGGCACCTTTTTAGGGGTGCCTGTGTCAAAGTTGGAATGTCTAGGAGCTAGACTATTGATGACACTCCAACGATACTGTCAATGTTTCATGACAGTATTTTCGGCCAGTGCTCGCCAGTTGGCGCTCACTTTGGTAAGGTCCGCAATCTTAAGAGCCATACGCAGGCTCATTTCGCGGAGTTTGTCTTTGTTCTCGTCCATGAAGTTGAGAATCTCATCACCTTGTTCAGGTGTGAAGTCGTAGTCATTAAACAGTTGACCCTGGCGGAAGATCTGCTTGATACGCAGGAACTTGTCGCGCATGGTGTCCAAAGTCAGGTCCAAGAAGTGGCACCGGCTCTGCAGAGCTTCAAGGTGATCTTGCAGTTTCTTCGACTTGAGGTGATCAAACTTCAAGTTGGTAATAAAGATCGCAGAGCCTTTGAAGTCAAATGAGTCAGGCACACCTTCACGACGGAGCATGGCTGAGTCGGAGTTCCAGCAAATACGACGCTTCTTGCCTGAGTCCAGGGCGGCCTTGAGGATGTTCAATGCCACGTCATCTTGGAACACACTGTCACAGTCATCAAACACCAAAACGTTGTTGGGATCACTGTGACGATACAGAGTGCAGTACAAGCCAATGGGTGTCATCGCACCTTTGATCACTTCGTACTTGATCTTGCGACCAGACAGCTGATCAAACAAGCCAGCCTTTTCCAGCTGGAACTCAACACCATAGGATTTGCCCACACCCGGAGGGCCAACTACGATCATGGCACGGATGTCTCCGGCGATAGCGGCCTTGGTCATGTCGTCAAGGATGTTGAATCGTTGCTCAATACGATGCATGACTTCTTCGTCGGTTTCTACCTTGGCAGGTTGTTTGAACTCTACTACCTTGTCTGCTTGACCCATGGGCTCTCCATCTACAAACTCAATGTCATTGATGCTGTCAACTTTCACGCGGATTTCATCAGGGAAACCCGGAAAATAATCACCGTTGGCCACGGTAACAAAGTTACCTTTGGCGCTGGTAGTAAAATCTTTCACCAGTGCAAAAGTAGCATTGGTGATAGGCTTGTTGCGGTAAACGCCGCGAACGATACGAACTGTAGTCATTTAGTCTGCTCCTAAAATGATTGTTAAACTGTATTGTATGCTAGTGCTCTTTTTGTGTCAACTGGCACTGTTTGCTACAACCTTTTTACTTACTATGCTAGTATTATAGCAAAATGGCTGTTTCTGGTCAACCCCGTGTTTTTCCGGGCTTTTTTGGTGTTGTTTTTTTGCAACATCTTTATTTTATGTTATTATTGTAGCATTTATCGCATTTCTGGTCAACCATAAAAAAAGGGCTAAAAATAGCCCTTTTTTTTGTAGTAATAAACTATTACATTATAGTACCAAGTGGATGGTTACGCATGTTGAACGTTATTGTTTCACCAGCACTGATCTCAAAATACCAGCCTGCCCAGTTGGGTGCAGGAGTGAATCCTAAGTCAGACGCTGGTTCTTCAGGTGCTTGTCCATTGATAAGAATATTCTGGCGCATATCGCAGAGTGCTTGTCCTAAGCAAGCTCCTACTGTGACTACCCCTGTAGTGACTGAAATACTCACAGCTGATATTGCATCGTCTGTGGCGTTGTCCCAATCAAACTCTAGTAAATGAAGATCTGTATCCAGCGGCATTCCTTGCCCAACTTGACCACTGTGAATTTCAACTCCATCTTTGATCACTGTTATTGCTGCCGGAGTTGAAAAAACTCTTCCTAATATATTTACTTGCATAATAAATCCTTTATCTGATGATGTATTTATACTATTTCCAATGTGTTAACACAGTTGTGTCATTGATTTCATGTGGTTTTGGTTGCCCGTGGAATATCAAGATACTTGTATCGTTGGGCAATACTGTGCCCGAGCCAGGATTTTTATGTTTACGATGTCTAAAATCGTAGCCACCATCCAGCAGTTCCCAGCGCCAGCTTTTCACACAATTTTGATCAAAATAACCTACCTGTCCGACAGGCACTTTTTCTTGGATATAATCTTGGTCTCCGTGCCAGGGTGATTTACGATGGGCAACTTCGCCGGGTTCAAACTCCCTGTAGACATAGTTAAACTTGGTTGGATCAAACCACATCACTGATGAGTTCAAGGTAGCACGGCTGGGCCGGAACAGGTACTTGAAATCTTGCACTGCCCATAACTTATCTGTGGGCAACCGCCATATCCAATCTATGTTGCCCACTATCACTGTGTCTAAATCAAAATACAACATGGGCCCAGAATGGTATCGTGAATCAAAAAGCTGTATCTTATACCACCAGCTACGTTTGGGTCCGCGTATGCCGGGCCACTCTTGCAGATGATGATGTATCATATGCCCTGGCACCACTCTGTTCTTTTCGGTATACACATGCATACGCACCGTGGGTGTGAGATTGCGACACAGGCTGTTATACAAACGCTCAACATAGTTCCACTGATACTGTACATCATGTATAAGGCAAGCACAGTCAATGGTCGTCAACACTGTTGGCTGTTGGGCCTGCGCTTTTCTAGCTCGTTTTTCTTCTTTGGTTTCCATTATGTTTTCAATGCTGATTCAAGTCTGCGGTACCACAAACCTTGAGCTATTTCTTCCTGGGTGTATTCTGTGTGGCATATCTCAACGATCCACTGATCTCGATCCACGGTGTAGGGCTGTTCAATATCGCTGATCTTTGTACTTACCGGCCAGGCCAGGCTGGATCTATCTACTATGGGTCTAGTTCCGGCCAAGGCCGCTTGTATGCCTGGGCCTGAGTTATAGTTGACAATGGCATGACAATCAAAGGTCAAGTTGTAGCTGTCATAGGTATTGACTATTTTAACAGGTTGTTCTATGACAACATCTCGAGGCAAATGTACAAGTCCAGCCCAATCCAAAGGACTTCTAGGATGCGGTCTTACCACGATGGGTCGATCTGTTACTCTACGTAGTTGTTCTACCTGGTCAACTACCCACCCCTCCACGCTGGCCAAGCCCACTGCTTGTTGACTGCGAGCATGCTGTGCCGCTATCACTATCTTGGGGTTGCGACTGACATTGATGGCTTGGCTGATACCCAGTCTTTTGGGGCGATTCCAATCTAGATTTTCTGTGTGCCCGTAGTAGCCGTTAGCGGTGATAGAGTTTACAGCAATCTTCCAAGTTTCACCGCGATATAGAGATCCTATGTCTATGATAATGACTGGCTTGTTTTGGCCGCGATAATGCGACCATACCATCTGATTGGCAGCTAGACGTCCAGACCACAACACTGACCATATCACTGCTGTGTCAGCATCCTGAGAGTTTTCTACTGGCTCAAGGCCATGTCTACGACAACCATCTAGGAACGCAGACAGTATAGAGGAACCATTTAAGGCAACTTGTTTTGGAAAATAGGCTATACGCATAAGGTTAAATATTTAACCATGAAACTACCACCCTTACAAGGAACCCTAGATCAACCAGGATTCTTTATCTATGCTGCCGCTGACGCTACATATTTTGATGAGTATGCTGTGCCGTTGATCAACAGCGTGATCAAAAATACTCCGCACGGAATCCATATACACATCTACAACCCCAGACCAGACCAGATTGAGCGTTGCCAAAACACTCCCAAAGTGTCAGTGACTTGGGAAACCTTTGACGAGACTCTGTTCAAATCGGCTCTGAAGTTCTGGACTAGGTCAGACTTGCCCGATCCATATCTTGCTCGCAGAAATCGCATGCTGGGTACCAAAGTAGTAAACAAGAATTTGCCCCTAGAAGAAAATCTAGCAGTTTGGTTGAAGAAAACCTACTATGCCTGTGTGCGTTTTATCCGACTGGCTGAGTTGGTAAAACAACCTAGGTCGTTCTTGGCTATCGATGTGGATGGTATAGTGCGGAGTTCTTTCCAATACGAGTTTGATGACAACAAAGATTTCTACTTGCATGTCAAAGAAAAAGGCGGGCACCTGGCTGGAGTATTGCTGGGTACTCGTAATCCTCGTTCGGTAGAGTTCATACAACGTCTGGCCAATGACATATCACGCGAGTTTGAGCAGGACAACATCTACTGGTTCTTAGATCAATATTGCTTAGACAACCTAGTAGACCAGTACAACAAAGGCTATCTGCCACTGAGCTACATTGATTGGCACATGAAACCTGAAAGTGCGATATGGTCTGCCAAGGGTAGACGCAAAGAACTAGCAGTGTTCAAGCAAGAACAAGATCGCTACCGATGAAAAAAGTTTTTTCCTACTGGTTGCCCGATGATGAAGATCATTTTAGTTCTTTTATCAACAGATATGCCAAATGGGGCGAGCCTCCTGAATATCAATATCAGGTGCGTAACAAGGCCATGACCTTTGTAGACAAGTTCGATGTCAGCGTGGACATAGGAGCCAATCTGGGTCTGTGGAGCCAGAGCTTGGAACAAAAATTTTTACAAAACTACGGTATAGAACCCATACAGGAGTTTTCGCAATTTCTCAACCTGAACGCACCACGCACCCGTGTCATATACACAGCATTAGGATCCAGTCCAGGATCGCTGAACATGACCAGAGATCAACACAACTACGGCAAAAATCAAATCTGTGATACGGGTAACATCACAGTATCAATACAAAAACTGGACGATCTAGATTTACCCCCAGCAGATTTTATCAAGATAGATGTTGAAGGGTTTGAATACGAGGTTTTAAAAGGTGGGGAACAATATATAAAAAGCTCCTATCCAGTGTTGGTAGTTGAGCAAGAACAAAAAAAATCTGTGTCTACACAACTATTGTTGTCCTGGGGATACAGTGTAGTAGATAGTTTCAAACACGATTACATATATAAACGACTATGAACGCAAAGTTAAACGATGAATACATAAACCTGGTCAAAATGCAAAGGCCATATGTGGAAGGCAACACCAATGAAGAAATGTTTGCCTGCTACATGCAGGATGTTGAACAGGACTACAAGGACATACGAGAATTTTTAAATCATACCACCAACCTAGTGGATCTTGGTTCCGGCATGGGAGGTATAGATTTCATGATCAAACGTCTGCATCCTAACATACACATTACTTTGTTAGACGGAGAGCAAGTTGAAGCAGGTGAACACTACGGCTACAAAGAAGATCTAAAGTTTTATTCCAACAATGCAGTAGCCAAACAATTTTTTGATGACAATGAACTTGCCGTTGATTTCTATTTGGCTCAAGATGATCTTGTGTTGCCTTGCGATACTTTGATCAGTTTGAACTCTTGGGGGTTCCATTATCCAATCAATCGCTACATAAACTTTGTCAAAAACAATCGTCCCAAGATTATTATTCTAGATATAAGATCTAGCCGACAAAATCTTAACGAGTTACAAGCTCTGGGCTATGTATATCATGCGACCTTGCGCACTTGGGGTAGTAAAAAGTCTAGAACAGTGCTATTTGACCCATTGACGCATGTGGGCCCAACACCGACCTGACTGTAGATCTTGAAAACTCCAGTGACACTGAGCCAACTTTTTAATCCAATGTGATCTGTCGGGCATCACGGGATTTTCTATCTTGCTAAGATCAGTGTTGGATACCTCCCCTGCCTGACAATATCCTGGATCATCTGTGATAAACGCAGGTACACCTTCTATCACTGCCACAGAACTAGGAGTAGAGTTGTGACATACCACTGCCCAACAGTTTTTTAAATCTTCAGTGATGTGTCGTTCTTGAGGGCTCATCACAGCATTAAACTTAGATAGATCTACTCCCACTGGAAAGTTTTTCCAGTCTCCAGGGTGCCAACGTAGTTTGACGGGCCTGTCTGTGTGTTTTCTAATCTGTAGAAATGTGTTATCTAACCACTCCATGAGATTTTGTCCGCGCATACTCCAGCCCATTGGACGTTGTAAACAAATCAAAACATGTTCTCCTGTCTGCCGCCACGGAGCAAGATCCATGTTGTAATCTCTGCGTATGTTGACCCAGTTTTCGTCGCCCGGATGATCGTTACAGTATATTCCTGTGGCCGGAAACACACCATTGAAACTGTAGCGAAGATACTTGTGAGGATTGGCTCGATTTTTGTAAATGAATACGTTACTGTCAATGCTGAGCCAATACTTGCCAAGCTGACGCTGTGTGTCCATTACCATTTTACGTACCTTGTAGTGAGGCAACCGTGTTTTGGATGGATTGGAATCAAATGCATTGCCAATGATGGCCGCAACATCACAAGGTTCATAAGTCTGACTCATGGTGGTGGTAGCGTTGTCTCCACACCTAGCGGCACCTTGTACAAGGTAGGTCAACGCGGCTACTTTTTCATCACCGTTGATGTGCTTGGGCAAACTACCAAGATAGCTTTTAATAACTAAGGATCTGGCGCTCATTGTTTTCCAATACTAACTGCCAGGCTTCTCCCGACAACATTTCATTGAGACTGAACTGCCCATATGCTATCGAGCACAACCATTTGTAAACAATATCCTCGCTGTGCATTACTGGATTTTCTATCTGTGTGAGATCATTACTGCAGACTGGCGCGGCAGCTGTGGGAGCCAGCGCAAAAGCTGGTATGCCGTACTGTACAGCTTCTACTGCGGCTATGCTGTTGTAAGTCACTAGAGCATAGATATCATCGCCCAACGCATCATAGATAGTATCGTTGGTTCGTTCTCCACGGCCAGCTTTTTCTCTAATGACTATCTCTCTGTCTGTGTGTTTTTTTATAGTGGCGATGGTATTTTTAATCCATTGATCACGATCTTCACCATAATATTCAAATGGCTTTTGTGTGCTCATTACTAGTAGTATCTTACTGCCAGAGTTTCGCCAACCGTAATAGCGTAGATTGGGATTAAACTTAACCAACTGTTTCCAACGATCATCGGGTACATCCATGATGTTAGGATGTTGCATGGCATTTTTTACTATTCGATGATAGACTTTTCTACCAGTGCGATTGTTTTCGCAACGGTAGTTGCCTAGATATCCAGTTTCAATAAAGTAGTAATCTTTGTTATTTTTTATTGCATGATCTGCTATCTTACCATTGGCTATACCTCGTATGAGTATTGGTCCATTGATGTTTTCATACTCATCCCAATAGCGAGACTTGTCTAAGAATTTACTCTCTGGGTATGCTGCCATGATCATAGCAGGATAGTCACTGAACTTGATACAACGATCCAGTTTTTCATTGAGAGAGATAATGTACTGTTTGAACTGACGATCTATAGATTGATCTTTGCGTTTTTTAAAGTAAATCCTTGCCATTTCAGCCTCATCGGTATTGGCCACTTCAAAAAAAGTCTGTTCAATGTTACGAAGCGTGTTGACTTCATTGTTTAACATTCTTGCATCAGCAACATTGTGCTTGAGTGCCGATTCGATGGTTGTATGTTGGGTGCGATATTCTTCGCTGGGCCAACGATCAACCAAGGCCACTGGTAATGTCATTGATCGATCCTTTGCTGACAGTATTCTGTATAAATCCTTTCTCTGTGCCACTCATCGCCTTGTGGTGTGTCTGCAAACTCGTGGAAGCAAGGAGTTCCCAGCGTGTAGTGCAACAGTTTGGCATTGGGATTCGCTCCATATTCATCGGGCAACCAGTTCCACTCAGGAGGAAGTTCACCTATACGGTCATCGTCTAACCACGAGAAGCGGTGGAGGAAACTGCCGGTTGACTGCTGGACAAACTCAGGGGTAAGGCGCCGGTTAGGAAAGCTACTACAGTTCCACAGAATAACACTACTCCAATTTTTTCTAGGATAGTCTTCATTTTTCGCTCCAAGATATTTAATGGGCATTCGAGTTTTGTAATCGTGTTTGACTACCATGGCATCTTTGTTCATTTCTCTAAGAGCCCATAGCTTGGTAATGTCATCACGTACAATCATATCACCATCAATAAAAATTGCCCACCCTTGATAGTGCATGAGGTATGGTACAAGAAATCTTGTATAGATAAAATGATTACTGCCATCAGTGTGTGTTTCGTCGTAATCTTTGAACAGATTCAACGCCACTGGGTGTATGGCCACAGGGCCGGTGGCATGTCTGATGATAGAGTTTACACAGGTATGAAAAGCTATGGCTTCTCTTGGGTCGTACCCTACAAATACTGGAATGATTTCTTTCATTGTCGTTCTATGTCAACTTCTTCACAACGATCGCCGTACTGTATCTCTATGATTTTCAATGGCTCTGTGCCTTCGTTGGCCAGTTGGTGCCACTCTCGACGATTGATTACTAGCATCTGATGCTGTGTGTATCGACCATGTAACTCTGCATCTGACGATCTATTTATAGTGTACAGCGTGGCTTCACCTTCGCTGACAAACCAAACTTCGCCACGATCCTCATGACGTTGCATGCTCAGTGATTTTCCAGGCTCAACTGTGAGTTCTTTGAGCTTGACTCGTTGATTAGGTTCATGCAACACACGATAGTAGCCCCAATCACGTGTGGTTTTGGGTGCTCTCCATTCTTCTAGTATCCAAGAGCTTGAGTTGTTTTTATCAAACCCACCGACTCCAAACATAAACCGGAGATTGTCATCTTTGACATCCATTTCTGGAATGTTAGAGTCAGTGCGGTCGCCGCCGTTGGCAAAAATGATTTCATCTCTGGGATACATGGCTCGGACATTTCGTATGGCTTCTCTACTGGAACCATCACTGTCGTCGTAGAGCACACAGTGATCCACCATGCGTAGGCTCTGGATGATGTCAACACGCTCTCTCAACGGCAAGAACGGACGTCCTTTTTTACGTGTGAGCCAAGCATCAGAGTTCACCCCAACAACCAGGATATCGCCTAGTTGTTTGGCAGCCTGGAAATAAGCAAGGTGACCTGAATGCAAAGGATCAAAGCCACCAGTTACAAGTACGATTTTTTTCATATAGTATTTATATACCACTATATTGGACTATAAAATCATCTTTGTTTGCATAAGGAAGTCAAATAATTTTTTGTGACCTTTTTGATTTGCATGTTTGCCGTCGGGAAAAAAATATTCAGGATTTGCATCCCATATTTGTTGTCGAGTGAGCGTGTTGTCAATCAATGATTCTATAAATGAAATCATAGTCGGATCATCTGTGCGATTTTTAAGGAAATCTGCGGCTTTAGAGCTTATAGAAAAATTTTCTTTGTTGACCCTGTGATCATCGTTGACACATAAGTTTGTAAAACTCTGACACACTACTTCAACTCCAGGGTACTCTTGTTTGAACTGATCTAACCAGATAGTATCTTCTACTCCACCAATCAACTTTATTGATACTGAATATTTTTTTGAAATTTCGCTCAGCCCATAATAAAATCTACTGAGATATCGCAAATGTATATCTTCGTTCAAAGGATCTAAGAAGTTTGTATCAAAATCTATACAGTAAGTCGCTGGAGAAAAATCTCGATACCATTCAGTCTGGAAGACAAAAATAGTTTGTACTGTTTCTACTAGATGTAAATGTGTTCCAGATATAAAAAATCTATGGATAGATCTCAATATATCTTGATTGCTGAAACCTCCTTGACTCAGATTGATTACTCGTTGTCCTGAATCTCTGATGTACCATGCAAGACCGCCGTGCAAGATTTCATCTGGACCAGAGTATCTTTGTGGCCATTCGCCGCATCCCCAACTATCCCCGGATATTATTACCATGCTTTTTTGTGATTATTGATGCCCCATCCAGCTCAAACTCTTATCAATCCAAGACAGAACTAGGTCATGCTGACGTAGATAACCATACTTGTTGATGGATTCTTCGGCGGATGCGGGCAGTAGACCTTTTTCTGCCAGACTGTACCAGGTGCTAGTTTTAGGATCGCTGGGTGTTTGATTGCTGTTATAAACTATGGCATGTAACCAAGGATCAGTAGGATTCTTTAAGAAAAATCCCGAACGACAATCCCATCCTGAGACAGCTAACATATGTATCAAACTGACCATGGTATGATTGTAGTAACAACCCGATGGTTGATCAAAGGACTGTCGTGAAAACTCTATGTTAGTAGTTTGCGGTACTACCAGTACCAACATACCATCTTTGGCACATAGTCTGCGCCAGTTTGCCAGGCACTGTAAAGGATTGATCATGTACTGAAACACATCATGGCACCATAGGATATCTTGGCTGTGTTTGATCTGCTGTAGTGTTTCCAAATCATTTCTAACATAAGTTATGTTGGCGTCTTTGGCTTCTCTACTGATGTTATCCAATAAGTCTATGCCGGTACATCTAATGTTTAGAGGAGTAGGTTCGTCGTCTCTAGTGGTTCTAGTGGCCCACCATTGTAGATCCAGAGCTTCGTATCCACAGCCAAGATCCATCACACGACCAACACTTTCCATGAAGTCGTCGTGTTCGTAGAGATCATTAAGAATTCTCAAACTGTGTGCATGACTTTCTTGTGCGTTTTTAAAATTTGCCATGTATTAGTCCATTAACGGCTTGCTTGTGTTTATCTAGAGCAGTGTCATATATATGTTTTATCAACTGAGCATTATGTAACAATCTATTCCAGTGTTGTTTTCGAAATAATGCAAGGTTATCTTGTTTACAAATATTAGACACTAACTGCACTACTTGTGTCATGCGAGTCCAAGGATCTTGTGTTTGATCGTAGGCATGCCCATCAAATATGTCATCAAATACATCAAACCCTATTTTCCTGACTTCATTGACCAGTCCAGGAACAGCGTACCACACAGGAAACTGATGCCAGGCCAAGGCCTTGAATGTTTTTTCTGTGATGAATATACTAGTCCATGTGTTAGGGTCAAGCTGGCTGGAACTTTCTACCACAAGGTTTAACGGTGCTTGATAGAACTTTTCGTGATCGATGCGATGCTGAAAAACCTCATCGGCCATGGGTCGATCTACGATCATTGGAAACGGTTGCGGATATACTAACTTTTTAACTTCGTCGCTGGCATCAACTCCGTTGGTACCAAATGTCATGATCATATCATTGACATTGATTTTGGCCAGCAGTCGTTTGGCAAGGTTGCCTCGACCAACGCTGGCTCTACGCATCAAGCATACTAGCTTGTGGGTCATGGGAATAGATTCCCAGTCTATATGGTAGTGCTCAAGATGCATGTACCAGTTACCATTATAGATCAATCTGTCTGGCAGACTAACAGCCGGGTAAGGTAAAACAGTGACATCTTCAACTGCGCTGAACACTACTCTTATGTTAGAGGATGGTACTTTTAACTTAAAAACAAGATATTTGTAAAAGTTATAAAAATCGTCTGACGAAATACCTTCGGGTTTGAGATCAAACACTAATATATGATTTTTTATATCCTGTCGAGTTATGCCCTTGCGTCGGCAGTCTTGTTCAAAAATTACTTGTACCGCAACTTCTCCACCTCTCAGTAAATCAGCTGATATTTCTTTCCAAAGAGCATAATGTATTATATTGCCTTCCTTGGTCACTCTTTCTGGAGGAGGGTTGATTCCTGGTAATATAGTTTCGCTCATACTTGTATGTCTTCCATGCCAGCTGTGCGCAGTCTAACAATATGGCCCATCTGCCACTGTTTGGTGTCAAGACCTTTCATGATACCTAACCAACGATTGCGTAACAATGCTACTTCATTAATTATGGTTTCAAAATCAATCACTTCGTCTTCTCCATCCACATATTTCTCTGCGTCACGGCTGGTCAGCGCACGAGCATAGCCTTCGAGATATTTTTGGAAGTGACGTCGACGTATCTTTCTCAACTGTATGTTGAGATAGTTGAGCACTGCTTCAATCTCTTGCAGTTGATTGAAACGATGTTCGGTTATGCCCGGCAATGCTGAAATATTTTTTTCAACCAGGCCGCCAATACGACACTCTTTTTTAGCTTCGTTGAGCTCGTGTTCATAGTGCTGGATAAAGTCAGGTATGTTGCCAAGATTGGCTGTTACTTTACTATACCACATGTTCAAACTCCTTGATCAACCACGGAAATGTTTTTTTCCAATCGAGTCCGCGGCGTAGATCTATTTCATTGAGAAAGTGCAACAGATTATCAATCTGTTCACTGTTGCGTTGGTGCGTGTTAAACTCTGTTTTCAATCCAGCCATTAACGACCTGGCATGTTTTTGTTGCCAAGTCTGATCGGGCATTTCACTGAGTACAAGATCCAGCTCCTGATCAAAGAATCCAGCACCAAAGATACCTGGATAGAGATGCGGTCTATTATTGCAACTCATAAAGTAGTGACCAATCTCTCGATGTTGCCTTTGTTGATTGACAAATCTTACAAGATCAATCATAGATTTCATGCCTAGTGCAGTGATTGTCTGATTGATGTTAAGTGTAATCCAACGCTGTGCTACAAGATACTCAAAGTTACTTTGCCACTCTTTCATGTCAATACCGTAACGTATGTACTCTTGCTCACTGCCCCAACAGTCAATACTACATGTAAGATCAACTCGTTTGATACGTCGTTGCTTTAACAGAGACTTGATACGTTCTAAAAACTGTTCAAGTTTGGCTCGAGAAACTTTTAAGTTAGAAACAACATTAAACTCTAACTCAGGATTGCTGTGTTGTTCAAGAAACAACAAACACGTTTCAAACTGACTTTGAAAGAAAGGTTCGCCGCCTAGCACATGTAGTCTGCGCAGAGTTGAATAGTTATCTTCCATCCATTGCCAAAACTTCAACGACAGCACGTCAAACTCAGAGGTTTTGATTGAAGTATTTTTAATCTCCAGTGTGTTGTATTTGAAATCGCTGTGGCGTAGATTTTCTTGCTGTATCCGACTGCTGAACTTGTCTTCACAGTAGATACAACTCATGTTGCACACATTGTCTAAATATACCTCAACAATACGAGGAGTGACTTCGACCGCAGTAGGGTTGATGTCTAACTCTGGTGGAACTAGATTAGGAATCTCAATCTGAAACTGTCTGTCACTTTTACCGCCAGCACGTTCAATGTTGGCACAGTATTCACAGCCGCCTTGTGGCCATTGGCCGTTGAGCATGAGTTGACGATCATTGAGTTTTTTTTCTGTGTTGTGGAAACGTTCAAAATGTTCAGGGTCAATCTTTGTCTCGTTTACACGATGACAACTGTTGGTTTCGCCCGTGTAGAGATGTATGGTACTCCAAGTCCATTTAAGCTGACATGCTGTTTCTGTTTTGATAGGAAAGTATTTGTTCATTGTTCAAGCCAGCTGGATAACGAAGATGGAAACACAGATAAACTCAACGATCTTCGTTGTGCAAATTCTTTGATATATGCTTTAAGATTATACACTTGTTTGTCGGTGGGTTCAACCTCTAATGCACCAGACACAAACTCAGGCAGTAGTGCTAGATCTTTTTTAATCATGCTTTTGGTTTCTTGATCTAGCACACTGATTGATAGGTAATCTGGATCGGTACAGGGTTGAAAGTTAATAGGTACACTGTCGGCCCAGCGAATAAACTCTAATAAACCGGGCAAGGTTAGATTGGTAACAGTGGCGTTGAACTCATAACTTATGCCCTGTTGTTTTAACTGATCAATATTATTGTTGAAACGTTGCCAAGTATTACCGTATCTTGTAAACTCGTAGGCAGCACCTGTGTTCTCGGCACTGATTACTACTGTGACATTGTCTGATAGTCTTTCAACTTCGCGACCAAACCGTCGTTCGTCAACTCCGAGACCTGACCAAATCTTTACTTTGACATGTGCCGGTATGGACTCAACCAATCGGTGCAAATCAAGATAGAGAAATGGTTCTCCGCCTGTGATCATTACTTCTTTGAGTGTGGGTGATTGGCATAACTCGACCAGTTCTTTGAGCATGAGCTGACGTGTAGCAGATGATGCAATCTCTTTTTGACTTATGAACTGTAATACACGATCTTTATCATTGATGACAAATCTATCGTCGGTTCTTTCTACTGGATAGGTAGCTTGAGCAACATCTCTGCTCCAGGCAGTGCTGTAAAACTTGCAACAGTACACACAGGTCATATTGCAATCAGTGCCCACTATGACATTCACTGTTTCTGGTGATGCCACTGTGTTTGTGTGTGTTTGGGTTTGCCCGTTGGTTGTCAAACGTCTACTAAACATTCCTTGTGACTCAGGAATCCAACAAGATGCACTGCAAGTTGAAACTGGAACGTTGTCCAGCATCATTTGTCGTTCTTTCTGTAACTCAGGAGTGTTGAAAATCTGCCCTGGATGTTGTCGAAGCCAGGACAGATCTATACGTTGTGGTGTTGCCGCACAACAACTAAAAGTATTAAACTTTTCTAAATCAACTGACAGCCACCAAAACTTTTGATTGCAATAATAGTTTGACATCAATAGTCATCGTCGTAGTCATCTTCTTCCTCCTCCTCAAGTTCTTCTTCTTCCTTGAGGTAGTCAGCTAGAGCACGTTTGATGTCTCCGTCACCTTTGAAAATAGTTTTAATATCTTCGGCATCTACATCGTTGTCGATGAGAATACCGACCACTGTTTCTGCGGCTTCACTGCGATCAACTGAGTTGATATATCGTTTTACTTCGGTCCAAATTTCGCTTGCTAGTTCAACTGACATCAGGTTATTCCTCCGTATCTGATTCAGCTGTACTTACCTCGGTCTTTTGATTTTTAAAATCAGCCATGACTTTGTCCAGACAACCGTCTTCATTGGATTCCCAACCTTTGCGGAAGTATTTGATAATCTCTCCTTGGCTGGTCACAAACATAAGCCTGTTACCATCCTTCTTGAGCAGTCCTTTTTTCTCGGCCAAGTCAGTTAAACCGCTGTAGGGATTCATGCCTGTTTCATAAGGAATCTTGACTTGCACACCTTCAAAGGGTTTGGCATAGCGTGTTTTCATGACCTTGCATGCTGAACGAATACCCATGACGTCTGTGACCTTGTTGCCATCTTCATCTTCTTTGAGCTTGAGTTTCTTCATGGCTACAACGATAGACGACGCATAGATAAAGCCCTGACCGCCTGAGATTTTATCATCAGGATCAAACATGTCTTGTGACGCATAGGTATGATTGGTACATACCAGACCCACATTGTAACTACCAAACATGTTGACACAGTTACGCACCAAAGCTGTGAGTGCTTTGGGTTTACGACCCAAGTCACCTTTCATTTCGCCGGCATCAAACTGATTCACATCAGTGGGTGTGAGTAACATACCTAGCGAGTCGATCACAAACATGACTTTGGGACGCTCGCCTTCGGCCAAGGCTTTGTAGTCACTCATAAATGTGGAAATAGTTTTGGCAACATCGTCAATCATGGCCATGCTCAGCTTGAGCAGTTTGCTTTCGTCTGTGTCCACACCAAGTGCTTTGAGCCAATCTTCGTCCAGTGCGTTTTCACTATCAATCAGCACAACAAAGATGCCTTGTTCTTGTGCATTCTTGATAATGTTGCCTGAGCAGATGTACGATTTACCTGCACCTGACTCGCCGGCAAACACAGTGACCTTGCCCAGTGGAATACCGCGATTAAAATCTCCGCTGATGAGATAGTTTAAAGCATAGTTACCTGTAGAGATCCAATCGGTTGGATCGTTAAAGCCTATCGAAAGACCGTCGATTGATTTTGTGATTTCCTTACGGAATTTTGATACATCAAATGGTTTACCCATATTTCACCTATAGTTTGAGAAGAAACACAAGGGCGCCATGCCCTTGTGTTAAACGCTCGTATATATTACTGCTTGTTTTGTCGAGCGCGGATCATTGCCAGAATGTCTTCGGCTTTTTGGCCCGAAGCGGCTGGCTTCTGCACCGGTGCTGTGGCGGCAGGTGCATCGTCCTCATCAAACGCACTAGAAGAAACAGGTGCGGCCTTGTCCACCGGTGCGGCTTGTTCTGCTACAGTTTCAGAGCCTGTGGAAGAACCTTGCGGAGCCGCTACACCAGCAGGGCGGAAGTACGCACCCCAACGGTCGGGATCGTAAGGTTTGCCATCAACCGAAGCCTCAAACATTTCTTTCATGACTTTGAGTTCAGCCTCTGATGGTTTCTTAGGAAGGAAGTCGGACAGAGTAAACAAACCGTGAGTTTCGATAGCGGCCTGTTCTACTTCGGTCAATGCGCTTTCCTTACGAGCCCATTTACTGGTACTGTAGTCTGCGTAACCACCCTTGGATGTCTTGGTGATACGGAAGTCCAGACCACGCATCAAATCAGTTGGCAACTCTTCCAGTTCTGGATCCATGAGTGCTGATTTGATTGTTTGGAAAATCTGAGGACCAATGATGAATCGGCGGATCGGATTTTCAGGATTCTTGTCATCAGCAAGTGGGTTCTCACGAACGAAACCTTGCATGATGTAACTGCGCTTTTTCCAATACTTACGGCCCATGTCTTCAAGAGCTTTGTCTTTGAACCATGTGCGTACTTCTGCCAGGATTGGGCAAGCCTCTCCCCACATTTCCACACAAGGAACTTGTACTTGAACCTGCTTGGATTCCATTTCCCCTTTGATGCCGTTAAACGGTAGTTTGATCATCGCACGTTCAACCCAGAAGAAAGTGTTCTTTGAGTCGCCGTCAGGAAGGAAACGAAGCGTTGCGCTTTGTCCTTCATCGATATTCCAGTGGGGGTAGATTGCGTTGTCGCCGCCTGATTGTTGATTACCGCCTTTGTTCGACTCTGCGGCTTGTAGTCGAGCGCGGATTTCTGCTAATGATGCCATAATAGAAATTGTCCTTTCAAGAAATTTATGTGCCTATATATGCCTTGCATACACCCAACTGAGTGTAGCATAGATATTTATACTGTCAACGTCAAAAGAGTTATTTTCTTTTGTTGTCTGTCCTATATGTTTAAATATCAGCATATGACACAGTATAACACATCTGCACAACAAGTCAAGATTTATGATGAAACTAGTTTAGTCAGCTCAGTTGCTCCTAACCTTTGGGAAGTTGATCAATGCTTTGGATCAGAAACTTACCAAAAATTAAGAAACATGATTGACGCCGAAGGAAATTTATTTTCCTGTGTTGGACTCAAAAAAAGACTAGAACTTGTTTATTCCAGCAAAGACTACTTGTTGATTAACGAAATAGGCGGTGCCATGTCAGAGGCGATTTCTACCATAGTAGGGCATCGGGTATCATTCATGACTGCCAAATATTGGATAGATCTGCCTACATTCGGGTGTCAAACACACGCTGATGCAAAAGAAATTTTTGTTTCATATCAAGTTTACCTAAACTCTTCTTTAAGAAATGAGATTAGATCAGAACCTCATATGCCGACCACCGCAAAGATTGTCAACTATTTAGATACAATCCATGGAGAGGCACTAATGGCACAAGGCGCAAAGTTCTTGCATGTAGATCCACCAGCACAGATTAAATTCTGGCCAAACAATGGGTATATTAACCTGAACTCAGATCTTAAACCGCATCAGGTCATTGGTAGCTGGGACACCAGAACCAGTGTAATGTTTCAGTATTCTCGAGTATAACTCAATACCAAGACTTCGCGTATTGAGTTGTTAGGGACTCGGTCGATCATGCCATTGAACCCCCTTGGGTCGTTAACATATATTGAAGCCATGTTTGGCTCATAATGTACAATATCTACATCATGTCTTGTCAGCTTGCGCTTTGGTTGATAGTCTATTTCTGAAGTTTCATTGACTTCTCGATCGTGACAAAAAGCAAAACTCATTCTTGCATCGTTGCTTTCGGCCATGACGACTTGCACTTGTACATAGATATCAGGATGTAGTCTATGCATCATGATTGAGCTGCCAGGAAGATCTATACTGACATAGGCCACTTGTGGAGAGATTTTTTGTCCAATAATCGAACTGATTCTTTGTTGTTCTTGGCGCACAATGTCCTGTAGCTCTGGACTGTCACTCCATGGTGTGAGCAATCTATCATCGTACTGCATGGAAAAAGGCACACGTGATTTACGATAAAGTTCTTTGATTTCACGGAATCGTTCTTGGGTAAAATATGGATGTAACTGCCAGAGTTGTGGAGTGATGCGATACTCGCTCATCGTATTGCCGCGAGTGATTGTAGTCTGCCTAGCTTGATTGATTCATACATACCGCACTCGTTCATACCATGTACAGGGCACTCAGTACCTTCCGCGGTCATATTGCATTGAGTTTCATTTGTTGGTTGTTGTTGTTGAGAATCCAATGCACGGTCTGTGGCGGCCATCTGTTGATCTGCTGGTATCCCTAGTGCTGTTAAACGTTCCATCACTCGTGAATCATCCCAAGCATTAGCGTCGGGATTCTTGTCTGCAATGTCTTTGAGTATGTCAAATAAATGATCATCGCCTATCAAATCATACAGTTGTTCGGTGGCATTGGTGGCGTCAGGACCTACTACCAATGGCTTGCTCATTAGGTCTTGTACTTTCTTTGCAGATTCAGGGGTATCTGGCAACGCCCAGGTACCTTCCATCACACGGCTGGCCCAGGTTTCGAAGATGTCTGCTTCTCTGAGAGGTGCTTCCTGTAGTTTGGCCAACACAGGTAGAGCCTGTTCTATTCTTGGATCTAGACTTTGTTGTACAAATAATTCACGTATGGTTTCTACTGCTTCATCAACAGTGGTGATCTGCGCTGGATCAAATGCAGTTTTTTCTTCATGATACCCTCTACGACTGATCAATCGTTTGGCTTTGGCCTTGAGATCTGTGTAGTGACGTACAGCGGCTTCGACCATGTGTGCCGCACCACCATCATAGTTCTTGTGACGAGATGCTCTGACAAAGTTTGCTAGAGTGCGCATTTCTTCAACCACTTCGTTGATATGCTGGCCAAACGCATCATAGGGATTTCCACCTTCGGCCACATGGCGTGCCAGCATGCGGCCATGCATGAGGCTACGACTAGGTACTTTAAACCTCTCGCCTTCGTCAGTTTCAACATAGATACTGTCAATGTTGCGATATCTAGCATCGCCTTCTTCAAGATCTCTGCTGTGTTTGATACGTAAACGAGTTTTTTGAGGTTGATCGCTGTAGCTGACTTTGCGTGTGCCGTAGTAGCTTTCAAAGATACTCTCTTTCACAGCGGCCATGGTCTTCATATTGTACTTGAGGCGAGATAGATTTTTTAAACTAAATGTCAATAAGTTGCGTTTGGCAAACATGCGCACAAGGTACAAAAAGTCGTACCAGTCCTTGCGATCGTCACCTTCCATGGCCTTGCCCATGTTGTCACCAAAATAGATATCTAAGTTACTTTCGCCATCTAACACCATAACCACAGCACCATAGTCCTGCTGATCTGTGCGATAATCAAAGCTGATTATTTCTGCGTCAGCAGGATCGTCAGCAGGCTTGCCCATAGAATCTAGAGCTTCGGGCTCAAAATCTCTGGAAACAAGAAGATCATATAGTTGTTGTGCGGCTGTGTTGGATTGACTCATAGTATTGTATTTATTAGAAGGCCGCTATGAAAGGCATGGGTTCTATGATCGTGTCGCTGTGATCACGCAGTTGTGTATCGAGCTCGGTATGATAGTTTTGTAGCAGTTGCATCATGCGCACAGCCAGCACAGTTGCCATTACCAAATCGTCGGTTTCGCCTACTTTTGCGGCATAGCTTACTCCATGGGCAATAAAACTCTTGAGCTCTGACACCAGGCCAGCGGAATGTATTTTCATCCTATCAGTTTCTATGAGATTTTTCAGTTTGGCACAGGCCGCGAGTTTGGGCTTGTTTGTGGTATTGAAACCCTTGCGATATCTGCGCCCTGAACTAGTGCCCGACTCGCTGAGGAAATAACCTTGTATGTTTTCTTCTCCGTATTCTGCTATGGATATCAGCGCGGCTTCACCAATGGTATTATTTTCTATGCTGTAGTAAATGCTCTTGGCATCTTTAACTGCATCATTGATGTGTCGGCAGATGTCTGCCAGGATACGTACCTGCTCGGGTATGGTAGTTCTGTTGTGGCGCCACTCGGCCACCTGCTCTGTGGTGTTGGCATCAAATACCTGTATGGCGGCTGGGTCTCCACCTGTACCCAGACTAGGGTCTAGAGCCACAACATAATATCTATCTTTTTCTGGTCGGCGGAACCAGCGTACTTGCCCAGTTTTATAGAGCACATCACTGGATCTAAGGTCGATCAACTTGGTCGGTGATATCAGTGTTTCATCATCGATGATAAACTCACAGTCCATCTCTCTCCGGAAGCGTTCTTCTCCCAGTATGGCTCGTTGTTGTTTAGCCCAGGCATCATCACGATCTGGATGTTCTCTCCAAAAAGCACGGAATGCTTTAAAACCATTCTGCCCAATAGACGTTTCGTTACCGTACTCGTCTTCAAGTTTGTTGGCCATCTTCCAGATCAACGCAAACTGATCTTCGTCTGAGTTTGGTGTTGATGTGATGATCGCTTTACCACCAGTACTCAGTGTAGGTGTGATCGAAGTCCAGAACTCTTTGGCGATTGTGGGTCGCACGAATGCAAACTCGTCACAGTAGAGCAGTGTGATACTCATACCACGACCAGTATTTTCAGTAGTAGTCTGTGCCACGATACGACTACCGTTGTCAAACTCTAAACTGCCTTTGTTGTAACTAGTAACACCTGCACGGATATGGTCAGGACAGGCCTCGTAAGCATATCGTACACGTTGCATGATCTCTTGCGCACCCAGATACTTGTGCGCGGCCACGAGGATTGTGGAATCCGGAACGAACATGGCATACCATAAAAGATAACCAGCAGCCGAGGTTGATTTGCCCGTTTGCCTAGGCATCATGGAGATAGAGAATCTATAATTGTGATATGTCTCTATCAGTCTATCCTGGAACTCGTAGGGCTGATACAGCATCTTGCCGTGCAAAGGATGCTGGATAAAAAAGAAATGACTCATGAAATACTGCGGTCCTGTGTCAGGATCTGCACATTTCAAAAACTCATCGATTTGTTGTTCAGTGTAATGATGTCGGCGGTGTGGAGCCTTGATCAGTACACCTTCTAAACTTTTTGACATACATTTACTTACCAAAATATACACATATAAATATTCTTATGAGTGATACACTAATATTAGCACCGGACTACCAACCGGTCAACTACTTGCCACTGTCAACCATAGACTGGCAAACTGCTATAAAACTGTTCTTCCTGGACAAAATCCAAGTGCTAGAATGGTATGATGATTGGATCGTGCGTAGCGCCAAGCTAGAGATGCGAGTTCCTGCCGTGGCTGTGACAAAGAAAGGTTTTGGCAAGAATGGTGGCATGCGATTCAGCAGACAGAATCTTTATCTGCGTGACTTGTTTACTTGTCAGTACTGCGGTGACACATTCAATGGCAAACAGTTGACCATTGATCATGTGCTACCACGTGCTCAAGGTGGTACCACTACCTGGGAAAACTGTGTGGCTGCTTGTAAAGAATGCAACTCAGAAAAAGGCAACAAGATTTGGCGCCCAAACAAAGTTCCTGTGAAACCAAACTACTGGGCCTTGGTCAACTCTGTGAAGAGTACCTACACAGGTATTCGCCACCCTAGTTGGAATCTTTATCTTGGACTCAAAGATAGCGAGTCTAAGAGTTTAAGAAATCGTTGATCCTTGTGTATCTGGAACCAGGCTCTGAGTTCTACCAGCCTGTTCCAGTTATGTTCTGTGACGTGTGCCACTGAGTTGGCAAACTCAGCAGAACCATTGGCTACTATATCTTTGACTGTTGCAACTACTTTTAATGCACGATCCGTTTCGTTTTGTATAGTGTCATAACTTTCATCAATGTAGTTACCAAACGTCTTAAATCCTAGGGTGCGTAGTTCTTTCAACGAACCTGGCACGCTCATCAGCACCATTGGCATCTTTGCCGCAATAGGACGCCAAGTTTTTTCAGTAAACCAGGATCCTTCTGTGGTCAGCGTTTCTGAGCTCACTTCAAAGGCACACTGATTGTAAAGATCCAAACTAGGTACCATGCTCTTTTGCCATAGCATAGGAGCCGAATCTTCTCCTACGTAGTGTGCAGGAGTTGTTGGTTGATTCCATCCCCAGTTCCCATCCCTATGATAAACCATGATTGAGTTATTACCAACGTCAGACAATCCTTCCCAGATAACATCACGTGCATGAGCATGACGTCCCATAGTAAGCAAGAAGTCTTTAGTGATATTTTTTGACAGTTTGAGTGATATACGCTGTTCTACCAATTCAATGAATCTTGATTCTGGGTCCAATGCCACTGAAATATTTTTAAACCCATGATCAAACCAAGCTGATTCTATCACACAGGTTATATTTTTTGCTTCGGGTTCTTGATCTAGTTCTTTCATCCAAGACATCTCATATTTGAGTATCACAGGAGAGTCTACATTGCCTACTAGTAAAACGTGATTGTTTTTTAACAGAGAGTAGAGTTTTTGTTTTTGATTTTTCCAAAGTTCTGATAACCATACACAGTCAGTGATCACAATGTTGTCAACAACATCAATATCTCCTGAATCACGATAAGGAATCGCAAAGTGATTACAAAAAAACTTCCAGTGTTGGGTTTCTATGATAGGAATGATCGTAATAGGCTTCATCCCTTATATAGCGGGCAAAATGATTGATATCTAGATTATTGACACCAGCTTTGTTTGGCATCACCGTAGTATTCACGAGCAAAGCCATTGCGGATCAGTTCAGCACGTAGGCTCACACCGTTTAGAATGATGTCTCCCAGTACACGGCCACCAAACTTATCCCATCCATAGAGAATGACTTGATGCTTCTGTGTAGTTGCAACTGCATTCTTAGTGAAGGCTGAGGCGGCTTGGCCTCGCTGATCTTCTGAAGGGCACTGCGCACGGAATCCTTTTTCTGGTGTGTCAACTCCGTAGACTCTGACAGCAAGTTCTGGTTTGAGTGGTGCTGGTAGAAAGGGTGCCGCTATGACCACTGTATCGCCATCGTTGACACGGACGATTTTAGCATCATAGGTTACTCCTTGTGGTGTTTTTTGTGCAAATGCTAACACCGGCATCATTAACAAAGTTAATAATAGTTTTTTCATTTTAGGTTATCTCCTGCCACTCTACGCTGGCATACACGTCTTGATTAGTACCGGTGGTGGCCATGGTTATTACATATTCGTAGGCTACGCCAGTGAATGGCTCTCTCTCCAGTTGATACTCAAATGTGAACACTTCTTGTGTGGGTGCCCCAGCAGTTTGATTTGAACTGTTGATGAATGATTGCTCGGCAATGTCTCCTGACACTATAGCCGTGGGTGCGAGATTGTATTGTACTGAACTGTCGGCTGCTGAGTCTACCCAGCTACCACCCGAAGTAATGGCTTTTTTATAAACACGGAACTGAAACAAACTTTGGGCTATAGGAACTAATGAATAGTTTATAGGAATGACCACAGAATTGAGTCTGTTGCTTTTGAGTCGAATAGCTATCACAGGTTTGAAACTTTGATCGTTAGGCAGTGTTATCGGAGAGCCGATCAAGTGCGAGGCCGCACGAGGATTACCCGAACCTGATAACTGGAATCCGCCTTCTGAAATCACTGTACTACAGATCTGTGTCATCATGCTGGCACCAGTGGTGGCACCAGTATTGGTTATTTCATAGCGTATGGGCAAGCTGGCTGTAGTCATATAGACCTTGGTATTGCCCAGCTGATTGGCATGATTAAAAGTGTGGCAAGTAATAAACACACCATCAATGACAAATCCCACACGGACCGATCCCACACCCAGCCACTCTACGTCAGCCCACTGGATCTGTGTTCGTTGTGGATAAAGATTTATACCATTGGGATTGTTAGCATTGACTACCCCAAGCAGTTGATTGCCATTCCAAGCATCCTGACGCACACGTTCTTCTACTCCTGTTGATCCTGAACGGATCACAAAATAGTTATAAGTACCGTCGTTTTCAAAGAACACACCGTCGTTGGCATCAAACAAGCCCACACGCTGGCGTAGATTGGTCTTGGGTTCGTTCATGCAAAAAGTGTTCAGTGTGAGTTGGCTCTTGCCTGGTTGGTAAGGAAATGGTTTCAGTGTTTCTCTCAACACGCTGTCGCCTGACGTTGACCCTACATTGAGCTGGAATGAACTTTGATTCTGAACATAAACTACGTTGCCTGTGCCCGACACATTGCTGGCAAACTGGCCATGATCGTAGTAACGAGCTTGTGTGTCAAACAAGGTAAATGGATTGCTTACACGCAAGCGGCCAAACGCATCTGATGTGGTTCCATTAAAGCCAGAAATGATCACGTTGGCATCGTCAGCCAACACTACATTAGCTGTGCCTGAAATCCCCACGTTGCCCGACACCACCCATGGATCTGTGCCTTGTGTGACGTTGACGTTACCCGTGATTCCTACATTGCCTGATGTGATAGCCACATTGGTATTGCCAGTAATGACCCAAGGATCTGTACCTTGCAACACCGTGACATTGCCTATCACCGACACAGGCATTGAGTTTCCTGACAAATCGATGTTGCCCAATGCTCCAATAGACACGTTGCCAATCGAGACGTTGCCAATCAAGGCCGCGTTGGTACGTACAAACACATTGCCTGTGGCTTCGTCTAGTTCCAAAGCCTGTGTTATGTTACGCAGATACCATGGTGCGACTTCAGTTGGGTTTGGTGTAGCCATTATCGTGGATATCCTTTAAATGCTTTGATTGGACTGTTTTTAGCTACAAACTCTGGCTCGTCACTCTCTGGAGTTGACACTATTCGTTTACCACCGGGGGTACCAGTCATCCTCAGTGCGGCATCTATCACAGGCTTTATACCTGCATTCATACCTACTACTACGCCGTGTTCGCCAAACGGAGTTTCTTTTGACCAATCAGGTTTATATGGATTGACATCGTCTGGTTTGTTGTCGGCTCTGGCACGAGCCATGGCCACACCAAATCTATAGTTATTGTAAGGATTAGACGCACTGAGTCCCGGAAGCACATAAGTTTGTCGCATAGGAGCGGCTTGCTCTGGCGCAAGATCGTGTTGTTCAGTGATGAACTCACGAGCTCTCATCTTGGATATCCTCGAAATCCCTTGATAGGACTCACACGATTGACATCCTTCATTTCTTCTGAATCCATATCTCCGTTGTTGACGTCATCATATTCTGCCCCGGCAGCACGGAACGCTTGCTTCAGCATATTTTGTTCTTCTTGCGTGTAAGGGTGTGCTGTCCTACGAGTGCCCACCCAACTCTGTTGATCCATATCAATAGGAGCATCGCTGCCGTCGGCAGATGCTACGGCCATCATCACACGATTTAATACATAGTCTGAGTTAGTTCTTTTACGATCTCGGAAAAGATCCAGGCCACGAGTGGCTTGTTGATGCCTGTGACTTATTTTCGCCTTGCGCTCAATGATAAACTCACGTGCTCGCATATTTAGAACACGCTTTCTTGAGCCGAACTTGCTGTTCCTATTTCAAGTGCAGTAAAGTCTGAACCAGCGACTGTTACTTTGTTGCCTGCGCCAGCGTAGACTTCAAAAACAGTATTGGCTGGAATGTTGATGGGATTTGAATAAATGTTGCCCACAGCCGCGGCAGATCCCAATGCAGTGGCATAGGCTTGATATGTCACTGCACTTGTAGTAGTGGTTATCTGTAGTTTGTCTGTATAGACTGTGGCATTAGCCAGTGATGTATATACGTTTGCGGCCATTTTCTTTTTTCCTCTTTACCACGCACGGCAAGACCAATATCTTGCCTTGGTTCTTGGTCCTGGGTTGTCGCAGTTGTGTCTAGCACGGAAGCTCTTACGACGAGCAGGATTTGATTTTTTAATCTTCATGGTCTTCTGGCCGGCACGTTTAGCTGATGTGCCACCGTGACCAAAGTTTACTTTCTTGATGTTACCTGAGCTGGGATCACGAACATACACTTTGAATTTCTTGACATCGCCGCGCATGGGTTTGCCTAACGGCACGTTACGACCTTGGTATTCGGCTTCGTCAACACCAATGGGATCTTGTGGGCCTGTTCCTTGTGGTGCTGGTATGCCAACATCACTGCCTGGTTCTTCTTCAGTGGGGTCTTCGCTGACCAATACATCATCCACGCTCATTTCTTCGTCTACACACCCACAGGCTTCTTGCATGCATTCTGAACAGATATCTTCTACTGCATAACCATAGCTTTCTAAAATACCAATGAGCTTTTCATCAGCTTCGATGCAAAGTCTATCTTCTTCAACAGCGATAATATGGCTTTCGATCAAACAATCTTCTTTGATGTTGATCGCAAAGTCATCGCCTATTGCTGGGTTGTCTACCCACTGTTCAGATTCAACGATGTATTCTTTTAGTGATTTCATTGTGCTTTAAACTGTTTATAAAGGCTGGTCAAATGAGACTCTATATCTGCTTCTTCTTGCACACGCACGGCTGTGACCGGAACCGTGGTCTGACCATTGCCAGCAATGTCTCGTTTTTCTTTGTTCAATCCACCTGCTATGGTCTTGGTCATGTACTCTGTGCTTTGCACTTCTGGTTCTGGACTGTTGGCAACATCTTCTTCCATTTGCTCGCAACCACATCCTTGCTGGCCGCAAACAGGGCAAGTTTCTTTGTAGCCGCCAGCGGAACCAAGACCGGCTAGTTTGAGAATCTGTGCTAGTTTTACTGCATCTTCGTCTGTGGCATTGACCGAGAGACTTTTTGTACCATCTTCGCCCATGCTCATGTTGATGCTCATGCCTTCTGACAGCATGTTGAGTTTCTTTTCAAAACTTTCTGCGATCTGGCTTTCGTAAACACCTTTGCCAAATATCATACCTTTTTTACCTTTGCCGCCTGTGGGTGCCGGTGCTACTGATCCCGCTACTGTTGACTCTTCGGTTTCTTCCTTCTTTTTCTTTTCAGGAAGACCTTTGTGTTTAGTTTTTGCAAAATCTTCAACATCGCCCTTCTTCATTGTACGGGCAACTTTTTTAAGCTCAGGACTTGCGCCTCTGATCTTTTCACCTTTTTGCATGGCATGTGCCATACCCATGAAACGTTGTTGCTTTTTGCTTACGGCTTTTTCAGCAACAGGCATTTCTTCGCCACGTTCGGCTTCTTGGCTGGACATATAGTCACGTGCTGTGTCAATGTAATCCATGGCCTTGGTAATCTTTGATTGCACCCACTCTGGTAAGTTCTGATCATCGCCTAGGATATCATGCAGTTCTTTGGCAGCGGCTTCAATGGTATGAAGTTGTTCTTTGGCCATGTCGCCTTCACGATCATATTCACCACGATCCACTAACTGTGTTTCGTCTTCTTTCATCTTGAGAAGTTTGCTACGACCTGTGGGACCTTTGGCTCCTAGTTTGCGACCTGTGCCTGCTGGACGACCTTTTTTCTTAGGACCATCGTCTTTGGTCTTGGATTTTTTCTTTGCCTTGAGATTACCATGTTCGTCATAGTCATCATCTGACGTGTCGTCACGGTCGCTACGGTATCCATACTTCTTGTGTATGTTACGCTCGCTTTCGGGATCTTTCTGATTCTTGCTCATGGCACCTTGTAAGCCTTTGAGCAACTTCATGTCTAGTTCTTCAAGATTACCTTCGCGTACAGTTTCCATGTCTCCATCGCCGTCAAGGTCGGCTTTCTTTAGTCCAGCGGCACGAGCTTTCATCAAGTTGCCTGTGAACTTGTTGCCTTCTTCCATGTCGGCTTCGTCCATCTTATCATACTTGGCACGAATGTTAGCCATTTTGTCTTTGCTGGCGCCTTCACGACCGGCCTTCTGCAACGCCTTCATACCAGTTTCGCCATATTTCTTTTTGCCTAGATATGCTTGCAGTGCGCTTTCATCCATGCCACTCTCTTCCACATCTTCTTTGGCTCGCAGTTTCTTCAACACAGCGCCAGCAACTTTTTCACCGCGCTCTGCTGAGCCATAGGCCTTGCCGGCCTTGGCAGCGATTGTGGCAAATGCTTTGCCTGGCTTGCCAATGTCTTTGCCAGCACGAGCGGCCTTGGCGCTATAATCAGCTTCTTCCATTTTACCTTTGCCATCTTCAGCATAGTCAGGAATACCATTTTTGTTGGCATCTGGTCGTTTACTTTCCAGCAAGTTCATCTTACCTAGTATGTCATACATGTTGTTCATTTTCATTTCCTTATCTGGCTGAGCTGTGTACAGCTGGTATTTTGTTTTTTCCACCAATGGGACTCTTGTCTCCCATTGGGAAGTCGTCTGTGGTCACTGCTGGTGGAGTCTTACCTCCAGCCACAGTAAACGAACTCTTGTAAGCGTTCTTGACCACAACTTGATGTTCTTTAGGGGCTGCAGAATAATCTTTTTTAAGATCACGTTGCTGTTTATCAGGGGCAGGATAATCAGTATCAGTGAGAAGATTTTTGCTTTCAGCATCTTGCTTGACTGCTTCTTGTTCGGCACTGTCAGCATACTGTTTATCAAGTATGCAGATGCGATTGGGATCCAGACCTAGTAACTCAGCTATCTGGGTGATCTGTGGTGGAGTTGCTGGATAGTTAAATGTTACATCAACGAATGTCATGCTTTCGTTTGGATACTTGGGAAAATCAGGCAGATTTTTCTGCACTGGTGTTTTCTTGGCATCAGTCATTGACACCACATCAAACTGCTTGAGTTTTTCTTTGAACCCAGCCATGAAACCAGGAGGTAAATCTCCTGCTATTTTGATGCGATAATCGTATGTTTGTTTAGATTCTGTTAGGTATTCTGCAAAAGTTTTCATATCAATCCCCTATATCATATTTAGCCTATTCAGGCTTCTTTGGTTGTTCGCGTCGTACCAAACGATCCAGCAGTTCATTGCGATCCAAGATATGTCCTGTGCCTGTTGTAACCGTGGGCCCATCGTCGGCAGCGTCTCTGTCCATCTTTGCTTTTTGCAACTGTAGTTGTATCATCTTGAGTTTTTTGTTCATCTTGGCTGTTTTGGCAGTGATGGCATGGCCTAGCATGGCTCCGGCCACAGCAAAAATCTCAGAAGCATATCTACTGTCAACTTGCATACCCAGATCCATGAGACTATCGTAGCTTTCTGTGGCTTTTTTGGCCAGCTCGTCCATTTCTGTATCTGACGCTTCTAACCCTTTTACTGTGGGCAGTGCAGATTCTATCTTGTCCAAGGTGGCCAAAGATTCGGGCAGTATAGGGAGCACGGGTTCTGACGGCGTTTGATCGTCTAGAGATTCATCCTCTTTGCGAGGAAGATCAAACAGTTCTTCAAGTTTTCGAGTCATGCGGGTATTTACCGCATTATTTCTTGCCGTTACGGAAGATATCGTCTTCGGTGATCACACGGAACTGTATACCTTGACGGCGACACCACTTGGTGGCCGCGTCCCATTTGGCATAGTTTACAGCAACAATGGCGCGGTCTCGTACCGACGCTTTGCTTTCTAGTATGCTTTGTTTCTTGGGCTTGATCTCAATGAGTTCAGTTTTCACTGTGTTGTCACGTGTGCGGTACTGTATTAAGAAATCAGGAATATAGTTGGTCATCTTTCCTGTGAGTGGATTACGATATGGAATAGATATAGATTCGCTGGCCCAGCCCACGATGCTGTCATTGTTGTCGCAAAATCGCATGAAAGCATGTTCCCATCCAGATCGGTATTTGGGTTTGCTTTTGCCCATATACTTCTGTGGATTAACGACTTCAAAGAATCCTTGTGCGTAGTTCCTGCTCATGGTAATACATTACGAGCCGCATAGAAGTTAGGAGTGACTAACGCATTGATTCCCAACAGTGTAGCATTGCTACGTTGATTGTTGAGATAATAACACAGTGTTGAACTCAACTCCAGTTGGTCTTGTCCTTGTATCTCTGCCAAAAGATCCATCACAGGTCTTTTGCTATAGTCTGCCACTTGGAATAAACTTACTGTAAAGTTTTGAGCCGCAAGTTTGTCTTTGAATGTTCTGTTGAAATAGCTGAGCACTGCGTCATATTGATCAACTGGAACTTCTATTTCAAAAGTATAGAATCGATCAAAAACTTTGACCGTGGTATCAACTTTTGGATCGCTGTAGTTTATTGTGCTCATCAGGGTACGTTCTGTGTATTTGGACCAGTCAGCGTGGGTGTAGCTGATCTTGGGGTAGCTGGAGTGGTAGTGGTTGAGTTACTTTGTGCTGGTACTTTGGGGAAGAAGAAACCGTCAGCTTTGTTGGCAACTTGTTTCACCGCTCCTGGCAACTCTCCACGTATGACATCTTTGACCACTGCGTTCGCTTCATTGCGAACGATGCTCTGTAGATTTTTACCTTTGAATGTCTGATATGCTGTGCCAGCTTTTTGCACAGCACCAATGATACCCAACACTGAACCAGATTGTAAGTCATTGACTATGCCACCCACTGTGTCAACAAGACCGCCTTGGCCAAGTATGGTTGCGCTGTTGCCCAGCCGACTCAATGGACTGCGTTGAGTATCATAGTTGGCAGGATCAGCAAAGCCTTTGATGTTGGCACTGGGGCGAGACGTATCAATTTTACCTTGATAGTATTTCACTGTTTCATAACGCACCGTCATCTGATGTTCCATAAGTCCATTGCCTTGGCTGTAGTCATATGTATCATGGCGCCACTCAGTGATCATAGGATTGATCAACACATAAGCGCAGAAGTCATGTTGACTCATACCATAAATGGTTATGTCTTTGAAGAACGGTGGTTTACCAGACACTCCAGCGGCACCATCGCTGTAGCTCTCGCCGACATAGCCCCAGTCGTTGACCGTACGGCCATCTTCATAGATATCTCTGCCGTTGTAACTGAGTTTGGGATCGCCACCATTGCCGCTTTGTCCTAGGCTGCCTTGTGTCACAGGCACCCCCCAGTATTGTTGGGTTGGATCTTTGTAGTAGTAAGCAAAATAGTTATACCACATGTTACGGATCAAATCGTTTCCGTCGTCATGAAAGGTAAACTGACAAGGATTATAGTTAATCTTTTTCTGGATCAATCGTTTACGGTTGTACTGATTCATTGTTTCTACATCAATGTCATAGTTTGGTAACTGCACTGTTTTGACTAGGAGACCAATGTCCTCTTGGTCCGCTCGATTGAAAACTTCTTTGAGCTTGGGAATCTCTACAGTGTTGAGATTGAAATAGACGTGAAAAAGAAACTTATAACGAGGCGCCAGCTGATAACCGTTGGCACGGAAAGTCTTGCTGGCGTGTGTGTAGTCCTTTAGATAATCACTTCCAAAGAACCCCTTTAGGAAGTCCGCTCCAAAGGCCATATTCGTTAACCTGTTACTACGTCGCCAAGTGTTCTGCCCACTGTTGCGCCAACACCAGAACCAATAGGAGTTTGGATAGCGTTGTCGAAGCGGATGTTCATGGTGATAGTAACTGCCGCACTCTCTGCGTAGTTAAGGTCGTTGTAGTTGACTGAAGTCAAATAGCAACCGTACAGTTCCCAAGTTTCGAGAACCACAGGAGTGGCTACACCGTTGCCACCGTCGAGTATTTCGCAACGTGTGGTAAACTTGTAGTCGATACCTGAGCTTGCAGAAGCCTGTTCCATAAAGTCCAACTGCTTCTGTAGTTGTTCGCCAACCAGCTTGGAAACATTGCCACCTGCATCATCACGCAAGTTGACAGTAATAGCTTCCCAACTATACTTGCCAGCCAAATAGATGGTGGAGTTGTAGATTGGTACTTGCATTTCTTCAAAGCTCACCGAAGGGCGTGTGAAGTCGATGACTTGTTTGGTCAGTTCGGTCCTTGGTGTGCTGACTCCAAGATTCTCAAACACCGCACGGAAGCGATACTTGAGCTTTGGCATGAGCAAGCCTTGTGTTGGGCTTGACTGATCACTGGCCAAAGGCACGGTCATTCTAGTTAATGATGCGATGGACATGTTTGTCTCCTATTATGTAATTATTTATGGCAGATGAGATCAAAAAAAATGGGGCCAAAGCCCCATTTTTCTGCATTATCGATACCGTTAGACGGTACTTGACGTTGCGACCTGACCTGCTGATATCTCACCTGTGTTCTTGATTCTAACAGGAATGTAGATAAACTCAACTGCTTTGACTGGCTCGATAGCAATATCAACAAACAGTTCGTTTCTATCAATACGAGATGGTGTGTTGTTTGATTCATCGCACACGACCAAGTAGTCATAAACACCGCGCTTGGCAACCAAATCGTTGAGCAAGTTTTCAATGGAGTTAGAAATCTCATCACGTGTGATTTGATCGTTGGGTTCAAACACAAAGTTTTTACCAATGGTTTCAAGTCTAGCACGAAGGAATGCAACCAAACGTGCCACATTGATGCGATCCAGTGCGCTAGGCAACGAAGCTTCGGTCTTGTTACCGTAGTTAAGAATACCAGATCCTGGCAAGAATGTGATTGGGTTGATCTTGTTTTCATACAACACGTCACGTATGCCTTGACGGATAGCTGTTGACACAAACTGTCCTGTCTGAGCGTTGACATATCCCAGAGAGAAAGCGTTGTCAACAATACCGCGGCGTGTACCTGCCGGTGCCAACCATGGGTAGCTAACTTCGTCACTGCGCAAAATAGTACGGATCATCATATGGCTTGGTGGTTGTACCACAGTGGCACCAGTCAAATCTGTTGTTTGGCAGCTTGGGTAGAATGTACCCATGTATGCATCTGCTGTGACCAAGCCATCTTCACTATCAACACCAACTCCCGATGCATTGGTAGCCCAAGCAGTGATAGCATCAGCATTGTCTGCTAGACGCATTGGTGTGTCACCAATCACAAACGCTGTGTTGCTACGCTCGTTGTTGAGCGCAACCATATTGGGTATCAACTCAGGATAGTTGGGTGTAGCAATCAAGTTGAACTGGCGTTGTTCTTCGCGCAGTTCCTGGTTGCTGTCAATGCTTGACTTCATGGCAGCTACGACCATGGCACGAACTGCTTTACGTCCCATGTATGGCGCACCATTGTCTTGCAACCCGCTGGCAGTGACCCAAGCGTTGGTCACAGTTCCTGTGAACGTTGGGTAATCAGTGGCGTTGAAGTAGTCAACTTGGAAGCTCTTGACGTTGAATCCTGAACGACGTAGGTTAAATGCCAACATACCTTCTGGATATAGTGTGTAGTCTGGAGCATCTGGATCCAAGTAGTCACTGGTCAATAAGCTGGTAATGCTTGGAATCGGATCAGTGATAGGATCTGTGTCTCCATTGGTTGCCCATCGGAAGTCTGCAAACAACACACCATTTGGTGTTGTTTGATCAGTGTTGTCAATCAGCACCCATTGATCTGTGCCATCTACGCTTTCCCAACGCTTGATGATTGGATACTGTTCAAGATCGCTGGTATCGATCCACAGATCACCATACACAAGATCTGTGCCATCGGTCTGCTTGGTAGGAGCTGTTACAGAAATGATTGGCCCTGTTGGGTTGGTGTTGGCAAGATTATAACCACGTGCATCGTTGGTCACTGTCTTGTAGCCTTTCCAGTTATTGCCATCATTGACCATGATGTCAACTTGATCTGTGGCTGAATAGTACCACAAACGACCGTCAACTGGATCTTGATCTGGTGCTTCGCTAGAAGCAGTATATGTCAATGATACCCAGTTGCTGAGTATGACACCGTTGGCTGGATCATCAGGTGTAGCATATTTGACTCCTTCAACCGAGGTATTAAATCCAGCATCGGCCACTGGTGTGCCAGCTGTGTCAACTAGAATAATGCTACCACCTTGTGTGTGCTGTATTTGTACAGAGCCATCGCTGGTCACAGCGGCAGTGGTATTGGCCACGTTGGCTGCTAGGAAAGCAGTGACAAAATCTGTAGCTGTAGTACCACCAAGTGTGGCAGTCACGGGTGATGTCAATACACTGCTATTCTTGGCGCTGGCCTGGATAGTAAACGTGTCACCAGGTGTAAATGTTGGTGATGTGTCATCACCATTGATGATTGTGTTACCGGCCTGTAGGCGTTCAAAAATCTTGAGTGTGAACGTGTCATCTTCGTTGACATCATACTGGGCATAGGTACTGCCTGCTGTGATGTTACGTCCGCCGCCAGCTGGATCAAGAGCTTTGTTTGCACTCTGATCGTTTTCATACACAGGGCAGTTTTGTTGTACAAACAATCCCAAAGTCGCATTGTATTTTTTTACAACCAAATCAGTTCCCTGGTTGACATTGTTTGTCTTGTTCCAAACTGAACCTGATGGGTGTGGTTCTGGACTGCTCGATCTCCACTGTGGCACTGTATAGTTTGGCGATGCTTGCAATACAGGAGCATAGTAAATGCGTGGTGTGATACCGACCGCAGCCAATACTCCACCTGAACCGTCAGTGACATCAAGTATACCATTGCCGCTGTCAGTAGAACCATCATTGGTACCACGGCTGTCAATGTAGATTACTAACTTTCCGCTAACATTCTGAGCACTGATGCCTGAGTTGCTGGC